>Ga0306920_100005060_pt1 | contig 16966 bp, 15 predicted proteins | sample flu12Cox44000170_FD_204666 | JGI IMG/M metagenome (GOLD analysis project Ga0306920, IMG submission 204666) | Lab enrichment of tropical soil microbial communities from Luquillo Experimental Forest, Puerto Rico - flux4day.12C.oxic.44.000.170 (v2)... | ecosystem: Environmental > Terrestrial >... | reverse complement strand
ACGCCGGCACAACCAGCAGCGCAATAAGTGTCACCCTCCAGCTGCGCAGAAAAACCAGCAGCACGAGGGCCGCAAGCAGCGCCCCGATCAGGATGGCGTCGCGCACCGACCGTGCGGAGGCGGTCACGAGCTCACTCTGATCATACCAGTTGGCGATCGAGATGCCGGGCGGCAGCTTCGATCGTGCCTCGTCCAGTCGTGCCTTGACGTCGCGCGCAATCCGAACACTGTTGCCGGCCGGCTGCTGATAGACATTGATCAGCACGGCATCGCGTCCGTCGGCAGTAACGCGAATCCATTGCGGGGCCGTCGCGCGCTGGACAGTCGCAACGTCGTCGACTGTGACGACACCGTCGGGGAAGGTCTTCACGACAGCATGCCGGAGCGCGCCGACCCCATCCAAGACCTCGTTCGAGACCACGAGAAAGAGCTTGTAGTGGTCTTCGAGCCGGCCGACGGCGCGCAATACATTCGCGGCAGCGACGGCTCTGGCGACATCGTCGAAGGTCAATCCATAGGCGACGAGCCGTGCCGAGTTTACGAGGATCTGGTATTCCTCGTCTTGCCCGCCGGTGACGCCGATCCGAGCGACGCCGGGAACCCCGGTCAGCAGCGGTCGCAACTGGAACAATGCGATATCGCGCAGAGTCGTCAGCGGCACTGTCTGAGAGGTCAGGCTATAGGCGATAATCGGGAAGACGGTCGGATCCATACGCCGTATCGTTGAGGAGGTACCTGGCGGCAGCTGGGGCATCACCTGGTTGATCGCGGCGTTGACCTCGAGCGTCGCCGCGATCATGTCGGTGCCCCACTGGAAGGTGGCCGAAATCTCCGCCGTCCCGCGGCTCGTTGCGGAGCGCACATCGGTCAGCCTTGGGATTCCGCGCAGCGCCTGTTCCACCGGCGCCGTCACCTGCAGTGTCATTTGCTCGGCGGGTCGATCACCGGCATCGAGCGTAATCCGGACCCGCGGAAACTGGATGTTGGGGAATAACGCCACCGGCAGCCAAAACGCGGCGGCGAGGCCTGAGAGCACCGGCGCCAGCAGCAGGAAGAGCAGCGAACGCCTGTGTCGTGCGATCCTCTCGGTTAGCGCTGCCGAACTCACTTTGGCGCGCCCTTGCGAACGGCCATGCCGTCCTGCAACTCGTAATTTCCGACGGTCACAATCTGACGTTTGGGGTCGATCGGACCAGTGATCTCGGTGTACTTATCGGTTTCGATCCCGGTCTTGACGGGCACCCGTTCGGCCTTGCTTCCAGCGATCTGGAAAACGTAATTCCCCTTGCCGTCGCGCAACACCGCGTTGCGCGGCACGACCCAGCCGGTATGCTGCTCGAGCACAATCTGCACCGACACGGCAGTGCCCGGAACCAGCTCCGGCGCGCCAGCGGCGAGCTCCACCCAAATGTCGAGACGCTTGGTTGACGGGTTGATAGCGCCTGTGACGCCCCGTACGACTCCGCTCCACCGACGGTCCGGGGTGAAGACCGGCAAAACCTCGGCGCCCATACCAGGCAGCACGCGCGCGGCGGCGTCGGGCTCGAGACCGACTGTGACCTGCGTGCGATCGGTTCGCGCCAGCTTCAGGACCGTCGTGTTCGGCTGCACCCGATCGCCGCGTGCTACCGTAATAGCCGCGACGTAACCATCGAATGGTGCGGCTGCGAGCTCGGTCTTTTGGTCGTTGCCGAGCTTGCGCTGGGCCTCGACAGCCGCCATCGCGTCGTCGACCGCCTTTTGGGCGGCAGCGAGCTGTGCATTGGTCGCCAGGTGCTGGGCAACAAGGGTCTTGGTACGCGTGAGGTCACGCCTGGCAAAATCGAGCGCCGCGGCTGCTGTTTGGTAGCTGAGCGTCGCTGAAGGATCGGTGGACAGCTCGAGCAAAGTCTCGCCGGCTTTGACCAGCTCGCCGGGACGCACCCGAAGCATCGCGATCTGACCGGCGTGCGAGAAGCTGATGCCGACGACATCATCCTCACTGGTCGCTACGGTACCATAGCCCTGCACCGTGCGCTTCAGCACTTGCTGGCGCGGGATCGTGGTCTCTACCAGTACACTTGGCGCGGCCGGTGTCTCCGAATGGCCGGTCGCCGACAGCAGAACCAGCCCGATCGCCGCCAGATATCCGGTGCGTATCATTGGACGGGAGGACGACCGGGTGGTTGGGTCGGAATATCGCTGCCGATCAGGGTCTGCAAGACAATGCGCTGCTCGACCAGCGTCTGTTCCAGCTTGAGCGACTCGATCTCCTTAGCGAGGAGAGAGGAATGGAGATCGACAAAGCTCCGCTCGTCGAGATTGCCTGCGGCATAGGCACGGTCGGCGACGGCTGCTGCATCGCGCAGCCGGCGGATGCTCGCACGGCTCGCCCGATACTGCCCCTCGATCAGGTCCAGCTCGGTGATCAGGCGACCGGCGGCGGCGTAGGCCGTGTCCAATCGCGCCTGGTATTCGTCGTGCAGGCGCTGACGCGTCGCCCGCTCGATGGCGATATTACCTTGGTTGTGATCAAAGATCGGCAAGCTGATCGTAAGTGTAGGGCCCGCCGTATAAACAGGTGTCGTATCGTTCGTGTAGTTGGGTGCGACATTGAGCTTTGGGAACTGCTCGATGATCGCTTGCCGCAACTTCTCCTCCTCCGCCTCGTAGCCGGCCATAAGGGCGAGGAGATCGGGTCGCCGCCGGGCCAAATCCTTCAAAATGCCGGTCAATTTCGCAGTGTCGAGCGCCGGAATCGACACTTTATCGGCCAGGCGCAGCTGCACCTCGGGTGCGAGACCGAGCAACGCGTTCAAGTCGTGTCGATTTTTCAGGATCGTCTGCTCGATATCGTGCAGCTGGGTCTCGACGGCCTGCAGAGCGGCCAGATCGCTCACGACGGTCGGAAGTATCTCGTTCCCTTGCTGCATGGCCATGTTGGAGCTTTGATAGCGATCACTGAAAAGCTTTCGATACTCATCGATCAGCGCGCGTTGACGGTCGAGCTCGACGGCTCTGGCGAACAAGGTGCGGGCCTGGCTGACGATCTGCCACTCCTGCCACAGCAGGCTCAGACGAACGCTTCGCTCATTCGCCGCGGCGGCATGCCTGCGGGCCGATCGCGTCAGCAGCGGTACTATGTCCTCGCCGAGTGTTGCGCTCGCCGAACTAGTGGTCGCCCCCACTCCGGTGATCAGGACTCCGTACGCGACTGAAAGCTGCGGGTTCGGCAGCAACCCGGCGGCGAATGCCTGCGCTTCGGCGACACCGACCTCCCCCCGCATCGCCTTCAGATCCGGATTGTTGACGACGGCGATCATCGCAACCTCGTCCATGTCGAGCGGCCGAGACAGATCAAACGGGTGCGAGCCGAGTTCCGGCAGCGGAAGATCGGATGGCGAGATTTTGAGCGCGGCAATTTCCGAGAGCAGATCGGGCCGGTCGTTGAGCGGCGCCGGCTCGTAAGTTTGGCAAGCCGTCAGAACGACGCTCGCAAAACATATCGAGGCTGCGCGCCGCACGCGGACATCCCGGTCGAGGTTGGTAGGACGAGGCCGGCGAACTGGATTTTCGAATGCTGCCGCCGGTCGTGGGCGGGCAGCAGGATTACCCCCTCGGGCTTTGCCCCCGGTTTGCCGGGAACTTACCATTCCGTAAGCTGACACGAGAGCCGACGTTGCGAAAGCGGCCGCGTCGGCGTGACCGACAGCTTTACCAATAACACCCGGTTCCGCCTCACGAAACTGTACCGAGGCGGAGGCGTTGCGCGCCCGCCGCGACATGGTCTACGCCCAGCACCGCTGGGCGCTCGACCGCCTGTGCCAATTGGGCGGCGCCCGCTGGGTCTACGACAACGACGAACTCGGCGCCATCCGCCGCGACGTGATGCCGATTCTCACCCACCACGCCACCAGCCGCCAAGCCGCGATGGTCCCCTACGGCAAAAAATGCTGCTCGCCCGCTATCAGAGGTGAGGACTGCGGCGGCAGTCCGCCGTCACCAAAACCTTCCCGTCACGCCGGCATTCCGGCCTTGCGCAATCCTTCCAGGAAACGCTCGCGGTCGGCCACTCGCGCGAAGGGCCGATCGAGGCGCGGATCGCTCGCCGTCAGGGCGGGCATCCGCTGGAGCAATTGATCCAAGGCTGCGCGCGCACCGGCGGCCCTGCCCAACTGCCCGTTTGCCGCCGCCAAGACGGCGTAGATGTCCGGAAACTCCGAATTGGCCTCGGCTGCAAGCGTGGCGAATTCGATCGCATCGTCGTAGCGCTCGGTGTTCAGAGCGGCCCATCCCTTGGCCAGGTGCCAAATGATCAGCAGCGGACCTCGCGGGCTGAGGCGCATCGCCTCCTCCAAGTTCGGCAGCGCGGCGTCACAGTCTCCGCCGAAGGCGTGGCTGACACCGAGATAGCCGCGCGCGTACATCGAGTTGGGATCGAGATCGAGGGCCCGGTGCAGGCGCCGTCGCGCCTCCTCGTGGCGGCCGGAAAACAGGTCGAAAATCGCCAGCGAGGTGTGCGCCATGGCGTCGCTGTCGTCGGCCGCAACTGCCTTGCGCGCCGCCTCGCCGAGCCGCGCGTGCGATTCTACCGGCCTGTCGCCCCAGCCGAAGACAGCTTCGAAATGACGCGCGAAAGCGAGATCGGCAAGCGCCATCGAATTGGTCGGATCAAGCGCGATGGCCTCTTCAAGCAACCGCCGCGCCTCCGCCAGGTCACACTCCGTGAAGCGGCGGATGTGCCAGTGCGCCCGGACCGCGCGGTCCCACGCGTCGAGCTGGCTCGGATCCTTGCGTTGCGCATGCTGAACCTCGGCCGAGATGATGCCGGGCGCTATTGCGCCGGCGATGTTCTGCGCGATCTCGTCCTGGACAGCAAACACGTCGGCCAGCTCGCGGTCGTACCGGTCGGCCCAGAGATGGTGCCCGGTTTGGGCATCGATCAATTGCGCCGTGATCCGCACCCGATTGCCAGCGCGGCGGACGCTGCCTTCGAGCACGTAACGGACGCCGAGCTCGCGCGCCACCTTGCCGACATCCACGGCCGGGCCCTTGTAGGTGAACGATGTGCTGCGTGAGATCACAAAGAATGCGCGGTTGCGCGATAGGTTGGTGATGATGTCCTCAGTAATTCCCTCGGAGAAATATTCTTGTTCGGCATCGCCGCTCATATTGGCGAAGGGAAGCACCGCGATCGACGGCCGTTGCGCTGCTGGCCGCAAGGAAGGCGCCACGGCGGCGACCACTTCCAAGGGCTCGACAGACTCCGCGCCGAGGAGAATGCGATGGGTACGTATGGGCCGCGCAATGTTCTTGACTTGCTGCTCTCCCATGTCGGCGAACGAGAAATCGAGCTTGTCGCGTACCTGATCGCGCACCACCCGGCTGACACAGATTCCGCCCAGCTCCGCCAAGGCCTCGAGGCGGGCGGCGATGTTGACGCCATCGCCGTAGATGTCCTTGTCGTCGATGATGATGTCGCCGAGGTTCAATCCGATGCGGAATTCGATGCGCCGTTCCGCCGGCACCTCGGCGTTGCGCTCGGCCATACCGCGCTGGATATCGACTGCACAACGCACCGCGTCGACGACGCTGGCGAACTCGACGAGGATGCCGTCGCCAGTGAGCTTGACGATGCGACCGCGGTGCTCCTTGATCTTGGGATCGACCAGCTCGCGGCGGTGGCCCTTCAGCGCGGCGAGCGTGCCTTCCTCGTCGAGCCCCATCAGGCGCGAGTAACCCACGACATCCCCGGCCAGGATCGCGGCCAGGCGACGCTCAACCCGTTCCTCGCCCATGGATGCCGCTCTCTCTAAGGTGCGCCAGGTCCGACAATCACGACAAACTACATCATTATATCGATTCCGCTTCAATCCTGGGCGAAGGCTCAAGCTGGCGTTTTCGGCGGTGGCGGCGCCGGAATTTTTGGCTGCGCAACCCGTCGCTCGGGGCGGCAGCTCGGCCGGCTGAGGGCGCGGAGGTCAGAAGTGAATTTCGTATTCGAGCTGCCATCGGACCGTTTCGCGCGGTGCGGCGGAGCCCACACCAAACAAGATACCGGCATTCCATCTGAGAGAGCCCGGCCCGAGGTTGGAAACAAAGCCGAAGAGTTGCGGGCCGATGCGGTTGTCCTGCGGCCAGTGCGAAGTGAACCCCTCGAACGCGCTCGGACGGCCATAGGCCTGAAAGCCCGGCTCGACCGGCGTGCCGAGCGCGAGCCGCGTTTCCCAGGCATAAATAAAGAACGGCTGCGCCGAGGAGGACGGGCCGAACTCTTTTTGTAGAAACAGGTTTACGGTGTTGATCGTGCCGGAGATCTCCTTGCGCAACATTGGCCCCAACGTGAATTCATTGGGGTTGCCGCGGAGCGTCGACTTGCCGAGCTCGGAAAACAGCCCGGCATCGAGCCAATACTCGCCGCGCTCGGTTAACTGAAAGAAGTTTTCGGAAGTAACCTGGCTGAACTTGAGCGACTGCCCGGGGCCGGCGTCGCGATTCTGCTCGAGCTCGAGCTCGGTGCGCCAAAAGCGATTGACCCCGTATTCGAATTCTTGGATCGAACTCAGCTCGCCGCTGTGAGCCGGGTTCGGATCGTGGCCGTAGTCGCCGAGGGGCTCGATGGCGATCTCGCCCGGGTTGGCGTCGGGCATCCGGACTTTGAAGTCGGCCGCGGCCGGAACCGCGGTAGCCAGCACCAACGCGCCAGCGATCGGCAATATGATACTGCAACGCATTCGCATATCTATCCGACGTCGCTCGAAGAAGGTGGCGCGGCCGTTGGGTGAAGAGGAGGTGCCGCTGTTAGACGGGCGCCGCGGCGGCCGGGCGGCTCGGCGGCACCCGTCCGGTGACTCGCATCAGGGTGCCGATTACGATCAGCGTGGCGAGGTAGAAAACGACTTGGATGCCGGCCGGCTGAGCCGAGTAGCCGATTAGCGCATGCAGCAGGAGCCCGAGCATGCTGTGCTCGCTCAGCACCGAGGAGGTGTCCCACAGCTCGTTGCCGAGCGCCGGCAGAAGGTTCGCCTGCATCAGAAAGGCCGCAGCCTGTGACGCCATCCCGGCAGCGAGCAGCAGGATGAGCCAGCTCGTCACCCCAAACAGCTGGCGCAATGGGATCGAGAGAAGCCCGAGATAAATCACCGCGCCGATCGCCGCACCGCCGGCGAGCCCGAGGAGTCCGCCACCCAACATGCCGAAGGTGCCCATTCCCGAGGCAATTGCGATGCCATAGAGAAACAGGACCACCTCGGAGCCCTCGCGCAGCACCGCGATCCCGACCACCAGGGCCAGCGCGTAGAGCGGCCGGCTGCGGCCGAGCACCGCCTTGCCGAGCGTTGCCGCGGCGGCGGCGAGCTCACGCCCGTGCCGGTTCATCCAGATGTTGTGCCAGCCCAGCATCGCCACCGCGGTAAACAGGATCGCGGCGTTGAACAGCTCCTGGCCAATGCCGTCGACGGCAGCGGCGATCGCGCCGGCAAACGCCGCGACGAGAACGGCGCCGAGGATCCCGGCGCCGACCCCGCCGGTCACCCAGGCGCCGCGACGGGCGACGCCGCGACTGGCGGCGAGCACGATGCCGACCACCAACGACGCCTCGAGGACCTCGCGGAAAACGAGGATTGCCGTCGGCAGCATCCGAGCCTCGCTATTTGACCACCAGATGGCCACGCGTCTCCGGGTGAAAATCGTCGAAAAATTCATAACTGCCGGGATTTAGAGGCCCGACGAAAACGCTGATTTCCTGACCGGGGGATACGACCTTTTCGCGATGAAATTGGGTGCTCTCGAATTCCGAGGCGGTCGGGTTGTCGTTGCGGACGACGAGCTTGACCTTGACCCCCGCCGGGATCCGTACCTCGCTGGGAACGAATTGGTTGTTTTTCAATACGATCGAAAAGCTGGGATCGTCGGCTAGCGCGGGCGGTGCAAGACCGAGAACGACCAACCCGACGAATCTGGCGCTGCGCCTCACGATGACACTCTCCAGCCTCAGATGCGAATGCGAACTCTTCTCATCATTGCCAGAACCGGCGCCCGAACGCAAGCACGAATCGGCAACAGGGCCACGAGCGTGCAGCAGGTCGATCTAGCGAGTGCATACTATCCGATCGATCGATTTGATACACGCAGGACCGCGCTGTTAAAAATCGCGATACCGTAGGCCATCACAAGCAGGAGAACCCGATGCCCGAGCTCAAAGGCTACCACGCCCATGTCTATTACGACCAAGCCACCCGACCGATCGCCGAGCGGCTGCGCAACACGATTCTCGGCCGGTTCGCCGTCAAACCCGGAGCTTTCAGCGACGAACCGATAGGGCCGCACCCGATCTCCCAATTCAACGTCATCTTCGAGACCGAGGAGTTCCAAAAAATCGTGCCGTGGCTGATGCTGAACCGCGCGGGTCTCGACGTTCTCGTCCACCCGCTGACCGAAAGCTCCTACGACGACCACAGCAAGAATGCGCTGTGGCTCGGCACCCCAGTGCCGATGCGGCTCGAAGTTCTGCGACCGGCTTATCGCACAGAGCTGCTGCCGGGCTCGGCGCATTCCGCCTAATCTAAGCCCTTGACAGAAAAATATTATCGTTATTCGGGTCGCTCGCCTTCGGGTCCCAAATTGATTGCTCTCCCTGAGCTGAGGGAGAACCAGGCAGGTTCGCGCCGCCCCCCGCTCCCTGCTGACGAAGATGACCAGCCGATTGGCGCTCACCACCGTTAAAGCTACACTCGGCTTTGTCCGCCAGTGCAACCGGCTGGCCGCTCCAACGAACGGCGGGAGGAACCATCGATGCTCGTCATGAACGTGATTGCCGAGATCCTAAAGAAGGAGGGGGTGTCGAACCTCTTCTGCTTTCCGACCACCCCGATCATCGAGGCCGCAGCGGTGGTAGGGATCAAGCCGGTCATCTGCCGCCAGGAGCGGGTCGGCGTCCATATGGCCGACGGCTTCTCGCGGGTCTCGAACGGCCGGCCGCCGGGGGTCTTTGCGATGCAGTACGGGCCCGGCGCCGAGAACGCCTTTGCCGGCGTCGCGACGGCGTTTTCCGACTCGAGCCCGGTGGTGTTTTTGCCGCTCGGCCATCCGCGCGAGACCGCTCAGCTCTTTCCGATGTTCAAATCGAGCCGCACCTACGCCTCGATCACGAAATCGGTCGAGGAGGTGATCCTGCCCGACGAGGTCGGCAATGTGATGCGCCGCGCCTTTGCCCAGGCCAAGAACGGGCGGCCCGGGCCGGTCATGGTCGAGGTCCCGGCCGATGTCCACAGCACCGAGGCCGCCGTCGATCCCGCCAAGTATCAAGCGGTTCGCACCACCCGGTCGGCGGGCGACACGCGCGATATCGACGAGGCGGCCGGCATGCTGCTCGCCGCTTCCTGCCCGATGATCCTGGCCGGGCAGGGGGTGTTCTATGCCGAGGCCACCGACGAGCTGCGCCGGCTCGCCGAATTGCTGCAGGCGCCGGTGATGACGACCTTTGACGGCAAGAGTGCCTTTCCCGAGGACCACGCGCTGGCGCTCGGACCGGGCGCCGGCACCTTTACCGGGCCGGGGCGGCACATCCTGCACAAATCCGACCTGGTGTTCGGCATCGGCTGCAGCTTTACCCGCCACGGCATCGCCACTCCGGTCATCCCGCCGGGCAAGAAGATCATCCACGCGACCAACGACACGCGCGATCTGCACAAGGCGTTTGCCGCCGATCTCGGCATCCTCGGCGACGCCAAGCTGGTGCTCGGGCAATTGATCGAGGCGGTGCGCGACCGGCTCGGCGGCAAGACGCGCGCAGCAAACGGTGTGGCTCAGGAGCTCGCGGCCGAGCGCGAGGCCTGGCTCGGCCGCTGGCAGGCCAAGCTGCGGTCGGACGAGCGGCCGATCAACCCCTACCGGGTGATCTCGGAGTTTATGCGGGTCATCAACCCCGCCGATGCCATCGTGACCCACGATTCCGGCAGCCCGCGCGAGCAGCTCAACCCGTTCTACCGGGCGACCCGGCCGCGCGGTTATATCGGCTGGGGCAAGTCGCACCAGCTCGGCACCGGGCTCGGGCTGGCGATCGGCGCCAAGGTCGCCGCCCCCGACAAGTTCTGCGTCAACTTTATGGGCGATGCGGCTTTTGGCATGACCGGCCTCGATTTTGAGACGGCGGTGCGGTGCGGCATCCCGATCACGACCATCGTGCTCAACAACTCGACGATGGCGATCGAGACCCATGCGATGGCGCTGTCGCACGAGCGCTACCGCGCCCGCGACCTCGGTGGCAACTACGCCAATATCGGCCGCGATTTGGGCGGGTGGAGCGAGCGGGTCGAAGATCCGGCACAGATCGGCGATGCGATCCTGCGCGCCCGCCGGCAGAACGAAGATGGCAAGGCCGCACTTCTCGAATTCATCACCAGCCAGGAGCAGGGCTTCTCGCACCGCCGCGGCGCCGCCGAGTAGCCCCCCTCGCTACCCCCGGAACGCCCGCCTTGGCGGGCGGCCGTCCGGGGGCTCCTCCGCGATCCCCGGATCAAGTCCGGGGAGGGAAGGGTGGGGGGCGCTGCGCAAACGGAGACCAATATGCTTCCCAAGATCGGCTACCTGCTGCCGACCCGCGAGCGGGTCATGGAAGGCCGGCCGCAAACTGGCCCGCTGCTCGACCTCGCCGCACGGGCCGAGGGGCTCGGCTTCGACTCGGTGTGGGTCGGCGACTCGCTGCTGGCGCGGCCGCGGCATGACCCGCTGACCCTGCTCGCCGCAGTGGCGGCGCGGACACGAAAGGCGCAGCTCGGCACCGCAGTGTTTCTGCCGGCATTGCGCAACCCGGTCGTGCTCGCTCACCAGCTCGCCACCCTCGACCAGATCAGCGAGGGAAGGCTGGTGCTCGGCGCCGGCATCGCCAGCGACGTGCCGAACATCCGGGCGGAATTCGTCGCCGCCGGGGTGCCGTTCGAGGGGCGGGTCGGCCGCATGATGGAAGGCCTGCGGCTGGCTCGCGCGTTGTGGACCGGCAAGCCGGTGGACTGGGACGGGCGCTGGCGGGTCGAAGCCGGCGTGCTCGGTCCGACACCCTATCGCGCGGGCGGTCCACCGATCTGGCTCGCTGGATCGGTGCGGCCGGCCTTCGAGCGGGCGGCCCGGCATTTCGACGGCTGGTTTGCCAACGAGGCGAGCCTCGCGCGGTGGACCGAGCAGTGGGGCGAGGTCCAGGCGATCCTCGGTGAGGCCGGGCGCAACCGCAAAAACTTCGTCGCGGCGATGTACCTGACATTGGCGATCGACGAGGACGCGAGCCGCGCCGAGCAGCGGATCGATGCGTTTCTCGAGAATTATTACGGGCAGCCGGCGGCGGTTATGCGCCGGCGGCAGGCCTGCTACGCCGGCGCGGCAGCCGGTGCGGCGGCATTCCTCAAAGGGTTTGCTGACGCCGGGGCCTCGCACATGATCGTGCGCTTCACCGGCGAGCACGAGCGCAATCTCGAAACCTTCACGCGGCTGCGCGCCGAGCTCGGCTGGTGACCATCCTCAACGCTCCAACAGCTCGCGTACCGCATCATCGATGAATTTGGCGTCTTCCGGGTTCTGCGCGGGGTTGCCGGCACGATGGCCCCAAATCGACGGGATCGGCCGCAATTCGGCCTTGGGCATCAGCGCGACTTCGCGGCGATTGTCTTCGACGGTAAAGTAGAGGTCGGTCTCCGATGGCATCACGATCGCTTCCGCCGTGATCGCACCGAGGGCTTTGGCGAGATCGCCGCGGTAAATCTCGTTGGCGCTGATATCGCCGTGCTGCCAGGTCCACAGCATCGCCAGCAGATCATTGGCGTCCCGCCGGCGAAACCCGCCCTCCCAATTGCCGACGAGAAAGTCCTCGAGCGACGAGTGGCCGAGCTTGCGCCATTCTTCCTCGCGGTAGAAGGCCTGGCTCAAACCCCAGCCGGCATAGACCCGCCCCATCGCCTGAAAGCCGCGCGTCGGCGGTGTCGCAAACCAGCCGTCCTGCCAAGCCGGATCAGCCGTCAATGCCGCCTTAACTCCCTCGAGGAAGACCAGATTGTGCGGCGAGGTCTTTGCCGATCCACAGACCGGCACAATCCGCTCGACCCGGTCGGGGAACAGCGCGCCCCAATGGAAGGCCTGCTGCGCGCCCATCGAGAAGCCGTAGACGAGCCTCACCCGCTCGACGCCGAATACTTCCCGGAGCAGCCGCTGCTGGACCCGCACATTGTCGGTCGCCGTGAAATGCGGGTAGCGCCCACGATCGAACGGTGCGGGCGTGTTGCTCGGCGAGGAGGAAAGCCCGTTGCCGAACATGTTCGGGATGATGATGAAGTGCTTCGCGGGGTCGAGAGCCTTGCCCTCGCCGATCGCCCATTCGAGGTCGTAATGCTGGGCTCCGTAGGAGGTCGGATAGACGACGACGTTCGACTTCCTCGGGTCGAGCACGCCATAGGTCTTGTAGGCGAGGAGTGCGCCGCGATAGGTCAGCCCCGACTGCAGAACGACATCGCCAGCTTCGAAAATCCGGTAATCCGGCATGCGCCCGCTTGTATCAGCGGCCTGCCGCGCCGGCAACGTCGCCGCCGGAGCTCAGCCGCCGGCGATGAACGAACGCAGCGATTTTGCCTCGTATTCGATCTCGTCGAGACGGTTCTTGACGACATCGCCGATGCTGACGATGCCGCAGAGCCGTCCGTTCCTGACCACCGGAAAGTGGCGGATCCGCCGGTTGGTCATCTCGGCCATCAGCTCGCCGACGCTCTCGCTCGGGTCGCAGGTAATGGCCGGCCGCGTCATCACCTCGGCGACGGTCAGCGACAAGAGTCCCGAACCGTGGTGGCCGAGAGCGTGGACGATGTCGCGCTCCGAGATGATGCCATCGACGGTCTCGCCGTCATCGCTCGCGACCAGCGCGCCGATATTGCCGGCGACCAGCGCATCGATCGCCGCGGCAACGGTATCGTCGGGCCGGATCGTCGCCACCGCCCGTCCCTTGTTCTGCAGGATTGTTTCGACATTCATCGCAAGCCTCGCAGGAGCTTGGCGCGGCCACCAAGCGGCCGCCATTGCCTGTCAGCTTAGGACAAAATGCCGCAGTCGGGAATTAATCTCCGCCGAGTGCCGCCTGCGCGGTCACGATGATCGCTCGGGGTTCGGAAGGGGGTGACGCATATGGAGCGGATCCAGATCGGCGACGTCTCGCTCGAAATGCGGACAGCGGGGGAAGGTCCGCCGCTGCTGTTTCTGCATGGCGGCGACTACTTCGCGCAAAACCAGGGCTTTTTGGAGAGGTTGGCGCGGCGCTGGCAAGTGCTGATCCCGCGCCATCCCGGATTTGGCGGGTCAACGCGGCCCGACGGGTTCCGTTCCGTGCACGATCTCGCCTATCTCTACCTCGACCTGCTCGACCGGGAACGCTTGCGTGATGTTGCGCTGGTAGGTTCCTCGTTTGGCGGCTGGATCGCGCTCGAAATGTGCGTGCGCTCGGTGGAACGGATCGGCCGGCTGGTGCTGATCGACACGCTCGGCATCAAGTTCGGCGGCCGCGAAGACAAGGACATCGCCGACATCTATGTGCTGCCTGCCGACGAGGTCCTGCGGCGGACATTTTTCGCTCCGCAACGCGCGGCACCCGATTACAGCACTCTCGACGATGCCGAAGCTGTGTCGATCGCCAGCGACCGGGCGGCCACCACGCTCTATGGTTGGCGTCCTTACATGCACGACCCCGGACTGCGCCGCTGGCTGCACCGGGTGCGCGTGCCGACCCTGGTCCTGTGGGGCCAAAGCGACGGCATCGTGTCACCCGATTACGGCGAACGGCTCTGCCGATCGCTTCCCCAAGCCCGCTTTGAGCCGATCGCCGAGGCCGGGCATTATCCGCAGATCGAGCGGCCCGATGCGGTCGCCGACGCGATCGAACGCTTTGCGCGCGCGGAGGCACAATCATGAAAGTATGGCATTTCAGCGAGATGGCCTATCACCCGGCGTGGCCGGAGCTGCGCGACTCGTACCGCGTCGTGGTCCCCAACCGGCTCTTCGACCCGAGAATCGGCGCCGATCTCTACCACCGCTATCTCGACGAATGGGCGCTGTGCGACGAGCTCGGCATCAACATCATGACCAACGAGCACCACGCCACCGCGACCTGCGCCGACTCGGTGTGCACGATCCCGATGGCGATCCTCGCCCGCGAGACCAAGAAAGTTCGGCTGTTGGCGCTCGGCATGCCGATCGGCAACCGCAACGACCCGATCCGTGTCGCCGAGGAATATTCGATGCTCGACGTAATTTCGCGCGGCCGGATCGAGATGGGCTTTGTCAAAGGGGTGCCGTTCGAAATCTCGCCGGCCAACACCAACCCGGCCGATTTGACGGAGCGCTTCTGGGAGGCGCACGACCTGATCCTGAAGGCGATGGCCACCCATGACGGTCCGTTCAACTGGGAGGGGACGCATTTCCACTACCGTTCGGTCAATGTCTGGCCGCGGCCGTGGCAGGAGCCGCACCCGCCGGTCTGGATGCCGGTCGGCAGCCCCGGCAGCGCCGCCGAGGCGGCCGAGCGCGGCATGACCATTGGCGTGCTCAACACCGGCTGGGTGCGTACCCCGCCGATCTTCGAGGCCTATCGCCAGCGGGCGGCGGAGGCCGGGCGGCCGATGAGCCCGCAGCGGCTCGCCTATATGGCGCTGATCGGCGTCGGCGATACCCGCGAAGAGGGCCACCGCCGCGCTGACCAGATCCTTGATTACAGCCGCACCTCGGGCATCGTCGCACCCCAGTTCATGAACCCGCCGGGCTACGCCTCGGTGGCGCAGAGCGCGCAAGCCCTGCGGATGAGTGGTGGGGGCTTCCGTGCCGGCCGCATACAGTCCCGCGATGGGCGCGCCATCGACCCCCGCAAGATGACGGTCGCCGACGCGATCGATGCCGGCCTCTCATTCGCCGGCACGCCCGACGACGTGTTCGACCAGCTGCGCGCCTTTTACGACCATGTCGGCGGCTTTGGCCACCTGTTGATGATGGGCCAGGGCGGCTTGTTGAGCCACGAGGAGACGGTCGCCAACCTGAGGCTGTTCAGCAAGGCGGTATTGCCCCGGCTCACGGAGCTCGGGGTTTGAGGTGATGCATCATCTCGGCTGATAGAGGCCAAGAAATTGCCCAAATCCGGGGGAATTTTCGGGCTCATCGACCGGCTTCTGAAGGAGACGCATCGATGCAGAAACCGTTTGGCGCGATCCTGGCATGCTGCGCCGCAGCACTGCCGCTGATCGGCTGCGCCGGCGGGCTCGCCCCGATGCGGCCCGAGGCGGGATCGCCTCCGGCTGCCGTCGCCGCCGCGATGCCCGAACCGGGTGTTTATACGCCTGCCGCGGTCCTGGTGTTTGTGCCGGGAGTGGTCGCGTTTGACGACGTCGCGGCCGGCGACCCGGCGGTCTGGGCGGCCCAGGGTCTTGACGTCGTGATGCCGCGGCCGACATGGGCCGCCCGCCTCGTTGCCGACCGTGAGGCTGCCGTCGAACGGCTGCTCGGTTCGGCGCGAGCGCTCGCCGATGCGCCGATCTGGTTGGTCGGGTCGAGCCCGGCGATCGAGGCGGTCATGCCGCGGCTGGGACCCGGCTGGGTTTCCGGTGTCGTCGTCACCTCGGTCACCTCAAACGCTGGAAGCTGCACCAGGACGATGTACTACTCGAACTCCGGTACCGGGGGAGAACCTCAGACGGTGGTTAAGACATCAGGCGATGCCTGCGGCGCGAGCCCGTCCTTTGGTGCGTCGGCGCCGACCGGTGTCGTCCCAATGCCGCATGTCAAACCCGGCGCGCAGCGCCTCATCGAGGCCTCGATCCCGGCGAATCCTGCCGCGCAACGCCCCGTCGTACAGCGCCTTGCCGAGGAGATCAAGGCGACGCCGCCGGCAATCTGAGGGGCGCTCAGTACGGCCGGGGTGGCCCAGGCGGATACCCGTAGCCCGGTTGCGAGTACCCGGAGGGCGGGTAGCCATAACCCGGTGCCGGTTGCGCATAGCCCGAAGGTGGGTAACCGTAGCCCGGCGCCGCTTGGCTATAGCCGCCGGGCGGTCCGTAATAGGCGGGGGGTGGCGGGGGTGGAGGTGGCGTCGTAGCGGCGCCGCCGAGGGCGCCCGTCGCTCCGCCGATCGCTGCCCCGAGCGCGGCACCATGTCCGCCGCCGACCGCGCCGCCGATCGCTGCACCAGCACCGGCGCCGAGCAGACCGCCGCCAACCGCACGTTGCGCGGGGTCATAGGGGTTTGTGCACCCCGCCAGCGCCATTATCAAGCCTGCGGCAACCCCGCCGGAGGCAATCCACCGCTTCTTCATCACATTCCTTCTCCGTAAAGCTCCGGGCCAATATCCCAGGAGGACGCCGGTGTTCCGACGGTGCGATTGAGTCTAGCCAATTTTGGCTAGCAGAACATCTGTCAAACGAATGTCCTGGGCACGCGTCCCCTGTTTTCTAATCGCATCTGAAAGATCGATTACGCGTGAGGCGAATCAGCAGGAGCCATCGACGGGCCCATTGCACGGTCGGGCGTTACCCCGAGCGAGCAGAGACATAGACATGTTGAGTACGCGATTGGCCGTAGTGGAAGCGAATGCTGATCCCGGCGCCGGCGCCGCCGTCTGTTTGTCGGCTTTTTCACCAGTCGGATTTGGGAAAAATCGCACCGCAGTACCGTTCGGCAAGCCATTGATCGTGATGTTACCGGGTCCTAGTCTATAGTTAGCCGCATTGGAAACGGTGAGGGTGATTGGTCCCGCGAGGGGCGCTCGCGGGAGGACAGGAAGGCATCCCAGAAGACAGATCGCCAGTGCTGCAAAGCGCGGCGCGGTTTTGCACCAAATTCCTCTATTGCTAATGCATTTCGGCTCGGGAGAGCGACAACCCCAGTGATGGTCCGGCGCCGCAGTACCATACGGAGCGCGTCCGTGTATACCGAAGGAGGTTTATTTTCTCGGCACCGATCGGCCGCCGTAATCTG
>Ga0306920_100005059_pt1 | contig 16966 bp, 15 predicted proteins | sample flu12Cox44000170_FD_204666 | JGI IMG/M metagenome (GOLD analysis project Ga0306920, IMG submission 204666) | Lab enrichment of tropical soil microbial communities from Luquillo Experimental Forest, Puerto Rico - flux4day.12C.oxic.44.000.170 (v2)... | ecosystem: Environmental > Terrestrial >... | reverse complement strand
AGGCAATCGCCGACGACATCCGCGATGTCTATGCCGAGGCCAAGGGCAACGGCTTTGACGTCAAGACACTGCGCGTCGTTGTCCGCCTGCGCAAACAGGACATCAACGAGCGCAAGGAGCAGGAGGCGCTGCTTGAAACCTATCTGCACGCGCTCGGCATGCTTGCTTAGCGGGGGGCTCGGCAAGCTACGCCTGTGTCGGTAAATGCGCCCCGCGATTTGAGGCGAGTACCGATCTGATGCCGCGCATGTCCTCGAAGATGACGTTCTTCTACAAGCGGGTCTTTCCGATCATCTGGTTCGGCTTCCTCGCGGCGTTCTTTGTCATTGCGCTGGTGAACGGCCGCACCGACCCGGTTTCGCATTTGCCGAATCTCATCATCCCGGCCGTGATGACGATCATCGGCTATCGATTTATGAAAAAGATGGCGTTCAATCTGGTCGACGAGGTGTTCGATCGGCGGCGACGCGCTGCTCGTACGCAACGGTGGCCAGGAAGAACGCATCGCGCTTGCCGACATCAAGAACGTGAACTTCTTTCCCTATATGAGCCCGCCGCAAGTCACCTTGTCGCTGCGGCGGCCGAGCGTGTTCGGTGACACGGTTGTGTTCTGTGCGCCAGGACGATTTATGCCGCTGTCGCCAAGCCCGGCCATTGAAAAGCTGGTCGACCGGATTGATGCCGCGCGCCGTGAGCGTTGAGGGCTGCTTGGGGATCGTCGCCTCGCCGCGCGATCGGGCGACAAAGAAGGAGTGGTTCAGACCGCAGCGGGTCTGAACCATTCCGTTGCTACTGGCGACGAGCTTGCATGGCCTTGACGTCGGCGGCGCTCAGCGCCTTTCCGCCAATAGCCCATTCTCCGCTTGCAACTTCGTATACGCGGACCCAGGTGACGCCGCGCATCGCTTCGCCTTCGACCTCCAGCATGGCATTTGTGACCTTATCGATCATCGCCTGCTTCTGGCTTTTGTCGAAGGCGCCTTCGATAAGATGAATATCAACGAGTGGCATGACACTTTCCTTTCTTTGTTTGTTGCTGTTGGGGAAGCGATCCCGTTCAGCAGCTGGAAATTGCCCGCCCGACCTCGGTTCAGCCAGTTCAGAAAGTGAATCCGGCCAGTACAGAAAATGTACTAGCCTGGCCGATCGTCTCTCCTTATTCTTTATTTCGACACTCGAACCACGATGGAGGGCGATCATGCCCGACAGCGGCTATAATCAGTTCTGTCCGGTGGCGATGGCGGCCGAGATTCTCGGGACGCGATGGACTCTTCTTCTGCTGCGCGAACTCCTCGTCGGCTCGACCCGCTTCAACGACTTAAGACGCGGCGTGCCGAGAATGTCGCCCGCGCTTCTGTCCAAGCGTTTGAAGGATCTCGAAACGGCGGGAATTGTCACGCGCTGCAAAACCTCCGCGGGAACGGACCTTTTCGAGTATCAGTTGACCGACGCCGGACGAGATTTGCGCAAGGTGGTCGAAGCGGTCGGTATCTGGGGCCAAAGGTGGATAGAAACCGATGCCTCGCTCGATAACCTGGATCCTGAACTGCTGATGTGGGACATGCGGCGCAATATCGATCCGAAACCGATGCCGAGGCGCCGGACCACGATCCAAATCATCTTCAAGGATCTCAACAAGGCGCGGCAAAAATGGTGGCTTATTGTGCAGCCGGAGCGGGATGTCGACCTATGTTCTGTCGATCCGGGGTTCGACGTGGATCTTTATTTATCGACGGACCTGCGCACGATGACGGAAATCTGGATGGGCTACACCACGCTCGCGCGAGCCAAAGAACAGGGCAAGCTCTTCATCAGCGGCAATCGGCAGCTTGAAGGGAGCATGAAATCTTGGTTCAACCTGAGCCCGTTCGCAAAAGTCGAGAAACTGGTGGCGTAACGGTAAAAGGGGCCGCGCCGGGCCGAACCAATTACTGGAAGACGGCGGTGCGCGCCGTCGGGTAGTTCACCGTCGAGATGAACACGACCGCAGGCCCGGCGAAATGTTCGTGGTCGAGCCCGGGATTGGGATCGGCCGCGAATGTCATCATCACCGCGCTGCGCGGTTTGACCATCAGCGCCGCCAAGGTGCGGAAATCGTGGGCGCCGAGCGCCAGCGTCGTCAGGAACTGGTGCACGCTGGGGGCCACCAGTATCGCGCGCAACCACGGATTTTCCAGCCGCACGCCGGCCTTGATCGCGATCACGGAAGAGGCGCTGGCATTGACAATCGTCGAGGCGACCTGGTTGGCGACGCGCTTCACCGCAATCGTCGTGCCATTCGGCACCATCGGTGCCTCGTTCACCAGCTCTTCCGGATGCAGCGCCTGCTCGCTGCGTATCTGCGGTCCGGCGGAATTGGCGGGAGTGTGCGGCGCGGCGATCCCGGCTGTGGCTGTGGTTGCCGTCGCCGGCGGATGTGCCGGCGGCTGCTCGGCATAGGCGAGCGTGACGGCACGCGCGTCGTCGTCGGGCGGATCGCGGAACGGCCCGCCGATCGCCGCCGCCGCCGCCTTGGTGTTGTTGGGTTTCGCCAAAGCATCGCGTACCGGCGGCCGAACTGATAGCGCGACCGCCATTCCATCGGGCGGCCCCTGCCAATAGCCGCGGGCGCGAATGACGTCGTTCGGCGTCGCGGCGTCGGTTGGGTTCGCCGGGTCGCTCGCCATCTCCGACGGCGCAGGCGGCAATAGCGCGGCGATCTGGACGAATTTCGGTTTTGCCCAATCGCCCGCGAGCTTGTCAGCACCGCTATTGGCGCTGCTTGGCGCCGCCTTCTTTTCGATTGCAGGTTGCACGCTGGCAATACGGACCGACACTGTCGGTTTTGCCGGCACCTTGGTCGCCGCGGTAGCAACCGGCACCGCTTCTTCCTCCTCGTCGTCACGGGCGAGGTCTAAAAGTTTGGCGAACGGATTGGCCAGCGCGGGGTCGTTGCTCGCGACCACGGTTTCGACGTTCACGCCGGCGCCGCGCGCCGCGTCAAGCGAAAGCTCCGACGCCATGCCGCCGCGCTTTGTGATCTCGGCAAGCGCGACCGCGTAGCCGGGCAGCGGCTTGCCGTCGCTCGGGATATGGACGGTGCGCCCGTCCGGGAATACGCGCACCAATTCCTCATGCGTCATGCGCGGCCACATACGCACGCCGCCGGTATCCATGTGTACGAAAGGTGATCCGGAGGTCGGATAGAACCCGACGCCGCCGCGCTGCAGCCGCAAGCCGATCTCGCGCAGATGTTCGAGCGACACGCCGGCAATGTAGAAGTCGAGCGCGTGGCCGAGCATGTGCTGACTAAAGCGCGCTACGCCGCCGCTGCGCCGCCGCAGCATCGCATTGGTCTGCGGTGCGCGGTAGCCGCAGACCACCTGGATCGGCTCGTTGGTGCCGGCCTCGCGTTGCACCTCCCAGACCAGGTCGATCAGATGCGGATCCATCCGGGTCTGTTCGCCGCGGCGCCAGTCGCGCAAGAACCAGTTGAGCTTCTCCAGAGCGGCTTCATCATAGCGGCCGTTGCGCTTGTAGGTGATCGTGATGTCTTCATCGGTGTGCAAGTGATGCATGGTGATGGCGCGCGTGTCGCCTTCCGCGACCGCGTTTTGCAGCGCCTTCGAGCCGAGGATGAAAATGAGCAGCGCCAAACCGCACGAGTAACCGGTGCGTGCCGCAGACAATCGACGAGTATTCAGTTGCGCGTTGTTAACGTGCACTGACCCAATCTCGCATCGGCGCGTTGGCAGCCGCCCGCCGCGGTTACGGCCGCGCGGGTAATGCTAACGCACTGTTAATTTGGGAAGGGTTAACGCGAACGATTGTCACCCCACCCCCGAACCACCCATAGGGCTAAGGGCGCAGTGTGGCAAAAAATGGCCTTCCGCCAGCCGTCCCCAATGGGGTTCGGTCCGCGGTGCGTTGACCGACGACTCTCGCTAAGTGCTGGCTGGCCGCGAGGTTTTTCGGCCTACCGCTCGACCGTCTGCCCGGAATGGGTGACCTTGCGTGGACGGTCGGTGCTGCGGTGACGCATCGGCGCAGGCGGCACCGGCGGCGCAGAGTAGCCGCCGCCAAACAGCCGCGAGAAGAAGTTGCCGCCGCCGTAATAGCCCCCACCCTGATAATAGCCGCGTCCTCCACCCGGATAATTGCCACGTCCGCCGAACCAGGACGGTTCGTCGGGAATGGCCATGATCTCGCGGTGGGAGGCGTCGATTCTGTGGTCGACCGGGACATCCGCCACCTTGCGGTCGGTACCCTTGAGAATCGCCAGCAAGGCCCGATCGCGACCGTACACGTCTTCGCGCAGCTCAAGCTTGCCGGCATCGTCGACGAAAGCGGTCTGATAGGTCAGGTTGACCGGAATGAAGGCCGGAAACTGGATGTCGGTCTCGTTCGGACCGAACATTTTCTTGATGCGGTCCTCGGTGTAACCGTCATTGGGCCGCACCAGCGACAGCAGCACCTCGGCATAGTGTGCCGGATCCTGCACGCGCATGCAGCCATGGCTGAAAGCCCGCTTGTCATTGGCGAACATGTATTTGTCCGGCGTGTCGTGCTGATAGACGAGGAATTTGTTTGGGAAATTGAAGCGAATCCGGCCGAGCGCATTCTTGTCGCCGGGCGGTTGCGAGATGTGGACGCCGTCTGGGCCGTAATCGACCCGCAAACCCATGCGCGCGAGCACCGTTGGATCCTGCGCCAGCGCCGGCAGATATTCGCGATGGACGATGGAGGGCGGCACGTTCCAGGTCGGATTGACCGTGATGTATTTCATATCCGCCGTCATGATCGGCGTCGGCATTTCCGGCTTGCCGATCACGATTCGTGTCGTCCACAGCTGCTTGCCGTTGTGCATCACCCGCAGCGTGAAGTCGGGCAAATTGACGATCACATAGGTGTCGGGAAAACGGTGCGGCATCCATCGCCAGCGTTCCATATTGGCGAGGATGATGTCGGTGACGCGATCGGGTTGCGCTCTGCCGTTGAGCGCATCGAGCGTGGCCGAGCCCAAAGTCCCGGTCGCCGCCAGATCGTGCTCCTGCTGGAATTTCTTCACCGCCTCGGCGAGCGTTTTGTCATAGGTTGTGCCGTTGTTTGCGGTCACGCCGAGCCGCTCGCGCAGTGCCGGCACGCGCTCGTCCGTCATCCCGACCTTGAGCACCGCGCCGCCTGCGATGGCCGGCTTCGACTTGTCGAACTTTCCGGCGCGCATGTCGGCAAGCTTGGCCTTGAGCGCGCGGTAGCCAGGGGTCTGCGGCTCATAGGAATCCAGCGTCGCCGCAACGTCGCTCGCGCCGGCGATCGCGGCGAGGACGTCGCCCGGTTCGGCCGCGGGCGTGGAATATTCGATGTCGTTGCTGACCCGCGACCAGTGCACGCGCCCAACGCTGGCGTGACGGGCGTAAGTGACGACCGCCGCGGTCAGCTTGATTTCCGCGTCGGCCAGATCGGCCGGTGCGCTCAGCGTCGCGAAATTCGGTACCAGATAATCCGCCGGATCGAGCCCGTCGGCATCGACGTGACGCAGATAGCCGATCGCCGCACCGGCGTGCGCATTGGCCTTGCCATCCGCAATCCATAACGGCGCATAATTGCGGCTCGAATAAAAAGCCTCGATCTGCGTGCGATCCTTCTTGCTGCCGATGACGCGATCGAACTTGCCGTTATCGAGTTCGCGCAGCTGTTCGGCGATCGCAGCATCCGGACCCGGCATTATCGGCGCAGCCGCGGTCGCGGGCGGCGCCGCTTCGGGACTCGCCGCGGCAGGCGCGCTGGTCACGGCGGTATCGCCGGGTTTGGCGTCGGCAGGCTTAGCTTCCGCGGGCTTCGTTTCAGCAGGTTTGGCTTCCGCAGGCTTTGCTTCTGCAGGTTTGGCTTCGCCGCCAGCCGATTGTGCCGGTTGGCCGGCAGGGGCGGGGGCGGCATCGGTCGATGCCGCAGGCTTGGTGTCCGACTTTTCAGCAGGATTGCTCGCTGGAACGGTAACGTCCTCCGGCTTGGCCGCCAGCCCATCGCTTGACGCTTTGTGCGCCGGTTCGGACGCTGCAGGCTCTCTGGCGTTGTCGGCTTGCGTTTCCTGACGTGGCGCCGCGCCGGCATCGGAGCCGTCTTCAGAACCGGCAAATATGCGGGTGGCGGGGAGCGCAAGCAGAAGAGCAATGGCGGTCGAAGCTAGCAAACGATCGACGCGAATTCCCGGCATTGCAAAATCTCCTTCCCAGCCAGCGCGAAGCGACGCTTTACTACTCGACGATGATTGGCCTCAATTTATGGCGGAAGCCGCGGCAGGACCGCCACGGCGCCGGCACTCTATGTGAGCCAAATCACGCGAGCCACGTTACGCGAACCAAGGCATTTTGTCCTTGTTGCAGCCGCGAACACGCGGTGGTGAAGACGAATTTCGGCACCTGTCGCTCCGCGGCCACGGTTTGCTATCTCTTTCGTGCCGTTCATGAATTGGGGCGGGCCGCCGGGCACATTGTGAACGTTGAGCGTAGCGAATTTGTTACCGCGCGGCGACCGGCGGCTCGGAAAAGCGCCGGGAAAAATCGCCGCGCCGGGGCTATTATCGAATCAGGTCGAGTGACGACGGGAGGAAAAACTATGACGAATATCATGCGGACCGTTCTGGCGGTTTTGTTTGCCGGTATTTTTGCTGGACTGGCCGCCGCTCCGGCGCGGGCGCAATCGGCGCCCGCTCAGACACCATCGCCGAGCGGAGCCAAGGTCTATTTCATCAATTTGAAAGACGGCCAGGAGGTCACGAGCCCATTGCTGGTGCAGTTCGGGCTGTCCGGGATGGGCGTCGCTCCAGCAGGCGTCGAGAAACCCAACACCGGCCATCATCATCTGCTGATCGATGCCACGCTTTCGGGCGATCAACTCAAGCAGCCAATCGCGATGGACGACAACCATCGCCACTTCGGCGCCGGCCAGACCGAGGCCATGATCACTTTGCCGTCGGGGCAGCATAAACTGCAGCTCGTGCTGGGCGATTGGTCGCACATCCCGCACGCGCCGCCAGTCATGTCGGACGTCATTACCGTCACGGTGCGTTGACAGCGCGCCGCCTGGCCGCGCAGTGCTGCAATGGCCGCTCTCGATCCCGCAGATGTACTTATCGAGCTCTGGAGAGACGCCGGGCTCGATGACGACGCTTTGGAGAATGTCGCCTTCACCGGCAGCGAGCCGGTGTTGCCGTCCTCATTTGCGGTCGGAACGGCAGCCCAAGCTACGATCGGAGCGGCGGCGCTCGCTGCCGCCGAACTTTGGCGGCTTCGCACCGGGCGACGCCAGCAGGTGAGCGTCGAGATGCGCGACGCCGCGATCGAATTCCGCAGCGAGCGTTACCTGCGTGTCGACGGCAAGGACCCTGACGATCACCACGATCAAATCGCCGGCCTGTACCGCTGCGGCGACGGGCGCTGGGCGCGGCTGCATACGAATTTGCCGCATCATCGCGACGGGTTACTTCGGCTTCTCGGTTGTGATCACAATAAAACCGCTGTGCAGCGGGCGTTGGAGCGATGGTCCGCGGAAAAGCTCGAAACGCTTGCTGCCGAGGCCGGACTTGTCGTCACGGCGTGCCGGTCCTTCTCCGAATGGGACGCTCATGAGCAAGGTCGCGCGGTCGCGAGCTTGCCGCTGTTCATTATCGATAAAATCGCCGAAGCGCCCGCATTACATTTTGCGCCGGCGCTACGGCCATTATCCGCAATCAAGGTACTGGAATTGACCCATGTCATCGCCGGCCCGGTCAGCGGCCGGGTTCTCGCCGTCCACGGCGCCGATGTGCTGCTCGTCACCGCCGCCCATCGACCCTCGATGCTGCCGCTCGTCATCGATACCGGCAGGGGAAAGTTGTCGGCCCAAATCGACCTTCGTGCGCCAAGCGGCCGGCAAAGGCTCGCGGAATTGGTGCGCGAAGCGGACGTGTTCATTCAGGGCTATCGGCCCGGCGCCGTCGCCGCGCACGGATTTGGCCCGGAAGAGATCGCGCGCCTGCGCCCGGGCATCGTTTACGCTTCGCTCTCCGCTTACGGTCATGAAGGGCCGTGGGCGCTCCGCCGCGGCTTCGATTCGCTCGTGCAGACGGCGAGCGGATTGAATCTCGCCGAAGCCGAGGCATTCGGTTCATCCGAGCCGCGAGCCTTGCCGGCGCAGGCGCTCGATCACGCGACCGGCTACCTGTTGGCCTTCGCGATCATGGCGGCGCTCAAGCGCCGCGCCGAGCAGGGCGGCTCCTGGCACGTGCGGGTCTCGCTCGCACAAACCGGTCACTGGCTGCGCCAGCTCGGCCGCATCGACGGCATGTGTTGCCGCGATCCCGGCTTTGACGAAGTGCGAGATCGCCTGGACGCGACGCCGTCCGGCTTTGGTCTGCTTACCGCCGTGCGCCACGCCGCCGAAATGTTGGAAACCCCGCCGCATTGGGCGCGCCCGAGCGTCCCGCTTGGAACGCATGCGCCGGCCTGGAGCGGTTGAGCGCATGCCTCGTACTCTTGCGACCGTGTCCATGTTGCGCCACATCAGGCGCGAATAAAACTTCAGCGCCCCAGATCAGACCCCCCCGCATGAGCAAGATTCCAGCCAAATCCGCCGCCAGGCGGGCCCTTCGATCCGGTTCGCGTGCCCATCTGCCGGAATGGAAGCTCGACGACCTCTATCGCGGGCTCGACGATCCGGCGATCAAGCGCGATCTCGACCGCACCGACGCCGAGTGCGCCGCTTTCGAAGAGGCTTACAAGGGCAAGCTCGCGGGCTTTGCCGCGGCCGGTGGGGCCATGCTCGCCGCCGCGGTGCGGCGCTATGAGGCCATCGACGATCTGATGGGCCGGCTGTCCTCCTTTGCCGGTCTCACCCACGCCGGCAATACGATCGATCCCGCGCGCACCAAATTCTACGGCGACGTCACCGAGCGGCTGACGGCGGCATCAATTCATCTGTTGTTCTTCACGCTCGAACTCAACCGCATCGACGATGCGGTTCTCGATAAGGCTATGGCCGATCCGGCGCTCGGCCACTATCGGCCCTGGCTCGAAGACATTCGGCGCTATCGGCCCTATCAGCTTGAAGATCGCGTCGAGCAGCTGTTTCACGAAAAATCGGTGACTGCCTATTCGGCGTGGAATCGCCATTTCGATGCGACGATCGCAAAGTTGCGGTTCAAGCTCGCCGGAAAATCGCTCGCCATCGAACCGGTGCTTAATTTCCTTCAGGACCGCTCCGGAGGAAAACGCAAGGCGGCCGCCCAAGCGCTCGCGCACACGTTTAAGGACAACGTGCAGCAATTCGCCCTGATCACAAATACGCTTGCCAAGGACAAGGACATTTCAGACCGCTGGCGCGGCTTCGCCGATATCGCCGACGAGCGGCATTTGTCCAACCGGGTCGAGCGCGAGGTGGTCGACGCGCTGGTTGCCGCGGTTCGCGCTGCTTACCCTCGGTTGTCGCATCGCTATTACGCGCTCAAAGCCGGATGGTTCGGCAAAAAGCGGCTGCCGCATTGGGACCGCAACGCCCCGCTGCCGCACGTGCCGATGCGCAACGTGCCCTGGAACGAAGCCAAGGACACGGTCCTTGCCGCCTACCGCGCTTTCTCGCCGAAAATGGCGAATATCGCCGCGCGCTTCTTCAATGAGCGTTGGATCGATGCGCCGGTGCGTCCGGGCAAGGCTCCGGGAGCATTTTCGCATCCGACCACGCCGTCGGCGCATCCTTATGTGCTCGTGAACTATCAAGGCAAGCCGCGCGACGTGATGACGCTCGCGCATGAGCTCGGCCATGGCGTGCATCAGGTGCTCGCGGCGCCCAATGGCGCATTGATGGCGCCGACCCCGCTTACGCTCGCTGAGACCGCAAGCGTGTTCGGCGAAATGCTCACGTTCCGCAGATTGTTGGCCGCGACGAGCAACAAAAAAGAGCGCAAGGCGATGCTCGCCGCCAAGGCCGAAGACATGATCAATACGGCGGTGCGCCAGATCGCGTTTTACACGTTCGAGCGCGCCGTACACACCGAGCGCAAGAACGGCGAATTGACCGCGGCGCGGATCGGCGAGCTCTGGCTCGACGTGCAGCGCGAAAGCCTCGGCCCCGCGATCGAGCTCAAGCCCGGTTACGAGACGTTATGGTGTTATATCCCGCATTTCATTCATTCGCCGTTTTACGTTTACGCCTACGCTTTCGGCGATTGTCTCGTGAACTCGCTTTATGCGGTCTACGAGAATGCGGCGGAGGGTTTTGCCGAGCGTTATCTGGCCATGTTGGCGGCGGGCGGCACCAAGCACCATTCCCAGCTCCTGGCGCCATTCGGACTTGACGCCCGGGAGCCCGCTTTCTGGCAGCGCGGGCTCGGCGTTATCGAGCGGTTGATCGATGAGCTCGAACGGCTGGATACGTGACCACAATCAAGATATGGCTTGGCGATCTGACCGGCACAGCTTCGTGACGCCGGCCACCTTATTAAGAAGCGATTGATGGCGAAGCGCGAACAATCCGACCGCGAAAAGAATCGCTTCTCCGCCCGCGCGGCCAGGTACGCGCGGGTGTCGGCCAATGTCGGCGGCGTAGCGGCACGCTATGCCGGCCGCCGGCTTCTTGGCGGTGAGCCCGATCGCGCCAGCGAGGCGAGCGCGCTGGGCTTGGCATTAGGCCGGCTCAAAGGGCCGCTGATGAAGGTCGCGCAATTGATGGCGACCATTCCCGATCTGTTGCCGCCGGAATATGCCGCCGAATTGCAGAAGCTCCAAAGCGAGGCGCCGCCGATGGGCTGGGCCTTCGTCAAGCGCCGCATGATGGCGGAACTCGGCAGCGGCTGGGAAAGCAAATTTGCAAGCTTCGAGCACCATCCGTCCGCCGCCGCGTCGCTTGGTCAGGTTCATCGCGCTCGCTCGCTCGACGGCAAGCCGCTTGCTTGCAAGCTGCAATATCCCGACATGCAGTCCGCGGTCGAAGCCGATTTGCAGCAGCTGGAATGGCTCTTGGCGATCCGCCGCCGCTTCGACCCGGCGATCGACACCAGCGAGATCGCCAAGGAAATCGGCGCGCGCGTGCGCGAGGAGCTTGATTACCGGCGCGAAGCCAAACACGTCGCGCTGTATCGCGAAATGCTCGATGACATCGATATTGTGCGCGTGCCGCGCGCCTGGCCCGAACTCTCGACCGGCCGGCTACTGACGCTCGATTGGCTCGACGGTACCCGCATGCTCACCCACAAGAGCGATCCGCTTGCGGCGCGCAATACGCTTGCCAAGGCGATGTTCACTGCCTGGTGGTTTCCGTTTAGCCGCTTCGGCGTGATCCACGGCGATCCGCATCTCGGCAATTACTCCGTCTTTGTTCGTGACGGTGCGCCGGCCGGTATCAATCTTCTCGACTACGGCTGCATCCGCGTTTTCGCGCCGAAATTCGTGCGTGGCGTGGTCGACCTTTATCATGGCCTGTTGCGCGGCGAGAACGATCTGGTGGTGCACGCTTACGAGACCTGGGGATTCCGCAGGCTGTCGCGCGATCTGATCGAGACACTCAACATCTGGGCGCGCTTCATCTATGCGCCGCTGCTTGATGACCGGGTACGCACCATTGCCGACGGCGTCGCGCCGTCCGAATATGGCCGCCGCGAAGCGTTTCGCGTGCACCAGGCGCTCAAGCAAAAAGGTCCGGTCACCGTGCCGCGCGAATTCGTATTCATGGACCGCGCCGCGATCGGGCTCGGCGCCGTATTCCTGCACCTGCGCGCGGAATTGAATTTTTTTCGCCTGTTCAACGAGGCGATCGAGCGCTTCTCCATGGAGCGGGTCGGCAAGCGCCAGGCGGCGGCATTGGCGAAGGCGGGATTATAAAGTCCGCGCAGCCCCGGTCGGTTCTTTCACGTCCGACGTCCCGATGCTCGTGGTCACACTTTCAATGAACGCGCTCCGGCTCGTGTGCATGGGCAGCCGTGTTATTTTTCCAACTCAGCGAACCCCAGAACAAGACGAAGAACAGCGGGATGGCGATCATCGAGCACCACCAGGAGATTTGATAATATTCGGTGCGCCAGTCGACCAAAGTCGAAAGCCGCGTGATCTCATTGGAGAAATCAAGTCTGTCGGGAGCCGTGCAGTCGACATAATGGAAGAACGAGTAAGAAATTTCGGAAACCAAAAGGCATAAAGCTGCGGCGGTCAGAGACAGGATGATGATCAAAATCGCCAGCCATCGCGCCATTCCCCGACGGTGAAAGACGCCGCCTTTTTCGGCGGCAAATGTTGTGGCGGCTACGACAATGCCGTCGAAGGCTAGCAGCGCCAATCCCTTTGAATCGAGTACGGTCAAAATGTCGTAAAACGTCTTCACGATCTCCGGGCCGTGAGGCGGAAACATTTGTGTTCCGGCAGCGTGAAACAGTTCAATTTTTTGCAGTAAATCGCAGACCATATTCGCCGCCTCCGTAGCGTCTCAAAAATGGGTGAGTGTCGATTCAGCAACAATCGCACTCGAAGCCTTCGAGCGCGACCAGCGCGTTTTTCATGAACGCCGGCGGTAGGTCGTCTTCGCTCACCTGCTCCAGCGGCTTGAAGATCTTGAAATGGTGCCGCCCCGCCGTTGTCCAGAATACCACATGGGTCTCGAGCGGCGGACAGCCAGGCACGCCGCAAGCGATTTCCGACACCATGACGGTTTGGTCCTGCGCGAGCGCAAAGCGCGCGCGCGTCCACTGTCGGGCGCGCTCGATGGCGGCGCTATTTTCAAGCTTGTTGGCAAAGCCTAGCATGTCGCTCTATGTCGTCATGCCCGGGCTTGTCCCGGGTCTCCACGCCTTTATACACCTCAAGCGATGAAGACGTGGATGGCCGCAAGCAAGACCGGCCATGGCCAGGGAGGAAAGCTTGTCCGAGAAGGTGGTGGCGGCGGTGCGGGTCGGACCCAGCAGGACCGAGCTGCGCGAATTTCCCATGCCGGATATTCCGGAGGATGCCGCGCTGATGAAAATGGAAGTCGGCGGCATCTGCGGCACGGACGTCAAGCTCTATAAACATCCGCCGTCGAACGCGCCGGTCATCATGGGCCACGAAAATATCGGCACCATCGCCAAAGCGGGGCATGAATTCACCCGCCGCAAAGGCTTCAAGGAAGGCGATCTCGTCTTCGTCGAACATTATGTCTCTTGCGGGAAATGCGAGTGGTGCCATGCCGGGCAATACCGCCATTGCGAAAACACCAATTGGCGTACCAACCCGGACGCCATCCGCTACGGCTATACCTCGGCGGAGCGGGCGCCGCATTTGTGGGGCGGGTTCGCGCAATACGTCTACCTGCCATGGAATGCGGTTGTGCATCATGTGCCGAAGGGCGTCACCGCCGAGCTCGCCGGATTGGTCACGCCGATGGCCAATGGAGTCGAGTGGTCCTTGTTCGACGGCGGTGTCGGCTACAATTCGACGGTGCTGATCCAGGGCCCCGGCCAGCAGGGACTGTCGCAGACTGTGATCTGCAAACAGGCCGGCGCCTCGTTGATCATCGTCACCGGGACGTCAAAGGACAAAGCGCGGCTTGACGTCGCTAAGAAGCTCGGAGCCGATCACGTCATCGACGTCAACAAAGAGGATCCGCTGGCCCGTGTCATGGCGATCACCGGCGGCAAAGGCGTCGATGTCTCGCTCGACTGCACCGCCGGCGCCGGCACGATTCCGATGCTGCTCGGCATCGAGGCGCTCAAGCGCAAAGGCGGCCTGATCGTAGCGCAGGGCGAGATGGCGCAGTTTCCGAACTTCCCGCTGGAGAAATTCACGGTGAAATTCATCACCATGAAAAGTGCGCGCGGCCATAGTTACAAGGCCTGCGAACTCGCTTTGGCGCAGCTTGCTTCGAAGCGTTTCCCGCTCGAGCTGATTACGACCCACCGTTTCGGGCTCGACGAGGTCGATCTCGCTATCCGCTCGGTCGGAGGCGAAGGCGTGGCCGACGTGATCCACGCTTCGCTGATGCCGTGGCTGTAAAGTTAGGCGGACGGCTGGGCCATGGCGTTGAGGCCGACGAGATAATCAACAAGGAATGCTAAGGGAAAACTAAACTAAGTAGGGCGAGTCAGCGAGATTCGCCCTACTTTCGCATCACCAGCGATTGAGCCGAAGATTTGCGTTGTACCCGATGCTGCCGCCGCCTGTAAGCGCGGGATCGTCGACGCTCTGCGCTGCCGAGGCAAATAAACGAATGCCGCCGTGATGGCGCGCTGTTTTGACATGTCCGCCGTGACGAACAGAAATCAGCTGATTTTTTCCAGAAGCGTGTTGAGCAAATGCCGGGGACGCGATGCTAACGGCAGCAATTGCAGTCCCAAGAATGACCTTGAAGATTGTGGACACGATAGTTTTCTCCTGCGGGATCACGTGAACAAGACGTTTGTCTTGTTATCCGACGTGACAGGAGATCGAATTCCATCGCGGCAAATTCCATCACGTGTGATTGATTTTTTCGCGCAACTGAAATCGTCTGTGCGTGAAAAAGATTCATCTTTGCCCTGATGGTGGCTTTGAATCGCACCGGTTCTGATGAGCATCTAATAAATCGCTGGTCCCTTTTGAGATCATGGATAGCGCCCCGCTGACATACTCGAGATAATCGAGCCCGGCCGGAGTAAGGACCAGGCCGCGCTTGCGATCAAAAAGTGCGACGTCGAGCCATTTTTCGAGTGCGTTGATGCCGTGGCTAACTGCCCCCGGTGTCAGGTCCAATTCCTGCGCGGCGAGCTTGAAGCTGCCGCAACGAGCGGCGGCTTCAAACAATCGCAAGCCGTTGAGCGGCGGTATCAGCCCCATCCTGCGATGATTGGAATTCACCTCACTTTATTCCTGGTCTTTGATCGCCAGGATGAATGCGGATGACTTAAAGTTCGCAGGATGAGCTGCGGCGGGTCCGCTGAAGTCTGTAGCCTTTACGCCGTTCTCCGGTCGTGGGTGTTATGCGGCGTTTGCAATCCGCAAACGCGAATCAAAGCGGCGCAGTCATGCTATGTGATGAAGCCAAGCAATTCTCCGTAAAGCGCCGCGTGAACCAGATGAAAACCGCGTTCTGCGACGCCATCGAGCGTCACTCTGAGAATCTGGTCGCGCCACGAATTCCCGTCCAACCGAAGCAAAAGCGTGTATTCGAATTGCCAGGTGATTTGCGGGTACATCTGCGAAGGCAGCATGCACCCCTCGCGATCGGCGGTGAACGCATAAAGGCCGGTCTCGTTGCAGCGAAACACGTATATCCGGTTCGCGGGCGATTGCGTGTCGATTTTGGCGACGCGCTTTTCTAAAATCGCACCATCTGCGGGACGCTGCGTCATGTTTTCCTCACGATTGATCGCGCTCTTGGATTCATCGCGCTTTCCTGCCGTGGCGATCGCAGCTTTGCGAAAATTATTCCCGCTCGGTTATCGAGGGGCGTCAAGGATTCATATGGGTCAAGGTGTTTTCGGTGGATGCTAGCGGTACATCCGCGTGCGTTCCTTAAAAACTGAATACGGATATCGCGATGCGGGATCTCGCATCAGTGCTTCGTGAGCCGCCATCGAAGCCTGTAGCAATGTGTCGGGACTGCAACGCAGCAATTGCCGCAAACGCAGTTCTCGCTTGCTCTGGGAACAGTTCCGAGAGGCTGCAATTTCTGCAAAGCTGGTACAGCCGCACGCCAGCAAGAGGTGCTCCATGGCCAACTACCGGCTTCGTATCAACGGGGTCGATCGCGCGATCGAGTCGGCGGATCCCAATCAGCCGCTGCTTTATGGTTTGCGCGGGTTGGGCCTGACCGCGACCAAATTCGGTTGCGGCCTTGGCCAATGCGGCGCTTGCAGCGTTCTCCTCGACGGACGTCCGACGCTATCCTGCCTGGAGACCCTGGCGAATGTAGAGGGCAAATCGGTCGTCACGCTTGAAGGGCTCGGATCGATCAAAGCGCCGCACCCGGTTCAGGCCGCTTTCATCAAAGAGCAAGTCCCGCAATGCGGCTATTGCACCAGCGGCATCATCGTCACCGCCGCCGCGCTGCTGGCCGAAAAGCCAAAGCCGACGGAAGATGAGGTCCGCACGGCGCTTGCTGGCAATCTCTGCCGGTGCGGAACGCATGTGCGCGTCATTCGCGCGGTGATGTCGGCCTCGGGACAGGGAGGCTGAGATGTCGGCACCCGCTGCGCAAGCGCTCACGCGCCGCACCATGCTCAAAGCTGGCGTGCTCACGGTCGGCTTCGCCTTGGCCGGCGTGCAAACCCGCGCCGAAGGAAATACGCCGGCGCCAAGGATACTCGATCCCAATGAGCTCGACTCCTTCCTCGCCATGGACGGCGACGGCACCGTGACGCTGTTTTGCGGCAAGGTCGATCTCGGCCAGGGGCTTCGCATCGCGATGCGCCAGATAGCCGGCGAGGAGCTCGGCGTCGGTGTCGACGAGATTAAATATGTCGAGGGCGACACCGCGCTCACGCCGGACCAGGGGCGGACATCGGGTTCGAACGGTATTCAGCGCGGCGGCATGCAGATCAGGCGCGCCGCGGCGACCGCGCGCGAGGCGCTCATCGCGCTGGCCGCGCAGCGGCTCAATATGGCCGCCGACGATCTCGTCGCCGCCGGTGGCGAGGTCCGGCCCAAGACTGGCGGGGCGGGAATTCGTTTCGCCGATCTCATCGGAACGCGGAGCTTCAACCTCAAACTCAATCCTAAGGCGCCGCTGAAAGCTCCCGCGAGCTACACATTGGTTGGGCGGCCGCTGGCGCGGCCGGACGTGCCCGCCAAGTGCACGGGCACTTTGACTTACATGCAGGATTTCACTCTGCCGGACATGGTCCACGCGCGCGTGATCCGGCCGCCGGCGATCGGCGCCAAGCTGATCGCGATCGACGAAGGTTCGATCAAAGATCTTCCCGGCGTCAAGGCGGTGCGGATCAAGGATTTTCTCGCCGTCGTCGCCGATGACGAATGGACGGCAGTGCGCGCGTCTCGGGCATTGCGCGCGC
>Ga0306920_100005058_pt1 | contig 16968 bp, 15 predicted proteins | sample flu12Cox44000170_FD_204666 | JGI IMG/M metagenome (GOLD analysis project Ga0306920, IMG submission 204666) | Lab enrichment of tropical soil microbial communities from Luquillo Experimental Forest, Puerto Rico - flux4day.12C.oxic.44.000.170 (v2)... | ecosystem: Environmental > Terrestrial >... | reverse complement strand
GCGAGAGGAAGGAACAACAAAAGCGAGAAAAGCCACAGGGCGACGCGAAGAAGCCAGCGGGGAATCTTTGGCACGGCGGTGAGGGAATGGGCGAGGATCAAGACCAGGGCCGGGAGCGCGGGAAGGACGTAGCCCGGAAGTTTAGAGCGGGATAAAGAAAAAAAGAGCAAGCAGAATCCTGCCCAACAGGTTAGATACCACGTTGATTCTCGCGCGAAACGCGTGCGAAACACACGGATAGCTCCATGGACCGAGGACCACAGAAAGACCACCGTCCAGGGCAGGAGCGCCACCAATACGACGGGCAGATAAAACCAAAACGGCTGGACGTGATGGAATTCGGGCGTCAGGTAACGTTTGAAATTGTGCTCGATGAAGAAGACGCGGAGGAAATCTGGATTGCGCCGAGCGCACAGAACATACCAGGGCAAGGCCGTGGCGCAGAAAGCCGCAATCGCCGCAGGGTGTAGGAGCCGCAGCGCGTGGTGCCGGCGTTTGGTGACCCATGCCCAGAAGAACACAGCGCCGCCCGAGAGAAGAATGGCCGCCGGACCTTTGGCCAGAACCGCGAGCCCCAGAAAAAAGCCAAAGAAAATCAATGCGAGCCAGGGTGTACGCGGGAGGATGGGCGTGTTTTCGTTGTGGGTCAGGTCAAGGACTGCAGCGGCGCAAACCATGGCCAGCGTGAGCATGCCGCTGAACGGCATATCTGTTGCCGCCGCGTGCGAAAAGCCGACCATGCCGACGGTCGTGGGCAGCAAGAGCAGCAGCCATTGCGCAGTCTCCACGTCGTAAAGACGCAACGCTAGCCAGGCCATCGCCAGAGTTGCCAGCAGCGCGGAAATTGCGCTTGGTAACCGCGCAGCGGTCTCGCTCACGCCGAACCATTTGAAGCCAAGCCCCGCGCCCCAGTAATAAAGCGGCGGCTTCTCGAACCACGGCTGTCCGTAAAGCCGCGGCGTGACCCAGTCATGCGTTTCCGCCATGGCCCGGGCGATCCAGGCGTAGCGCGGCTCATCTGGGCCGATGAGTCCTAGCACGCCAAGATGGCTGAAGTAGCAGACGTAAAAGATGATCGAGAGGACCACGCTCCACGCAATCAGGGCGCCTCTGGTCATGCTGGCATTCTCGGGTGTAGGGCTGCTTGGTTTCTTCACGGAAAGTTGAGTCTAACATTGAAAGACTTTCTTCCAGCGCGGGACCTCTTGCATACTGTCGCGCAATGGTTCTCATATGCCATTTGGTTTCGCCATGAGGGAGTGGCTCGAATACGGGGCCGTGTGGTTGACCGTCAAGGGATTGGGCCTTTTACCCAGACCTTTGGCGCGTGCCATTGCCGAGGTTCTCACGCGGTTTGTTTACGTTCTTTTGCCAAGATTGCAGAAGACCGCAGAAACCAACTTGCTCCTCGCTTTCCCGGATTGGACCGACGCGCAGCGACAATCCGTAATCGGAGGAATGCTGCGCAATCTCGGTTGGATGGCAGTTGAATTCGCGCGCTTTCCGAAATACAACCGGCAAAATATCGAGCAAATCATTGTTCTGGACGGACATGAAAATTTCCTTGAAGGCCAGCGCCGCGGAAATGGCGTGCTCTACTTAACCGGCCACATTGGTGCGTGGGAGCTTTCTTCTTTTGCGCATGCCGTCTACGGCTTTCCTCTCCATTACATGGCGCGGCCGATCGAAAATCGCCGGATCGACGCGCTGGTCAATGGCTATCGCTGCCTCTCCGGGAACCGGCCGATCTTCAAGAACGAATCGGCGCGCGTTACCCTCAAGGTTTTGAAAGCTGCCGGGACGATTGGCATTCTTGCGGACCAGAACACCATGCCGTCGGAGGCCGTCTTCGTCGACTTTTTTGGAAAAGCGGCCAGCACCACGACGGGGATCGCCCGCCTAGCGCTCCACACCGGCGCTGCCATTGTGCCCGGGTACGCCGTTTGGGACTGCCAGCTTGGCAAGTACCGGCTCCGCTTCGAGCGTCCCGTGGAGTTGACTCGAACGGGCGACGTGGAACACGATATTCTCGAAAACACGCAGAAGTTTACAAGACTGCTCGAAGAGGTCATTCGAAAATATCCGGACCAGTGGGTTTGGGTCCACGGCCGGTGGAACACACGCCCCGACGGAGAGCGGTCCGTATATGATTTTTCGTGAGGCTGAATATGAGACGAACAGCGAGAGAACTAGCGGACGCACTTGGCACCACACTCGAAGGCGACGGCGCCCAAGAAATCGCGGGCGTGGCCGCGCCCGAGCGAGCGGCCAGGCGCGATTTGATTTATGTTGACTCCGCGAAACACGCCGAGCGGGCCGCCGCTTCCCAGGCCCTTTGCGTGATTGCCTGCGAGGGCCTGCATTTGCCGGGCAAAACCGTGTTGCGGACGGCCAATCCGAAGGTGGCATTTTCCAAGGCTGCGGCGCTGCTCCTAGATCGCCCGGCGATTGCCTCGGGAATTCATCCGACGGCTGTCGTCGCGCCGCTCGCGCGGGTTTCAGAAAGCGCCAGCATCGGCCCATACGCGCTGATCGGAGAGGATGCGCACGTGGGCGAGGAAACGCAGATAGGGGCTCACTGCGTGATCGGGGCGGGCTGTTGGGTTGGCGAAAACTGCCGCATTCATCCGCGGGTGACCCTGTATCACCACGTACGCATAGGCCATCGCGTGGAAATTCATTCCGGCGCCGTGATTGGCGCCGACGGTTTTGGCTATGCTTTCTCAGAAGGGAGGCCGTGGAAGTTCCCGCAGGTTGGTATTGTGGAGATTGGCGACGACGTTGAGATTGGTGCAAACACCACGATTGACCGTGGTTCGCTCGATGACACGCGCATTGCGGAGGGCGTGAAACTCGACAACCTGGTGCACGTTGGTCACAACTGCCAGATTGGCGCGCACACAGTGGTGGCCGCGCAGGTGGGGTTCTCCGGTTCGTGCATCGTCGGCAAGAATGTTGTCATCGGAGGACAAGCCGGATTCGGCGAGCGCTGCGAACTGGAAGACGGCGCGGTAGTTGGAGGACAATCGGGAGTGCTGGGCGGGAAGACGATTCGCGGAGGGCAAACTGTCTGGGGTACACCGGCCCGCTCGCTGGAAAGGTTCAAAGAGCAATACGCCCTCTACGGCCGTCTACCCGAACTGGCTGGGCGCATCAAAAAACTTGAGGCTCAACTTGGCAACAAATGAAAACAGTGCTTCGCCTCGCTGGCGTGTAGTTGTCGTTGGCGGGCACACACGCAGCATTGGGAAAACGCAGCTGGTCTGCGACGTGATTGCCGCTTTTCCCGATGCCAACTGGATCGCCGGAAAAATCACGCAATATGGTCACGGCGTCTGCGCGCAAAACGGGGAGAATTGCGACTGCGCACCTACCGAGCATGCGTGCGCTCTGGACTGGGAAACACACTCCGATAGCGGGACAGACAGTGCGCGTTTTCTCGTTGCCGGCGCGCGCCGCTCTTTTTGGCTTCGCACCAAGCAAGGTTTCCTCGCCGAGGGCCTTCCGCTGTTGCGTAGCGCCCTCCGTCAAATCGGCGTGGACGGGACTGGTGGAACCATTCCTTTGATTCTAGAAAGCAATTCCTTGCTGCAATTCGTAAAGCCGAGCCTGTATTTCGCCGTTGTCGATCCGGCAAAGGAGGATTTCAAAGACTCCGCCCGGGTGGTTCTGGACCGCGCCGATGCCCTGATACTTCGCGGCTCCCCGGACAGATTTTCCGCCGCATCTCCGGCATGGACACAACTTCCGTCGCGGCTGCTCCGTGAGAAACCTTCGGTCTCGCAGCAAGAGGGCGAGCCTCTCCCGCAACCGTTGCGGGTCTTGGTCGAGCGAGTACTGGAATCTCCGGGGACGGTTTCAATTTGAGAAGTCATGGTTTACCGGCAGGCATCTTATCCGTTGACCCTTGGCATGCAGGCAGCGATAATCGAGGAAGTACTGCTTCGAGCTCTTTTGACCTGTCGTGATCCGTTGCAAGTAACCGAGAACACGACAGTTAAGTGATGAAGGCTCTCTAGGAAAGTTGATCTGACGGGTTAGCCCAGGCCCATTCCAGTCCGTCAAGCTTCGAGTGCTCTGGGGGGAGCATTTTATGGCCTCATTTGCCCGCGTAGGAGTGGAACCTATTGCCGCGCCGGCAGTCCCGTGGCAGGAGCAAGACTGGGCTGAGCGGCTCGAAAAGTCCATTGAGCGTGGCGCCAACCACCTTCTTTCTCTTCAGGCTAAGCAGGGGTACTGGCAGGGTGAACTCGAAGCCGATTCCACCCTGGAATCGGACTACATCTATTACCTCCACGTTCTTGGCAAGGCCGATCCGGAGCGCATCGCCAAACTGGCCAACTACGTCCGGCAGCGCCAGCTGCCTGACGGCGGCTGGAGCATCTATCCCGGCGGTCCCTCGGAACTTAATGCCACCTGCAAGGCCTACTTTGCCCTGAAACTGGCGGGTGACTCGCCTTATGCGCCGAACCTGGTGCGCGCGCGGGAAATCGTGCATCGCTTGGGCGGTCTCGAGCATTCCAATTCCTATGTTCGTTTTTACCTGGCGCTGGTCGGCGCGGTTAGCTGGGATCTTGTCCCTTCGATTCCCCCTGAGCTGATGCTCATTCCGAGTTGGTTCATCTTCAACATTTACGAGATGTCCTCGTGGACCCGCGGCATCGTGATCCCCATGGCCATCTTGTCGGCCTTGCGCCCCGACTGGAAGCTCCCGGAGCGCGCCCACGTCGATGAGCTGTTCAAGGATCCCGAGCGCAAGAGGGCCGCCTTGGATTGGAGCGACCAGATCCTATCGTGGAAAAACGTGTTCCTGGCCGTGGACCGTGGCCTGAAACTGTACGAGAAGTCGCCATGGAAGCCGTTCCGTCAGCGTGCTATCCGCGAGGCGAAATCGTGGATGCTCGAGCATATCGAACGCACCGACGGCCTTGCCGCCATCTATCCCGCAATGATGAACTCGATTTTTGCGCTGATGGCTTTTGGCCACGGGCCGGACGATCCCCTTACTTTGCGCGAAATCAAGGAGTTTGCGCGTTTTGAAATCGAGGAACAAGACACCATCCGCATGCAGCCCTGCGTGTCTCCGGTGTGGGATACCTGCATCGCGATGGTTGCTCTGGAGGAGGCGGGCTTGCCTCCGGACCACCCCGCTCTGGTCAAGGCCGCGGAATGGCTCCTCTCTAAACAGGTACTCGGCCCCGGTGACTGGCAAGTCAAGAACAAGGACGCCGAGCCCGGGGGCTGGGCCTTTGAATTTCGCAACGACTTTTATCCCGACGTGGACGACACCGCGTTCGTACTGATGGCGCTTCAGCGTGTGAAGTATCCCGATCCCGCGTGCATGGAAGCCGCCATGCGCCGCGGCATTCAATGGCTTCTCAGCATGCAGAATCGCGACGGCGGCTGGGGGGCCTTTGACCGCGACAACGACCGCAGCTTTCTCTGCAACATCCCCTTTGCCGATCACAATGCCATGATCGATCCCTCGACGGCCGATGTCACCGCGCGCGTCGTCGAGTGTCTCGGCCGCTTCGGTTGGTCCGCCAGCCACCCCGTCATCGAGAGAGCCGTGAGTTTTCTCGTGAAGGATCAATCGAAAGATGGCTCCTGGTTCGGCCGCTGGGGCGTGAATTATGTTTATGGAACGAGCGGCGTGCTGCGCGCCCTCGAAACGGTTTCCCTTGCCACGCGCGAATTCTGCCAGCGCGCCGTTCACTGGCTTCGCAGCGCCCAGAAAGTGGATGGCAGTTTTGGCGAATCGCTGCTCAGTTACGATGTGCCTCCCACAAAGGGGCAGGGGACGAGCACCGCTTCGCAGACCGCCTGGGGTCTCATTGGCCTGCTTGCTGGTGCGGGAACGGAAGACTCCGCGGTCAGAAAAGCCGTAGCTTACTTGGTCCATCGCCAGCAGGCCGATGGCTCCTGGAGCGAGCCGGAATTCACTGGCACCGGCTTCCCTGGGGTGTTCTACCTGAAATACCACCTCTACCGGAACTCGTTTCCGGTCTACGCGCTCGCGCGCTACTCCAATCAATCGCGCAAAGCGGAAGAGTACGCCGCCGTGAAATTCCAGCCCGGTGAATTCCGGCAGCGCAGCGGGATCTAAGCGGCATGATGCGCTTACCAGCGCGGCTTACCGCGAAATTGGCATTTGTCCGAATCGCACAGATTTTTAGTTCCGCGCGGGAAGGCCCTCTGCTTCATTATGTGGACCCCGCTGTAGTTCTTCATCCTGGCTCGGACGCGCCGGTTTCGCGCGAAAAAATGCAGGACCTCGCTACAAATCGGGCACCAGTGCTTTGGATTGGCGGTAGCGAACCGTTGCACCACCCAGGGGTAGGCCATTTTGTTCGCGCTGTCGCGCGGGGTGGCCGCTTCGTTTTCCTCGAAACCGACGGAACCTTCCTGCGTCGTCGCATTCACGAATTTCAGCCGCTACCGCGACTATTCTTGACCGTGTGTCTCAACTCGTTAGAAGATTCTGGCTCCGCGCTTGCGGTCGAAGGGCTTCGGGCAGCGAGACTCTCCGGCTTTTTTACTGTCATCCATTCCCGCGTTCACGAAGAAGCGGCCCTCGCGCGGCTGTCTTCGATCCGGGCATTCCTGTTGAAAAACGATGTGGACGGCTGGCTGATTACCGCGGGATCTGCCGAGGAAGTCATTCGGCGTAAAACCGCGGAGGCGCGCAGCCTGATTCCCAGCAAGTTCTGGCGTCAGTTCTCGGAGGACGTCGAAGAGGCACTTCTGACCGAGACACAGGACAGGGCATTGAAGGATGCTCACGTATCCCCCGCCGAAAAGCCGCTCACGGAAGCACGTGAAGAAGGCGTAGGAATTGCATGACCACGTTGGTCACTGGCGCTTCCGGCTTCCTGGGAAGCCATGTGGCGCGTCAATTGGTGGCGCGTGGCGAAGATGTGCGCGTGATGATGCGCCCGTTGAGCACCAATCGCGCCATCGCCGACCTTTCGCTCGAATACGTGACCGGCGATTTGCGCGACCCGGGTTCGGTGGCGCGCGCCACCCGGGGCGTCAAGCGCGTCTTCCACGTTGCCGCCGATTACCGCTTGTGGGCCAAGCGCAAGGAGGACATTTACGATTCCAACGTCGGCGGCACAAAGAATCTTCTCGAAGCGGCTGCGCGTGATGGTGTCGAGCAGTTCATTTACACCAGCACCGTCGCCACCATCGCCGTCGACCGTCCGCAGCATCCCAACGAATTTACGGACGCCCGACTCGACGAAATGATCGGCCATTACAAGCGCTCCAAGTGGATGGCGGAACAGGAAGCTTCGAAAGCGGCGAAAGCAGGCCTGCCGGTTATCGTGGTTATGCCGACTACGCCCGTCGGCCCTTGGGATTGGAAGCCCACGCCGACGGGCAAAATCATTCTGGACTTTCTGAACGGCAAGATGCCTGGCTATGTCGAGACCGGCTTGAATTTCGTTGGGGTCGAGGAATGCGCTGCCGGTCATTTGCTTGCCGCCGAAAAGGGGAAGATTGGCGAGCGCTATCTTTTGGGCGGCGAGAATCTCACCCTGAAACAGCTGCTCGATACGCTTTCCCGGATTACCGGTTTGTCCGCTCCGAAGCTGAAAATTCCCCACGGCCTGGCGTTGGGTGTAGCCTACGCCAATACCGTGCTCTCGCGGCTGATTGGCCGTGAGCCGGGCATTCCGGTCGAAGGCGTGAAGATCGCGCGGCACATGATGTTTGTGGACTGTTCGCGCGCGCAACGCGAATTGGGTTTCAAGGCGGGTCCGGTGGGGGCCGCGCTCGAGCGTGCCGTCCGGTGGTACGCGGCCAACGGCTATATCGACAAGAGCCGCGCTAGGAAGATGGCGCGCGCCCGCGCAGCGTAGAGGCAATTTTGTAGGGCGCAGCATGCTGTGCCCGGGTGGTTAACGCTTTTGTACATGCGCGTCCTGCTCACCTTCGCGGTTGAAGCCGAATTCGCCCCTTGGCGCAAGCTGCGAGGCTTCGAAAAGATTGCCAAGGGCAAAGCCCAGTTTTTTCGAGCGCGGATAGGCAACAGTGAGGTGAGCGTGCTATTGACCGGCGTCGGCGGGAAGAATGGCTGGTTGGAAGCAAGCAAAGTTATTTGGGATGGTGAAGTCGATATTTGCATTTCCAGTGGATTGGCCGGTGCGCTTCGTCCGGAGTATCACCTCGGGGACGTTCTTGCCGCGAAGGAGGTTCAGATCATTGGCCGGCAACGGGTAGTTGCTGCGGATGCACGATTGCTTCGGCTTGCGGAAGAACATGGTGCGCGTGCGGTCGATGCGTTTTACACTGCCGACCATGTGATGGGTCTGGCATCGGAGAAAAGAGAACTTGCCAGGCTGGCTGACGCCGTCGAGATGGAGAGCGGGAACGTGTTACACGAATTGGCCGCTTTCGGGGCAAGAGGGATTGCCATTCGGGGGATCAGCGATCGAGCAGACCAGGACCTGCCCCTCGACTTCAATAGAGTAATGACTTCAGCCGGGGAGGTAAGCATCCCTCGCGTTTTAGGCGAGATGGTGCGTCACCCCTTGTCCACTCGAGCGTTGGTGAGGTTTGGAAATCAAAGCCGAGTGGCCGCAGAAAAACTGGTGGCCTTCCTGGACCGTTATGTCGAGGCTGTCGCCTCATCGATGAGCACGATCATCGGAGCAGTGGCCCGATGAGTCGCACCGGCACAACACTAGAGGCCGCCCGCTCACCCCGTCCCGTCCCGAAGACCATGCGTGCCGGGGTCTTCCTCGAAAAGGGCATCGTTCGCGTCGAAGAAGTTCCGGTCCCGGAAGTCAGCGATGGCGAAGTGCTCATCAAGGTTGCCGCCTGCGGGGTCTGCGGCACGGATATCAAGAAGATTTTTCATCGCTATGTCGAGCCGCCGCAAATTCTTGGTCACGAGCTTGCCGGCACGGTCGTTGCCCTCGGGCGTGGCGTCGGCAAATGGAAACACGGCGATCGCGTGATGAGTTTTCATCACATTCCTTGCGGCCGATGCTTTTACTGCGAGCGTCGGCTCTTTTCGCAATGCCCGCAGTACAAGACCACCGGCCTGACCGCGGGCTTCACGCCCAACGGCGGCGGCTTTGCCGAATATGTAAAAGCGATGCCCTGGGTGGCCGAGCGTGGCATGGTGGCGCTTCCCGATAACGTCAGCTTCGAAGAAGCCACCTTCATCGAGCCCATCAACACCATTCTGAAGGCCGTTCAGAAGGCCCGCGTAACGGCGGGGGAAACCGTTCTGGTCATCGGCTGCGGTCCCATCGGCTTGCAGCTCCTCATGGTCGCGAAGCTCGTCGGGCCCAGTCTCTATACCAGCGACCCCATGGCTGTCCGGCGCGCCAAGAGCCTTACCTTAGGCGCGATTGAGTCGTTTGACCCCAGTGGTGGTAAGCTGGTGGAGGAGATCAAGGCCCGCACGAGCGGCCGGGGGGCTGATGCCGTTCTGGTGGCGGTAGCGCATCCCGGGGTGGTCGTGGAGGCGCTGGCTGCGGCGAGGCCTGGCGGTCGAGTCCTGTTGTTTGCCGCAAACGATCCTGTCTCGCGGATCGAGTTTCCCGCAGCGGCTGTGGGGATAGACGAAAAAGAAATTCTGGGCAGCTATAGCGCCGCGGTGGACATCCAGGAGGTGGCGGCGGACTTGGTGCTCCGCAAGAAGCTTCCGGTGATGGATATTGTGACGCACCGCTTTCCCCTGGAAGGAATTCAAGAAGCTTTGGAACTGGCCGCCCGGCCCACGGCAGAATCGCTGAAGGTTTTGATCACACACGGATGAAGACCACGATCAAGAAAACAGAAACGGACGAGGAATTGAAAGCTGTCGCACGCGTCGCGGTGCCATCCAAAATGACTGCTGCGGTTCTGTATGGCAGCGAGGATCTGCGCATCGAAATGATCGACGTGCCTTCGCTGGCCGCCGATGAAGTGCTTCTTCGCGTGCGCCTCGCGCTCACCGACGGCACGGACCTCAAGGTTTGGAAGCGCGGCTATCATGCTCGCATGATTCAGCCGCCAGCGGTTTTTGGTCACGAACTGGTAGGCGACATCGTGGCGGTCGGCAAGCGCGTCGATCCACGCTGGCGTGTAGGCATGCGGGTTGTGGCGGCGAATTCCGCGCCGTGCCTGCGCTGCTACCATTGCCGCCGCGGCCAGGAAAACCTTTGCGATGATTTGCTCTTCAACAACGGAGCTTATGCCGAGTACATGCGCATTCCCGGCCGCATCGCCGTGGAAAACATGCTGGAAGTGCCGCACTCCGTGGATGACCAGAGCGCGGCGCTTGCCGAGCCGCTTGCTTGCGTTCTGCGCGGCATCCACGAAATGGAGGTGCGGACCGGCGACATCGTTGCCGTGATTGGCTGCGGCCCGATCGGATTGAAATTCATCCGCATGCTTTCTCGCCGTGGAGCTCGGGTCATCGCCCTTGCCCGGCGCGACGCCCCTCTCGATGTGGCCAAGCGTCTCGGCGCGGTCGCTACCATCAACGTTAACCAGGTTGAGGATGTAGTTGGTGCTGTAAGAGCTCTCACGGGCGACCAGCGCGGACCGGATTCCGTCGTCGAAGCCGCGGGCAATCCCGCCACTTGGCGGATGGCGCTGGCCATGGTGCGCCGTGGAGGCATTGTGAACTTCTTCAGCGGCCTGCCTTCGGGCACTCATGTGGAGATCGAGCCTGCCGCGATCCACTATTCCGAGATCAAGCTGATCTCCACGTTCCATCACACCCCGCGTTTCTTCCGCGAGGCGCTCGAAGCCATTCGTCGCGGAGACATTTCCGCGCACGACTTTGTCACCGAAGAAATTCGGCTGGCGGACTTGCCGCAGGCCTTTGAGCGCATGAAGTCCCGCAGCGGCGAGATCAAGCTTGCCGTCCGCCCGTAGCTTCGACGTGCGTACCGCGCCGGCCCGTCATTCCGACCGAGGCCAGGAACCTCTGTTCTGATGCTTCGTCCCGGCGAACTCGACATCATGCAGCGCGCGCCTCAGCCGGGTTGCTCGCTTGCCGCGGCTGAGGAATACACCCACTGGCTCTCTACGCATCATTACGAAAACTTCAACGTCGTCTCCTGGCTTCTTCCCAAGACGCTCCACCAGCATTTCTACAACGTCTACGCCTATTGCCGCTGGGCCGACGATCTTGGCGATGAGGTTCCCGACCCCCTGCGCGCACTCCAACTCCTCGACTGGTGGGAGCGCGAGCTCGACGCCTGCTACGAGGGCAAGCCGTCTCACCCTGTGTTTGTCGCGCTGCGCCAGACGATTCTCGCCAAGGACGTCCCCAAGCAGCCCTTCGCGGATTTGCTAAAGGCCTTTCGACAGGACCAGGCGACCAAGCGCTACGCCGATTGGAACGCGGTTCTCGGCTACTGCGTTTATTCCGCTAACCCTGTCGGGCGGCTGGTCCTTTATCTCTGCGGCTATCGTGACGAGCAGCGCCAGCGCCTTTCCGACGCGACCTGCACCGCCTTGCAGCTTGCAAATTTCTGGCAAGACGTTTCGCGCGACCTTGAAAAAGGGCGCATCTACATTCCGCTCGACGCTGCTCGAAGCCTGGGTCTCAGCGAGAAGGACATCGTTGAGCGCCGCTTTGACCAACGCTACGTCGGTCTGATGCAGGATCTCCTCGCTCGCACACGCGCTTTGTTTGCCGAAGGAATGCCGCTCGCAAAAATGGTCGACAAACGTCTCAGTATTGATCTGGAAATGTTCAGCCGTGGCGGCCTCGCGGTTCTCGAGGCCATCGAATCCAGCGGATACGACACGCTTCATAAGCGCCCCGCCATCGGCAGACTCAAGCAGGCTGGTCTTTTCGGCCGCACGCTGGTCAAGCATCTCATCCAACGTAGCGCCGCGGTAGCGCATACAGAGGCTGCCCCGTTGGTCGCTGTGATGGAAAAGCAATTTGGAACATCCCAACCCTCTCTCGCGCTTGCCGGCTCCTACCAGCGCTGCCATCGCATTGCCCGCACCTCGCACAGCAACTTCTATTACGCCTTCTTCTTGCTGCCCAGACCCAAGCGCGACGCCCTCGCTGCGCTTTACGCTTTCATGCGTCTGATCGACGACGTTTCCGACGAAGTCCAGGACCTCGTCGCCAAGCAGCGCGGACTCGCCCGCTGGCGCACGGCCCTTGATCAAGCCATCACCGGTGAGGAACAAGTCTTCGACGGAAATGCCGCCATGGCTTCACCCGCGCCCACTCTCAGCGGCGCGGCAGAAGTTCTGCCTGCGTTGGTGGATACGACGCGCCGCTACAACATGCCGGCCCGCTATCTTCACGATCTCATCAGCGGCGCTGAGATGGACCTCACCATCCGCTGCTATCCTACGTTCGACCGCTTGCGCGAATACTGCTATCGCGTCGCCGGAACCGTCGGCCTGACCTGCACTCACGTGTTCGGTTTCACCGACGCGCGTGCCCTCGACCTCGCCGAGAAACTCGGCCTTGCCTTCCAGCTCACGAACATCATCCGTGACGTCCATGAGGACTATAAGCTTGGCCGTGTGTATCTTCCCGAAGAAGACCTTGCGCGATACGGCGTTTCGCCGGAAGATTTTGGCCGCGAAGAGGCGACGCTGGGCATCCACGAGTTGCTTCGCTTCGAATCCGACCGTGCGTGGCAACTTTACGAGGAAGGTTCCGCGTTGCTCGGCTTGATTGAGCCGGACAGCCGTAGCGCGCTATGGCTCCTGGTGCATACCTATAGCGCGTTGCTCGGTCGTATCGAAGGGCTCGACTTCGCAGTCCTAGGCGGAAAAATCCGCCTCTCCAAAGCGGAAAAAATGGTATTCATGGCCAGGGCCCGTTTCGGCCACCACACGGAAGAGAACATCCTTGAAAAACGTGATCGTGATCGGCGGCGGGCTGGCGGGGCTGGCAGCCGGCGTAGCGCTGGCTGATTCGGGCTGGCGAGTTCGTTTGTTCGAGCAGCGCCCCTTCCTCGGCGGCCGCGCAACTTCCTATGTGCTGCCCGACGGCGAACACGTCGACAATTGCCAGCACGTCACCCTGGGCTGTTGTACCAATCTTGAGGATTTTTACCGACGCATAGGCGCCTCAGGAAAAATCAGATTTTTTGACCGGCTCCTTTTTCTCGATCTCCAAGGCCGGCGCGGCGAAATGAAAGCGGGAGCGCTTCCCGCCCCGTTTCATTTCACCGGGTCCTTCGCATCGTTTGCGCCACTCACTCTGGCCGGCAAGCTGTCGATCGCTCGCGCCATGCTCAACATCATCCAGCACGCTGGCAGCCCTCCGGACCTTCGCGAGGCTGGTGGCGTCTCCATGCTCGAATGGCTCCGCCGCCGCGGCCAGACGAAAGGTGCGATCAATCGCTTTTGGCGTGTTGTCCTGGTTAGTGCGCTCAATGAAGAACTCGAGCGTGCCGACGCCCGTTTTGGCGTGGACGTCTTTTGGAAAGCATTTCTTTCGAGCAGCACGGGTTATCGCATGGGCGTGCCCGCTGTCCCGCTCTCGGATCTTTATGATGGTTGCAAAACCGAAATCGAACGCCGGGGCGGGGAAGTGGTGTTGCGGTCGCCGGTACGCGGACTGAAGCTCGAGAGCGGCCAGCTTGCCGGCGTGCGCTTCGATGAAAACCGCGAGGAATCCGCGGACGCTTATATTTTCGCGATCCCACACACCGCACTTGCTGAACTCCTCCCGGAAAGCCTGAAGCAGTCTGATCCGTCCCTCACTCATCTCGACCAGATCAAGACCTCGCCGATCACCGGCGTTCACTTCTGGTTCGATCGCCCGGTGATGGACGAGCTTTTCGTCACGCTCCTTGACACCACAACGCAGTGGATCTTCAACAAGACGGCTCTCTATCACAGCGCTGCCGGCGATTGGAATGGGGCAACAAACTCGGCCCAAGGCGAGCAATATCTCCAAATGGTCATCAGCGCTTCCTATGATTTACTCCAGAAATCGCGCCAGGAGATCATTGAGCTCTGCCTTGCGGAAGTTCGCCATGCTTTGCCCAAGACTCGCGGCGCCCAATTGGTCAAGGCCACGGTCATCAAAGAAGCCGCCGCCACTTTTTCGCCTGAACCTGGCGTAGATCGCTGGCGCCCTGCTCAGGCAACTACCGTTCCCGGCCTGTTCTTGGCTGGTGATTGGACGCAAACCGGCTGGCCCGCCACCATGGAAGGAGCCGTCCGCAGCGGCTACCTCGCCGCCGAGGCCCTTGTTCGCGCCTCCGGCACGCCCCAAGCTTTTCTCCAGCCCGATCTCGCCCCCGACGGCTTTATCCAAATGTGGCTCGGCAACAAACCTCCGTCTTATTCCGCGAATTCTGATTTTTAGGACCTGCCTCATCTCGTGGGCTTCCGTTGTGTTCCTCGATCTCCGGCTCTGTTCTCTGATGTCTTGGGATTAGGCTTTCTAGAATGCTCCACGCTCTCAAACCATCCAATCTTCCTCTCCCTGCGCGTCAGTTCCTCGCCCACCGCGTCTAATCTTTCGTACTCGGCGGCATGCGACGCCATGAAACTTTCGTACGCCTGCCGCGAGGTCCAGAAATCCAAAGTCAGAAAGATTGCGGGATGCGCGGGATCGTGCAATAATCGAGTGGCCTGGTAGTTCGCATCATTTCGGAACAATTTGGCCCAGTCCCCTCCGGGGCCATAGAGTTTCTGGAACCGTTCTTGACAACCCGGCTTGACTTCGAACTCCCAGAGGGCTACAAACATAGAGGTCCCATCTCCTGCTCTCGGACGTACGTCACTCTGCAATGCGAATTCATGTAGGGATAGCGCAGTCCGGCCGAGTGTAGCAATCCGAATGGACACAAGCCAAGGTGGCACACGTTTGTCTTGAAGTTTAGTTGTAGCCGTTGCAGCCCGTCAGGGTTGGCGGACGGAGGCGTTTGTGGATCGCAAGTATAGTCATCGCGGTTACCGCGATTCTGAGAAAAGTGAGAAGCGCGAACGTTCTCACGAAAAGAAGCCGCCTGCGGGTGGTCCGCGCGGCGCCGACCAATTCGGCCCGCGCACTCCCCGCATGGTCGGAACCGTCACACGCGCGCGCTGTTCGAATTGCGGCGCCGTTCTGGCCCCCGGTTTCGACCCCAACGGCAAGTGTCCCAAGTGCCAGTTCGAATTGCATTGCTGCAAGCAGTGCCGCTTCTTCGATACGGGCGCGCAGTTCGAGTGCACGCAGCCCATTCGCGAGCGCATCTCTCCCAAGGATGCCCGGAACAACTGCAAGTTCTACGAGTTTCGCATGACTGTCGAGAAAGACACCGCGCCCACCTCTTACGCGCAAACCACAGGCTCGGCTGCGCCGGCGCCCCCGCGCTCGAACGACGCCCGCCAGGCCTTCGAAGATCTCTTCAAGAAGTAGCGCCGCCAGCGGCACGAGACTTCCATCTTGTAAACATTGCCGAGCAGCGCCGGCTCACCTGGTTTTGCGACCCCAATCCACGCCGAATTCTCCCCTGGCGAACGCTGAGCACGGAAAACCGACCACATTTGATATGCTCGTGCTGTCAGGAGCCATGCCATGAAGTACTCTCGCCGCACCTTTCTCGAGGCCGGCCTCGCCTTGCCCGCTGTAGTGCATTCTGCGCCGAAGCTTGCCGCTGAGCGGCCCGTATCGCCCGGGTCTTCGCAAGACTCCTCCTTCGACCCATGGGTTGAAATCCATCGCGACAATCTTCGCCACAATGTCGCCGAAATCTCCCGCCGCGTTTCCGGCCGCCCCATCCTAGCGGTCATCAAAAACAACGGCTACGGCATGGGCGGCGTCAACATCGCGCGACTTCTCGAACCGCAACCCGAAATCTTCGGCTTCGCCGTCGTCAAACTTCACGAAGCCTTTTCCCTTCGCGACGCCGGCATTCGCAAGCCCATCCTGCTCCTCGGCCCGTTCGACGAGCAAAATCTCGCCGACGCCGTGGCCCGAGGAATCCTCCCTATGGTTTACACCGCGGTCGGTCCCGTTCTCGACAAAATCGCCACCAAAAGACAGAAGGCCGTTTCACTGCACATCTGCGTGGACACCGGGATTGGCCGCGTCGGCGTGCCCTATCACCAAGCCACCCCGCTCGTGCGCGACCTCGCCGCCCGAAAATCAGTCCACATCGCGGGCACCATGATGACCTTCACCGAAGATCCAGACTTCGACCAGGAGCAGCTCCGCCGCTTCAACGAAACCTGCACGGCTCTTGAAAAAGAAGGCATGGTCCTTGGCAAAAAACACGCCGCCTCGAGCTTCCCTCTCTTCCAACATCCCGATGCTTTCTTCGACATGGTGCGACCTGGCATGGCTATCTACGGCATCTATTCCGAAAACGAATTTCGCCACCTGGGCACTATGGACCTTCGTCCCGCCATAAGCCTCAAGGCGCGCGTCATTTACGCGAAAAAACTGCAGAAGGGCGACAGCGCAGGGTACAACCGTGCCTACATGGCCAAAGACGATGTTTGGGTGGCCACCGTCCCCGTGGGGCACGCCGATGGCTGGCCTCGCATTGCCGCGAAGGGCGCCAAGATTCGCATCAACGGCGATCTGTATCCCGTCATTGCCACGGTCTCGGCGAGTCACTCGATTATCGAGATCGGGGCCGAAGAAAAAGTCAAAATCGGCGACGTCGCGACTTTTTTCGACGCGCAATCCGGCTCGCGTCCGGAAGATGTTTCCGAAGCCTGCGGCGCTTCGGTCTATGACCTGACCATGCACCTCAATCCCTTGCTGCCACGCCGCATCGTCTAACCTCGTCCAAGATTCGAACACTCCTCTGACTTCTGTGTCGAAATCCCCGTGGCTGCCCCGCCGCGCCGTGATTCATGCTTCGAGCGCGCTTGCTTACGTCTCAAAATCAGTTCACAATCCGGCTGCCCCGGGCGCGAACTCGACGCGCGACGCGGGTGCTTTCGACTCTTTTCCCAGGAAGGGCGGCCATGCGACGCAACATTACGGTCATGACAGTGGTTTTATTCGCCTCGGTCTCTGCCCGCGCTCAATCGAAA
>Ga0306920_100005057_pt1 | contig 16968 bp, 20 predicted proteins | sample flu12Cox44000170_FD_204666 | JGI IMG/M metagenome (GOLD analysis project Ga0306920, IMG submission 204666) | Lab enrichment of tropical soil microbial communities from Luquillo Experimental Forest, Puerto Rico - flux4day.12C.oxic.44.000.170 (v2)... | ecosystem: Environmental > Terrestrial >... | reverse complement strand
GGGGAGTGCCGGGCCGGTGCAGTGCCTGCCAGGCGGCTTGGATGAGGTGATCTGTGGTGAGGCCGTATTTCTGGAAGAGGTAGCGGGCGGACTGGGCGCCTTCGGCGAAGGTGTCGGCCAGGCCGACGCGGTGGAGGGGGCGGGGGAGGGCGGCTTCGGCGAGTGCCTCCGCTACCGCCGAGCCCAGGCCGCCGATGATGGAGTGGTTCTCCGCCGTGATCACGGTGCCGGCCCGGGCGGCGACGGCCAGCACGGTGGCGGTGTCCAGCGGCTTGATGACCGGCACGTTCACGACTACCGTCGAGATACCGGCGGTCCGCAGCACCTGGGCCGCCGCAAGGGCAGGGGCGATCATCATGCCGCTGGCGAACAGAGCGATCTCGCACTCGGGACCACCGCCGGTCACACCGCCGCCGGTGGTCACCCCGCCGCCTGCCATGACCCCGCCCCCGCTGGTGGCGCCACCACCGTCAGTGACCCCGCCGCCGCTGGTCACCCCGCCGCCGCTGCTGTCGGCGCCGCCCGTGGTGACGCCGCCGCCGCTGGTGACGCCGCCGCCGCTGCTGTCGGCGCCGCCGGTGCTGACGGCCCCGCCGCTGGTGACGCCGCCGCCACTGGTCACGCCGCCGCCACTGGTCTCCGCCCCGCCGCTGGTCCCGCTGTCGGAGAGGATCTGGGCGCGGTCGAGCGAGAGCCGGTGACCAGCCGGGAAGATGACCGGAATCTCGCCCCGCTTGAGCCGGAGGTAGACCGGCCCGGGGACATCGGCGATGGCCGCGACCACCTGGGCGGTCTCGGTCGCGTCGGCCACGTCCACCACGGTCATGCCGGGCAGCGCCCGCATCAGCGCCACGTCCTCGATGGCCTGATGACTGGGGCCACCCGGACTGGACACCCCCGGCATGAAGCCGACGATCCGGACCGGCAGCCGCGGGTAGGCGACCGCGTTGACGATCTGGTCGAGCGGGCGCCGGGTGGCGAACACGCCGAACGTGTGCACGAACGGGATCAGCCCGCTGCGGGCCAGCGCCCCGGCGACACCGATCATGTTGGCCTCGGCCATGCCCGCGTGGATGAACCGGTCGCCGAACTCTGCCTGGAAGAGGTCGATCTCGCACTGCCGGGTCAGGTCGCCACTCAGGCAGACGATCTCTGGCCGCTGCCGGGCGAGCCCGGCCAGGGCCTGGCCATAGGGCTTGACCACGGTGCGGTAGGGCGGGCTGAGCACCCGGTCGTCAGCCGCCATCGCGGGCCAGCTCCGCGCTGAGTTCGGCGGTGGCGGCCGCCGCCAGTTCCGGCGGCAGCTTGATGAAGTGGCCGTCGGCGTCCGGTGGCAGGCAGGCTAGGCCGTGCCGGGTGGACGTGCGGCAGATCAGGATCCGCGGCCGCCTGGACCAGGCAGCCAGGGCGGCGGCTACCGCGTCCACGTCATGCCCGTCCAGGTCGGCGGTGTCCCAGCCGAACGCCTGCCATTTCGCGGCGATCGGCTCGATCGTGGTGATGGTGTCCACCGGGCCATCGACCTGGGAGTTGTTCGCGTCCAGTAGCACGGCCAGCCGGTCCAGCCGGTAGTGCCCGGCGAACATCGCCGCCTCCCAGACCTGCCCCTCCTGCATCTCCCCGTCACTCAGGAACGCGAACGTGCGGACGTCCGCCCGGCCGAGCAGGCGGTCGGCGAGCGTGAAGCCAGCGGCCGCGGACAGCCCCTGGCCGAGCGAGCCGCAGGTGTAGTCCGGCACGGGGCTGCGCTCGGTGCCGATGGCCTCCAGGGCGGAGCCGTTATGCCCATAACTGGTGAGGACGGCCTCGTCGAGCAGGCCGGTCTCGGCGGCCGCGGCGTAGGCGGCGACGACGTAGTGGGCCGGCGAGCAGACCACGCGGTCGGTGCCCGGCCGCAGCGCGGCGCCGTAGACCGCGGCGTACTGCTCCGCCGCGGACAGTGCCTGCCCCAGGTAGCCGAACCCCTGGGGGGCCACCATCCGCACGGCGCGCAGCCGGATGGCGGTGGCGAGCCGGTGAAGGTCGGTCAGCGTGACCACCACCTATTTTGGTAATGTGGCTATGCCAATTCTGAATCTAGCCGATGGGCGTGAGGCGGGGAAGTGGCCGACCTGTTTCACCCGGTGCGGGTGACCAGGGTCTCCGATGAGGTCGCCGAGCAGATCCGGCGCCTGATCGTCACCGAGCAGCTGGCCGAAGGGGCTCGGCTGCCCCCCGAACGCGATCTGGCCGACCGGTTCGGCGTCAGCCGCCCGATGGTGAGCCAGGCGCTGCGGATGCTCGCGCTGATGGGGCTGGTCGACATCCGCCGGGGCTCCGGCGCTTACGTGCTGCGCCGGCCGCAGGACATGGTCGCCGCGTCGGTCAGCCTGCTGCTCGACCTGCACGGGTCGGTCGGTGAGCTGGCGCAGCTGCGGCTGTGGCTGGAAACGCTCGGCGCCACCCACGCCGCCCGCCGGCGGGAGCCGGCCAGCATCGCGGCGGCGCTGGGCCGGCTGGCCGGCGCCACCGCCAGTGCGCCCGCCTGGATCGCCGCGGACACCGTCTTCCACGCGGCCGCGGTACGGGGAGCGGGCAACACGTACCTGACGGCGGTGTACGAGGGAGTGCACGCGGCCGTGCTGGCACACGAGTACGAGCACTGGGTCCGGACCGAGACCGAGCCGCCCTGGCTGGCCGCGCCGGGCGCCCTGCTCGGCCTCCACCAGGCGATCTATGACGCGATCGCGGCCGGTGACGCCGACACCGCCCGGCTAGCTGTGCAACGTCATCATCAGGTGATGCTGGAGCATCTGGCCGCTGCGCGCAGTGGAGAATGAGCCCATGAAGCGGTCGCCCTGGTCCCTGTGGTCGCAAGATTCGTTCCTGTCCATCGGGTCGCGGGGGTCGGTGCTGTCCATCGGCTCGGTTGGCTCGTTCCTGTCGATCGGGTCCGTCGGATCGGCCGGCTCTGCGTTCAGCATCGGCTCGGCGCTGTCCGTGCTGTCGGTGCTGTCCTGGCGCTCGGCCGGGTCGGTGATGTCCTCCCGGTCGGTGCGCTCGCTGCTGGCCGTCTCGCGGCGGGGGGCATGACGCGTGGCGCCGGCCCGCGTGGCGGCGGAGCCCGGCTAGCTGTCCGCACTCTATTGTGAGTGCATGGCCTGGCTCGCCGATGCCCGCAACCGCATCGTGTACGTCCCCGAGCTGCCCTCCAGCGTGGTCAACGAGTACCTCATGCCGACTGAGCGGGTGGTCACCGCGGTCCGGATGCACCCGATATCTGTTATCAGCCCCCTGCTCATCATCGTCCTCGGCACCGTCGTGACTGGCATCTTGATCGGCGGTGGCGCCAGTGCCGTGCTCTGGCTGCTGTGGCTGGGACTGTTCGTCTGGCAGGGCTGGAAGATCGCCACCTGGTGGCGGAGGTACTTCGCCGTCACTGAGAACCGGCTCATGCTGATTACCGTGCTGATTGACAATGACGTCGGCATGATGCCGCTGGCGAAGGTGACTGACATGCGGATGCATCAGTCGACGTTCGGCCGCCTGCTCGGATACGGCGAGTTCATTGTCGAGTCTGCCGGGCAGGACCAGGCACTGAGCCGGGTCCGGTTCGTGCCTTATCCCACGCAGATGTACCAGGAAATACTCTCCCTGATCTTTCCGAAAAGGCCAGCGGCGGGTGGGTCGTCCGGGCCGCCTGGACCGCAAGGGCCACCGGGGCCGCCCGGGCCGCCGCAGGGAACAGCCAGGCCGCAAGGGCCACCTCCGGACCGCCCCCGGCCCCCGGGGCGTCCCTGGCCTTGGGCAGGGCCTGACCAGGTTCCTGACCAGGGCCCGCCGGAACGTCCCGGGGACGATCCGGGTTTCTTATCCTGGTCTGCGGCCCGGATGGTGCGGGCGGCGCGAAGGATGCCAGCGTTGGCGGCCCGTTCAGGCCGGGCACATCCAGTCGGACCGGCCAGGCCGGGGCGACTGGTCATTGCTGCCGGGCGGCGGGAAGTGGACGCGCAACGTGAACGCCCGCCCGGTCGGGCCGAGCGCCCGCAGCAGCCGGATCGCGTTCTCGGCCTCGCCGGTGCTGGGGATGTGCCCACACGGCACCCACCACAGGGCCGTGTAGGCCTCGGTCATCGGCTCGAACCACTCCCGGCGGCGCCGCAGTACCCGCTTGTGCTCGTCCGAGTAAACGAACGCGGCCAGCGTCTCAACCGACTCCCAGACCGACATATTCATGAGCACGCCAGGCCCGCCATCCTGCAGCCAGTCGAACGCCCGGACCGCGGTGGCGTTGCCGTCCTCGGTCTGCAGCCGCCAGACGAACCCTGGGGCCGCGTCCGCGAGCGCGTTCACCGGGTCGAGCGCGGCCACGAAACCAGCCAGCTGGGCGCTGTCCAGCGGCGCCCGCAGCCTGCCGATGTTCACCTGGGCGATCACATAATCCATGGCCCCATCCTGCCAGCCCGCGGCGGGAAACCCGATGGCTGCAGCGCCGGGTGGCGGTTAGGGTGAGGCGGCCAACCGGAGGTCGCGATGGAGGAGATCCGTAAGCGGCTGTTCAGCTGGGCATCGGTGCTCGATGCACCGACCCTGGCGCAAGCGGAGCGGACCGCCTCGATGCCCTTCATCTTCCCGCACGTCGCCCTCATGCCAGACGCGCACCTGGGCAAGGGCGCCACCGTCGGCTCGGTGATCCCGACCCTGGGCGCGGTCATCCCGGCGGCGGTGGGAGTAGACATCGGCTGTGGCATGATCGCCGTCCGCACCCAGTTCACCAGCGACGACGTGGCTCGCCGCGGTGACCTGGCCGCGCTGCGGGAGGCCATCGAGGCGGCCGTCCCGCTCTCGGCCGGGCGCTACAACACCAGCGTCAGCCGGGCTGGCACGGCCGCCCGGATCGGGGAGCTGGAGCAGCGGGACGGGGCCGGGGCGGCCGGGCAGGCCGCCGGCAACTGGCGGCTCCAGCTGGGCACGCTCGGCTCGGGCAATCACTTCATCGAGATCAGCCTGGACGAGCAGGACCGGGTCTGGTTCTTCCTGCACTCCGGCTCGCGCGGGGTCGGCAACCGGCTGGCGACCAGGCACATCAAGGTGGCACAGGCGCTGGCCGCCAAGTGGTGGATCCAGCTCCCAGACCCGGATCTGGCTTACCTGGTGCAGGACACCACCGAGTTCTGGGACTACCTGCGGGATCTGCGGTGGGCGCAGCACTTCGCGCTGCTCAACCGGGAGGAGATGATGGACCGCGTCGCCGGCTGCTTCCAGGAGTGGATCGGCGCCGGTGTCGAGGTGGCCGAGACGGTGAACTGCCACCACAACTACACCGAGCAAGAGCGGCACTGGGGCCGTCAGGTGTGGCTGTCCCGCAAGGGAGCGATCGACGCGTCGGCCGGCACCCCCGGCCTCATCCCCGGATCCATGGGCACCGCGTCCTACGTGGTCACCGGCACGGGCAACCGGCTCGCGCTGAACTCCTCGCCGCATGGGGCCGGCCGGGGATACAGCCGGGCGGCGGCGCGCAAGGCCTTCACCCGCGACCAGCTGGACGCAGCCCTGACCGGGATCGAGTGGCGGCGGACCGACGCGTTGCTGGACGAGATCCCCGGCGCGTACAAGGACATTGACGTGGTCATGGACGACGCCAAGGATCTGGTCGAGATCCGGCACACGCTGCGGCAGATCGTCAACGTCAAGGGAGACTAGGCAGGTGCGGGCAGCGGTGCTGGAGCACGCCGGGACGGTGACCATCCGCGAAGTGCCGCGCCCGGAGGCGGCCGGGCGGGCGCTGGTCCGGGTCGGCCAGGCCGGCCTCTGCGGCACCGACATCAAGATCGCGAACGGCCAGATCCCGGTGGCCGTGCCGCGGGTGCTTGGGCACGAGATGACCGGCTGGGTGGCGCAGTCCCGGCGGCTTCCGGTGGGCACCCCAGTGCTGGTCAACCCGGCGGCATTCTGCGGCCATTGCGATCTGTGCCGCCGTGACCTGCCGCAGCTGTGCCGTCAAGGGGCGCTGCTCGGCCGGGACACCGACGGCTGCTTCGCCGAGTTCGTGGCCGTGGACGAGGACTGCCTGCATCCGCTGCCGGACGGGCTGGCCGGGGCCGGTCTGCTGCAGGTGCTGTCCACCTGTGTGCATGCCCAGTCCGGGCTGCCGGAGGTGGCCAGTGCGGTGGTGGTCGGGCTGGGCGTGGCCGGCCTGCTGCACCTGCAGCTGCTGGCGCTGCGCGGGACGGCCTCGCTGATCGGGGTCTCCCGCTCAGCGGCGAAACGGGAGCTGGCGCTGGCCATGGGCGCGACCGTGGTGGCCACGCCGGAGGCGGCGGCCGGCGCGGTGGCGGACGCCACCGGCGGCCGCGGCGCCGTCCTGGCGGTGGAGTGCGCGGGCACGCCGCAGACGCTGGCCCAGACGATGCGGCTGGCCGGGGCGGGCGGGACGGTGCTGGCGTTCGGCATCACCCCGGCCGCGGATGCGCTGCCTACCTATGAGTGGTACCGCAAAGAGCTGACCATCCGCAGCCCGCGGGCCGCCCGGCCGCGGGACTGTGACACCGCGGTCGAGCTGGCCGCCATGGGCCGGCTGGAGCTGGCGCGGCTGGTCACCGCCCGGTTCCCGCTCGCGGACGCGGCGCGGGCACTGGCCGCCTGCGCCGAGCCCGGCCAGCTCAAGGTCCTGCTGGAGGTGGTATGACCGGCGAGCTGATCACCAGCGGCGCCAACCCGGTGGTGAAACGGGTGCGGCTGCTCGCCGACCGCAAGCACCGCCGCCGGGCGGGCGCCTTCGTGGTGGAGGGGACCCAGCTGGTCTGGCAGGCGGTGGAGGCGGGGGCAGACGTCGAGATCCTGCTGGTGGCACCGGGCCTGCTCGGCCGGTCGGCCGCCGCCCGCCGGCTGACCGCCATGATCGCCGGCCAGGAGGAGCGGGGAGTCCGGGTCGCCCGGCTCAGCGACGAGGTGTTCACCCGCATCTCCGGCCGGGAGGGGCCGTCCGGGCTGGCGGCGATCGTGCGCAGGCGTCTGGCGGGGCTGGCCGGCCTGGCCGCCGGGCCGGCCGCGGTGTTCGTGGCCCTGCACAGCATCGGCAACCCCGGCAACCTGGGCACGATCATCCGGACCGCGAACGCGGCCGGGGCCGCCGGGGTGGTACTGGTCGGGCAGACGACCGACCCGTTCGACCCGGCCGCGGTGAAGGCGTCGATGGGAGCGCTGTTCACGCTGCCGGTCGCGCACGCCGCCACGCCGGCCGAGTTCTTCGGCTGGGCGGCCGCCGCAGGCGTCACCGTGGTGACCACGTCCGCGCGGGCCGGGCAGATCTTCTGGGACGCCAGCTACCCCCGGCCGCTGGCGCTGCTGCTCGGAGCGGAAGGAGCCGGCCTGCCCAGCGAGGTGCTGGCCCGCGGTGACCGGCAAGTGCAGATCCCGATGTCAGGCACCGCCGAGTCCCTCAACCTGGCCGTCGCCGCCGGCCTGCTGCTCTATGAGGTGAACCGCCAGGCCCGCGGCGCCATAGGCACCGGCAGCCTGGCGTCCGGCCCGGGTTAACCCGCCTGCCCTGGCCGCACTCGCAGGCAACGGCACCGGAAATAGGGACGGGGGGAGAATCCTTGTAAGCTAAGTCCGCTCCCGGCGCTCCGGCGGGCTGCCGGGTCCGGCGGCGCGTTGCTGGCCGGCCAGGCGGCGGAGTAGCTCAGTCAGGCAGAGCAAGCGGCTCATAATCGCTGTGTCGCCGGTTCAAGTCCGGCCTCCGCTACGCTCCCGTTACCGGGCAGACGCCCGGGTGGCGGGTACCAGTAAGTCCCGCGGGGAACCCCGCGGGTCCGCACCAGAGAAAGGCACTCCCTCGTGGCTGCCACTGATGTGAGGCCCAAGATCACCCTGGCCTGCCAGGAGTGCAAGCACCGCAACTACATCACCCGCAAGAACCGGCGCAACGACCCGGACCGGGTGGAGCTGAAAAAGTACTGCCCCAACTGCCGCAAGCACCAGCCGCACCGCGAGACCCGCTAGCCGCGGTGGCGCTTAACCAGGACTACCTGGGCCGGACCTTCCCTGCGACGGCGGCTTACGAGGTAAGCCGGGTCAAGATCGCGGAGTTCGCCGACGCGATCGGCGACCCGAATCCGGTGTTCCGCGACACCGCCGCCGCGCAGGCGGCTGGTTACCCGGATGTGATCGTGCCACCCACGTTCCCGATCGTGATCGCCATGGCCGCCAGCGGGATGGCCGCGGCCGATCCCGGGCTGGGGCTGAACTACGCCATGGTGGTGCATGGCGAGCAGCGCTTCGAGTACTCCCGCCCGCTGCATGCCGGGGACGTGGTGACCGCCCAGTCCACCATCTCCGGGATCCGGGCAGTGGGGTCGATCACCATGCTCACCACCGAGACGCAGATCCGCACCACCGGCGGCGAGCACGTCTGCACCAGCTATGCCACGCTGGTGGAACGGGGGAGCGGGTGATCAGCTACGGCCAGGTGGCTGCCGGGACCGAGCTCCCGCCGGTCAGCTACCCGGTGACCAGGCTCAGCCTGGTCAGGTACTGCGGCGCATCCGGCGACTTCAACGTGATCCACTGGAACGAGCGGATCGCCCGGTCGGTCGGTCTGCCCAATGTCATCGCGCATGGCATGTTCACCATGGCGCAGGCCGGCCGGTACGTGACCGACTGGGCGGGCGATCCCGGCTCGCTGCTGGAGTTCGGTGTCCGCTTCTCCGCCCCGGTAGTCGTGCCCGACGACGACACCGGGGCCACCATCGAGGTGACCGGCAGGGTGGAGGAGAAACTGGACGGCAACCGGGTGGTGCTGGGGCTGACCGCCCGTTCGGGTGAGGCGAAGGTGCTCACCCGGGCGCGGGCGGTCGTGCGCCTGCGCTGACCATGGCGGCGGTGGCAGACGGCGGCCCGCTGGCCGGCCACACCACGCTCCGGCTGGGCGGCCCGGCCCGGGCCTTCGCCACCGCGGCCACCGAGGACGATCTCATCGCCCAGGTGCGCTCCGCCGATGCGGCGGGAAAGCCGCTGCTGGTGCTGGGTGGCGGCAGCAACCTGGTCGTCGCCGACGGCGGCTTCGCCGGCACCGTCGTGCACGTCGCCACGACCGGCATCGGCCGGGCCGGGCCGGCCGGGCTGGCGGTCGCCGCCGGGGAGGACTGGGACGCGCTGGTCGCCGCCTGTGTGGACGAGGGCCTGGCCGGGCTGGAGTGCCTGTCCGGAATTCCGGGCCTGGCCGGGGCCACGCCGATCCAGAACGTCGGTGCCTATGGCCAGGAAGTGGCGCAGACGATCACCTCGGTGCGGGTGTACGACCGGGTAGACGGCCAGGTGCGGGATCTGGCCACCGCCGACTGCGGCTTTGGCTACCGCAGCAGCGTCTTCAAGCGCAGCCTGGCGCTGGGCGCGGTGACCGGCCGGTTCGTGGTTCTGCGCGTCAGGTTCGCGCTGGTGGCCGACAAGCTGTCGATGCCGGTGAGCTACCCGGAACTGGCCCGGGCGCTGGGCCTGGATCCCGGTGGCCGGGCGCCGCTGGCGGAGGTCCGCGCCGCCGTGCTCGGCCTGCGCCGGGGCAAGGGGATGGTGCTCGACCCCAATGACCCCGATACCCGCAGCGCGGGCTCCTTCTTCCTCAACCCGGTGCTGTCCGCCGAGCAGTTCGCGGCGCTGGAGCGCGCCGCCGGGCCAGGCGTGCCGCATTACCCGGCCGGTCCCGGCCAGCTGAAGGTGCCCGCGGCCTGGCTGATCGAGCAGGCTGGCTTTGGCCGCGGCTACCGCCACCCGGGCGGCGCCCGCATCTCGGCCAAGCACACGCTGGCGCTGGTCAATCCCGGCGGTGCCAGTACCGCCAGCCTGCTGGCGCTGGCCCGGGAGATCCGGGAGACCGTGCGCGGGCGGTTCGGCGTGGCGCTGGCCTGTGAGCCAGTGCTGGTCGGCACCAGCCTGCCGGCCTAGCCCCCACCGTGGCTGCGGTGCTGGCCGGCCCAGCAGGCAGCTACCAGGCGGGGCCGGGCAGCAGGCCACTGACGGTGATGACCGCGAGCGTGGCGGTGAGCATGAACGGGCCGAGCGGGATGAGGGACTTACGGGTCGCCTTCCCGGCCGCCATTAGCCCGAGGCCGGTGACCGCGGCCAGCAGGAAGGCTCCGAGCAGCCCGGCCACCAGCGCGGCCGCCCCCAGCCAGCCGAGGTACAGGCCCAGCACCCCGGACAGTTTCGCGTCACCGAAGCCCATCCCGGCCGGGCTGATCACGTGCAGCAGCAGGAACAGCAGAAAGGCCACGGCCAGGCCGACCAGCGCGGCCAGGAACCGGTGACCACCTCCGGGCAGCACCAGGGCGGCCACCCCGAGCAGGGCCAGGGCAGCCGGGTAGGCGGGCAGGGTCAGCAGGTCGGGCAGCCGCTGATACCGCAGGTCGATCACCGTGAGAACCACCGCCAGCGCGGCCAGCAGCCAGAACGCCGGCAGCACCGGGCTGGCCCCGAACCGCAGCGCCATCAGCACGAACAGCAGCCCGGTGGCCAGTTCCACCGCCGGGTACCAGCGGCCGAACCGGGCATGGCAGCTGCGGCACCGCCCGCGCAGCCGCAGCCAGCCGACCAGCGGGATCATGTCCATGGCCCGCAGCCGGGCCCCGCACACCGGGCACCTGCCGGGCGGGTGCAGCACGTTCTCACGGCCGGGCACCCGGGCGGCGAGCACGGTCAGATACGAGCCGGCCAGCACTCCAGCCACCGCCCCGATCCCCGCCAGTACCCAGTCCGGCACCTGCACAGCGTACGGGCCGGGCCCGCCCGCCAGCAGCGAGATCGTGCAGCCGTGCCATGCTCGGGCCAGCGGAGACGATGAGCAGCGAACCCGCGTCAGCGACCATGACTGAGCGGGTTCCGCACTCATGATGTGAGCTCAGCTGTCCGGCGCGGCCAGCCAGGCGTCGATGCCGGCCAGCAGGGCGGCGGCGGTCGCGGGCGGGGCGGCAGAGCAACGCACCGACGTCCGGGCCAGCTCCGCGATGTCAGCGTCAGCCAGCCCGAACACGGCCCGAGCGAGTTCGTACTGTGCGGTCAGCCGGGACCCGAACAGCAGTGGATCGTCCGCCCCCAGCGCCACCGGCACCCCCGCGTCGAGCAGGGCACAGAGTGGCACGTCCGCGGGTTTCGCGGCTACCCCGAGTGCCACGTTCGAGGTCGGGCACACCTCCAGGGTGATGCCGGCGGCAGCCAGGCGTTTGGTCAGATCGGGGTCGTTCGCGGCGGCCACGCCGTGGCCGATGCGGTGCGCCTGCAGGTCGTCCAGGCAGGCCCGGACGCTGTCCGGACCGGCCAGCTCGCCGCCGTGCGGCGCGAGCAGCAGGCCCGCCCGGTCGGCGATCCGGAACGCGGGCGCGAAGTCGCGGGCGTGGCCACGCCGCTCGTCATTGCTGAGCCCGAAGCCGACCACCCCGCGCCCGGCGTACTGCCCGGCCAGCCGGGCCAGGGTGCGCGCCTCCAGCGGGTGCTTGGTCCGGTTCGCGGCGATGATCACCCCGATGCCGACGCCGGTGGCATCCGAGGCGGCCCGGGCGGCGGCCAGCACCAGTTCCACGGTCGGGGTCAGCCCGCCGAACCGGCCGCCGTACCCGGACGGGTCCACCTGGATCTCCAGCCAGCCCGACCCGTCCGCCCGTTCGTCCTCGGCGGTCTCCCGCAGCAGCCGGAACACGGCAGGCTCGTCGGTGAGCACCGAGCGGGCGATGTCGTAGAGCCGCTGGAACCGGAACCAGCCCCGCTCGTCGGTGCCGCGCAGCCGCGGTGGCCAGGCCGCGGCGAGCGCCTCGGGCAGGTTCACCCCCCGCTCGCGGGCCAGCTCGACCAGCGTCGGATGGCGCATCGAGCCGGTGAAATGCAGGTGCAAGTGCGCCTTGGGCAAGGTGGCGAGCGCCCGGGCCATCCGGTTACTTCGCCTGGGTCAGCAGCTTGCCGAGGCGGCTGATCCCCTCTTCCAGGTCGGCATCGCCGAGCGCGCAGGACAGCCGGAAATAGCCCGGCGTGCCGAACGCTTCGCCGGGCACCACCGCCATGTCGGCGTGCTCCAGGATCAGCTCGGCCAGTTCGGCCGTGCTGGCCGGGCGGGCGCCGGCGATCTGCTTGCCCAGCACGCCCTTCACCGACGGGTAGCAGTAGAAGGCGCCCTCGGGCAGCGGGCAGACCACCCCGGGGATGTCGTTCAGCATCGCCGTCATGGTCAGCCGGCGCCGGTCGAAGGCGGCCCGCATCTGCGCGGCCGCCGACAAGTCACCGGTGACCGCGGCCAGCGCCGCGGCCTGCGCGACGTTGCAGACATTCGACGTGGCGTGCGACTGCAGGTTGGTGGCGGCCTTGATGACGTCGGCCGGGCCGATCATCCAGCCGACCCGCCAGCCGGTCATGGCGTAGGTCTTGGCCACGCCGTTCAGCACCACGCAGCGGTCGGCGGTCTCCGGGGCGGCGACCGGGATCGACGCGAACCGGGCGTCGCCGTAGACCAGGTGCTCGTAGATTTCGTCGGTGGCCACCCACAGCCCATGCTCAGCCGCCCACTGGCCGATCTCCGCGACCCGCCCCGGCGGGTAGACCGCTCCGGTTGGGTTGGATGGTGAGACGAAGACCAGCAGCTTAGTACGCGGGGTGCGGGCAGCTTCCAGGTCGGCCACCGAGGCGAGGTAACCGCGCTGCTCGTCGGTCATCACTGGCACCGGCACCCCGCCGGCCAGCGCAATCGCCTCCGGGTAGGTGGTCCAGTGCGGGGTCGGCAGGAGCACCTCGTCGCCCGGGTCGAGCAGGGCCGCGAACGCCTGGTAGACCGCCTGCTTGCCGCCGTTTGTGATGAGCACCTGGCCGGGGGTCACCTGGTAGCCGGAATCGCGGGCGGTCTTGGCCGCGACCGCTTCCCGCAGTTCTGGCAGCCCGGCGGTCGGCGTGTAGTGGTGGAAGCGCGGCTCGGCGCAGGCCCGCTGGGCGGCCTCGACGATGTAATCGGGAGTGGGGAAGTCAGGCTCGCCCGCGCCGAACCCGATTACCGGCCGCCCGGCCGCACGCAGCGCCTTGGCCTTCGCATCCACCGCCAGCGTGGCCGACTCGGCGATGGCGGAGACACGCGCGGAGACGCGAGGGTGAGCTGTCGTCATACCCCCATACTGGCATCGCCGGGGACCGGCCTGGCCCGCGATGGTTCGACGCGGGGGCGCCTGGCAACGTAGACTTTGGCGACTGGTGCTGGTTCACCCGCCGACCTCGCACGCCCATGGGCGGTGTGGCCGCCGCGGGCGGGCCAGCAGCCGGCGGCCGGACCAGGTGCTGGCCAGGTAGCCGGCCAGAGGGCAGTAGCTCAATTGGCCAGAGTCCCGGTCTCCAAAACCGGTGGTTGGGGGTTCGAGTCCCTCCTGCCCTGCGAGCACCGTCGGCATGCCGGTCCCGGCCTGCCCGGCGGTGACCCGACCAGCGTTGTTCAGGTGAGGAAATGGCGACTCAGACGCGAGGACAGCCCACCGAGAAGCGGGCGAAGTCCGGTGGCCCGGCGAAGGGACACCGGACCACTCCCGCGTTGTTCCTCCGCCAGGTCATCGCCGAGCTGCGCAAGGTCATCTGGCCGACCCGCAGGGAACTGCGCACGTACACGATCGTCGCGATCTTTTTCATACTCGTGATGGTCGTGATCGTGACCAGCCTCGACTACGGGTTCACCAAGCTGGTGTTCGCCGCCTTCGGCTGAGCCGCCGTCGGCCCGCAGGGCGGGCCTGGGTGGCAGCCGGGGACCGGGGTAACGCCGGGGGACGGCGCTGCCGGGAAGTCCCCCGCCAGGTAAGCGAAGAGAAAGAGTAATCGTGTCCGAGTCGCAAGCGCACGTCGGTGACCAGCCGGAGGATGCTCCGGTCACGGACGGCCAGATCAGCGGGCCCGCGGCAACCGACGCCGGGGCCGCCGAGCCGGAGACCGCGCCCGCCGGGCCGGAGCCGGGGGCGGACGGCCTGGCCGCGGCCGGCAATGGAGCCGGTGCCGCCGGAGCCGAGCCTGCCGAGGCCGAGGAGGCCGGAGCCGAGTCTGCCGAGGCCGAGGAGGCTAGAGCCGAGGAGGCCGGAGCCGAGGAGGCCGACCCGGTCGCTGTTTACCTCGCCGAGCTCCGGCTGCTGCCCGGCGACTGGTACGTGGTGCACTCGTACGCGGGCTATGAGAACCGGGTGAAGGGCAACCTGGAGAGCCGCACCCAGTCGCTGAACATGGAGGACTACATCTTCCAGATCGAGGTCCCGGTCCACCAGGTGACCGAGATCAAGCAGGGCAAGCGGCAGCAGGTGCAGGAGAAGGTGCTGCCCGGCTACATCCTGGTGCGGATGGACCTCACCGACGAGTCGTGGGCGGCCGTCCGCAACACGCCCGGGGTGACCGGCTTCGTCGGGCTGTCCAGCCGGCCGTCGCCGCTCAGCCTGGCCGAGGTTGCCGCCCTGCTCGCGCCGGAGCCGGAGGAGAAGGCGGCCAAGGCCGAGGTCATCAGGTCGGCAGTGGAATACGACGTCGGCGAATCCGTTACGGTAATGGACGGTCCGTTCGCGACGCTGCCGGCGACCGTGAGCGAGATCAACTCCGACACCCAGAAGCTCAAGGTGCTGGTGTCGATTTTCGGCCGGGAGACCCCGGTCGAGCTTTCCTTCGATCAGGTCGCGAAGATCTGATCACCTGAGTGCAGACAAGGGACCGCAACTGATGGCTCCGAGGAAGAAGAAGATCGCTGCCGTTGTCAAGGTGCAGCTGAACGCGGGCGCTGCCACACCGGCGCCGCCGGTCGGCACCGCGCTCGGCCCGCACGGCGTCAACATCATGGACTTTTGCAAGCAGTACAACGCGGCGACCGAGTCCCAGCGGGGCAACGTCATCCCGGTGGAGATCACGATCTACGAGGACCGGTCGTTCTCGTTTATCACCAAGACCCCGCCCGCGCCGGAGCTGATCAAGAAGGCGGCCGGGGTGGCCAAGGGCAGCGGCACCCCGCACACGGAGAAGGTCGGCTCGGTCACCAGCGCCCAGATCCGGGAGATCGCGCAGACCAAGATGCCGGACCTGAACGCCACCACGATCGAGGCGGCGGAGAAGATCATCGCGGGTACCGCCCGGTCGATGGGCATCACCGTCCAGGGCTGAATCCCAGCCCGTGGCAGGGCCAGCGCTTGGCCCGCTGACCACAACCTCCCTCATGTCAGGAGAGACAACATGAAGCGCAGCAAGGCGTACCGCGCCGCCGAGAACCTGGTCGAGGAGGGGCGGCTGTACAGCCCGGCCGAGGCGGTCGCACTGGCCAGGAAGACCTCCACCACCAAGTTCGACCCCACCGTCGAGGTCGCGTTCCGGCTCGGGGTGGACCCGCGCAAGGCCGACCAGATGGTGCGCGGCACGGTGAACCTGCCACATGGCACCGGCAAGACCGCCCGGGTGCTGGTCTTCGCCACCGGCGACCGGGCCGAGGAAGCGCGGGCCGCCGGGGCCGACTATGTCGGCTCGGATGACCTGATCGAGCGGATCCAGGGCGGGTTCCTGGACTTCGACGCGGTCGTCGCCACACCCGACCTGATGGGCAGGGTGGGCCGGCTGGGCCGGGTGCTGGGCCCGCGCGGCCTCATGCCCAACCCCAAGACCGGCACCGTCACCCCGGATGTGGGCAAGGCCGTCACCGACATCAAGGGCGGCAAGATCGAGTTCCGGGTGGACCGGCACGCGAACCTGCACTTCATCATCGGCAAGGCGTCCTTCCCGCCCGCGGCCCTGGTGGAGAACTATGCGGCCGCGCTGGAGGAGATCATGCGGCTCAAGCCGTCCGCTGCCAAGGGCCGCTACCTGAGGAAGGCCTCCATCACCACCACCATGGGCCCGAGCATCCCGGTGGACCCGGCGAAAACTCGGGGGCTGACGGAGGAACTCGAACCGGCTGCCAGCTAGCGCCGCAATCCACCCGGGCCAGCTGGCTGGCTCTCGTGGGCCGGGCGTGGGCGGATTGCCGGTACACTGGCCCTGCCAAAGACCGTCGGTTGTCAGTTTTGCTGACCGAAGGCCCGCGCAGCGGGCGGCCCACGCAGGTGGCCTAGCTTTATCGCGTTCCGGCTCGCCCGGGATCGCGGTTGCGCCCTGGTGCCCTGCGCCGGGGCGTTTCGTTTGCTGGCCTTCGCCGGCGGCATCGCAGTGGAGAGGAGGCCCATGGCGAGGGCAGAGAAGGTGGCCGCGGTCGCCGAACTGACGGAGCGGTTCAACAGCTCCAGCGGCGCCGTGCTGGCCGAGTACCGCGGCCTGACCGTGGCCCAGTTCGCCGAGCTGCGCCGCTCACTCGGTGAGCAGGCGACGTTCAGCGTGGTCAAGAACACGCTGACCAAGCTGGCGGTGGCGCAGGCGGGCCTGGCCGACGAACTGGACGGGCTGCTGACCGGCCCGTCGGCGATCGCGTTCGTGACCGGCGACGTGGTGGAGGCGGCCAAGGGGCTGCGCGATTTCGCCAAGAACAACCCGGCACTGGTGATCAAGGGCGGAGTGGTCGACGGCACGTCGATGACCCCGGCCGAGATCGAGCGGCTCGCCGACCTGGAGTCGCGCGAGGTGCTGCTGGCCATGCTGGCCGGCGCGATGAAGGCGTCCATGGCGAACGCGGCCGCCACGTTCGCGGCACTGCCGGCCCAGATGGCGCGGCTGGCCGCGGCGCTGCAGGCCAAGCGCGAAGGCGAGGCTGGCGCCCCAGCCGCTGCCGGAACACCCAGTGGGCCGGCACCGAACGACGACACCGTGGCCGCTGTCGCCGCAACCGATGCGGCTGCCACGGACCAGGACTGACCCAAACGGAGGAATCACCATCATGGCCAAGCTCAGCACCGACGACCTGCTCGACGCGTTCAAGGAGATGACGCTCCTTGAGCTGTCGGACTTCGTCAAGAAGTTCGAGGATGCGTTCGACGTCAAGGCCGCCGCCCCAGTGGCGGTGGCGGCCGCGGCCCCCGGTGGCGGTGGCGC
>Ga0306920_100005054_pt1 | contig 16973 bp, 13 predicted proteins | sample flu12Cox44000170_FD_204666 | JGI IMG/M metagenome (GOLD analysis project Ga0306920, IMG submission 204666) | Lab enrichment of tropical soil microbial communities from Luquillo Experimental Forest, Puerto Rico - flux4day.12C.oxic.44.000.170 (v2)... | ecosystem: Environmental > Terrestrial >... | reverse complement strand
CAGTCGATATGGCCGTTTAGCGCCAAGTGGCGCCCGGGTTTCCCGGCCTCGAACGTCGCGACGATGTTCGGCATTATCTCGTTGGGCGCGATCACCCGATATTCGGCGCCATACCTCTCCAGGAACCAGCGGATGTGAGCGGCCGCCTCGCGGGTGTCACCGGGCGGGTTCGGGCTCGGGCAGCGGATAAAGTCGCGCAAGAAATCGAGCAACACCTCGCGGTCGCTCTCAATCCGCTGCAACAGCTCCGCCCTGCGGCCTTGCATGTCCCGTTCTCCGGTAACCCTCAGCCCTTGAGCTGAGTTTAAGAGCCAGTGGATGGCGCGGACAAGTGCCAGCCTTGCGGTTACGGCCGATAGATCACCGCCTGGATTGACGTCGGGTTGTAGCCGTTGGGGGGTTGTGCATTTGCGGCAGTTCGACAGGACGGCGAGGGCGTCCCGCTCGGCGCGTAATTCGAGGTAGCTGCCGGGTTGTGAGACCCCGTCGCCAATGCCAGCGCTGCCGTCCACCAGCACCGGCACCGACATGAAGAAGTTGATCTTGCTCGCAGATCGATTGAGCGGCGCTTTTCTCAAGCGCTTTCTCGCGTCATCACTAAGCATCAACCGCGCCGCCAAAGATCGATCTCGGCTATCACGCCACCAAAGTGTACGGCCGCCGTCGGGAAAGGTTTAAGTTAGGATGAACGATCAGAACCGATCTCCAGGAGGACGCCATGGCCGAAGATCGCACCGAACCCTCGATCGTTCACTTTGTCGGCAGCATTCCGCTGCCCGACGCCGAAACCGTATTCTGCAGACTGGCCCAAACCACCGGGCCGTACCTGAAGCGTCTGCCCGATGGCGAGACCGGCATACGCAAAACCTGGATTCGCTTTTTGCAACAGGTGCTCGCCGATCACCCGGCGATCGAGGTCGCCACTGACGTGCCGCCCTTCAAATTCACGCAATGGGACGGCAAGCTGTTGCGCGAAATTCCCCGCTTACGCATCAAACCCGGCGCGACGCCAGATCCTAGCACATTCGAGACCGGCTATGCCGATATGGCGATCGCATCGTGGAAGTTGTTCGAGCGGTTGCAGCGCGAGGGCGTCATTCCCGCGTCGGTCAAATTTCAGATCTCGCTGCCGACGCCTATTGCGCCGACTTACAACAACATGGTGCCGTCCGACCGGCCGGTGCTGCTGCCGGCGCTAACCCGGCATTTAATCGGCGAGGTCGTCAAAATCGCCGCTGAGACACCGAACGACCGCATCGCATTGCAATGGGATGTGTGCCAGGAGGTGCTGGCCTGGGAGGGATATTACGAACCGGGACCAGTCGATTTCCGAACCGAAACGATCGATGTCCTGACCCGGATCGGCGAAGCGGTGCCGACCGCGATCGAGCTCGGCTATCATCTCTGCTACGGCAGTCCGGCGGACGAGCATTGCGTGCAGCCTAACGACATGGCGATCATGGTTGAGATCGCAAATGCCACCAGCGCCGGTGTTGCCCGCGCGATCCAGTTCTTCCATATGCCGGCGCCAAAGGGCCGCACCGACGACGCCTATTTCGCACCGCTCGACAATCTGCGTCTGCATCCCGAGACCAAGCTCTATCTCGGGCTGGTACATTACGACGATGCGGCGGGCGATGCGGCGCGGATTGCCGCGGCGCGGCGGCACGCACGCGTCGACGGCGTTGCGACCGAATGCGGCATGGCGCGTGGCGACCCTGCGCGGTTGCCGTCATTGCTGGCCGCGCACGTCCGGGCAGCACAGGCGTAAGGCCGACGAGGCCTAACCTAACGGGAGTTTGCGCATTAAGACCGGCCGGCCGCGTGTCAAGGGGAGGAGGGCAGGGCACCGATATCAACACCCGAAGATGTCGTTAGGCGGATTGCGGAGGGATGTACCTTTATCAGTGAGCGCAGTGCCGTCGGGATTCGCGTTGAACCGGTCAGCGTGATCGTGGGTGAATCTCGGCCATATCTTTTGCAACCAGTAACCCGTTGATCCGGCTTTCCCACGAAAACCGAAACCCGAGATCGGGGTGCCCGGTACAGGCGATGAGGCAGGGAGCTTATGGGCGGTTGCACGCCGGACTGGTTCCCTCGTACTACCCTGCGAGCAGTTGCGCCAAATCGCTCGCGGAGGAACGAATGAGGATGTCGGTGTTGTTTTTCGCGACCTTGGTTGGAATCGGATTTGTCGCTCTCTCAGCATTTGCTGAGACGTGCACATCGCCGGATGACTCGAGCTGCACAATCACATGCGACGACGGATGCCTTGCTGGGACCGGCGACGGGGGATGTATCACCCAGTGCTCCAACGCCGCTGTCGCACCGCAGTCGAAAGCTCTTACGGGCCGCGTATCTGTCGATATAAAAAAAGTTGCCTGTCGATGTCGTACTTAAGAGGTTGGCGGTCCCCCGAGCAAAATTGTTGGATAGCGGCAAAACCAGCGATAGGCGAGATTGAAATGCGCTTCATGCCATGGTGCGAACCGGCCAGCGGCAATGCTCCTTTTCAGGTCAATGTCGCGATGGCAGTGGCGATGACGCGGTTCAAGGCCGCGAGATCCCCGAGATGGTGGGTTTCGCACTACTCAACCCACTCTACCCTGTACTATCTCCGGCATCATTACTACGCCAACTCCGTTTGATACTCGGTATCCAGGCAGAAGCACGCCTCATCAGGTACGCTAGTTCATCAAGAGATGGTTACCCCACTGTCAACCGGCAGAACCTGGCCTGTGACCATGCGAGATTCGTCACTGGCGAGATAAAGCGCCATGTTTGCGATATCGCCGGGCTCGATCAACCCGAGCAGATGAGAGTCCGCAAGTTCCGTCAGCGCGGCATTTCCGGCAATCAGCTTTTTGACCCGCTCGGTCATCGTCGCCGAAGGCGCAATCGCATTGACGCGGACTCTTTGCGGCGCATAGGCGACAGCCAGCGACCGGGTGATTGCGGAGATCCCGCCCTTTGCCGCGGTATAGCAATCGCGGCCGGCGACCCCCATCAATGCGACGTTCGAGCTCATGTTGATCACCGAACCGCCGCCCGCCTTGATCAGCTCGGGGATGCCAAACCGGCACCCAAGAAAAGTGCCGTAAAGATCGAGCTTGATCGCGCGCCAGAATTCATCGAGCGGCGCGTTGACCGCCGTGTCGTCCTGCGCGGTAGAGCCGCCGGCATTGTTATGAAGCACGTCGAGACGGGCGAACTTCTCGACGGTTGTGCGGATCGCCGCTTGCAGGCTGTCGGGGTCGGTCACATCGGCATGGATCGCGATTGCCTCGTTTCCAGCCAGGTGAGCAGTTTCTTCGCCGGCCGTTGTGTCGATCTCGGCAATAGCGACCTTTGCGCCTTCGACGGCGAACAGGATTGCGGTGGCGCGGCCGATCCCGCTACCGGCGCCCGTAATGAAGGCCACTTTGCCTGCGAGCCTTGGCATCGATCTCTCCTTCTCCTCAGCCGCTACGGACCCCGGTGCTAGAGCACGACACCGCTCCGCCGCAAGGCCGCGATCTCCTCGGCGGAATAGCCGCAGGCAGTGAGGATCTCGTCGCTGTGCTGGCCGAAGGTCGGGGCCGGTGTTGGCGCCGGTCCCGATGTGTCAGTGAATTTGACCGGCCCCTTCATCGCGCGATAGCGGCCGACCTGCGGATGATCGAGGGTCGCGACAAGATCCTCGGCGAGCACCTGCGGATGGTCGAACATGTCCTCGATCGGGCGCACCGCGGCGCAAGGCACCCGCTCGCCGAAGAGCTCTTCCCATTCGAGTGCGGGGCGCGCGGCGAGCGCCGAACGCAATTCGGGGACGAGCTCGCCGGCATGCGCGGCCCGGCTGCGCATCGTCGCGCAGCGCGGATCGCGCGCCAGCTCTGGCCGACCGATCAGCTCGCACAGAGCCGCAAAGAAATGGTTCGAGTGAACCGAAATATAGAGCCAGCCCTCGTTGGTGGGATGGATGCCGGTGAGCCCGCCGGTGCCGGAATCGCGCACGACTTCGCGGCCCTCGCTCTCCGCCCAGACAAAACGCCCGGCCTGGATCGTTAACGCGCTGCGCAGTAGCGACAGGCTCAGATATTGGCCTCGGCCGCTGCGCTCGCGGTGGTAAAGCGCAGCGGCAACGCCATAGGCGAGCAACGCCGAGGTGAAATAATCGAGCACCGAGCCCAGCACCACTTGCGGCGTGCCGGCCGCAGCACCCTGAAACACGGCAATGCCGGACAGGCATTGCAGAACCTGATCAAACCCGCCCTTCTCGCTGAGCGGCCCGCTGTCACCGTAACCGGTCAGTCCGCAATAGACGAGGCGCGGATTGATCGCTTTTAGCCGCGGATAATCGATGCCGAGCCTGGCCGGCACCGACGGACGAAAATTCTCGACCAGCACATCGGCCGTCTCCACCATGCGATGGAGGACGGCAAGCCCCTCGGGCTGCTTCAGATCGAGTGCCAGCGCGCGCTTGCCGCGATTGGTGCCAAGAAAAAACCGGCTTTCCCCGGCAAGGCTCGACGGAAACTGGCGCAGCATGTCGCCTTGCGGCGATTCGATTTTGATCACCGAGGCGCCGAGATCGGCGAGCAGAGTGCAGCCGTAAGGGCCGGCGAGATAGCTGCACAAATCGAGGATGGTGACCCCGCCAAGCGGACCCGCTGCTCGAGTCATCGCCGCTCTTCCTTCGCGCGGATGGCCGCGATTTTCTCCAAGACTCGCTGTGCCCGGTAGAGGATCGGGTAGTCGATGAATTTGCCATCGAGCTGGATCGCCGCACTGCCCGCCGCTTCCGCCTCGGCGAACGCGGCGACAACGCGTTCGGCGGAGGCGATCTCCGCTTCGCTCGGCGTGAAGACCCGGTGCACGGGCGCGATCTGCTTCGGGTGAATGCACATCTTGCCCTGAAAGCCAAAGCCCAGCGCGGTGCGAGCGGAGATTTCGAGCCCCTCTTCGTCCGCGAGATCGACCCAAACCGTGTCAAGCGGTGCCTCGATGCCGGCGGCGCGCGAGACAGTGGTGATCCGCGCGCGGGCAAAGCCCAGTTCTGCCTCGCTGCGGCTCCACGCCATGTTCACGTCGAGAGTAAAATCACCCGCACCAAACGCGACATGCCTGACGCGCGTGCCGGCTGCGAGGATTGCGTCGAGGTTGCTGAGACCACCCGCCGTCTCGATGATCGGGATCAGATCGATCGCCCCAGGCGCCAGGTCATGATTGCGTTCCAATTGCGCCAGGAGCCAATCGATCGTGGCGAGCGCGGTCGCGCTTTCGACCTTTGGCAGGATGATCCCGTCGAGGCCCGGGCGGACGACCGCAACCAGGTCGCCGTAGCAGAACTCGGTGTCGGCGGCATTGACTCGAACATAGAGGAGGGATTGGCGCGGTTGCGACAGCGCCGCGGCGACGGCATCGCGGGCGGCGGGTTTCTCGGCGGTCGCGACCGCGTCCTCGAGGTCGAGAATGACCGCGTCGGCATTGAGCGACAATGCATTGGCGACGCGGCGGGTATGGTTGCCCGGTGCAAACAGAAAACTGCGCAACGGCTGAAGGGCTGTTCTCATATCGGCTGTCATCCTACCGGCGCGCGGCGCGCCGCGTGCCAATCAGCGGCCCGCGGTATCGCCAACCCAAGATTGTCGCGCAATGTCGGGCCGGCATAGTCCTTTTGGAACAAACCACGGCGCTGCAGCTCCGGCACCAGCAGCCGCACCACGTCATCATAGGCGCCCGGTATGCTCGACGCCGCCAGCACGAACCCGTCGCAGGCTGGTGCTGTGAACCATTCCTCCATTTGATCGGCAACCTGCTGTGGATTGCCGCAAAACATCGCGTGCTCCTTGACCGTGCCGCGCCCGGAGACAGTGATGAAATCGCGCACTGTCGGGTTCTTTTTGCCGGAGTGCCGGATCACCCGGTCGCGGAAACCCTGAAAGGACAGTTCGGCCAGTTCTTCGTCGCTGAACGGCTCATCCAGCGGCTTTTTCGCGAAGTCGTAATTCAGCACTTCGGAGAGCAGGACCAGAGCGTCCACATCCCGCGCCGTCGCCTCGATTACCGCGCGTTTTTCCTGCGCCACCGCCTCGCTTTCACCGACGCAGACATAGCAGGCCGGCGCCACATGAACGCGGGCGGGATCGCGCCCGGCGGCGGCGACTGCCGCTTTGAACGAGGCATATTCCTTCTTGGCGTCCTCGAACGAGTGGTAGATCACAAACACCACCTCTGCCCATTTCGCGGCAAAGGCGAGGCCCCTGCCGGATTGGCCGGCCTGGATCAGCACCGGATGCCCCTGCGGCGAGCGCGGCACGCTGAACGGCCCGCGCGACCGGAAGTACCGGCCGATATGATCGAGCCGATGCACCTTGGCCGGATCGGCAAAGCGGTTATTCGCCTTGTCGAGGATCAGCGCGTCGTCCTCCCAGGTGTTCCAGTGCCCGAGCACCACTTCCATGAACTCCTCAGCCCGGTCGTAGCGGGCGTCGTGCCCCATATGCTCGTCCCGGCCGAAATTGGCCGCCTCGGCGCGGTTGAGCGAGGTCACGATGTTCCAGGCGGCTCGACCTTTCAGCATCAAATCCATCGTCGCGAAGAGGCGGGCGACATGAAACGGCTCGTAATAGGTGGTGGAGTAGGTCACTCCGAGCCCGAGCCGCTGCGTCACCATCCCCATCGTCATCAGGATGGTCGCGGGGTCCATCTTGACTGCGCACACACCCGCCGCGACCGCCTCGGCATGATGGCCGGTATAGAGATCGGGAAGCGCCAGACGGTCGTCAAAAAAAGCCATCTGGATCTTGCCGTCTTCCAGGGTGCGGGCGATACGCTGGTAGTATTCCGGTGTCGGAAAATCGAGCATTGTCGACGGGTGGCGCCACGATCCCGGCAGGTTGGAGCAGTTCTGCGCCTGCAGAAAGGCGACCAGCGTCATCATCCGGTGCATGGATCTGCCCGTTCAGTGACGTTCGGCGAGGATGTGCCAGTGCCAGGAGCCAGGGCGGCGCTGCTTCTCCTGCGTCAGCGACAGAAGCTCGAAGCCGGCAAAGAGCGCGGCAAGACCGGCCAGGTCGCAATAGTAGTGCGGGTGCGCTTTGGGGTCGCTGCCGCGTATGAAGGTGTTCGGGGCGACCGGCCGGCCGCGGCCGAATTGCGCATCACGCTTCGACAACATCGTACCCTGGTAGAGCCCGCCGGGCTTCAGGACGCGCCAGATTTCGGCGAGACGGCGGCCGACATCGCCCATCGTGCCGTGAAAGATGACGTTCCACGACAGCACATAGTCGAAACTCTCGTCGGGGAAGGGAAGCGCGTCGGCATCGGCCTGCCTCAGGCTCAGCTGAAGGCCTCGCGCGGCCGCTGCGCGGCGAACGAAGTCGAGGCCGGCTGGGGCACCGTCGATCGCCTCGACGGCAAAGCCGTGCTCGGCGAAGAGCAGCGCGTGACGGCCGATGCCGCAGCCGAGGTCGAGCACATGCTGCGTTCCGCGCGCCTTCAGCACCGGCACCAGCGCCGCGACCGCCGGGTCCGGCACCAGCCAGTCGTCACGGCCCTCCGGCGTTGCCCATCGCTCGTCCCATGCCTCGATCGCGGTCGCGGCCATCATCTGTGCCTACCCAGCTTGTCGGCTGTCTACTGGCTGCCATCATATGCGCAAAGCGCAGATGCGTAAGGCGGAAATGGCTAATTCCGGAGCCGAGCGCAATGCCGCTTAGCGGCCGCACTGTCGCCGGGGTGGCAGGCCTCAGGCGTGCCCCTCGCGGGACGGCACTGAAAGCGGAAAGCGGGACTGCCATGGAATAAAGTCGATGGGGTATTGTCCTTAGGAGTAAAACCACTCATCCGCCTCAGGGGGACTCTCAGTACCCGCTGCCAGGGAGAGGGCATATGCATCGCAAGAAGGCGTCGGATTTCCGGCAGGAGCTGTTGGATCTGTTCGACCGCTATGTGCATGGCGGGATCAGCCGCCGCCAATTCTTGGACAAAGCTCAGAAATTTGCGATGGCCGGGGCAACTGCCACATCGCTTTTCCAGATGCTAAAGCCGAACTATGCATGGGCGATACAAATTCGGCCCGACGACAAGCGGATCAAAGCCGAAACGGCCGCCGTGCCATCGCCGCAGGGCAACGGAAGCATCAAAGGCTATCTGGTCCGGCCGGCAAATGCGGCCAAGCTCCCCCCGGTTCTCGTTATCCACGAGAATCGTGGGCTCAACCCGTACATTGAAGATGTCGCACGACGGCTGGCCGTCGCCGATTTCATCGCATTCGCGCCCGACGCACTCACTTCTCTCGGCGGCTACCCAGGGGATGACGAGAAGGGGCTCGCGCTTTTCGGCAAACTCGACCGCACCAAGATGACGGAAGATTTCCTCGCAGCGGCAAATTGGCTGAGAGCGCTTCCGGAGAGCACGCGTAAGCTCGGCGCCGTTGGCTTTTGTTTCGGCGGTGGCGTCGTCAATCAGCTGGCGGTCCGGATGGGTTCGGATCTGGCGGCCGGAGTGCCATTCTACGGAGCTCAACCGAGCGCCGCCGATGCCGTAAAAATCACGGCGCCGATCAATGCGCAATACGGTGAGCTCGACACGCGGATCACCGATGGATGGCCGGCTTTCGACGCCGCGTTAACGGAGGCCCAGGTGCCGCACGAGGCTCACATCTATAAAGGCGCCAATCACGGTTTCCACAACGATACGACTCCCCGTTACGACGAAGCCGCGGCAAAGGAGGCTTGGCAGAGCACGCTGGACTGGTTCAACAAATACCTGCGCTGAGCCTCTGAACGTGTGGCAGACGAGACGCCAAGTCCCCTGACTACCGCAGAACATCTCAATCTGCCGCAAGCCGCTGATCTTGAACGGAAACACCCATACGGAAGCCTTCGTAGCCGCTGGCGGCAATCTCGTCACATTTCTTCTTGTATGCGGCGACCCCGCCGACATACGGCATGAAGACACGAGGTTTTCCCGGAATGTTGGCGCCGACATACCATGAGTTCGCCAACGGATAGAGCGTGCGATCGGCGACCTCGTTGTTGTGCCGCACCCAAGCGTCCTCGGCATCCTCCTCCGCCTCGATGCGCGAGAACGCATGATCGCGCAAGTACTGAATGCAATCAGCGATCCAATCGACGTGCTGCTCGCAAGCCAATATCATCTGGCTCTTGACGCCAGGGCTCTGCGGGCCGGTGATCATAAATAGATTTGGAAACCCGGCGATCATGATCCCCAGGTAGGTGCGAGGGCCGTGTTCCCATTTCTCCCTGATTGACATTCCGGCATCCGTGTGAATGTCGATCTCTTTCATTGCCCCTGTCATCGCATCGAAGCCGGTTGCAAAAACGATTGCATCGAGCGCGTAGTCGATATCTGCAGTGCGCAGCTCGGTCGAGGTGATTTCTTCAATCGGCCTGCTCCGGATATCTACCAATGTGACGTTGTCGCGATTGTAAGTCTCATAATAGTCGGTATCGAGGATGAGCCGCTTGGTGCCGATCGGATGATCATTGGGGCACAGCAGCTCGGCTGTCTTGGGATCCTTGAGAGTGGCGCGGATCTTCCGGCGCACAAACTCTGACGCCGTTTCGTTGGACTCTTTGTTGATCAACAGATCGGTATATGAGTACAGAAAACTGATGCTGCCGCCCTCGGCCCATTTTGCCTCGTAGGCGCACAGCCGTTCCTCTTCGGTAGCATCGAGCGCGGACTTCACGGGCGCCGGATAGCCGGCAATTCCAAATGGCGTATCGAAAGCAGCGCGGCGGCGCTCGGGGTAGTGCGCTTTATGAGCGCTCTCTTTGTCGCGATTCATTGGCGCGTTACGCGCCGGCAGGCTGAAATTGGCCGTCCGTTGAAAGACGTAAAGATGCTTCGCCTGCTTTGCGATGATGGGTATCGATTGGACACCCGATGAGCCGGTTCCGATCACACCTACTCGCAATCCGGTGAAATCTACCCCTTCATGGGGCCATAAACCGGTGTGATACCACTTCCCCTTAAAGCTCTGCAGACCAGGGTAATTCGGCGTCCGAGGTGTCGATAGGTTGCCCGTCGCCATAACGCAAAAGCGCGCGGTTACTGCAGTGCCTTTGTCAGTCGTTACCGTCCACGTGTTTGTGTCGCTGTCAAAGACCGCCTGTTTAACCCGGGTATTGAACTCGATGTCGCGTCTGAGGTCGAAACGATCGGCCACATGGTCGATGTAACGCAGGATCTCGGGTTGCGTGCCGTAACGCTCGGGCCAATGCCACTCCTGCTGCAACTCGTCCGAGAAGGAATAGGAGTACTCCAGGCTTTCGACGTCGCAGCGACATCCCGGGTAGCGGTTCCAGTACCAGGTGCCGCCAACCCCGCCGCCGGCCTCGAAAGCTCGCACTTTGAGGTCCAGTTTGCGCAAGCGATGGATCGCGCGGAGACCCCCGACCCCGGCGCCGACGACGATCGCGTCAAATGTCGCGGGTTCGGAGGTGCGTGCCGACATTTCGGATCTTCTAATAATGTTTGAAGTGTCGTGAGGATACGGCGGCAAACCTCACTCGGCTGCCTCCCGAACCTTGGTCGATGGTAGCGCCTTGAGCACCGGGAGCACCTCCCTGGCAAAGATCTTCAGGCCGCGCTCGGCCACCTCGTTGGGCATGCCGCCAAAGCGGAAGGCGACGTTGAGTTCGAAATCGCCGATGATCTTCCGCCGCTCTTCGAGACCGCGCAGGATCCTGTCAGGCGTTCCCCAACTCGCGGCCTGCATGAACCCAGCGACGGCGCCCTCGATGCCGCCCTTGCGCGCGATCTCAGCCTTCTGCTGATAGGCGTCATAGCCCTTCACCGTCCTGAAGTGCTCACCGAGGAACTCGTAATGGTAGAAATTGCTCTCGACAAATTTACCCTGATACTTGCGTGCTTCTTCTTCGGTTTCTGCGAGATTGGTGCCGCACACGCAGAACTCGGTCATCATTACTTGGGGCGGCTCGGTGCCGTGGTACTTGCGGTGTAGCCCGCGGCCGCGCTCGATGGCCGGCAGGCGCATTTCCCACGGACGGTCGGCGAACATGACGATATGGGCTCCGAGCTTGGCGGCAGAATCGATCGAGTCCTCGCTTGATGCCACGGCGTAGATGCGTCCGTCGAAGGGGTATTGTGGGCGTGGCCGAATCTCGGTGCGCGGCTGCTTGTAAAATTTGCCGTTGCCCTCGATAAACCCGGTCTTCAATGCATTGACGATCATCGGAGCCGCTTCATCGAAGCGCTCCCGGGATTCATCCATGCTCAGTCGGAAAGCGGCGAACTCCCGCCGTGCAAGGCCGCGCCCGAGGCCGAGGCGGAGCCGGCCCTTGCTGAGCATGTCGAGCACCGCGGCCTGCTCCGCGACGCGCAGCGGATCGTGCCATGGCAGGATGACGGCCGCAGTGCCCAGATCGATATTGGGACACAGTGCCGTCAGATACGTCATCAGCTGCAGGTTATCCGGCACGAACGAGTAGTCGTTGAAATGGTGCTCGGCCGACCAGAGGCAGTCGAACCCGAGATCGGCGGCGAGCCGAGCCAGCCGGATCTCCTCGTCCCATACGCGTGCGTCGGAGCAATCATCCCAGCCGTAGCTGGCGAACACCATCATCATGCCGACATCCATCGAATGCTCCTTCGTTCGTCGTGTCTCGCCAATGTATAAGATGCTTTCAACGGCACCCGCCTGCCAGCAAGCATGGGGCAGCGCTGCGGCGCCTAAGCCAGCGAGAGCTCGCGAAACCCGGCCGCCGCGACCCCATCGCAGCGCTCGCGGAACTTGGGGTGACCGCCGCTGTAACGCATGATCCGGCGGACCTGCTTGCCCTCGACATTGCGGTTGATGCCGGTCATCCACGAGTCGACCTCGGTAAACAGCAGGCCCTCGCTCGACGCAATGACGTGGTCGGTCCAGGCGATGGCGCCTGCCGCGGTGGCCTCGATGCGGGTCAGGCCGCGCTCGCACGCGAAGCGGATCAGCCCGGTCACCCAATCGGCGGTGTATTCGACGGCGCGCGGAAAGTTGCCGAGCCCGGCATGCGGGCCCATCACCATCAGCAAGTTGGGGAAGCCGTCCACCAGAATGCCGAGAAAAGTCTGCGGCCCGTCCTTCCACTTGTCCTTCAGCGACACCCCGTTGATGCCGCGGATGTCGATGCGGTCGAAGGCGCCCGTGATCGCGTCGAACCCGGTTGCGTAGATGATGACGTCTAACTCGTATTCGCGGTCGCTGGTCTTGACGCCGCTCGGGGTGATGCTCTCTATCGGCGTCTCGTTGATATCGACGATTTTGACGTTGGGCTGGTTGTAGACCTCGTAATAGCCGCTCTCGAGCGGCACACGGCGGGTGCCAAAGCCGTGGTTTTTCGGGATCAGCTTTTCGGCGACGAGCGGATCCTTGACCCGCTGGCGGATTTTGCGCGCGACGAAATCGGAGATCAGCGCGTTGGCCTGGCGGTCCACCAGGATGTCGCGGAAATTGCCCATCCAAATGCCGAAACCGGGCTCGCCATAGAGTTTCTCCCAAAAGGCCTCGCGCTCCTCGGGGGTCACCTCCAGCGCAGAACGCGGGTCGGTTGAGTGAATGAAGCAGCCGTAGGTCTCCTGGCAGCGTTCAAAGATCTCGGGATAATTGGCCCGGATCCGGCTCATCTCGTCCTTGCCGATCCTGCCGTTATGCAATGGTGCGGCCCATTGAGGCGTACGCTGGAACACGGTCAGATGGCCTGCGGTCTTGGCTACTTCCGTGATGGTCTGTATGCCGGTGGCACCAGTGCCGATCACCGCGACGCGCTTGCCTCCGAAGCGAACCGGTTCTTTCGGCCAGTAATGGGTATGGCAGGACCGGCCTTGGAATGTCTCGACGCCAGGGATGGTCGGCATTGTCGGCGCCGACAGCACGCCGACAGCGGTAATCAGGAAACGCGTATTGTAGTGCCTGCCGTCTTCCAAAATCACATCCCAACTGCGCGTGTCTTCCTGGTAGCGGGCGACGGCGACGCGACTCCTGAACTGGATGTCGCGGCGCAGATCGAACTTGTCAGCAACGTAGTTGAGATAGCGCTCGGTTTCGGGCTGCCCGGCGAAATGCTCCTCCCAGTCCCATTCGTCCAGCAATTCCCGGGAAAAAGAGTAGCCGTAGGTCCAGCTCTCGGAGTCGAAGCGGGCGCCGGGATATCGGTTCCAGTACCAGGTACCGCCGACGGCGCTGCCAGTCTCGAACACCCGCACTTTGAGGCCGAGTTCGCGCAGCTTGTAGAGCTGGTAGAGGCCGGTAACGCCGGCGCCAATGACGATTGCGTCAAAATCCAAGCTCGTCTCTGTTGAACTTCCGTTGGGAACCGCTGGCAATCCGTCCATGCTGTCTTCCCTCATCCGATATCGACCATATCATCCAAGGCGCAACAATCTCACGCTCTCCGAAAGTCGCGTCGCTGCCGACTGCATCGCACGACTCAGCGCACCCAGCGCCTCGGCATCCAGATCATGCGAATGTCCCGCCGCGGTCAGGATCAGCACCAGTTCCCAAGACTGTGACAGAACCGGCACGGAGACGAGCGTAATTCCCTGAAACATCGCGCCGCAATCGACCGCGAAACCGCATTTCTTGGCTTTTTTGACTCGGGTCAGGAACTCGGCGAAGGACGGCTTCTGGTACCACGCGACCTTTGAGAACAGCGCTTCGAGCTCCCTCTCGCTGCTGCTTCCGAAAGCGGCCATGATGACACCCGATGCACCGGCCGGGACAGGGGAGGGGCGCCCCACGGTGACATACAAATCAGTGCGGAATGCGACACCGACCCAGTCCAGCAGCAGTAGGGACGAGGGGCCGAGCACCTTCGACAGATAGACCGACACGCGGTGCGCATCGGAAATCGCATGCATCAGCGGGCGCGCCAGATCCATCAGCCCGCTGCGACGCAAGACCCCATAAGCGAGTTCGAGAATATGTAGGCTGACCGAATAGCTGCGCGTCGCCTCGTCGTACCCAACGAAGCCCTCGGCTTGCAGCGTCCGCAGAATGTTGTACGCGGTACCGCGATGGAGGCCGGTGGCGCGGGCGACCTCGCTCGCATTCAGCGGCCGCTCCGAACCGTGCAGGATACGCAGCACTTTTGCGGCCGCCACAACCGCACCCACCGGTTTGCCCGGATTGCGCTCGCCGGATTCGCCGGTAACGACCCCGTGTCGGATCGCTCCAGCCGCCTGGGTTTCGCCTCCCTTTGCGTGGAGGGCGCCCAGGGTTGAATGCGCTGATTGCGGTTGATCCATCTCGCGTCTGATCAGGCAGATTGACGCACGCAGAGCGACATGATACTCCCGCGCCCGCTTGAAGCAATACAAATCATTTGTCTTCTATAGAAGACAAATGAGTGGTGCATGGCCCGGTGATCCGCCGCGTCACCGTGGTGGACGGGCTTGGGCGCGAGCCGATCCGAGTCGAGGTTGCGGTCAAGGGTGGCCGCGCCGCCGCGATCGGCGGGGTCGGCGAGGCTGATCTGCTGTGTTGTTCGCGCTCCCGCGTCGAACGAGCACATGAGCGGGCGAGATGTGTGTGGCGTGCTAGGCTATTTGGCTCTACCCTGAGGACCGGAGGGCAAATCATGAACCAGAGCGAATTTGAAGCCGATTTGCGACGTGAGGGTTACCAGGTCTTTTATGGCGGACTACAGGCGGGCACGGTGAACGCCGACCACTCGCATGACTGGGATGCGCGCGTCATGGTGATCGGTGGCGAGATCACGCTGACCCGTGGCGGGAAGGCCGAAACGTTCCGAGCGGGAGACAGCTGCGCCGTTGCCGCGGGCGAAGTTCACGCCGAGCACGTCGGCCCGCAAGGCGTTGCCTATATCGCCGGGCGGCGCAACACAAGGTAGTTTCCATAACGTTATACTCTATTTAAGAGAGCGACACGATCGCGTTCCAGACGCGCTCGAGTGTCGCCGGCAACTCGATGTGCTCGACGCCAAACTCGGCGAGCGCATCCACGATCGCATTCGCCACCGCGGCGAGCCCTGGCGTGATCCCGCCCTCGCTACCGCCGCGCATGCCGAGCGGGTTGGTGGTCGACGGTATCTCTCTGATCTCGGTGTCGAAAGCCGGCAGCAGGTCGGCGCGCGGCATCGCATAATCGAGGAACGAGCCGGACAGTAGCTGGCCCGATCGCGGGTCGTAGACGCACGCCTCCCATAGCGCCTGGCCGATCCCCTGGGCGATGCCGCCATGGCTCTGGCCGTGGATCAGCATCGGGTTGACCGCCCGGCCGCAATCGTCGACCGAGGCATACCGGACGACCTCGACGAGGCCGGTCTCGGTATCGACCTCGACCTCGCAGACGGCACAGGTGTACGCATAGGAAGGGATGCTCATCGTTTCGTCTGAGACCCCGATCAGCGGGCCGCGCAGATCGCTCGGAATGCCGTCGCCGAGTGCCGCGGCAGCTACCTCGAACAAGCCGACACCGCGATCGGTCCCCTTGATGACGAAACGCTGCTGGGCAAATTCGATGTCCTGCTCTGCCGCCTCGAGCATGGCGCCAGCGATCCGGCGGCCCTTGTCGACGATCGCGTCGGCGGCTTTGGCGATCACCCACGAGCCCAAGCGCATCGACCGCGCCGAGGCCGAGCCGCCGCCGGCCAGCACACGGTCGCTATCGCTGGTCACCAGCCGGACCTGATCGGGCGTGACGCCGAGCCATTCGCTGATCACCTGGGCGAAACTGGTCTCGTGGCCCTGGCCGGCCGACATCGTCCCCAGCACGAGTTCGACGACGCCCGCAGGGTCGATCGTGATCTCCGCCCGCTCGCGAGGTGCCCCGGTATTGAGCTCGATCGAGGCGGCGATGCCGATGCCCCGACAGCGACCGCAGCGACGCGCCTCGGCCTGGCGCGCCGCGAACCCCGCCCAGTCGCCCAACTCCGCAGCACGCCGCAGCGAGGCGGGATAGTCCCCGCTATCATAGACGAGCCCCAAGGGATTTCGGTACGGCATCGCGTCCGGCGCCACGAGATTGCGCCGGCGGATCTCGAGGCGGTCGAAACCGTGGCGGCGGCAGGCGATGTCGATCAGCCGCTCGAGGACGAACGCGACTTCTGGGCGCCCGGCGCTGCGATAGGCCGAGGTCGGCGAGGTGTTCGTGACCACCCCGCGGCCGCGCATATGAGAGCACGGGATGTCGTAGATGCTGGAGGAGACGGCGATCCCCTTGGCGAGCGGGACAAACGAAATCGCGCTGGCGCCCAGATTGCTGGTGTTGACCGCCCGAATGGCGAGAAAACGGCCATGTTTGTCGAGCGCGAGCTCCGCCTCGGAGGTCAGGTCGCGGCCGTGGAAATCGGTGGCAAACGCGTCGCGGCGCTCGCAGGTCCATTTGACCGGGCGGCCGATGCGTCTGGCCGCCCAGGCGACCAGCACCAATTCCGGATAGGTGTTGTTGCGGATGCCGAAATTGCCGCCGACATCGCCCGAGACCACCCGCATCGCGGCTGCAGGCACCCCGAGAGCGGCGGCGATGTCGTCGCGCTGCCGGACCACGCCGCCGCCGGCCGAGGTGTAGACGGAGTAACGCGCTGCGGCCTTGTCATAGACACCAACCGCCGCACGCAGCTCCATCGGCACGCCGGTCACCCGGTTGATTGCCGTCTCTAGTCGCACGACATAAGCCGCCCGGGCGAAGGCGAGCTCGGTCGCCGCCCCGTCGCCGGTCGCGGAATCGACGCAAAGATTTGTGCCGTGCTCCTCCCAGACGAGCGGCGCGGCGGGCATCAGCGCGTCCGCCGACCGGACCACCGCGGGCAGCGGGGCGTACTCGACCGCAAGACGTTCGGCCGCATCTATTGCCTGGCATAATGTTTCGGCGACTACGACGGCGACCGGCTCGCCGACATAGCGGACTTTTTCGAGCGCCAGGACCGGGTGCGGCGCGATCAGAAACGGCAAGCCGTCGCGGCTCTTGAGCGGCACCTCGTACGGGTTCGCCGGCACCGGCC
>Ga0306920_100005053_pt1 | contig 16974 bp, 17 predicted proteins | sample flu12Cox44000170_FD_204666 | JGI IMG/M metagenome (GOLD analysis project Ga0306920, IMG submission 204666) | Lab enrichment of tropical soil microbial communities from Luquillo Experimental Forest, Puerto Rico - flux4day.12C.oxic.44.000.170 (v2)... | ecosystem: Environmental > Terrestrial >... | reverse complement strand
GTGTGAGCAGCATCTTAATCATTCCGACTCCAGCTAACTGCAGGGGAAATAATCGCGCTCAGCTTTCCTTGCTAATTCCTCACCGAATCTTGTGGTGCCGGAAAAGCACTGCTTTTCGCCTGAGCAAGTTTTGCAAAGCAAAAGCCAAGGAACGTGCAGCGCGAAAGCCATGATCCCATTACCAAAGCTCATTAAAGGAGATAACCATGGAATACCTGATTTTAGTTGCGGTCGCAGCAATGATGGCGCTTTACGCGCTAATCATAATCGGCTGCTTGAAGCAGCCCGAATGGTGACAACCAATCGCGATGAGGAGGTAATTAACATGCGTACATTATCAACACCACTTACCAAGGAAGAAGAACACGCGCACAATGAAATTGCAGCGCTGCTCAGCATTGTGCCGGGATTGGGTCACATCTACAAAGGCCATTACGAGATGGGTTTTCTGTGGATGTTCCTGGGAATGCCTTTCGCGATTTGGATCGGCATCCTGTTCGGCCTGGCAACGGCAGGTGTGGGCCTGCTCTTCCCGATCCTCTGTTGGGTCGGACTAGCGTGGGACGCCTATAACGAAAAAGACCGGCGTCACCATCATTTGGCCTCGCATTGGCCGGAAGACGATGAGTCGCCAGATTAATTCATTAATGGATTCGAGGGGGGAAGCAAACCACTCACCCAATGGCAATGGAGCCGCCGCCATTGCCTCTCCAATTGTCGCAAAAACACGCCGCGCACCGGAGTCGAATCGTTCCCAGCCACGATGCCGTTAGGGCAGTTCCTTTTCGAGTATCTTTACCGGCGCGGTGTTCGCCACAGTTTCGGCATTCCGGGCGACTTCGCTTTGCCGACATTTACTTGGCTCGAGAAATGGAAAATCCAGTGCATCATAATGACGCACGAGCCCGCCGCTGGTTTTGCGGCAGACGCTTATTCTCGCATTAACGGGATCGGTCTGGTTTGCGTCACGTACTGCGTGGGCGGATTGAATGTTCTGAATGCCATTGCGGGCGCCTACGCCGAAAAATCGCCGGTTGTCGTTGTGAGTGGCGCTCCCGGAAGAAAAGATCGCGAAAAGGATCCGCTGCTGCATCACAAGGTCAAAACTTTCGAAACGCAGCGTCGCATTTACGATGAGGTCACCGTGGCGAGCACGGTCTTGCTCGATGAGCAGCGCGCCGCTTCCGAGATCGTCCGATGCGTCGAGGCGTGTCTGCGCCACAAACGTCCGGTTTACATCGAAGTTCCGCACGACATCGTTGACCGTGAGATTCCGATAACCGGAATCCCTCCCGCTGCGCCTGAAACGTCCGACCCCCACACGCTCGATGCAGCGCTCAGCGAAACACTTTCGCTGATTCGCGCAGCGCAGAAACCGATCATTCTCGCCGGCGTTGAACTGGCGCGCTATCGCGTCGCTCGTCTGGTGGTGCGAATGGCGGAGCGGATGAACATTCCGATCGCCGCTGATCTTTTGAGCAAAAGCGCGGTTCCCGAGAATCATCCTCTCTACATCGGCGTCTATGGCGGTGCGATGAGCAGCGACGAGCACGTGCGAAGTTACGTCGAATCAGCCGATCTCGTGCTGATGCTCGGCACGTTTATCACTGACATGAGCATGGGTTTTTACACAGCGAAGCTCGATCGCGGGCGCACAGTCCTGGCGACAACCGAGCATGTGAACGCTCAATATCATCGCTACGATTCAATTCAGTTTAGCGATTTCCTGGAAGCGCTTGCGACTGCGAGGATCAAGCCGAAGCACTTCAAACACCCCAATCCGCGCGCGCTACCCGAGCCCCTGAAAAACGCCGAACGCCCGCAGGCGCTGACCATGGCCGATGTTTTTCGGATTCTTTCACTGCATCTCGATGAGCGCTGCTGTGTCATTGCCGATATCGGGGACGCCATCTTTGGCGCGGTCGCTATTCGCAGCGCGCGGCAGGCGCAATTCATCGCGCCTGCGTATTACATGTCAATGGGCTTCGCGGTCCCGGCGAGTATCGGCGTCGCCATGGCTGCAAAAAAACTTCGGCCTTACGTACTCGTTGGCGACGGCGCGTTTCAAATGACCGGCGTCGAAATCTCTACCGCAGTCCGCCTTGGTCTGAATCCCATCATCATCGTTCTGAACAATGATGGCTACGGCACATTGCGAAAGGTCCGCGATGGCCGCTTCAATGTCATCACGCAGTGGCGCTACAGCAAAATCTGCGATGTCGTGGGCGGCGGCGAAAGTTTCACCGCATTCACAAAAGGGGAATTCGACGCCGCGCTCTCGCGTGCTCAAAAGTCTGATCGGCTTAATGTGATCGAGCTCAAAATCCAGCGCAACGACGCGAGTCAGCAACTCGTGAGAGTCGCAGCCGAAGTGCGCAAAATGCGCGGCACCAAAAATTCTTTGAACAGGCGGACTAAGCCTTCGCGTTCTTAAGTAGCGGCCTGTGGAAAAGTCGAAAGCGCACGCGTGTATTGTACGCGCTCGAATGCGGTTGGGTCGGGGCAGTTCTTCTGGCTCATGATGCCTTTAATTTGCTCGACCGATTCGTATTCGTGTTCCTCCATCCATTCATGCATCTCGCGTTCGATCACGCGGATGTGATCGATCCCGCGGCGCAACAGGACCGAGCACAGCATCGTCACGTCTGCGCCCGCCATGATCATCTTCAGCGCATCGACGCCGTGGTGAATGCCGCTGGTCGCGGCCAGGTTCGCTCCGATCCGTCCATACAAAAGCGCAATCCAGCGCATCGGCAGGCGCATCGCCATTGGCGTGCTCAACAGCACGTTTGGGCTGATCTCCAGTGTCTCGAGTTCAATGTCAGGCTGATAAAAGCGGTTGAACAACACCAGCGCGTTTGCGCCGGTTTGGTCCAAGCGTTGCGCAAACCGGGAAAGATTGGTGAAGAACGGGCTCAGCTTTACCGCCAGCGGGATTTTCAACAGCCCTTTCACTGACGCGACGATCGTCAAGTAATCAGTCTCGATGTCGTCGGCGGTGCGATCGGGATCGGTTGGGACCGTGTAGATGTTCAGCTCCAGCGCATCCGCGCCGGCTTGTTCAATTTGCCGGGCGCAGCGTTGCCAGCCACCGAAGGTCGAGCCGTTCAAGCTGCCGATGATCGGAATCTTCACCGCTGCTTTTGCCTTCGCGATGTGGTTGAGATATGCCTCGGGATTTACTTTGAAGTCCGGCTCGTTGGAAAAATCCGCGACCGCGTCCGATGAAAATTCATCGCCATTTCCAGAACCACGGCGCATGCGATAATTTCCCGGGTGAAGTTGTTCTTCAAAAAGAGAATGGAAAACGACTGCTGACGCACCGGCATCTTCCATTCGTTTGATATTGTCGAGATTTTCCGAAAGCGGCGACGCTGATGGTAGCAGCGGCGTCCGCAGTTTAAATCCAAGATAAGTAGTAGCCAGTTTCATGGGAATGCCTCCAATCTGTTGTTATTGGCGAAATCATAGTACCTGACTGCCGCAGCGATGTACCGGGATTGCGTTTTGCTGTGCAGTTATTGCGCTCAGCTCGCTGCTCAGCTACGTGATGGCTGCTAAGACGGGAGACCCTGGCGGGCGATCCGTTCCATCTGATCGCAAAAACGATCCAGCTCGTTAAGCGTGGTGTAGAGGTTCGGCGTGACGCGAATCCCCTGAAATTCTTGGTGCATGATGGGCACGGTAAAGATGTGATGCTTGTCGAATAAGTACTTCACTACAGCTTCGGGATTTGTGCCTTCGATGTGCACGTTCGCGATTGCGCACATTTGTGTCGGATCAAATGAAGTGTTGAAGCGAATCTTGGGCACGTCTTTGAGCCGGTTCATCCAGTAACGAGACAAGTAACGGAGCCGCGCCTCTTTGCGCTTGGCGCCGACACCCTGGTGAAAAACGAGCGCTTCGCCGATGGCCAGCTTGGGCGCGGCCGAGTGTGTGCCGATCTCTTCGAACTTGCGAATGTCGGCAGCTTGCTTGGCTTCGCCGGCCATTAACGGCCAGAGCTTTTCGATCCTGTCACGCTTCACGTACAACATGCCGGTGCCTTTCGGCGCGTATAACCACTTGTGCAGACTCGTGCCGAAGTAATCGCAACCCAGATCCTTCTGTTTGAACTCGAACTGGGCGAAGGAATGCGCGCCATCCACGATCGTCTCAAGCCCTTTGGCATGCGCCATGTCGCAGACGGTTTTCACCGGTGTAATCTGCCCAGTGATGTTGATCATGTGCGAGATCAAAATAAGCCGGGTGCGGTCGCTGATTCCTTTTTCAAATGCCGCGGTGATCTCTTCGAGCTTCTTTGGCGGAATGGGAATCTGGATCAGCTTCAGTTTGAGGCCTTCTCGCTTTTCGCGCTGCCGCAGCGTGGTCAGCATGCGCGGATAATCCTGGGTGGTGGTGAGAATTTCGTCGCCTGACTTGAGGTCCATACCCATTAACAGGATCTCAAGTGACTCCGAAGCATTGCGCGTGATCGCGATCTCTTCGCGGTCGCAACCGAACAGTTCCGCCAGACCGGTGCGGATCGTTTCGCATTGCGGCTCGAGAATTTGCCACATCGTGTAAGCGGTGGCGTCTTCCTGTTCCCAGATGTAACGGACGAGCGCTTCGGTCACGATCCGCGGGCTGGGCGAAACGCCACCATTGTTCAGATTGATGATCCCGCGGGTGACGCTGAACGAGTTTTGGATGATGGCCCAATAATCTTCATCCATCGCCGCGTCCTTCGGTGACAGATGCGCCACGCTCTTCGTGGCGGCTTCGACCGTTCTCAGCAACGACGCGACTGCCGCCGACGTAAGCGCGGCCAGACCGAGGCCTTTGCCGGCGAGGGAAATGAAATCCCGACGGGTGCGCTTGCGAATGAAAGAATTCGGGCTTGTCATGGGATTGGCAGCATCAGGAAAAGAATGGAGCGAGTGGGACGAGCGACATAGACGGCAAAGCCGCGAGGTAGCGGAGACCAAGGCGGGAGCCGAGGGAATCAAAATCGCGTCGCGTGCGCAGCTGCACGACCGCTAATTAAAACTGTTGCGCCGACTGCATGCAATCATTGTCTTCACGCCTGAGAACCTAGGGATAGAGCCATTGTTTTCGCCAACCATTGAGCACACGCTCATACACAATGCGCTGATGACGGCGGCATGGTTTTTGCAGCCAAAATTCAATTCGCTCCGGAATGACACGAAAGCCAGACCAGAACGGCGGACGCGGTATTTCTCCGATGCCAAAACGTAGCGCGGCTCTCGCGACTTGTGCTTCAAGTTCAAAATAGTCGCGCATAGGTTGCGATTGTTTCGAAGCCCAAAGCGCTGATCTGACTCAGCCGTGGGCGCGTGGCAAAATACGCGTCGTGCAGGCAATAGATCTGGCGCGGCGATCCGCGCCACTTCGTTGCGCAGCGCCCACATTGCGTAAAGTCCGAGCGCTTTGTACCCGGCTGCGTAAGAAATGATGTCGGCGTCCTGACGATTCGGCTTTGCGAGATCATAATCCATCGCGTCGAACAACAGCCGAGCGACAAAGCGGCCCGAAGAAATTGAGCCGCCAGGATGCCCCGACAATGGCACGTAATTGTACATCACAGCACAGAGCGTGCGGTAAACGAGATCGAACGCTTCGCATTGTTCCACAGTCGCTTCGTCCAGCAGCCAGCCTTCTTCGAAGACGCGATCTGCGGCGTTGATGAATCCACCCCTGCGTGGGCCGAATCGCATGGTGGTGTCGCCGCGATGGGTCGGTGCTCTTTGGTGCGAAATGAGTTCTGCAAGCATAGATGTTTCCTTCCTTGATGGAGTTTTCGAATCGTTCGATTTGGTTTTGGCATTCATAAAGAGACTTCTGACGCAGCTTCGCCATGCAGCTCTTGTGAAAAGGCAGGCATTCTTTGCGGTCGGGATTTCGCAGATGCGCGGGCCTAGCGCAAAATCTGAACAACCTCTGGCAAATTACGGTGAGCGCGATCCGCGATCCGGGCAGAAAAAACAGTATGAAGACACTAACAACATGGAACCCGTTCCGGGAGATGGAGGAATTTCAGAACCGCTTCAACACATTCTTCGGCGGCTTTCCGACGTTCCCGTTTCGTTTCCCAAAGAACGGCGAGAGGTTCAAGATGCCCGACTGGTCGCCCTTGGTGGATATCATCGAAGATGACCACGAGTATCTCTTCAAGGCCGATCTGCCCGAATTGAAAAAGGATGACGTGAAAATCAGAATCGAAAACGGCATGCTTTACATTTCCGGCGAGCGCAAAACCGAGAAAGAGGAAAAGAAGAAAAAATTCCATCGGCTCGAGCGCTTCTTCGGCACGTTTGAGCGCACATTCACCGTGCCCGAAGACGCGGACGCAACGAAGATCATGGCTGAGTTTCATGACGGCGTGTTGCAGGTTCATCTGCCAAAACGCCCCATGCCAAAGCCGAAAGCCATTGAAGTGAAGGTGCAATAATTGCACAGTGCCTGCCGGCGCGCATAGCGAGCGTTGCGCGCCGGGTGGGCTAAGAGGTGATCGCCGGTCGAATCTCTGAATAAACGCAAATCAACGACGCAGACCCTGCGCGAGAGGGCGATTTCCGAATACCACGACCTGCTCGCAGCAGACGAAGCGCTATCCGCTGCGGTTTGTGAGAAGTTGCGCAGCGCGATGCGGAGAAACCGACTTCTCTATGGTGGGCGCCCAATCGGTATTGCGCTCAGGCCGCACCTCCTTCATGAGAAACAATTCCGTGCGCTGACACGCGCCGCGGAGCGCGTTGCGAGCGCGTTGGAGAAGGTTGCAGCCGTAGCCGTGCAATCTCCGAATCTAATGCGTCAGCTTGGGCTGACAGATGCAGAACACAAGATGGCGCTGGTCGATCCGGGATATTCGATGGCCGGCGTAACGACCCGGCTCGATGCATTCGTTCACGGTGACAAAATCAAATTTGTCGAATACAACGCAGAGAATCCTTCGAGTCTCTCAGATCAGGAGGCACTGAATGGTCTGTTGTTCGATGTCCCTGCGATGGCGAGTTTTGCCGAGCGTTACCGCCTGCTACAGTACTCGCCCGTCGAAAGACTGCTCGAAACGCTGCTGAGCACTTTTCGCGAATGGGGCGGTGCCGGGGCGCCGAACGTCGCGATCCTTGATTGGGAAAACGTGCCGACCTCGAATGAATTTTATCTGTTGCGAGATCATTTCACGGCGCGTGGCGTTCCCACCATCATTTGCTCCCCAGACGACCTCGAATATCGGACTGGCCAGCTGCAGTGTAGCGGCTCTCGGATCGATCTTGTTTATAAACGGGTAATCATCCACGAATTCCTCGCGCGCTACGACGAGACGCATCCGCTTATCCGCGCATACGTTAATCACGACGTTTGTCTCGTGAATCCGTTCCGATGCAAAATCATGCACAAGAAAGCGGTGTTTGAGCTGCTCACTGACGACGAGCACCGCGATTGGTTCGCTTCCAGTGAAAAGGAAGCAATCCAGCATTCTGTACCGTGGACTCGACGTGTCGCCGACCGGAAAACGACCCGCGAGGGCAGACGGATCGATCTACTCCAATTCATCCGTACGAATCGCTCGCGTCTCGTTCTCAAACCGAACGACGATTACGGTGGTCATGGCGTTTATTTCGGCTCGGACATGGATGAGCGCGAGTGGGACAACGCCATCGCCACGGCGCTTTCAGGTGACTACGTCGCACAGGATGCGATCGATTTGCACACCGAGACGTTTCCGATTTTCGGCGATACCGACTGGAGTTTGCAGCCGATGTTTGTTGATACCAACCCATTTCTGTTTCGGGGCAACGTTTGCGGCGCGATGGTTCGTCTCTCAAGTTCGCCAATCGTCAACGTCACCTCGGGAGGAGGCGAAACGGGATTCTTTGTAATCAAGGATGCAACGTGAGTCGTTTTGAAATTCCGAAAGAGCATTGCTGGATAAAATCGCAAACTGCGGCGTTTGCCTGCTCTGGATTTCAGCGTAATTCTCACAACCTTCAGTATGCCCGATCGCGCCTATCTCCATCCGATTGATCCGGAACTGATTCCCGGCGCGCGGAACGCGGTCGATGTTTGTCTTCGGTTGAAACGAGAGGAGCGGATCACTATCGTCACCGACACCGTCACGCGCGAGATCGCCGCTGCGCTGCAAAGAGAAGTTGAGCGCGTCGGTTCTGGTTACAGTTTGTTTGTGCTCGAGCACCATGCGCGGCGGCCGCTCAAGTTTATGCCGGAAGTGATCCTCGAGGACCTGGCATGCTCGCAGGTTTCCATTCTTGCGGTGCAGAGCCAGCCGGGCGAGTTGAGCACGCGTACCGAAATGACAGCGGTGGTGAACCATCATCGGATCCGCCACGCGCATATGGTGAACATCAATCGCCAGATCATGCTTGAAGGCATGCGCGCCGATTTTTGCGAAGTGGATAAGCTCAGCCAGCGGTTGGTTGACCGGGCGCGCCAGGTCGATCGCATCACTTGCAAGACGCCAAGCGGCACCGAATTTGAAGCGGAACTTTCGCCAAAGCTGAAATGGCTTAAGACCAGCGGGATCATTACGCCTGACAAATGGGGCAACCTGCCCGGTGGCGAGATTTTCACTACACCGATGAACACCAACGGCACATTCGTGGTGGACGGCGTCGTGGGCGATTATTTGTGCGAGCGGTTCGGTGATCTCCAGTCAAATCCGCTCACAATCGAAGTGGAAAATAACCGCATCCGCGCCCTGCGCTCCGAGAACAAAGATTTGCGCGACGAATTTCGCGCTTACACCAACACAGACGAAAACAGTAATCGGGTCGGCGAATTTGCCATCGGCACCAATATCGCCTGCACACATATCATTGGGCACATTTTGCAAGATGAAAAACTTCCGGGGGTTCACATTGCCTTTGGTCATCCTTACGCCGAACACACCGGTGCGAACTGGGCTTCCAAAACACACATCGACTGCGTGGGCCGCGATTTCGATGTCTGGTTCAACGGCGAGCAAGTAATGCGGAAAGGGAAGTTTTTGATATAATACCCTTATGATTGTTGATGTTCGCGAGCGGCTTTTGGCGGTCCCGTTTGTGCCGTTTGTTATCCGCACGTCCGACGGACGGGAATACTCGGTGCCGTTGCGTGATCATGCCTTTGTCCCCCCACGTGGCAATCGTGTGGTTATCGTCTATGACGAAGGGACGACAGCCGTCCTCGGGCCGATTCGCATCAACAGCATCGTCGAGCAGCAGGCAAACGGGGAATAACGCGCCTCGGATCTCATACGATGGATCCGAAACTTCGCGCGGCTTTCAACGCCGATTTCACGACTGAAAAATATGCCGCGCTAGTGCGCTGTGTGAATGAAACCGAGAAGTGGCCCGCGGATTTCCGGATTTCAGAAACTCCGATTTTCCTGACCCGCGAGTTCGCGGATGAAGTCACGCGCGCAGCGAATGAGATCGTCGCAGTCACGCGCACACAGGAATTCCTGAAGCGCGCGACATCGGCGATTCCGAAAGGATTTGAAGTGCCAAACGAATCGCCCCATCCGAATTTTCACGTCGTTGATTTTGCAATTTGCGCCGAGGGCGAGCGGCTGGTTCCACGCTTGATTGAGTTGCAAGCTTTTCCCAGCGTGTTCGGATTTCAACTGCTGCTTCTCGGTTGCATCCGAAAAGCCTATTCCGTGATTCCCCGCAACTGGACGTCATCATTCGGCGGAATCAAAGACGACACGTATGTTGATTTGCTGCGACGCACGATCATCGCCGAATCGGATCCTGAAAATGTGGTGCTGCTTGACATCGAGCCGGAAAAACAAAAGACCCGGATAGATTTCGCGACCACAGAAACATTGCTGGGCATTCGTCCCGTGTGCGTGACCAAAATCAAGAAGTGCGGCCGGCAATTGTTTTACGATCGCGACGGCCGGGAAGTGCGGATTGAGCGAATTTACAATCGCGTCATCTTCGATGAGCTGAGTCACCGTTCCGATCTAAAGCTAGCATTCCGATTTCAGGGCGATCTAGATGTCACATGGGTCGGTCATCCGAACTGGTATTTCCGGATCAGTAAGCATTCGCTGCCATTTCTCAAAACCGAGTACACGTCGCCGGCTTTCCTCGGCGATGAATTCCCTCCCGGCGAAAACATCTACGATTATGTCTTGAAACCGCTGTACTCATTTGCCGGACACGGCGTGGACATGGAACCGACGCGCGAAAAAATCGCGGCGCTCAGAAATCCGCACGAATGGATTCTGCAAAAGAAAATCGAATACGCGGCGTTCGTGCCAACAGTCGATGGTCAGAAATCGAAAGCCGAGATTCGCATGATGTTTGTGTGGCCCGACGAAGATCGCGATCCCACTCTGGTGAACAACGTTGTGCGAATGAGCCAGGGCAAAATGATGGGTGTTGATTTCAACATCGACAAAACCTGGGTCGGCGCCACCATCGCGCTGCACGCGTCCGCGTAGAGTTAAAACGTTAAAAGGTTGAACTGTTACAACGGGTGAAGCCGCTGCGCGTTTTAACTTTGTAACTCTTTTAACTTTAACTGATTTCTCGCGATCAATCCGGCTCTGTGGAAATCGTCGCTTCACCTGCACTTTGCTCGAATGCCTGTTCCACGGCGCGCCACGCGAGCATGGCGCACTTAACTCGCAGCGGAAATTTTCGTACGCCGCTCATCACTCGAAGATCGCCCAAGGCCGTTGGCGCATCACTCTTGTCGCCGGTCACTAGATCTCGAAATGCACAGAGCATTTCCATTACTTCCGCGCGACTTTTTCCCTTCAATTTCATCGTCATCAATGATGCAGAGGCCTGACTGATCGCGCAGCCGCGCCCGGTAAACTTGATGTCTTGCAAGCCTCCGTCGGCATCAAATTTCACTGCCAGATGAATTTCGTCGCCGCACGCCGGGTTATCGCCGTGCACCCGCACCGCTGCGTTCGGCAACTCGCCAAAATTCCGCGGCCGCCGCGAATGATCGAGAATCACTTCCTGATAAAGCTCTTCGATTTCCGGGATCATGACAGAGGGCGGACTGCCGCCTTCGCCGAGGCTACGGCGCCCAAGGGAGACCGCCCCTCCTTGGGAAAAAAGAAACGCACTGCGCGATGGAGGATCTCAATCATTCGGTCGATCTCTTCCATCGTGTTGTAAAAGTAGAAGCTCGCGCGAGTTGTCCCCGACACGCCGAACCGGCGCATCAACGGCTGGTTGCAATGATGTCCGCCGCGCATGGCCAGCCCGTACTGGTCCGCGAACGTGGTCAGATCGTGCGGATGCGCAGCGTCCATGACAAACCCGACAAGCGCGCCTCGCTCTTTCTTTGGCCCAAAGACGTGGGTTCCTGGCAATTCGCTGATACGCTCGGCTGCATAATGCGCCAACTGCGAGTCGTGCTCGAAAATCGCCGGGCGCCCGATCCCTTCGATGTAATCAATCGCTGCTGCGAGCCCGATCGCGTCGGCGACACCAGGCGTGCCAGCTTCGAAGCTATGAGGCGGTTTTTTGAACGAGCTTTTCTCCAGTGTCACGCTCACAATCATTTCGCCGCCGCCGTGCCATGGCGGCATCGAATCAAGAACATCCGCGCGTCCATAAAGCACGCCGATCCCAGTCGGTCCACACATTTTGTGTCCAGAAAACGCCAGGAAATCGCAGCCCATTCCGCGCACGTCGAGCGGCATGTGCCCCGCGCTTTGCGCGGCATCCACCAGCGTGAGCGCGCCTACTGCGCGCGCTTTCGCGCAGAGTTCGGCGACTGGATTGATTGTACCGAGCGAGTTGGAGATGTGTGTGAAAGTAAACAGCTTCACTTCAGGCGTGAGCAGCGAGGAAAGCTCTTCGAGATCGAGAGTCCCATCATCGCGAACCGGGACAAACCGCAAACGTGCGCCGGTTCGTTCTGCTAACAATTGCCACGGCACAAAGTTGCTGTGGTGCTCCATGATAGTGAGGAGAATCACGTCGCCTCCGCGAATAAATTTTCCACCCCACGCCTGGGCCACCAGATTAATGCTCTCCGTAGTCCCACGCGTGAAAATGATTTCGTTCGCATTGGCAGCGCCGATGTATCCCGCGACGCGCTGACGGGCGTTTTCGTAAGCTTCCGTCGCGCGCGAGCTCAGCGTATGGAGTCCACGATGCACATTCGCGTTATCGTGCTCATAAAAATTCCGAAGCGCCTCGATCACCGCGCGCGGTTTCTGCGAAGTCGCGGCGCTATCGAAATAGATCAGAGGATGCCCATGGGCCCGCTCGCGCAGGATCGGGAAATCCTCACGAATAGCCTGCCAATCGACCACGCTGCTGGCAACCTTGTGCACCCCATAATCTGCTCCATGCGCCGCGAGACGCCACTTTATTCAGACGCTTGGTAGGGCCGATTGACTCAATCGCCCTGTAGCCGAGTCGCTGTGCGAAGCGTCGCGCGTCGCCCACACCTGGACCGCTACAGAGCGAAGTTGTAGAGGCGTTTGTGCCAAACGCCTCCCACATTTCCTCGGTGCTTGACACAAGCACCGCCACACCGCCGCAATTTTATTGATTGTTGAGCACTGTTTGCGGCGCAACAGGCTCCGCCCTACTTGATCAATACTATTTTGTCGGGAAATGCGTGGTCGCGTGTACGCCCCAGAGCGTCCGCGTTATCTGCGGTTCTTTGAGAGATCCTTCGACGTCGCTGCGTTCCGCTCAGGATGACAAAACAGCGGTGCTATTTTGCCAATTCTTCGTTCACCTCGGCGAAGGCATTCACGGCAAATTCCAAATCTTCGCGCGAATGCGCCGCGCTCACTTGTGTCCGGACACGCGCCGTGCCGTGTGGCACGACGGGATAGAAGAAACCGATGACGTAAACGCCTTTCTCCAGCATGCGCGCAGCGAACTTCTGCGACTTTGCTGCATCGCCGATCATGATCGGGACGATCGGATGCACGCCGGGCTTGATGGTCAAGCCGCGCTCAGTCAAAGCCGCGCGAAAGTATTTTGTGTTCTCTTCAAGTTTGTCACGCAGTTCCGTCGATGCACTAAGAAGTTCGAGCGCTTTTAATGACGCGGCGACAACTGGCGGCGCGATGGTGTTGGAAAACAAATAGGGACGCGAGCGTTGCCGCAAAAGATCGACGATTTCCTTGCGGCCACTGGTGAATCCGCCGCTGGCGCCGCCGAGCGCTTTGCCCAGCGTGCCGGTAATGATGTCGATCCGGCCCATCACGCCGCGATACTCGTGTGTGCCGCGCCCAGTTTTGCCCAGGAAACCAGTGGCATGTGCGTCGTCAATCATGGTGAGCGAGTTGTATTTTTCAGCGAGGTCGCAAATCGCGCGCAAATTCGCGATTGTTCCATCCATCGAAAAGCAGCCGTCAGTAGCGATCAATCGAAAGCGCGCGGCTTTTGCTCCGGGCAATTGCGCTTCGAGATCGACCATGTCGTTGTGCTTGTAACGAAAGCGCTGCGCTTTGCAGAGCCGGATGCCGTCAATGATGCTGGCGTGATTTAATTCATCACTGATCACCGCGTCTTTGTCGGTGAGCAGCGTTTCAAACAATCCGCCGTTGGCGTCGAAGCATGACGGATAAAGAATTGTGTCTTCCGTCCCGAGGAATTTTGTGAGCGCGGCTTCGAGCTCCTTGTGAATGTCTTGTGTCCCGCAAATAAAACGCACGCTCGCCATTCCAAAGCCATGCGTCTCGAGCGCCTCTTTCGCAGCAGCGATCAGCGCGGGATGATCGGCGAGCCCGAGATAATTGTTCGCGCACATGTTCAGCACGCGTTTGCCGCCGGTGATCGCGATGTGCGCGTCCTGTGGACTCGTGATGACTCGCTCGGTTTTGAAAAGACCTTGCGATTTAATTTCTTCGAGCGTTTGCGAAACCTGTTCTTCGAATTCAGCGACCATAGATGAATGATAACTAAAATGACGAAGCACGAATGTCGAATGACGAAGGACTGAAGAAATGACAAACGTCACTGCAACTCCCGAGGATAAGAGGCTTCCACGTAAACCTCTAAAAAACTCTTGCATGGATTGTGAATAACTGTTAATAACTTCGCCGGCGATCCACCTTGACCTACGCCCAGCGTCGTAATCTTGCCTTAGCCGTTCTCGCGGCGTTCATCGCTCTTATTTTCCTCAGCGCCTGTGGAACGACTCAGCACGCGCTTCCGCCATACGAGCCGCCGCTTGCAAAAACGGATTTTCAACACGTGCGCACCACAGCGTACACGCACACCGAAGCGGACCATCTTCGATACAGCAATCACAACGCGCTCGGTGGAGAACTCCACGCCGCCGGTCCGCCAATTCATCGAGCGGAACTAGGGACGCACGCGATCCTGGCGTATGAAGTCCGCCGCGCGACTCCAGTCGACGAAACCGATTCGGATGCGCCGCCACTGCAACCGTTCTCGATGGACGAAAACCGAACGGTTGCCCGTCCATCAAAGCACGCGGCTAAGCCGGGCCGCAGCGTGAAGCGCGCCATTCCAGTGTCGCCCGGGCGCCGCGGCTTGGGCGAACGCCGCCGACCGCCGCAGGTCGGCAGTGCGGCGGCTGACTGGTCGCGTTGGCCAGCGGGCACGGTATTTCGCTTGCTTTCAACCGGACAAAATTACCGCGTCGAAGATTACGGCTGGGCGCTGTCCGGACGCAACACGATCGACCTTTATATGGCGAACGAACGCGAAATGAATTCCTGGGGTGCGCGCGAAGAAGCCATCCAAGTCCTGAAGTGGGGCGATCCGCAGGAAAGCTTACAATTCCTGCAGCGGCACCAGGATTACAAGCACATTAGACGAATGGTGCTCGAGCTCGAGGGCCGGCACCGAGAAGCGGCAGCGCTTCAGTAACGATTCCACGTCGGCGCGGCTTCGCGACCTCGCGGCTGAGTAACATCCCGCGAGACGCGAGTGCTTGGCCTTCGGCTTGGTGTCCCGGCCGCTCGGCTCTCGACTTTGCTCGGAATGACAGAAAGCGAATCCGTGGTTGATGGTTTAGCGTCCGCTCCAATCGAGCACGATTTTGCCGGAGTTGCCGGATTTCATCAGCTCGATGGCTTCCTTGAATTGCGTGTAGGGGAAGCGGTGCGTGATGACCGGCGAGATATCCAAGCCGCTCTGGATCATGGCGGTCATTTTGTACCACGTTTCATACATTTCGCGGCCGTAAATGCCTTTGATCGTCAGCTGATTGAATACCACGAGATTCCAATCAATCGCGGCGCTGGCGGGCATGATGCCAAGGAGCGCGATCTTGCCGCCGTGAAACATGTTCGGCAAAATGTCGGCGAACGCTTTCGGGTTGCCGGACATTTCCAGCGCGATGTCAAAGCCTTCCTTCATTCCAAGCTTCTGCATTGCGTCGGTCACCGTTTCAGTGCGCACGTCCAATGCGAGATCAACCCCCATTTTGCGCGCGAGATCGAGACGATACGGATTGACGTCTGTAATTACGACGTGGCGACCGCCGGCGCGTTTGCAAATCGGAATGGCCATGCAACCGATCGGTCCGGCGCCAGTAATGAGCACGTCTTCCCCGACCAGATCGAACGAGAGCGCAGTGTGCACCGCGTTGCCTAACGGATCGAAACAGGAAAGCACATCGAGCGGAATCGACGGATCGGCGTGCCAGCAGTTGTCCTGCGGAATCGCCACAAATTCCGCCCATGCACCAGGACGATTGACACCAACGCCCTGTGTATTTGGGCAAAGATGTCGGCGCCCGGCCAGGCAATTCCGGCAATGTCCACAGGTGATGTGTCCCTCGCCCACAACGAGATCGCCCCGCGCAAAACCTTTCACGTGATCGCCGACAGCATCGACTGCGCCGACAAACTCGTGGCCGATTGTCATCGGCACGGGAATTGTTTTCTGCGCCCACGCATCCCAGTTGTAGATGTGCACGTCAGTCCCGCAGATCGACGCCTTCAACACACGAACGAGCACGTCATCGCCGTCAACTTTGGGAACAGGAACTTCTTCGAGCCAGAGCCCCGGCTCGGCTTTGGCCTTGACCACGGCCTTCATCATTTTTTGCACGACGGAGAAATTAGGCGAATCAGGGACGCGGGAAAGCAGGAAAGTTCGCAGTTAAGCAGGCATGCGTCTCGTCCCCCACCGGACGGACTCGGCGTGGCGAGCTTGCGATCTTGTCCCGTGCAAGGCCAGGGGCTTTTGGCACTTTGCCGTCGGACAAATCGATCTTTTTCGAGTTTCGGAAGGAATTTGGAGAACTTCAGCCAGGAAGTTCCGTATAAAGTAAGTGAAAGGAAGAAACAGCTGAGGACGGTAGCGACGCTGCCCAACAAAGGTCTGCACAGTTTTTCCAGAGATGTGCATAAGTAAAAGGACAAAGGCATCCGTTGGAGTCTTCCCGATAAAACCCTCTGACTTGTCACGACAGAGCTGTTTGTATTATTGGCGGCAAACACGCATCGAGCTGGAACCCTTGCTCGACGAACAGCCGGAAAATTATAGTCGTATCTTGCAACCATTATTAGTGGACGGCAGCATGCGCTACGGAGATCAAGCGCGATGTTGCTCAATGGTTTCCTTTTGATTTCTGATTGTGCCGTGAACCGCGTCTAATACGCGACAGAAATTCTGGTTTCGAGAATTTTTGCAACGGTGGAGAAATTTTCCCGAAGGAAAAGGTAAAAGCGAATACCTATGAAAACGAAAATCGCACGCCATCTCAGTCCCGCTGCAATCGCCATAGCGTTGTTTTTGGCTATCGCGCTTCTCACGCGCGGGGCACCATTACAGTCATCAACACTGATAACAGCGGCGTCGATTACTCCGCAAGGCATTCGTCCTCGGCAGCGACGGCAGGCACCCACCGGTAAAGGACCAAAAAAGAAAGGAAATCAATCTATGAAAAACGGAGATACCATTGCCACGGTCATAGCGTTTTTCCTCGTCCTTCCCTGGCTTGCACGCCTTATAGTCTCAGCGAAGGCCATATGGCGCGCACTGACGGAAGGCA
>Ga0306920_100005051_pt1 | contig 16978 bp, 15 predicted proteins | sample flu12Cox44000170_FD_204666 | JGI IMG/M metagenome (GOLD analysis project Ga0306920, IMG submission 204666) | Lab enrichment of tropical soil microbial communities from Luquillo Experimental Forest, Puerto Rico - flux4day.12C.oxic.44.000.170 (v2)... | ecosystem: Environmental > Terrestrial >... | reverse complement strand
TAGTCCGGATGCCTTTTACATTCACCCGATCGCCGTGGTGGTGAGCACCCGCACGCCGCCCGTTTGGTGGACCTCCCCTCCGCTTCGCCCTAAATTTAGCGAGACAGTCTTGGCAGTAGTGTTGGCAAAACTCACGAAGCTGCCCACCGCGGGGTCGCCCCTCCACTAGAGGCCTTCCAGGGTCTCGATCGCGTCCTTCGTTCCCTCGCTCATTCCTCCATACATCATGGCCATCTTGTAGGATGCGCTGAAGAGCAGGCTGCGGGGCGCGTCCAGCATGGCGATTTTTGCCGACACGCTCGTCGGAATGCCGCGGTACCGCAGCACAGCACTGCCGTACAGCGAAAGATGGGTACGAGCTGAGGGCGGGGCTTGGGCCAGGGCTCCATTGACGCTGACTTCGCAGGTTCCGGTGGCGGGGATATTGACCGGCGGCAGGTCATACTCGGTACCGTCGGCCATGTAGAGGACGGGCGTCACCTGAACCGGCGCGACCACGAGCGAGTTCTTGATGTGTATCGTCGACTCAAAGTTGCCGTCCACCCGCCACAGTCCTGAGAACATCGTTTGAGGCCCTGCCATTGGACCGCCAATCACAGGGATGGCAGCGGTCAGGCTCGCCTGGGCGCGGCTTGATTGCGGATTGTGCTGGAGGAGATATACGCCGACGAGCAGAAGCGGGATAAGCAGCCACGCGAATCTTGGCATTCTCACGGTCTCCTCCCCAGCCTTGCGGCTGATCTGCCTTTGCTGTTGGTGGGCGCTTCTTGATAGACCAAACTCTTAAGACGGACGGGACTTTACACCGCCGGGGGAGAAAGTCAGGGGAATTTTGCGAATTTGTGAACTGTTAAACCTGTAAATTTGGACTGGAAATTTGAGCTACGCGGAAGAATGAAGCCTTCGGAGGAGTCAGTCTGCTAGTCTAACAAGGCAGGATTCGCTCCACTTCGGCGCGGGAGGGGGCTGAGGGTTGCGCGCCACGCCGTGTGACCGACACGGCGGCGGCACAGTTAGCAAACTGGCAGGCGGCGGCGAGGTCCATGCCTTCGCTGAGCCCTACGGCGAGACCCGCATTGAAAATGTCGCCGGCTGCGGTGGTGTCCAAGGCTTGGACCGCCGGTGCCGGGAGGTAGCGGGGTTCACCGTCACTTACAAGAACACAACCTTGATCGCCCAGCTTCACGATAACGATGGGCGCACCTCGGCGTCGCAACTGGCGGGCGATGTCAGCGGCCTGGACAGGATCAAGCCGTCGCGGTGGCAGGCCAGCCAAAATCGCGGCTTCCGTCTCATTCGGTGTTAACACCTCCGCCAGGCAGAGGAGTTCGTCTGAGAGTGGCTGAGCTGGAGCCGGATCGAGAATCACCCGCGCGCCCACCCGGCGCGCTGCGCGCGCCGCCGCCGCCACCGTGCGCAACGGGGTTTCCAGTTGGAGCAGCACGTATGCCGCGCCCTCAAAGTGTTCACGCGAGCCCTCGAGGTCCGCTTCGGTCAGCCGACCATTAGCGCCCGGCAGAACCATGATGGAGTTGTGGCCGTCGTCGGCGACGAAGATCAGGGCAATGCCGCTGGGACAACCCTGGAGGACGAGGACGCCGCTTGAGTCACAGCCCACCTGTTCGAGATTGGCGCGCATGCGGCGGCCAAAATCGTCGGACCCCACCCGGCCCACCATGCTCACTCGTCCGCCCAGCTTGGCCGCGGCGTAGGCCTGGTTGGCTCCTTTGCCTCCCGGCGCGTCAAAGAACGTGTGACCGGTAATGGTCTCGCCAGCCACTGGCAGGCGGGGCGCGCAACCGACCAGGTCCATGTTCAGGCTGCCTACGACGACGATGTGCCCTGTCATCTGGATAAAGCGAAGAGCTAGAAGCAAGAAGCCAGAAGCAAGAAGAGGAGGAAGCATCCGGTAGCACTAACCCAGAGATTCGTCGCATCCCGCGAGAATTTTGAACCCTGTCATTCCGAGCGAAGCGAGGAATCTGCTTTTGGTTGCGCCCCAGCGGGCCGCGCTGTGCTTCAAGCTTCTTGCCTTCACGCTCTTGCTTCTTAATTCGTGCTTAATTCGTGCTTCTTAATTCTTGCCTCCTACTTCTTGCTTCTCGCAAATGTTCGTACAAGCCAAGCTCAGTCTCGGCCGCAGCCCGGTCTCCCGTTCGCGCGTACACCTGAGCAAGGCGATAGTGCGCAGTCGCGAGATCCGGATCAATGGCGATGGCCCGGCGGTATTCAGGGATGGCATCTGAGTACTTTGCCTGTTCAGCGTACAGGGCCCCGAGTTCGAGATGCGCATCCGCAAACTGAGGGTCGAGGGCCACAGCGTCCTTGAGCAGCCGTTCGATCTGGCCGGCGTTCGCGTCGGGCTTTTCCCCTGCGCTCCTCCAGAGGCTCACAGCATAGTAGCAACGGGCCGGCGCACTCTTCGGATCGATCTCCACCAGGCGCGCAAGGCGCTGCACCACCTCGTCGTTATGGGAGTGCGAGAAGGTGTACGCTCTCCCAAGCAGCAGGTAAGGGCGAGGGTCCGAAGATAACGTGTCCGTTGCTTGAAGAAGGACGCTGAGGGCTTGGTCATAGAGCCCACGGGCGTACAACGCGACTCCCAGTCCCATCTGGAGCTTCGCTGAACCGGGGAAACGCGCCGCACCGCGCTGGAAGACATCGCTCGCGGGCGTGAACTCGCGGTGGAGCAGAAGGTCACTGCCGCGGGAAAAAAACTGATTCTCGTTCCAGGCTTGGAGAGCGGCCTCGTCGATTTCGGAGGGCTGACCTTGTTCCGGAGCTCTCGACTCGGTCGCGCCTCTCCCGTCCGTGCCCTTTTCGGCGCCCTCTCGTTCGTTGCGCTCGCCCGGGCGCTCGCTTTCCACATACGCCAAGATCAAATCGTAGCTATCTGCGCTCGCGCCGGAACTATAGCCGCCGGACGCTGACGAGGAAGCGATATCACCCGGCTTGTAATCGGGCTCGTTGTCGTAATCGAAATGTAGCGCAGACCCGGCTTTTGGGTCTGCGGGTCTCTGACTTAACCGCGGCTTGGAGTCAGCAAGCGGCAATTCGACATTGAGATGCTGGTGACCTCTTACAGTCAGGTGTTGGCGCACGGTAGTCTCGAAACCGGACAGTTCGGCGGCCAGAGTGTAAGCGCCTGCCTCAACATTCGTGAATGTGTAAGCGCCATTTTCGCCGGTGAGCAGGACCCGCTGCGCCGAACTTTGTTCGTCGGTCAGAGTCACTCGCGCCCCACCAAGCGCACTTCCGGACCGATCTCGGACCGTTCCACTGACGGCACCGTTGTCAGGAGAACCAGTAGCGGCGTTCTGCGGACTTCCTGTCGCCGTTTGCCGAGCCCCCGGGAGGGGATGGGCTGAGGCTCCAGCGCCCAAGACTAGACGCAGGAGCAAGAGCGTGGCCGCCATGGAAAAGCAGCTTTGAGTGACAACTCCGATCTTCGGGGAGCGATGGTTCATTGGGCTAGTTGGACTCGAGGTGCCATCCTCTTAAGGGAACTTTCCAGTCTGGAACTTCCAGCATCATTTCTTAAGATGTGTGACCCGTGTAAGGTAACAACGCCTCAGTCAGCTCAGTAGTGATAGCGCGCCTGAAGGAAGTCGATGCGGCGTTCGCCTACCTTGTAAACCAGCCGGTGCTCCTGAGTGATCCTCCGCGACCAACAGCCCCTCAGCACGTGTTTGAGCGGCTCGGGCTTGCCGATGCCCGTGAACGGATCGCGGAGGACCCCTTCTACAAGCTCCAGAATACGAAGGGCCGTTTTCCGGTCGGCCTCGACCCAGTAGCGGAGGTCCTGGCGGAACTCGGAGTGGAACACGGCCTCTCGCTCAGCGGCTGGGGCCAAGTCCTATCTCCCGGCGCAGTTTCTCTACCGGCTCGGGCTTACCGCTGCCGGCCTCGGCGCGCCGCAAGGCGGCGAGCAATCGTCGAGCGTTCCTGGGAGATCGAAGCAAATGGGCCGTCTCCAGCAAGCCGGCCAACTCTTCGGCGGGAACCAGGGCGACATCCTTGGCGCCCTTACGGCGGACAATCACCACCTCCTGGTCGTCTGCAACCTGCCTCAAAACCGAGGCCAGCCTTTCCCGCAGACTCGTATATGTGGTCTCAACCGCCAAGATATACCTCCACGTCCAATGTACAGTCTTCCTGTACGCTTGGCAATGCCAATGCCGTCATCGGCTCAGGTCGGCCAGCGCCTTTCGTGCCAGCGCATGGTCCGGCTGCTGAGAGAGTAGCTCGCGCAGCACCGTCTTGGCTTGGTCGATGTGGTCTTCCACCACATAAACCTTGGCCAGGTTCAAATAAGCCTGGTCGAAGTCCGGCGCGACGCGAATGCAATTCTGGAAAGTCTCGATGGCGTCGGCGGGGCGACGGGTGCGAAGGAAGAGGATGCCTAGGTTGTTCAAGGCCTGGGCATAGCCGGGACGAAGCGCGAGAGCCTGGTGCAGATACTGGTAGGCTCGCTCAGTATCATCCTGCTGAGCAAAAACCATGCCGAGGCTGTAGTTGGCTTCAACGTCATCTGGATCAATCTTCAGCGCCCGCTCCAGCGTCGCCTGCGCTTCGGCCCAGCGATTCTGCTGGCGGTAAACATTTCCCAGATTGTCGATCGCAATGACGTTGCTGGGATTCTGACGGATAGCCTCCTGAAAGTCCCGGATGGCGGCTTCGCTCTCACCCTGCTCGGCGGCCAACATGCCCAGGTTGTTCCAGGCATTCGACCAGGTGTCCGGATAGCTCGGCCGGAGCCTGAGCGCCTGTTCGAAGTTCTCACGCGCTTCCTTGGGCATCTGTTTCTTGAGATAGATTGAACCGAGGAGATACCGGGCTTCGGCGCTCGTGGGATCGTTCTCAACCACCAACCGGCAGGCATCGATGGCCGGGTCGAGATACCCTCGCTCCAGGAAGACGAGCGCGTAGGTGAACTGATTGCGATGAAAATCTCCACCGTACCAGTCGCCGTGAAAGGGCAGAGCGGCGTTCATGCGCTCCTTGGCGGTAGCTGGAATGTGACGAAGGTCGTGTTCAACCTGCTCCGCATCGAGCACACCCTGGTACACCTTTATGATGAAGCCCCGCTCGTCGATCAGGAAGGATGTAGGTAGCCCAAGGTCGCGCCGGCGGTCAAAGAGGTAGCGGTAGAGGATGTTGTAGATGGCGGCTGTTTCCTCGTTTCCCAGGAGGGCGGGGAACGACATTCCCTTTTCGCGCACTAACGCGCGGACATCGCCCGCTCGGTCGGGACTATTCAGGTTGACGGTGACGAGCTCGAAACCCAGCGCCGCCCAGCCTTTGTGCCGCTCCTCGAAAACCCGCAACTGTTCTTCACAGGCGCGGGACGAGGTGACCCAGAAGTTCACGAGCAGCGGGCGGCCGCGGTAGCTCGCGAGGGTGTGCGCGCGGCCGGTGACATCGGGAAGTGAAAGATCCGGGGCCACGACGGGCTTGAGCAGCCACGTCCCAGCGCTGGAGGGTAGAGGAGCGGCGCCCTGCGCCGGCCCGGAGCCCACACTGCGCTCCGGAGCTTCGAGCGACGGAGCGGCTTCGGACGCCAGGGCGCCCTGCGCCCCAGAGCCCACTCTGCGTTCCAGACCTTCGAGCGGCGGAGCGGCTTCGGACGCCAGGGCGCCCTGCGCCCCAGAGCCCACTCTGCCTTCCAGACCTGGGAACGACGGAGCGGGATCGGCCGCCGAGGCGCCCTGCGCCCCAGAGCCCACTCTGCCTTCCAGACCTGGGAACGACGGAGCGGGATCGGCCGCCGAGGCGGCCCGCGTCCCAGAGCCAGACGTGAAGGGCTGGGCAACGAACTGCGTGGAGCCTTCCTCAACGAGAATGCGATTCCCGGCCGGCAGGCGCTCCAGCCGTTGCTCCAAGCCGTTCGGCCAGCGGATCGTTGCTCGCACGGGACCTGTGGAATCGCCCAGGCCAAAGAAGACCTCTTTGCTGTGCTGAGAGAGGAATCCCGAGCCGACTTGCAGGAACTTCGTCTGGCGCAACTTGCCCCCTTCGACAGTGATAGCGGCCCCGATCGCATCGCGATTGCTCTGGCGACCGCGTAGGCGGAACGAAATCGACTGCCCGAGATCTTGCATTTGGTTATGCAAAATACGTAGTTGTGGGCCGTTGCGATTCTTCAGGAAAACTTCCAGCCGCCCATCATGGTCATAGTCGGCAAGTGCGAAGGCGCGGCTATCGTCCACGAAGTCGAGTCCCACGGCGCCCGAGACGTCTGAAAAAGTTCCGTCGCGATTGTTGGTATAAAAGTTGTTCCTCTCGTATCCGGACCAAGTCCCGTCGGCACGAATCAGCTCATTGATGGCATTCCACCCCTGTTCGTAACTTGGCAGAGGTACGGCGTTGAGGGACGTCTTGGCTACAACCTGCCGCCAGAAGAAGCTGGAAAGATCGCGGCGCTTCGGGCCGGAGATCATCCCGTTCGCAATATAAAGGTCCGGGTAGCCGTCGTGATCAAAGTCCCAGGCGTCGCCCGACCACGACCACCGCCCCATTTGCACTCCGCCCGAAACGCTCGAATCCGAAAAGCGGCCGTCGCCCCGGTTGTGAAACAGCGAGTTTCCGTCCGCGTGTTTGCGCAACAAGGCGCGGACTTCTTCCGGAGCGTCCTTCAGGAATGCATCCTGCGTGCTCACGCGCTTACCCGCGGCGGACCACATATCCGTTACGTAGAGGTCCTGTTTGCCGTCGTTATCATAGTCGAACCAGCAGACGCTCATTCCGGCGCCCACGTCTTCCACACCGGCTTCCCGCGCGAGGTCGGTGAAAGTCCCGTTTCCGTTGTTCCGGTAGAGATTCTTTCTGCCGAAGTCGTTGGCTACATAGAGGTCCGGCCAGCCGTCGTTGTTGTAGTCAACCCAACCACAGGCAAAGCTGAAGCGGTTGTTGTTCTGGTTCATGCCGGATGACGCTGTCGCGTCACTAAAGGTGGCGTCACCGTTGTTACGCATCAGGAAATTGGGGGGGCCGTTCTGCGCGTCGTAGTACGGGGCCGGAAAGCGGTACTGGTCGATGCCCTGATAATAGCTATACAGGCAGAAATAAGTGTCCAGCAATCCATCGCGATCGTAATCGGCGATCGCCGCCCCGGTGAAGGTACCTTGAGGAGGCTGGGCAAACCGGAAGGCATCCGGCTTGAAGCGAAATCGTCCGTCCCCCTGGTTTAGAAACAGCAGCGGCCCATCTACCGCGACCACGATTAGGTCCTGGCGCCCGTCGTTATCGACGTCAGCAAACAACGCGCAGGCGGTGTTGTCGAGGACCCCGACACCCGCGGCATCCGTGATGTCTTCGAACGTGCCGTCGCCGCGATTGCGATAGAGCCGGTTAGGCAGGCCGGCGGGTTGGCAGAGGTAGAGATCATCGAAGCCGTCGTTGTCGACGTCGCCGACGGAAATTCCGTTGTTGCCGTAAACGTCGATGCCGGAAGCGCCGTCAAGCACAGTACGCCAGTAGTCGCTCCCCTGGAGCAACTGCTCCCGGTAAGATGCATTGCGCCCGAGGGCGTGGGCCGTGATGTCCACGAACAGCGGAGCGGAGGCCGTGCTCCAGGTCTCTTCCACGGGTTGCCATGTTTCGACTTGCCACGTGTCGCTTCCGTTTTTGGCCCAATTGAGGTCCCAGTATCCCACGCGCTCAAAGCGATGGAATCGGGCGCCCTGCGCCCCAGAGCCCCCACTGCGCTCCCGAGCTTCGAGCGGCGGAGCGGCTTCGGGCGCCGGGGCCCCGGTTTGAACCACGTCGAAGCGGACTCGCGTTTGGAGGCGCGACGCAGGCGCATCGCCGGCGGTGATGGCCGTGAGCTTGAACTCTGCAGTAAGGAATTGGGAACTAGTTATCGCGGGCTCTGGCCCAGGATAGAGCAGCGTTCTCAGTTGCTTGCGAAAAGCCTCGCGGCCCAGGGTTGCGGACGCGGGTCGCCCATTGTCGGGTCCCGCAGAGAAGCGCCCACGCCAAACAGTAAGGTCCTTATTAGTAGGGCGCTTCTCATCCAGCACCGAAGGCTGCAGAACCGAACCCGCGAAACCGGCGGAGAGACAAGCGTCAATAGGTGCGAAGTCAGCCGGAAACCGCTGCAACCCGGCGCTCCAGTTGGCGAGAATGGCTTCAATCTGCTCGGCGTATTTCTCAGTAATGAAGGCATCGAGGCCCGGCTCAATCATCCGGAGCACATCTTCCAGCGGAGGTTGAGTGCGATAGTGGGGAGTGAGGCGGTAGTCCGGGGGCACCGCCAGCGAGCTGCCGTATCCCGGTTGGATGACAAGCCTCGGCAGGAATCCGAGCGCGGCGGGAAGGAAGGCCGCAGACGCCCACTCACATGACTTGATGAGAAACTTCCGCCGGTCCAGGCCGGCCGCCTGCGACTTCAGGGCCCCACCCTTCCAGAGTCCATCGGTTTGTGTCTCGTGCCGCTCGTCACTCGCCACTTCGTCGCGCTAAGTCCTTATGATCGGATGATAGAGAACACGCCCCGAGAGTCCGAGGCGAAATTTCGTTAGCCACTGTCCTTCTGGCCCACTTGCGGTATTGTGGATCCGAAAAATCCGGGATATCTCACATCTTGAATTATTTTGAAGAATCTTGAATCTCAAATCTTCAATCCCCACCAACAGAGCGAACAGAGAACGCAGCGGCAAGGAAGGCAAAACCGCGAGGGCCCCTCAATTGACAAGCAACAACCACAAATGGCCAATCCCTCCATCTGGGCAATCTGCGAAATCTGTGGATTGAAGGAATGAGGTGGTCCCCATGTTGACGGTTGAAGTTGAACTCAAAGAACTGGTCATCGGTTAGATTGGAGATATCAGACGGCAGCCTAAAGATCGTCGCGTTCGGCTTGTCTTGGGCGGCAGGGCACACGGTTAGATTATACCAGCATGACAAAACCCTCCGCCTGAGGGCGCCCCTCAAGGTCTCTTCTTTCTCGGTGTCGCTGTACTACTAATGGCCAGATTCTTCGCTAGGCGCGAAGAAAAGCAGATCCTTCTCCCGCATGCCGGATCAGGATGACATGTCATTCCGATCCCGCGGCCGCGGGAGAGGAATCTCCTTTCCTTGCGGCCAGCAGACCGCGCTGTGTCTGTGGTTCACACGCCGACTTCGAGGTTCGTACATATAATGTAGTTATAGTATAATGCGGGCGTGGAGCTAACGTTCGAGTGGGACCAAACGAAGAAGAGGAATACAAAAATGCGTAAGAGCTATGACTTCTCAAAATCAACCAAGAACCCCTACGCTCGGCGGATGAAAAAACAGATCACCATCCGCATTGACGAACAGGCCATTTCCTATTTCAAGGCGATGGCGGAGGAGCGGGGTATCCCGTATCAGAGCTTGATGAACCTGTACCTGTTGGACTGCGCCGCTTCGCAACGCAAGCTGCAGTTGAAGTGGGCATAGCAACCAGCCACGGTTTCCAGCCGCCGGCGGTGCCGCCCCTGGGGCTGGAGGTTGGTTTGCGTTTTCCAGTCACCTGCAAACGGCGCAGACGCGACAATGCTGTTAGTGTAGCGCAGGGTTCGAATTGTAACCCTGCGGTTCTTCGTTTGGAAAGTTAGGTTTTCCGCACCCGGGGTGGGACAAAGACCTCGAAAAGCCGCAGGGCTTGAGGTGTAGCGCAGGTTTCGATTTTTAATTAACCCTGCGGTTCTCAGGGTTCGATTTGTAACCCTGCGGCCCTTCCATTCCCTTCAGTCCACGCTTTTCAAACAAAGAAAGACAAGAGATCTTGAAAAGCCGCAGGGCTTGAACGGCGAGCCCTGCGCTACACCTCAGAGACGCGTCCGTTCGTCCGCTGGCAAGAGAATCCGATCTACCGCGAGGCGAACGGGACCCTGACCGCCGTAAGAGTGGATGCTGGACCACAACCAGTCCTCGGGCCTGCTGGCCAACCCTCGCCGCACAGGATTCAGGTCGCGCACAATGCGATCGAAGTAGCGCGGCTGCCAGACCGGGCCTTTGGCATCCCGGGATCGGTTGATGCCGAGCGTTGAAGCCACCTTGACGGCGTCCATCAGGTCAGGTAGCACGTCGCCTTCGTGCGGGATGATCAGCGCGTGCCAGTGGTCGGGCATGAAGACGTAACCCGCGAAAAGGAATTCCCGACGGCTGCGAACCCGCACCACAGCGCTCGCCAACGCCTCGAAGTCCGCCTCGGTCAGTTGGGTTCGAACCGGGAGCAGGTTGCAGGTAATGAAGAAGGTCTTTCCAGTCACCTGCAAGCGGCGCAGACGCGACATGCTGTTAGTGTAGCGCAGGGTTCGATTTGTAACCCTGCGGTCTTTCCATTTCGTTTTGCATCCTAAGGTTGGCCCTCGGACCCGCCGTGGCGGACAAAGACCTCGAAAAGCCGCAGGGCTTGACGTGTAGCGCAGGGTTCGATTTGTAACCCTGCGGTTCTCAGGGGGTTCGATTTTTAACCCTGCGGCCTTTCCATTCCCTTCTGTCCACGCTTTTCAAACAAAGGAAGACAAAAGATCTTGAAAAGCCGCAGGGCTTGAACAGCGAGCCCTGCGCTACAATTGCTACACTTGCTCCTGGAGGGCGAAGGCGTCGCTGCCAGCCCGCGCCAGCGGGGAAAAACTATTGCGCCCTTCTTCGCATCTGATAAGATGCTTTGGAGGTGCCCACAATGATTGACGTAGCGCAAGACATCCATCCTCTGACTACCTTCAAACGCCAAACGGCCAGGTTCGCCCGCCTGCTCAGGAAGACCCACCGACCTTTGGTACTGACGGTCGACGGCAAAGCGCGCTTCGTCGTGTTCGATGCCGAGGCTTATGAAGAGTGGAGAGATCGCTTCGAGACTATCGAGGCAGTGAATGAAGCCTTGGCGGAAGAGGGCGAAGGCCGGCTCGCTGGACAAGTTCATGCGCAATTGAGGAAGAAGCACTTTGGCGTGTCGCGTCCTGTATCGAAAGCGGGCTGAACGGGATCTCGACAAGCTCGCTCGGGGCGTGACACTGGAATGGTTCGACGGACTGTGCGACGCCGTCGAGAGCCTCGCTAGGTGCCCCGAGCGATGTGCCTTTGTGGCCGAAGCGAGCCTGCGCCGAAAGGGAATGCGCCAGCTTCTCTACGGCAAAGGTCACGGCGTCTACCGTGTCCTGTACCGAGTCAAAGAGGAGAACGTGGAAATCCTCGCGATCCGTCATGCCAGCCGGAAACACGTCTCGCGAATGACCTCGGACTACATGGCAGGATTGCCTCCGCGACATGTAGCGCAGGGTTCGAATTGCAACCCTGCGGTGTTTCCATTCCTTATCCGAGAAAATTATTGGCTTGTTGATAAATAGGTGTTAACCTTCAGTTCGGACGCATATACTGGCTGTCCCGACCGTCGCGGGCTTGAGGACTCTCCCCTGCCGGCCCGCCAGGCTGCCGGCATTGTGAGAGATCTCGCTAATCAGACTCCCCAGCCGCTTGCAGAAAGGAAGCTCATACGCCCAGCCAGGCGCAACGGACGACCGATGAAGGCGCCGCGACACAAGGCGCCCAGACGGAACTGCTTGCCCGCCTCCAGCGGGCCATCCAGAGCGTCGTTCGGGGCAAAGACGAGGTCATCCGGCTTGCCCTTGCCACCCTCTTCGCTCGCGGGCACCTTCTAATCGAAGACGTGCCCGGCGTAGGAAAGACGACCCTGGCGCACGCCCTGGCCCGCTCGTTCAACTGCGCTTTTCATCGCATCCAGTTTACTTCTGACATGCTGCCTGCCGACGTCGTCGGCATCAGTATCTACAGCCAGCAGACCCACTGCTTCGAGTTCCGGCCCGGACCGATCTTCGCCAACATCGTGCTGGCGGATGAAATCAATCGCACCACACCCAAGACGCAAAGCGCATTGCTGGAAGCGATGAACGAGTATCAGGTAACGGTGGACAACCGAACGCATGTCTTGCCGCAACCCTTTATGGTGATTGCCACGCAGAACCCTATCGAGCATCATGGTACGTACCCGCTTCCCGAATCGCAGCTGGACCGTTTTCTAATGCGCCTCCGAATGGGATATCCCGCCCCCGAAAGCGAGCGGGAAATCCTGCGCAATTTTGCTGACACGGAGCCGTTGGAGAGGGTCGAACCTGTGACGACGGCCGAAGAAGTGGTCGAGATCCAGCATGCCGTGCGACAGGTGTCAGTAGACGATGCCCTGGTGAGTTATGCCCTGTCCATTGTTGACCAGACGCGGCGGCACGAGCACCTCAGCCTGGGCGTCAGCCCGCGGGGCTCGATGTCTCTCTACCGGGCTGCACAGGCCCTCGCCATGATCGAGGGTCGGCTCTACTGCATCCCTGACGATTTCAAGCGCCTGGTCCTGCCGCTGTTTGCTCATCGCTGCGTAGTGAACACACGCTACGCCTCGACGTTAAAGAAGGGTGAGCAGGCCGAAGCCATCCTGCGGGAGATCATCGAGGCCACACCCGTACCCTTGTAGGGGGGAAGAGAGGAGACGGGAAGGGGCAGGGGGCAAAAAGTGTGAAGTGTAAGGCATAAGGGGTGAAGAAGCTTAAGGGCTTGATCTTATCCTTCTCCCTTTACACTTTATCCGCCTGTACCAGATCGATGCGAGCTATTTCAGCCAACATCGAGCGTGATCTCCGAAGCCTTATGCGCGAGCAGTTGGGACGCATCGACCGGCCCGGGTGGCGGCGTTTCTTTCTTGCCCTTCTGGGACTCGCCGTTTCCTTCTTCCTCGCCCTTTACGCCACAGCTTTGCACGACTCCGGACGTTACGGAATTTCTGCGACGGTCGCGGCGCTGTCTCTGCTTCTGGCGGGGATCGTAGCCGTTAAGGCTGTTCCCTACCTCGCGCGCCGCACGGCGCTTGAACGCTGGATCCTAAGAATCGAGTATGAGTTTACCCGCGAAGGCGGGATCTATTTCGGCATCATCGTCGTCATCACGGTGGCCGCGCTGAACACCGGCAACAACCTGCTTTTCATGATACTCGCCTGCCTGCTTGCGGGCATTCTGGTTTCCGGGGTCGTGTCGCAGATTGTCCTAACCGGCCTCGAGCTAGACCTTGAACTCCCGGAGCACCTTTTCGCGGGTCTACCCACGACGTTACGGCTTACGCTGCGCAACCTCAAATGGGCCTTCCCGTCCTTTTCGATCTCGGCTGCCGACAGGCCATCAGCGAAGAGCCTGCAGGAAGGTGATGTAAGGCCGACCGTGAGCGGGCAAGAAACGCGCCGGATCCTGCAGCGTCCCTTTTACACTGCCTATCTGGGTCGCCGCTCGCGCACGACAGCGCAAGTCGACGTAACCTTTCCCCACCGAGGTCGTTATGCCCAGGAAGGCCTGCGCGTCAGTACCGGATTCCCTTTTGGGCTCCTGCGAAAGTCACGTGACGTACGCTTGCACCGGGAGGTTCTGGTCTTGCCGAACGTCCAACCTACGGAAGAGTTTTACGAAATACTGCCACTCATCAGCGGCGAAGTGGAGAGCCACCACAAAGGGCGAGGCCACGACCTCTATGCCATCCGCGACTACCGGCAGACCGATACGGCCCGTCACGTCGATTGGAAGGCCTCAGCCAAGCTCCAACAACTGAAAGTGCGGGAGTTCACTCGCGAGGACGAACGTCGGGTTGCTCTGGTTTTCGATACGCGTCTTCCGGCTGGCGACGACCACACGCTCGAGCGTTTTGAGAAGGCTGTTACCTTTTGCGCATGCCTCGCCTGGCACTTCTACGAAATCAGCGCCCAGATGCGATTCATCAGCGAGACCCTCGAAACCCCGATGGCCTCAGCAGGCGCCGTCGTCTACCCCGTGCTCGAGAGCCTTGCGTTGGTCCGGCCGGTTTTCGCTTCGGGCTTGCCGGCGTCCTCTTCCCTCCCTGTGGCTTCCGTCGGAAACATCCTGGCCCGTCTCCCCTCCACCCCGGGCACCTTCAATATCATCCTGACGTTCCTGCCGCGCGGGTCTATCCCCACCAGCCTGTGGGCTACATCGTATGTGGTCTTCGGGGATGAACTCTAAACCTCAGATGACAGCTTTTCACCCGCTTCCTTGAGCAACACAGTTGGAAGTATCTCTACAGCGGCGAGCAAGATAGTGATCAACAGCGGCCCCAAAACGAAACCCAAGAACCCAAAGTAGGCGATACCGCCCATCACTCCCAGGAAGAGCCACAGGGTGTTGATCTCCGTCTTACGTCCGATGAAGAAAGGCTTCACGAAATTGTCGATCGAGCCCACCACAAGGGCGCAGACCGCCAGAAACGCCACGCCTCTGGCGACCGCGCCAGTGAGCAAGAAGAAGATCCCTGCCGGCACCCAAACCAACGCCGTGCCCACGAGGGGCACCAGGGAGAGAACGGCCATCACCGCGCCCCATAGCAATGGAGAAGCGACCCCGAACATGAGAAAGACGATTCCACCCGCTGCGCCCTGGACAAGCGCCGTCAGCAAACCAGCCTGGAGCGTAGCAGCCGTCATGTCCTTAAAGGTCCGGTTAATCAACTCCTCGTGTTCGGGACGCAAAGGGGCGAGACGACTAATCCCCCCCGCCACCTTCGGCCCATGCAGAAGAAAGTAATACAGCGCGATCAGAGTGACGAAAAAATTAAACACAAAATGCGTGAGGCCGGAAAAGATCACTGAGCTGTTTCCTACCAGAAACTGGCTGATGGCACGAACGGCGCGCACGAGGGTGGCGCGCAAGTCCGGTTCTGGCATTCCCAGACTTTGCATCTTGCCCAGCACCCATTGATAAGGGCCCGTGCCGCGAAGGACTTCGAGCCGGCTCATACCTCTTAAATTGATCCGGGACTGGAGCGAGTTATAAGCCTCAACTGATTGCTCAGCCAGCAGGATCATGACGACAATCACGGGAACGATGACTAGAAGAGTGATCGCCACGCAGGTCAGAACACCGGCGAGGCCTGGACGCTTGAGGCGTCGCGAAAGCCACTCGAAAAGGGGACGGGAAGCGATGGCGAGGATGGCCGCCCAGGCCAAGGCATGGAGAAAGGGACGAAGAATTTGGAAGACGTAATAAAGCACCAGTAGAAGGAGGAGAACGAAAACAACTCGAGCGTACTGGCTACGTTCCATAGATTCTGCCCCAATGCGCGGCCATAGCAGAAAGCTGAAGGCGCCGGTCAAACAAACGGATCCGCATTGCGAAAGCTCACTCGGTGGGCCTCAGGTCCCATGGCGATGACTACCGCTCCCACCAGGAGCACCGTCGCGGCGAGGATCCCCATAGATTGCGTGTAATTGAAATGCTCTCCCAGCACTGCCTCCAGGTAGCCGATACTGGAAGCGAAGAGCACTCCCAGTTGGTATGCAAATCCGGGGAAAAACCCGCGCAAAGAAGACGGCGACAGCTCGTTGATGTGGGCCGGAATAACCCCCCAGGCTCCCTGCACCATGAATTGAATCAGGAAGGCGCCCGGCACAAGAAGAGAAAGGCTCGGCGGCAGGATCCAAAGGGGCGTAAGGGCCGCCCCCAGCAGCGCCGCGGTCACCATAGCCCGCCGCCGGCCTCGCCAGTCGGAATACAAGCCGAATGCCAGACCTCCGGCCACCGCACCGACCATGGAAATAGCCGTAATGATGGCGGTGGCCCGCGGCGTGTAATGGCGCTGGTGCTGCAAGAACGTTGGGTATAGATCCTGAGTGCCGTGCGACATAAAATTCATCATGGTCATCAGCAGTACCAGGTAGAGAAACAGTCGCCAGTGCTGCAGGACGGAACGCCCGTAGGTGGGCCAGTCCGTACGCGAGTCACGCCAGGCTTGCGTCTCCTTGACCTTGGCGCGAATGAAAAGCGTCAGCAGCGCCGGCAGACCTCCGATAAAGAACATAGCCCGCCAGCCCCAGAGTGGGAAGACCAGATAGTATGCTCCCGCCGCCAGTAGGTATCCAAGGGCGTATCCCTCCTGCAACAACCCGGAGAGGACGCCACGCCACTTGGCAGGCACCGACTCCATAGCCAGCGAGGCACCCACGCCCCACTCACCTCCCATGCCGATGCCGTAGAGTAACCTCAGGATAAGGAAAACACGGTAGCTGGGCGCCAAACCCGATAGCACTTCCACGCCCGAATAGAACAGGATGTCAATCATCAGGGGGAGCCGGCGGCCGTAACGGTCCGCCATCAATCCAAAGATGATCGCGCCCAGAGGACGGGTAGCCAGGCTGGCGGTAAGGGCCAGCGCCACTTCCGGAATGGACACCCTGAAGTCCTTGGCGACGGGCCCAAGAACGAAGGCGAGCACGAAGAAGTCGAAGGCGTCCAGCGTCCAGCCCAGAAAGCCAGCAGCCAGAGCGTTGCGCTGGTTAGCCCGGTCGGCAACCGGGGTAGCACGGCGCTTGTCACTCGTCACTTGTGGTGTCCCTTTTCGGCCAAAGGCTGGGTTACATCCGAGGCGGGTACTTACCGTTTTCGCTTGCTCCGTGAACCGGCCGTTTGCCCCAGACGCTGGCGAGCAAGCACCACGGCACCCAGGGCGCCGGCATCGTCGCCCAGGCTGCCGGGAACAATCTTGATGCTCTGGGCGATGTCCTGGTTGAGGAAATACTCATAGGCTGTAGGCCGCATAGGAGCGACGAAGTCCTCACCCAGCCGCTCTGCGATGCCACCTCCAATCACCACCCGCTCAGGATCGAGGATGTTCACTATGTTGGCGATCACCAATCCAAGGTAGTACTCGGCCCGCTTCATCACCTCCTGCATCACTGGGTCCTGCTTCCTGAGCGCTCGGACAATGACGCCGCTGGTCATTCGGGCGCTGTTGCGTTCCTTCATAATCTGAGGGACGATGCTCTTCCGGCCAGCCTTGATAGCGGCACGCACATCGCGCTCCATGGCCGTGCGGCTGGCAAGCGCCTCCACGCAACCCCGACGACCGCAGCCGCAGAGTGGACCGTCGACTTCGAGGACGGTGTGACCAATCTCGCCGGCGCTGCCCCGGAATCCATAGTAGAGCTGCCCGCCAAGAATGATTCCG
>Ga0306920_100005048_pt1 | contig 16984 bp, 13 predicted proteins | sample flu12Cox44000170_FD_204666 | JGI IMG/M metagenome (GOLD analysis project Ga0306920, IMG submission 204666) | Lab enrichment of tropical soil microbial communities from Luquillo Experimental Forest, Puerto Rico - flux4day.12C.oxic.44.000.170 (v2)... | ecosystem: Environmental > Terrestrial >... | reverse complement strand
CTCTTCCTCCTCGCCGCCGCCCTCATCCATGCGGCTCTTGAGGAGGTGGGCGAGCAGCAAGCGACGCATACGCCGCCGCCGCATGATCCCGCCGGCGACGAGCAGGCGCATCAGACGATGGTCCTCGCCGCCGCCTTCTTCCTCTTCATCCTCGTCCCCCTCGCCCTCTCCTTCTTCCATGCGGTTCCGGAGGAGGTGGGCGAGCAGCAGGCGACGCAGACGGCGCCGCCGAAGCATGCGGCCGCCGACGAGCAGACGCACGAGCCGGTGGTCCTCGCCGCCGCCGCCTTCCTCTTCGTCTTCTCCCTCTTCCTCTTCGCCGCCTCTCTCCTCCATCTTGTTGTGGAGCAAATGAGCAAGGAGGAGGCGACGCAGACGGCGGCGACGCAGCCGCCCTCCGATCAATAATCGTGCAAGCCGGTGCTCCTCGTTACCTCCTTCGTCGCCTTCGTGACCGACGTCCGAGCCTTCGAGTTCGTCGATGGTCGCTGTATCTGCCATGCGATGCTTCCTCCCATCATTAGGAAAGAGAAAATGTGAAATCGTCAGTGCTTCAATGTTCGTGATAAAATCGTCAGTGCTTCAATGTTCGTGAAAGGATGAGCCGCTGCACGAGCCGATGCTGCAGGCGCCGCCGCACATCTCGGCCGATGAGGCGCATAAGTAGAACCCGCCGGAGCTCCTTTTCTTCCTCAGTCTCATCGCCGGGCTCGTCGTCGCCAGTCGGCTCGAAAACACTGGAGATCCCGGCCTCGAAGGCTTCGTCGAGGGCGGCCTCGATTTCGTGCAGATTATCTTTCCCGGCGAGTGCAACGGTTTCCTCTCGCGGGATGTCTTTTCGCTTCCCGGCGGGATCGACGATTTCGATCTTGATTATCGCGCCCGTTGCGGCGTTCAAGGTGAAGATCAGTTGTTTGGTCTCGTCGCCCGAGGCATGACTCGAGGCATGACGAGTCCGTTCTCGTTTGCCGCTGTGTTGCCCTTCATGCGCGCCGCCCTTCGCGGGATCTTCGCGGGCTACTGCCATCCAAGCCTCCTTGCATGAGCCGACAGACGACACGTTCTTGGTAGCGACGGTTCCGCGCCTCCAACATGAGATATCGATCGCGCGAAACGCCCACCCTCAAAGCGTCAGCTCTATCCGTTCATAGTTCGGATCGGTTGCCGCCTGCCATCGGGTGCAAACCGGAGATGCCGAGGCACCCACCGTAGATGCGGCGCCGAAACTCCCTGACCAGTTCCGTCACCATCGGTTGAGCACTGACGATGCTCGGCGTCTTCGGCGGGATTACTGCGTCCATATATTGTCGTTCATCGCGGTCGCGAAGTTTGGTTCAGCAATGAGGAGGCGCGCGCACGGCATCGCGCCATCCGAATCAACCGAAATGCATTTCGGGCGGGAGTTCAAGAGGCGCGATCGAGCTACCCCACTCTCGATAAGTCCGTCGCGTTCGTTATCCTCTCTTTTCTATCCATCTCGCGGAGAAGGTTCTCGTTGGCCCCTGGGAGGGCAAACTCATCGTTCGAGAGTAGGCCTAATAACGCGGTGGGTAACCGGGCGGAGGGGCGTAACCGGGTGCAGGGGCATAACCGGGCGGAGGAGGGTAAGCGGGTGGAGCGGGATAACCATAAGCTGCTGCTGGAGGGGGATAGCCATAAGCTGCTGCTGGAGGAGGATAACCGTAAGCAGGCGCCGCATAGGCAGACGCGTAAGCCGCACGTCGCGCCGTCCGGCGCGCCACACCCGCGTAGCTCATCGGCGTCAGCGGGTTTCCTATATACGCTTGCGCCGGCTTCACCAACGAACGTTGCGGACCAGTCAACGTCAAACCGTCGCTTAGGATCAGGCAGCATCCGAGCGTGGCCACGCCGAGTCCGATCCGCAGAGCCCGTCTAGACTTGCTCATTTCTGATCCCCCTTGGCCATCGCCTGCGTCTCCGGCGGAATCTCGTCCCAAGAGTGCAACGCCTTGAGGTCAAGCTTTTCGACTCCCGCCGGTGGCGTGAACACGAAATCATTGGCGTTCGGCCGTTCGTCGGTCTTCCACTCCTTGATAATGACCGTGTACTCCGGCGCGCCGGCAACGGCCTTGCTTGTGATCACGTATTTTCGCGGAAGCGGACGATCGCCGACCTGCACCCAGATCTGCCAGTCCGTGTCTCTGCCGCGGAAGGCCAGGTGTTCGCATTCCACGCCGTCGATCACGCCGCGGCCGAGTGTGCGCCGGAAATCACGTCCGAGGTGAGCACTTCGTATGCGTTCGACGCCAGCAAATCCGCGCCCGGAATCTCGATCCCGTATGCATCTCTCAGCCGATCGACGAGTTGATCCACTGAACCTGCTGCATCGAGCTGAACATAACCGGTCACCTTAACGTTCTTGCCGGACACCGTGACGGTTTTCCCGTCGAAGACAATCTCCACGTCGGCATATCCTCCGGTTCGGCGCGCGTGGATTTTGTCCGGACGGCTCATTACCAACTGGCTGGAACTTGCGAACTGGATTTTCTGAACTTCGGGTGTGATCACCTCAACGTCGCTGTCGAACGAGAGCGAGAGATTCTCTTGATTGGCCAGGTATTGCGACATCGCCTTGAGGATGTCGGCTGCGTCATCTGCCCAAGCCACAGTGGGGGCCGCCGCCAGCACTGCTACCAGAGTGGCCATTCCGCCCATTCGGCAGACATTTGACAGAGCCATATTTATTGTTCCTTTCATTGAACTGGGCTTCTGCGCCTGACTGCGCAGGCTGCCGACGAGGAGGAGGCTCGTTGCATCCTCGAAGAGGTTCTGCGCGCGCCGAACTGCTGCATTCGAATACCGGAGGGATCGCAATAACATCCGCTGCGCCGCTGAACCAATCCATGGAAAGACCTTAGAAAGCTGTGTCGCGCTTCCTTAAGCGTGATCGGCGTTTACCACGCAGGCGAGGCACTTGGTGCCGCGACGTTGCGCTTTGCCAGCCTGCTCGCGGCGGCGCCGCTGAGCGACAAACGCGACGTCGCGCCGTGGGCGACTATCGGTTGATGACGCCAAGCGGATATGGACCAAGGCCGCTCCGACGATCGGAAGCCAATGCGACAGCTAGCTCGACCTGCCCGGGCTTTGAATTCGTTCGGAGGTGACTGGCGGGGCTGTTGGGACCCACGCCTGGAGCAGGGTGAACATGACGGCGATCAGAGACGGTCCGATGAACAAGCCCAAAAAGCCAAATGTGATGAAGCCGCCGAAGACGCCCAGGATCGTCAGCGACAGAGGCATGCTTATGCCAAAACCGATGAGCAAGGGCTTGATGAAATTGTCGAGCGTGCTGACGAATAGACCCACGACGATCATGAACACGCCCCAGGCCGCCTGATCTTCGCGAAAGAGCCACCATGCGGCTCCACCCCAGATCAAGATCAGCAGCGGCGCCCCGATCTGGCTGATCGCCAACAGCAGGGCGACAAAACCGAGCATCCCTGCTGCCGGAACGCCCGCCAGCAGCAAGCCGCAGGCCAAAAGAACGGCCTGAATGGCGGCGGTGCCGACCACACCATAGGCAACCCCGCGTATGGCGCCGCCCGCCACATCGAGCATCTGGTCCGCGGTCGCACCGCCGAGGCGGCGAAGGGCGCGGTGAATGACCTCGACGAGCGCATCGCCGCTGTTCCAAAACATTGTCGCTACCACCAGCGAGAGGATCACCTGCAGGACGCTGTCGGCAAGTTCTCGTGCCGCCGCAACCATGATTTGCTCGATGGTCGCGGTGTAGGGCTCCAACAACGCGCGCAGGTTGCCCTCCGCCTCGACGACGCGATCCCACGCCGCGGCGAGGTGTTGACCGACGAGCGGCAAGCCGACGATCCATGCCGGCATCTCCGGCGACACCGCGAAATATGCCTGCGCCCGCTGTACCCCCCTGGCCAATTGTTCGGCCAGGCTGGGGGCGACGACGAGCACGGGCACGACGAGGAGCGCGAGCGAGGACAAGAACAGAATCGCGGCCGCCGTCCCATGTCCAATTCCGCGGCGGACGAGCGCCTGCCGTAGGGGCCACGCTGCGGTGGCAAGCGCTGCCCCGAACAAAATGGCGGTCGCGAACGGCCTCAGCACCGCGACGACGCAGGCGAGGAGGGCTAGAAACAGCAGGACGAGGACGCTGCGCTCGATCCATACGACCCGTTCAGTATCGTCGCGCCGTCGTCCGTCCTCAGGTTGATAGGAATCGTCGGCCACGCTTGATGCACCTTTCCCGATGCTGGAAAGATCGCCGCTCGCCTGTCGCACGACGCTGGTGCGGCAGTGCCGATGCAGGACTGATGCGACACGCCGCGCAAAGAATCGACATCGTGCCTTTCGCATCGGTGTAAACCGCGGCCCTCGACGTGATCCATCAGGTAATCCCCCGAGATAACGGAAAGGGGGCACCCCCGCTTTTTAAGGCGGTTTCTGGAGGCAGCTAGAGATTGCTGCCGATACCGGCGAATCGCACGACATGTTAGCCGCAAAGGTGATGCTGTCGGCTTCATCTTCCGGGGAGGACGCAATGAGAAGGACGGCCGCGTTGTGTGCGACGGCAGTGGTAACCACCCTGGTTGGCGGGCTTGCTTCGCCTTCCGCAGCGGCGGGTGATGAGCCTATGCAACCTCCGGCAGCCTTCCACGCGATCGTCCAGACGTTGGTCGACGCCGAAAATAGGGAGGATGATGCGGCAATGGCCGCGCTTTTTACCGACGACGCCATCTTGTTGCCGCCGGGCGGCGCGGCGCCAATCCAGGGAAGGGACAAGATTCGCGCGTTCCTAAAAGAATATGCAAGGCACAAGATGGACAATCACAAGATCACGCCGGCTGCACTCTTGCTCGGCGGTCCTAAGACCATGATCGATACCGGCACATGGAGCGCCGACGTTCCGGCGCAGGACGGTGCTCAACCTGCGCACGTGGCGGGCACCTATCTCGCCGTTGGTATTTTGATCGACGGGCAATGGAAGCTGTGGGCCAACTCTTGGCAAGTGGAGTCCCCTACCGGCGCGTTCGTCGGCTCATCGACTCCGCCAGAGGTTGGTTCATCAACGCCGAATAAGTAACGGGCGGGCGGGCAAATCCGCGATGCCGCGTTCCCGATGTCGCGAATCCGGTTCCATTGGGGAACCGGTGCTCATCGAATGGCGCGAGCCGAATACGTTCCAGCCACGCTGCTCATCTCACGACAATGGGTCTCAGGGACACAGAAGTTAGCAACGAAAGTGCCGGAGGTTTCCCGAGTACCAGCTCCTGGAATTCGCCAAAAAGAGCCCGTGAGCAGAATATACGATGAATGAGGCTGTCTCTCGGTCCTCTGTGCGTGCGAGGGCTCGGCTGAGAAAGCAGCTCCCTGGGTCAACATATAACTCGTCGGTTCATCTTTGCTGATGAGGCCGGATGGCCTGAAGCTTTCCGGCGGCAACATGCCAGCGCCAGACTGCGGAGATGGGATCGCGAGATCGGCGCTGATGGAGCGCGATTTGAAGTCCGCGATAAGTTTAATGATGCCGGTGACGCCTGGCGCCGATTCAAATGTGCCCTCGTAGGTCCTCAAGGGCGTGTCGATGTCGGCGTTTTGCGCCCCGACCCCGGCACCAAGCGCAAATTGCGAACCAGCAATGATCGATGTTGCGAGGAGCATTTGCCGCATTGTCATACCCTCCAAGCGAGGATGGACCCAGCATTACCGTCGGTGAAATGTTCGGTGCCGACCTTAGTCACAGCAGTTTATGGATCGCCGAGGTTAAGTCGCTTGGTCGAAACGGTTTGGCAAGAAACGCGCATCGACCGAGGCGTGATTCCTCGACCGTTTCCTCGGTGGCGTTTCCGGAGATCGTCAGTACCTTCAATTCCGGGATGAGTTCCCAGGCTTTGCGCATGAGATCCATCCCCGACATCCCGCCGGGCAGAACGATATCGGTAAGCAGCACTTGAATGCGGGCGTCGCGCGCCACGATCTCGAGCGCCTCCTCGGCGGTCCGCACACTCTTGACCTCGTGGCCACATTCCGTCAACGACTCTGCCGCCAGCTGACGGACATCGTCCTGGTCCTCGACGACGAGGATGACGGCTTTTCGGGGCGCCGCAAGCGGTGCGATGCCGGGTAGCGGGTCGCTCGACATCATCTCTTCTGAACGCGGGACGTATAGCCGCATCGTCGTCCCGGCGCCGACCCGGCTTTCGATCGCCGCGGTACCTCCGGACTGACGAGCGAAACCGTACACCATGGAAAGGCCTAGCCCGCTGCCTTTTCCGGTCTCCTTTGTGCTGAAGAACGGCTCGAACGCGCGGCCGACGACGTCCGCCCGCATGCCAACGCCGGTGTCGGCGATCTCGATGACGACATAGCCGCCCTCGGGAATCGCCAGACGCGCCGCCTGGTCTCCGTTCAATATTGCGTTCCGTGCCCCGACCCTCACGGTCCCCCCGCGCGGCATGGCGTCTCGCGCATTGAGGGCCAAATTCAGCAACGCGGCCTCGAACTGTCCGGGGTCGATCCAGACTGCCCAGAGGTCGGGATCGAACGTGTCGGCAACGCTAATCGTCTCGCCCACCGCATCCCTGATCAAAGGCAGCATGGCTGCGAAAATGCGGTCAATTCGCACGACACTCGGTCTCAGAGGTTGCCGGCGGGCAAAGGCCAATAGCTGTGCGGTCAAGCCCGCGCCACGCATCGCCGCCTCGAGCGCGGCTTTTGCACGTTGGCGAATAGGCGGCGTCGCATGCTGGTCGAGGGCGATGCGATCGACATTGCCGATCACCGCGGTCAACAGATTGTTGAAATCGTGCGCTATACCACTGGCGAGCCGTCCAATGTCTTCCAGCCGCTGCGATTTCTGCAGTGCGGCCTCCGCGGCGGCCCGTCGCGACGCGAAATAAGCGATAAGGCAGAGCGCCGCCCAGACCCCGGCACCGAGGATGGCATAGAACACAACACGTCCGTACCACGAGCGGAGGGCGACTTCCTGGTCGATCGCATAGGCCACGTAGACCGGATAGGGTGCAAGGCGCCGCCAGCGGAAGAAATGCGTCACGGCTCCTGGCGGCGTGTTCCATTTGTCGTTCTGCACACCGCTGGCAATGGAGCGCATCAACTCCGAGGTCGGTGGGAACCATCGCGGTTCCTCACCGGCGGAATCGGCGGCGAGCACGCTTCCATCCGCGCGAACGAGAACAGCCCGATGACGAACTTGCTCGTCGAGACCGCGGAAGAAGCTTTCGAAATATTCGACCGCAACCTCGATGACAATGACGCCGTCAAAATCACCGGTCGGCGACGACCGGCGCCGGCTTAGCGCAAATGTGCCGAGACGCGGCTTGCCGATGAGGGTACCGCCGCCATTCCGCAGGGCACGAAAATCTTCCCGATTCTCGAAGGACAGCTCGCGCGGATAGGTTGCCTGACTGGACGCGCGGACCCGGCCAGTGGCGTCGGCCAGCCAGATCGACGAGATCTGGTTCAGCCGATCCCGCGTCTCGCGAAGGAAGGTCGCGATTTTGTCGGAGCGGCTGATGGCGTCCCAATCCAATCCCGCCGTACGCAGCGCAATCTGATCAAGCACCAGCTCCTGCGTCTCGAAGACCTTCAACGCATGTTCGCTCATGATGCCGACTGACAAATCGACATGATCTTCCGTTGTGCGCAACGCGACGCCGCGATCATGCCATGACGCAAGGATGACAATGGCTACCAGCGCTAGGAGCGAGAGAAGAATGAATGCGCGACGCGGATGCCTCATCCCATCACACATGTCCTATGTCATCGCGCACGCAGATCGCGCGATTGAAGCCGAACCGTCACAAAAGCATCCGTTATTCGCTCAATGCGAGCAAGCCGATCCCCTCAGGAGCGTCAAGTCGCTGGCTATTTCGATTTCCGCGAGCAGTTTGCGCCATGGAATCTGCGAGACACGACCCAATTCGACTCGACCGAAGATGCGGGCATGTAGCAGGCTGGCGTGGCCATGCGGTTCCGTTTCGCTCGCCGACAGATACTCTTGGGAGCTGCGTTCCTGCTTGCGGCGACGCGGTCATACTCTCGCGCCGAGGCTCAGTTCTTCATCACCGTAGCCTCGACGACCTCGGCGGAGCAGACGGGTCTGCTTGGCTATCTCTTGCCAGTCTTCACGCAGAAGACCGGTATTGAAGTCTACGTCGTCGCCATCGGCGTGGGTCAGGCGCTCAAGAGTGGCGAGCTCGGAGAGTGCGACGTCCTCCTCGTGCACGACAGATCGAGGGAGCTGGAATTTATGCGGAATGGCTTTGGCAGCGTTCGCCGGGAGCTTATGTACGACGATTTCGTTCTGGTCGGGCCCCAAGATGACCCAGCCAAGGTCGACGCGATGCGCGACGTTGTCGCGGCGTTCCGCAAAATCGCGGAGGCCAAGTTGCCATTCGTCTCGCGGGGGGACAAGAGTGGCACGGAGGCCGCCGAGCATCGGTTGTGGATTGAGGCCGGCGGTCGCCCTAAACCGCAGCGTGACCCGTGGTATCTTGCGACGGGGTCCAGCATGGCACAGACGCTCGCGGTAGCGGCGTCGATGAACGCCTACACGCTGACCGATCGCGGCACTTGGCTTAAGTCGAACGATCGTCGCGACCGCAAAATCGTTGTCCAAGGCGACAAACGCTTGATCAACCGGTACGCGGTGATCCTGGTCAACCCGGTCCGTTGCCCAGAGGTGAAGGTGGAGCAGGGGATGGCCTTCATCGATTGGCTGACCTCGCGCGAAGGGCAAGACACAATCGCCAGCTTCAGGATCAACGGTGAGCGGGTTTTTTTCCCCGACCATGTCCCGCAATAGAAGCCAAGTGGGAGGCGTCGTCACCGCTCTCACGGCGGGGGCGAAAACGAGCTACCCCCTGGTTCCTTTACCTAAGCTGCCCGCACCTGACGCAGGAAGGTCTCGACCTCGTCCTTGAGGCGGACCGACTGTTTCGTCAGTGCGCCTGCGGCGTCGACAACCTCGGCCGCCGCCGTCGTGACGTCGCCGGTCATCTGCTTCGTTTCGGCGATGTTGGTGGAGACGCTGGCTGTCGCCTGCGCCGCTTGCTGGGCGTTTTCCGCGATCTCGCGCGAAACGGTGCCCTGCTCCTCGATCGCCGCAGCGACGGTGGCGGCGATCTCATTGACCCGGCCGATGGTGGCGCCGATGCCGCGGATGACGCCGACGGCTTGGTTGGCCGCATCCTGGATGCGGGCGATTTGCGAGCGGATCTCGTCGGTGGCACCGGCGGTCTGGTTGGCAAGCCCCTTGACCTCCGAGGCGACCACGGCGAATCCCTTGCCGGCCTCGCCGGCGCGCGCCGCCTCGATCGTGGCGTTGAGCGCCAGCAAATTGGTTTGTCCGGCGATCTGATCGATGAGCTGCACCACCTGGCCGATCTGCTGCGCCATGTCGGCGAGCGCCTGCACCTGCGCATCGGCCGCCGTCGCCTCGTGCGCGGCGTCCTCGACGACGCGGGTCGAGGACGACATCTGGTGGCCGATCTCCGCCGCTGCCGCGGACAATTGCTCGGTGGCGGCGGCGACGCTGTTGACGTGGCTCGCCGTTTCCTCGGCGGCGTGCGCGGCGCCGCCGGCGCGATCGCTGGCGTGGTCGGTGGCCGAAGCCATCTTGCGCGCCATCGCCTCCATGCGGTTGGCCGCGCTCACCACGGTCTCGATGAAGGTGGAGATGCTCGCGTCGAAGGCGGCGGTGCAGGCGTCGATCTGCTTGGCGCGCTCTTCGCGGCTCGCATGCTCCTCGGCCTGAAGCGCGCTCAAGCGTGCGGTCTCGATCATGCTCCGCTTGAAGATTTCCACGGCCTTCGCAATCTCGCCGACCTCATCCGAGCGGTTGGTCGCGGGAACGGACACGTCGGTATCGCCGCCGGCGAGCGTCGTCATTGTCGCGGTGATGCCCATGATCGGTCGCGCGATACGCCGCGCCAGCAGAATGGCGACGGCGATGCCCAAGAGCAGGTTCGCCACGACGGCGATGCGGATGATGAGCGAGCTCCGGCGGCCCAAGGCGCCCGCATCCTCGCGGAAGGTCAAGCCTTGCGCTTTGGCCTCCTCGACCAGGATGTCGAATTTGCCCTCGACGGTCTTCAGCAGCTGGGCGCGTTCGGCGGTGATCTTGGCGAGATCGGCGCCGGCGCCGCCCTGCAGCGCCGCGAGCTTTGCCTCGCCGGCGCGCTTCGTTGCGTCGAGCCAAGCGCCGAGCGGTGCTTTGATCTGCTCGACCAGCGTCGCTCCCGACCGGTCCGGAAAACGCTCGACGACGATCGCGAAGTCGTCGGCGATGGCGCTCGCCAGCTCGTCTTGCTGCTTTGGCAGGTTCTTCAGCAAGCCCGGATCGTCCGCGGACAACGCGACGGTGGCGGCGCGATCGAGACGGAGGAAATTCTCCAGCGCGCTGCGCGAGAAATCAATCGACATCAGCGGCTTGTCGTAGACGTCGCCGGTGAGCGCGCTGGCTCGCTCGAGCTCGATGAGCGCGTAGCCGCCAACGGCCGCGCCAATGCTAATGGTGGCGGCGAACCCCACCAGCAGCTTGGAGCGGATTTTCATGGCAGTGTCCCCCCGACAGAGCCAGTAAGGCTCGCGACTATTCCGTGACCTTGATCTTCATCTTCATTTGCGGGTGGATCGCGCACTGCACCTCGGATTCGCCGGTGTGATCGAACTTCACCTCGCTCGACTCGCCGGACTTCTGCGTTCGCAAGTCGAAGGACATGCCCGCCGTTTTCGAGTAGACGTTATGCGTGAACGGATCCTTGTTGGCGAAGACGACCGACTGGCCGGCTTTGATCGTGACCTCCGGCTCCGAAAACTTCTTGTCTTCCTGATAGACGGTGGCGCCTTCGGCGTGTGCGACGGCGGCCGTGAGCGCCATCGCCATCGCCATCGAAATCACAGTCGCTACTCTCACCATAACGATTCCCCTCTTGGACGGATCAGCGCTGCGCCGTGTGCGGTCCGGCAAAAAGAACGGGCACATGGACGGGCGGGTTGTCGCCGGTCAGCGTCATCATGAAGTCGACAAGGTCGGCCTTTTCTCGCTCCGTCAGGTGGAGCGGCTTCACCTCCTCAGAGAGGCTCGGCCGCTGGACGAAGCCGTGATCGTAGTGCTCGACCACGGCGAGCAGCGTCGGCACCGAGCCGTCATGCATGTAGGGCGCGCGCCGCTCGACGTCGCGCAAGGTCGGCGTCTTGAAGGCGTGCTGCATGCTCGGAAGATCGAGAATCTTGGCGCGGCCGATATCGCCGTCGGGGAGACCGATGTCGCGGAAGCTGTTGTCGGTGAAATTCCAGCCGGAATGGCAGGCTTGGCAGTTGGCCTTGGTGTTGAAGACTACGAAGCCGCGCTTGGCGGATTCGGAGATCGCCTTCTCGTCGCCGGCGATCCAACGATCAAACGGCGCGGTGCCGGAGACGATGGTCCGCTCATAGGTGGCGATCGCCTTTGCCGCATTGGCGACACTGATGCCTTCTCCGGGGAACACCTGGGTGAAGCGCTCGCGATAGCCCTCGATCGCGCCGAGCTTCGCCGCGAGCTTGTCGAGCTCCTGGTTCATCTCGACCGGCGCCGACATCGGGCCCAGCGCCTGCTCCTCGAGATTTGCCTTGCGCCCGTCCCACATCAACAGGTCCGCCCAGGCGGCGTTGAGGATGGTGGGCGTGCGCCGGCCGAGCACGGTCATGCCGTGGCCGATGCCGCGCGGCAACCCATCGCCCCAAGAGAGCGCCGGATTGTGGCAGCTGGCACAGGAGATGTAGTTGGCGCCGGAGAGGCGCGGATCGAAGAACAACATCTCGCCGAGCGCGGCTTTTTCGGCGCTATAGGGGTTGTCGGTCGGAAACGGCACCGAGGTGGGCCGCGTATAGAGCGCCTTCAGCTGCTCAAGCGACATAGTCTGGGCGCCGTACGCTATGCACGGCAGCATGGCAGCGGCCATGAAAACGCTGAACCATTTCGGGTTACGCACGGCATCCTCGCAGCAAGGGAGCAGGATGCCCGTGATGCTATGCTCCCCCCGTTGCCAATTGCTTAATCACGCCTCCTTCCTGGGGAGTTGATTCGGTTAATTGCCCCTTAAGGATTAACAACGGCCAGGAGCGCTCTTGTCGGCTGTCACTCTTCCGACTGCACGTAGCGCATGAGGTTGAGTTCGTTGCGCGCTTGATCGGGATCGATCAGAACCACGACGAAGGTGTCGCTGACGAAGGAGCTCAGATCGCCGTTATCGTTCCCTGACCATGCGCGCAGGGACTCGATCTTCGCGTAATAGGTGTCGCCCGGGCGCACGCTCACCGTCTTGAATTGATTGGGGTAGAGGCCCAGCGAGAGGACCTTGATTTCGTAAGTGCCGGGGGGAACGTCGCGATAGAAGACGCCGCCGGGAATGGAGGTGCCCACGGTCGCGCCATTCAGATAGAGCGGCGGCCGCGACAGGCTCTCGTACGGCTCGTAGTCACGATAAAAGTAGACGCGACCCTGATCGGGCGGGACGGGGGGTACGGTGGCGGCTACCTCCGGAAAGCGCGGTCCCGCCGCGCCGGTGCACGCGCCGAGCAAGAGAACGAGCGCGAAGGCAAGGCGATGGAGGTTGCTCATGGGCAATATCCTCTCCTTTGAGGTCCCCGTGCTTTCTCGCCTCAGTTGATGCCGCCTTGCCCGTCGTAGCAGCCGCCGATCGAGGTGGTGCGCCACTCCGAACAATCGCGAAGATTGGGGCCGTCATAGCATCCCGCGAGCGCGCTCAGCATCGCCACAGCGATGGCCAGCTTGAACCGCGGGCGGCTGCTGACCGCCCTCGTCTGACATTTCACGTGCGCACCGATGCCGTGAGGGAACCTGGTGCAACTATAAGAGCAGGTCTGGTGCGGCGCTCATTACATCGCCGACAGGTTGCGAGCGAGATGATTGGTGACGATCAACTATTCCCTGAGTCGTCAATGATCAGGGATGCCCCAAGACATGCGCTCGCACATCGGCGGGCGTGAAGAAATCGAGCCGATGATCGCCGCCGGTCAACTCGAGAAGGGCCAATCCGGTGATCTTGTCGCCGATGCGCTCTTGTCTGTCATCCGGAAAGACAAAGGCGGTGGAGGGCAGCCAAACGTGGCGGACGCCTGCAATGATGCGGTCGAGCGCCTGATGCGTGTGGCCCGAGATCACGAGGCGAAGGTCGCTCTTCGCCAGCAAGTCGAGGAGACGGCGTCGCGGCGCCAGCGGCACATAGCGGATGTGCGGCCGCCCGTCGGCCGGATCTTCCCAAAAAAGCGGCTTGTGCAGCAAAAGCGCAAGCGGTCGTGCCGGCGCTGCCGCAAGTTCCATCGCGAGCCAGTCCCACTGCGCGCGCTCCGCGTCGGTCTCGGTGCCGAGGAGCTGTGCGTTGAGGCCAAGGAGCAGCCAGCCGGCCGCTTCGAGGCGCCAGTGATCGTCACCGAAGAGGGCGCCGTAGCGGCGAAGAAGCGCGAGATCGAGCGGCTCTTCGGCGGGAACATGAGGCGCCGGGCGATGATCGCCGATATCGTGATTGCCGGGGAGGAAGCGGAGCGGCGTCGGCCAATTGCTGGCGAGCATCCGCGCGTGCTCGTGCTGGTCCGGATCGCTGAAGCCGTCAAGCGTGATGTCGCCCAAATGAATGGTGAGATCGATGCCGGCTGCGCCGACATAGCGCTCGATCGCCTGCCAATTCGCGTTGAAGGCATCGGCCGTCGCCGCCAGATGGCTGTCGCTGACGAGAGCGATCCGCATGGGCGCGATCTTAGTCGATTTTCGTGGCAGATTGGCAACGGTCGGTCTTCAGCCTAGAAACTGCACGATGGCGGCAGCGGTGGCGCGCGTGCGAATCTTCAAGCTCACCATGATCGGCGCGATTGCAGTCCTCTCGGTCATGCCGCGCGCCATGGCGGCGCCGGCTGAGGATGCCGCCTGGAAGGCGACATCGCACGACGTGGTGAAGGGCCTCGGCCGCTGCTACGTCGAGCCGCGGCACAAGCAAAGCTGGCGGCTCTCGGGCGACCATCTCATTTGGGAGACGCGATCGCTCGGACGCGTGAAGGTTGATCGCCGCGCCGAGGTGCCGATCGCCATCATTGAACGCGCGACCCTCGGGCGCGCCGCCGATGCGCCGGGCTATCCCTACATGGTGGAGATGCGGCTCGAGCGCGCGGTCACGGCGGCAGCCACCGTCGGCGGTCAGTTCAATCCCGACTTCAATTACGAGACCGCAACATTGGCGTGCGCGCTGAAAAAGGAGGGAGATGCCGAGCGGCTCAAGGACGCCATCAATCACCTCATTGAGCTGGCGCGCGGCAATCACGCGCCGCCGAGATAAGCTTCCTGCACCATCGCGTTGTTGCGGAGGCTCTCGGCGCTGCCCGCGAGCACGACTTCGCCGGTTTGCAGCACATAGCCATGCGTGGCGATCGAGAGCGCCATGTTGGCGTTCTGCTCCACCATGAAGATCGTCGTGCCTTGACGATTGATCGCCTGGATGAGATCGAAAACCTGCTCGACGAAGGCCGGCGAAAGGCCCATCGACGGCTCGTCCATGCACAGAAGCTTCGGCCGCGCCATCAGCGCGCGCGCCATCGCCACCATCTGCTGCTCGCCACCCGAGAGCGTGCCGGCGGCCTGCGCCAGGCGCTCCTTGATGCGCGGGAAGAGCGTGAAGACGCGCTCCATGTCGCCTTCGATCGCGGCTTTGTCGTCGCGCGTGAAAGCGCCCATCTCGAGATTCTCGCGCACGGTCATGCGCGGAAAGAGCCGGCGCGCCTCCGGCACCGGCGCGATGCCGCGCTTGACGCGCTCGGCCGTCGGCATGGTGTTGATGACGGTGCCGCCGTAGCTCACGGAGCCCGAGGACGGCCGCACGATGCCCAGGATGGTCTTCATCGTCGTCGACTTGCCGGACGCGTTGCCGCCGAGGAGCGCGACGATCTCGCCCTCGCCGACGACATAATTGACGCGCTTCAGGACATGGAGCTCGCCGTAATAGGTGTCGACGTCCTTGAACTCAAGAAGCGGTCGCCGCGGCGGTTGCGGCTGTGCGTCCGAGATAGGCACTGAGCACTTCCTTGTTGCGGTGAACCTCTTCCGGCGTTCCCTCGGCGATCTTCTCGCCGTGATCGAGGACGATCACGTTGTCGGCGATCTCGTTGACGACGTTGAGCTTGTGCTCGATCAGGAGGATCGTGAGCCCGCGGTCGCGCAGACCGCGGATCTGATTGGTGAGCTCGAGCGTCTCGGTCGGATTCATGCCGGCGGTGGGCTCGTCGAGCAGCAGCAGCACCGGCTCCGTCATCAGCGCGCGAGCGATTTCGAGACGGCGGCGATTGGCGTAGGAAAGCGTGCGCGCCAAGTGCTGAATCCGCGGCATGAGACGATTGCCGAAGATGCCGAGGATCGTCAGCACGCGCTCGCGCGCCAGGTGCTCCTCGTTCCGGACGCGCGGCGGACGGATGACCGCGCCCATGGCGCCGGCGTGCGTGCGCGTGTGGGCGCCCACCAGCACGTTTTCGAGCAGGGTCATGTTGGCGAAGAGGCGCAGATTCTGGAAGGTGCGCGCCGCGCCTCGCGCGACGATCGCGTCGGGCTTGAGGCCGGTGATGTCCTCACCCGCGAGTAGCACGTGGCCGCCGGAGGGCTCGGTCAAGCCCGTCACCAGGTTGAAGAAGGTGGTCTTGCCTGAGCCGTTGGGGCCGATCACCGCGACGATGCTGCCGGGCATCACCGTGAGGTCGAGGCCGCGCACCGCCTGGATGCCGCCGAAGGCTTTGCGCAAGCCCCGCACCTCGAGCAGCGGCTTCGCCGCATCAACGGCGCGGTGATGGAGCTTTTCGGGGCCTTTGATGTCGGCGGCACGCGACGGCATCGCCGCCTGCTCGTCGAGTGTCAGCGCGGTGACGGCGCGGCGCGCGGGAATGATGCCCTCGCGGCGGTAAAGCATCATGATGACCAACACGATGCCGAAGATGAGCTCGATCGACTGCACGAGATCGATGCGCTCGAAGAAACCGATGCCGGTGACCTGGCCGAACCAATGGACCCATTGGGTCAGGTCTTGCAGGAACCAGGATTGCAGCAGCTGCAGGAAAACGGCGCCCACGACGACGCCGGCGACGCTTCCCATGCCGCCCAACACGATCATGACGAGCAGCATCACCGAGACCGGGAACATGAACATCTCCGGCGTCGCGGTCTGGAGCTTCGCCACATAGAAGGTGCCTGTGGCGCCGGCGAAACCCGCGCCGATGGCGAAGGCGAGGAGCTTCAAGCGCGTGCGGTTGACGCCCATGGCTTCGGCGGCGATCTCGTCCTCGCGGATCGCCATCCAGGCACGGCCGATGCGCGAGTCCTTGAGGCGCATGCTGACCAAGATCAGCAGCACGATCATGATGAGGCCGAGATAATAGTAGGGCGTCGACTGCACGCCGAAGCTGTAGCCGAAGAGCTTCGGCGTATTGACGCCGTTCAAGCCTTGCGCGCCATTGGTGAGATAGGGCGTGTTGCGCGCGACGATCGGCACGATCTCGCCGAAACCCAAGGTGACGATGGCGAGATAGTCGCCTTTGAGGCGCAAGGTCGGCGCGCCGAAGAGCACGCCGAAGAAGGCAGCGATCACCGCCGCGATTGGCAGCACCAGCCAGAATGAGACGGTGAAATGTACCTTGTCGGCCGTCGTCGTATGGAGGTGCTCCACCAGCCCCAGCCACTGGAAGGGCTCCCAAAAGCTGCTCCAGTCCGGCTGCACCTGGTATGAGGCCAGGATGCCGCAGGTATAGGCGCCGATGGCGAAGAAGGCGGCGTAACCCAAATCGAGGAGCCCGGCGAAGCCCACGACGATGTTGAGACCAAGCGCCAGCATGGCGAAGGCGGTGGCGTTGGCGGCGGCGTCGATGTCTCCTTCATTGTTGTCGATGACCGGGAAGAGCGCCGCCAAGATGATGAGCGTGACGGCGACCCGCGCCTGCCACTTCT
>Ga0306920_100005047_pt1 | contig 16984 bp, 10 predicted proteins | sample flu12Cox44000170_FD_204666 | JGI IMG/M metagenome (GOLD analysis project Ga0306920, IMG submission 204666) | Lab enrichment of tropical soil microbial communities from Luquillo Experimental Forest, Puerto Rico - flux4day.12C.oxic.44.000.170 (v2)... | ecosystem: Environmental > Terrestrial >... | reverse complement strand
TGTCCTGTTGATTCCGCTCGCCCTGACTTCCACCCAGGCCTCCATTCGCCGGCTGGGCAAGCGCTGGCAGATGATTCACCGGCTCATTTATGTCACCGCCGTATTAGGAGTCATCCATTACATCTGGCTAGTGAAAAAAGACATTCGCAAGCCTGTCATCTATGCCTCGATTCTGGCCGTGCTGTTCGCCTATCGACTCATCATTTGGGCTTGGGCGCGCAGGGCTTCTCCGGCGAGCGCTCAAACCGCGTCAATTGCCCGACGCACCATCCCGGCTGATTAGGCTCGCTCAACAGCACCGCGCAGCTCGATTGCTGTATCATCGTGAAGTTCCACCAGCAACTACCGGAACGCCCCTCCAGCATGGATGAGCAAAGTTTCAAAAGGCTGCTCCGTCGAACTGTGGCCGTTCCTGTAGCCCTACTCGTCCCGCTCGCCGTACTGCTCACGGTTGAGATTCTCAGCCTCACCTCGGCCCTCCGTTGGGTCAGTCACGCCGAAGAGGTCATTGCCAATTCCCGCCAGTTGATGCGCTACACAATCGAAATGGAGACCGGGCTCCGCGGCTATTACCTGACCGGAGACCGACGCTTCCTCGATCCATTCCTGGCCTCACGGTCCGGGGTGTTTGAGGAGCTGGGCTTGCTACAGCGACTGACCGCCGACGAGCCCCAAGCACAGCAACAGCTATTGGAGGTACGCCAGCTCGACTTGAGGTGGATGGATTACGCCGACCGTCTCTTAGAGCTACCCACAGGTCATGTCTCGACCGAGGAGTATGGCGCCGGGAAAGACCTGATGGAACAAATCCGGGCAAAGCAACTCGCGCTCGTGAACACCGAAGAGGCGTTTCGTGACGCTCATTTTCGCCATGCCACAACCCTCAACCGCGTCGTTATCGCCACTGCCGTTGGGCTCTCCATCGCCATTGCCGTACTGCTCTTCACTCTCACGCGCCGCGAGCTGAAGCAGCTGTCCGACACGTATGAGGGCCACCTGCGCGCCGAGGAAGAAAAGAGCCGGCAGCTGGCCGACAGCCGCGAGCGTTACCAGATCACATTGAACAGCCTGGGCGATGCGGTAATCGCCACCGATGCTAATGGCGGGGTCCGCTACATCAATCCCATTGCCCAGCAACTGACGGGATGGGCCAATTATCGGGAAGCGCGCGGACGTCCTCTGACCGAAGTAGCGTCTTTGATCGATGAACGCACCCGCCAACCCATTGCCGATCCGGTGGAACAGGTGCGCAGGGCCAAACAGGTCGTTGGCATGTGGAACAACATCCTGCTGGTCAGCCGATCCGGCAGGGAGTATCCCATCGAGATGAACGCCGCGCCCATCATGAACCGTCTTCGTCAGCTGACGGGGGTAGTGCTTGTCTTTCGCGACATTACGCAGCGCCGCCAGACCGAACAGACGCTGCGCGCCAGCGATCGTCTGGGTCAGGCCGGACGCCTCGCTGCCACCATCGCGCACGAAATCCGCAATCCGCTCGATACCGTCTCCAATCTGCTCTTCCTTCTCCGCCAGGATTCATACGCGAATGCTGACACCAAGCACTACCTCGAACTCGCCACCGACGAGTTGGCACGCATTACCCAGATTACGGGCCAGCTATTGACTTTTCACCGCGAAGCGCAATCTCCGGTTGCGGTCGATCTCATCAAGGTCGTCGAAAGCGTGCTCACCTTGTACGCGCCGCAAATCAGCATGCAAGCGATCACCGTCACCAAGTGCTACGAGACCAACCAATCGGTGCGCGGTTTCCCCGGCGAATTGCGCCAGGTGTTCGCCAACCTGGTGGCCAATGCCGTTCACAGCATGCCCAACGGCGGCAGATTATTGCTCCACATCTTCGAATCGAGCCTGCCCTATAACCCCGAGCGCAAAGGCGTTCGCGTCACGGTGCTGGACAATGGGAGCGGCATTCCGCCGGGTGTGCGTAAGAACCTTTTCGCGCCCTTCTACACAACCAAGGGTGAAAGCGGCACCGGCCTTGGCCTGTGGGTCACGCGCGGCATCATCGAGAAACACGAGGGTACGATTCACTTCATCAGCACCGTTCGCCGCGGCCGTAGCGGCACGGCATTCTCCGTGTTTCTTCCGTTCGAACAGGTGCTCGGCAAGCTGGAGCTGCCTAAACCGCAGCCAGTCACCTCCGTCGCCCAATAAAAAACGCCGGACGCTTGGCCCGGCGATGGCTATACCAAAAACCCATGCTACTGGATGTCGAAGTGCTCCTGGTGCAGCATAGAGTCGCTCTTTACCAGAACGGTCTTTCCGGTCAGTTCCTCCATCTCCGTGATGAGCTTCCCGTTGTTGGCCTTGAGCGCCTTGGCGACTTCCGGATTGACCCGCAGTGCGATGTCAGTGCGCTCGTGTTCTTTGATCATCTTGCGCATCTCAATGTAGATCTCATTGCACACTGTCGTCACCGACTTTACGAAGCCTGCGCCGATGCAGTACGGACACGACTCGCCCAGGGTACGTTCCAGCGACTGCTTCACGCGCTTGCGCGTAATGGCCACCAGGCCGAAATCGTTGAACTGCAGCGCTTTTGAAGGAGCCCGGTCGGCGCGCAATGCCTCTTCCAGCGCCGCCATGACCTTCTGCCGGTTCTTGCGTTCATCCATGTCGATGAAATCGATCACGATGATGCCGCCGAGATCGCGCAGCCTGATCTGTCGCACGATCTCCTTCACTGCATCGATGTTCGTCTTGACGATGGTGTCTTCCAGCCGTTGTGTTTTGCCGACGTACTTGCCGGTGTTGATGTCGATCGCTACCAGCGCTTCCGTCTGGTTGATAACGATGTATCCGCCGGTCTTCAACCACACCTTCGACTTCAGTGCATTGTTGATCTCATCCTGGATACCGAAGTGCTCGAACAGGGGAGCGCTCTTGGTGTAAAGCTTGATCCGCCTTACGAGCGAAGGCTGGAAACGCTGCGCAAACCGCACGACACGCTCGTATTCGTCTTCCGTGTCAACCCAGATCTGCGAAAAGTCGGCGTTCACCTGGTCGCGCAGCACGCGCTCCACCAGGTTCAGGTCGTGATAGATCAGTGCCGGCGACTTGCTGTTCTCTGCGCGGTTCTTGATCTCAGCCCACAGATGTTTAAGGAAACGAATGTCGGCGCGCAGTTCGTCTTCCTTGATATTGGCCGCTGCCGTTCGAACGATAAAGCCCCCCAGTCCGTTCTCGCGCTCGCTGGTAACGATGCGCTTCAGACGCTGGCGCTCCTCTTCCGAATTGATCTTGCGCGACACACCGACGTGGTTCACCGTCGGCATGTACACCAGGAACCGCCCCGGCAGCGCGATATGGCTGGTAATGCGCGCTCCCTTCTTGGCGATCGGCTCTTTAGCAATCTGGATGAGGATCTCCTGCCCTTCTTTCAGCAGGTCGGAAATCAGCGGCTGGGGGCGATGTGGGTGCGTGCGCAGATTGTTGCGGCGACCACGACGACCGCGCTGGCTGCGGCGATCATAGCCTGTGCGCTCAACCTGCCGCTGCTGGTAGGCGGCAGTGGGAGCTGGCGCTCGCAACTCCGCCCGCCCGTTGGTCTCTTCGTCGTACTCGTCTTCGCCGTTTTCGTCGCGGCCGCCAACGAATCGCGTTTCGCCGCGTTCCTCGGCGGCAACGACTTCGTCTTCGTCGACATCGGCAACCTTCGGAATCCAGCGGTCGGAGTAGGAATCGCCATTGTTAAGGGTTTCTTCCTCGAGCTCCAAATCCGCATCGCCGGCCACCTCACGCAACGCTTCGATGTTCTCCGGCACAGGATGGAATTCCATCTCGTCGTCCTCGAGGGTTTCGTGCTCCAGCGTTCGCCCCTCGGGTGCGTGCTCGGGTGCGGCATGCCGCTGGAAACCGACCGGCGCTCGAGGAGCGGCTTCCTCCTCGTGATGCCCTGCTTCTTCAACGCTTGATTCCGTCGCGACTTCGCTCGTTCCGTGCTCGGTGGTTTCAACGTTCTCCAGACTGGACCATGGCTGGTTGAAGATCACCGCCGCCGCTTCTTCCCGCGCGAAGCTGGGAAACTTGTTCGTGGTCGCCCCATCTTTGGCCGTCGACCGAGCTTCGGCAGGCGCATGATGTTCGACTTCCTGCGGGCGAGCTGGCGGAGCCGGCGACGGCGACTGCTCAGGAGTCTCGACGCTCTCTTCGACTTCTTCGTACTCGAATTCGTGCTCGGGTTGCGCTTCAACCGGCGGCTGGAAGCCTTCGGCTGGCGCTTCAGCCACCGGTGTCGGCGAGATAACCGCTTCGACCGACTCCGGTTCCGTCCGATCGGCTTCCGCCGCTGGCGGCGTCAGGTTGCGATACTTGGAAATCGACTCGCCCGGTAACACGATGGGCGCATAGCGCTGCGGCGCGGGACGGCTTTCGGCAAGTGTTTCGGAGGTTTCAGCAGCTTCCGCTGCTGCTTGTGTCTCGGAACGCTGTGGTTCCGTCGGCGAGTAACCATCATCGCGGGCGCCACGACGTCCGCCGCGACGGCGACGTCCGCGCCAACGACGTGCTCCTTCAGGCGGCCCCGATTCTTCGCTCGTTGCGGGCGATTCTCGACGTTCGTTCTCTCCGCTCGAATCCTCGGAAGAAATGCCTTCCGCGGCTTCGACAGATTCCCTTTGCTCGTCACCAGAAGCCTCAGTAGCAACCGAGGCTTCCGGTTGCGAGGGCCGACTCAGGCTTACGCCGGTCGGTGGTGCGGGAATCTCCCCAAACTCCTCCGAGTCTTCCTCGTCCGCCAGTTCGAGAAAGTCAGAAACGTAAAGGAATGCATCGCGCTCCAGTCCGATGTCGACGAATGCCGACTGCATACCGGGCAGTACGCGGGTAACGCGGCCTTTGTAAATGGATCCAGCTAAGGTGTATTCGTTTTCCCGTTCATAAAACACTTCAGCAAGTTGGTCGTCTTCGACCAGCGCCACTTTGGTTTCGTGGGGGGTAGAAGACACATAGAGTTCTTTGTTCATGGACGCTCCGGGGAGCGGCGCGTGTTCAGGGGGCGGACAAGGAGGGAATCAGCGGCGCAACGCCAGGGGAGACACACTCCGGGGCTCGCCCGGATGTGCTCCCAGCCAGAAGTTGCTTACGGCAATCTTTGCGATCGTCTGCACCGTCAATTTAGCAAGCTCTACGAGGTTTGTGACCACACCCTCCTATTACGGAAGGGGTCGTTACCTGCCTCGTCTTCGCTTGACCTGTAATCCTGTCCGGCCACCTTAACGTGCGGCCGATCCTTGCCCTCGTTCGTGAGGGCGCTCGTAATCTTTTGTCACTCTTCGAAAGCCCTAATCCCGTTTGCGGATTGCCTTCCCGGCGAGTAAAATCCGGCGTTTGCCGGCCCGCGTCTCCTTGGCGCGCTTTCCCATAGCCGACAAAAACTCGACCCTTTAGTTCACAAACCTGCGCATGCGGACGTTCATCACAATCCCCAGCGCCAGGAACATGAACAGTACTGACGATCCCCCGTAACTCATTAATGGCAAGGGGATTCCCGTGACCGGCATAAATCCTACCACCATGCCCACGTTGACCAGAATGTGGAATGCGAGCACCGCAACCACTCCCATGACCACGAAAGCACCTGCCCGGTCAGGGGCCGTCTGAGCGTTCTGAATCAGACGCATCAGCACGATAAAGTATAGCAGCAAAAGGCCCATAGCGCCTATGAATCCGTGTTCCTCGGCGAAGGCCGCGAAGATGAAGTCGGTATGCGGCACCGGAAGGAATTGCCCCTGGGTCTGGCTGCCCTGGGCGGTACCTTTGCCGAAAATGCCTCCGGCGCCTACGGCGACCAGGGACTGTATCAACTGGTAACCCTTATGTTGGGGATCGGCCTCCGGCTCGAGGAAGCTGGTAAGCCGGTCTTTCTGGTAGGGCTTCAGAACGTGCCACCCCACCGGCGCCAGCAAGGCCGCTACCAGCAGAATGACCAGTGCATGCTTGGCCTTCATCCCACCCAAAAACAACCCCATGGTGGCAATCGGCAGGTAGGTCAGCGCCGTACCCAGGTCGGGTTGCACCAGCACCATGAGCATCGGAATTCCCACCAGCGCTCCCGCCTTCACGATGTCTTGCGCTTCGCAGTCGGCCTTCAGGTCGGCGAAGTACTTGGCGACCGCCAGGATGAGCGCCAGCTTGATCCACTCCGACGGTTGGAAGTGGAACAGTCCGACGTCGACCCAGCGGCGTGCGCCGAGATACTTCTTGCCGAAAACGGCCACCGCAAGCAGCGAAAGTATAGAGAGCACGTAGAAAATAGGTACGCGTTCGATCAGCGCCTGATAGCTCACCATACTCATGGCGAACATCAGAGCGACTCCGCCCAGCACCCAGTAGATCTGCTTGATGTGCACGCCCATGAACTTCGTGTTGAGCGTCGCGCTGTAGATCTCGACTACGCCCAGTGCACAGATCAGCAACACCAGCGCTAGCAGCACCCAGTCGAAGTCGCGATAGGAAACGTAGCGGCTCAGTGATCGCTCCTCCGCGCTCGGTCCGGGGCGGGCGGGATATTGGACTTCTCGGCGGGCTTCTTGGGAACCTGGTTGGTAGCGCTTTGACCCGAAGCCGGCGCTTCGAACAACTCGGATTGACCGGGTTGGGAGGGCACCGGAGTCACGGCTTCCGGTGTCGCCATCTCGGTGTGCGACTCGCTTGCCTCGAGAGTCGATTGCGGTAAAGGCTTCTGGCCATCAGCTACGCCCGGTGCCGCCGCCACCGGCTTGGGCTTGCTCTTGAGATCCAGCCCTACGGTGTAGTGCCCGCCCTGCAGTTTGTTGTCGCCGGGATTAGCGCCTCCGTCATGCCAGACTGCGGCCACTTCGGCATGGTTGGCCGCGGGAGCGTTTGCTCTTGCGACTTGCGTCTGACGAGTGCGCTGGTTCTCGACGTACACTTTGATGACCTGCGACGCTGCCCGCGCAGCGAAGAATCCGTGCTCGCCCTCTTCGAGAAGCACCGCAACCACCAGCTCAGGATTGCGTCGCGGGGTCACGCCGACAAACCAGCCATTGTCCTTGAACTTGCTCTTCTCGCTGGCTGACATCTTCTTCTTGAGCTCGTTGGAAACCGTCTGAGAACTGCCGGTTTTGCCGGCGAAGTCGATGCCGGGCAGGTGTGCGCTGGCCGCCGTCCCTCCCGCAGAGACCACAAGCGCCATGGCGTCGGTGATGATGGTCCAGTTCTTCTCGTCTATGGGGATCTTGGTTTCGTCGTTGTAGTGGGCAACCTGCTTGAACTCGGGCGGAAACTGATCCGGGAACGCAACGTGCGGACGCCTGAGCGATCCGTCAGTCGTGATTGCGCCGATTGCGCGCGCCAGTTGAATCGGCGTGGTCGCCACCGCGCCCTGACCGATGCCCACAGAGATCGTCTCGCCGGCATACCACTTCTGCTTGAAGTTCTTCGCCTTCCACTCTTCCGACGGCATCACTCCCGCGACTTCTTGCGGAAGATCCACCCCCGTCTTCTGCCCCAGGCCGAGCAGCGTCGCCCATTTGGCGATGCGGCTGATGCCTAATTTCTGCGCCAGCGTGTAGAAATACGAGTCACACGACTGGTAAATGGCTTTGCTGATGTTCACGCTGCCGTGGGTGGTATGGTTGGCCACAATCCAGCACTTGAAGTAGCGGCCATAAAAACTCTTGCCACCGCCGCAATTGACGACCAGGTCTTGCGCAATGCCTTCCTGCATGCCGGCCGTCGCCATTATGATCTTGAACACCGAGCCCGGTGCGAGCTGCGCCTGGATTGCCTTATTCAGCAGCGGCTTGCCCGGATCGTTGACCAACTGGTTCCACTCGTCGCGGGTGATGCGTACCGCAAACTCATTGGGGTCGAACGCCGGCCGGCTGACCATCGCTAGAATCTCGCCCGTCCGCGGGTCCATGGCGACGATGGCTCCGGGCCTGCCCTCCAGTGCCTGCTCAGCGGCGATTTGCAGATCGAGATCGATAGTCAACTTGAGCTGCTTACCAGGAACAGCAGGCACATCGCTGAGCGTACCCACTTCCTTACCGCGGCTATTGACCAGCACCTGCCGCGAGCCGTTCTTGCCCATCAGGACGTCGTTATAGTACTGCTCGACTCCCGACATGCCGACTACGTCGCCCGGACTGTAGAGCTCCCACTGCGGCTGCGTCAGCATTTCCTCGCTCACTTGCCCGACATAGCCGATCACGTGCGCCATGAAACCGTTCTTGGGATACAACCGTCGGTGAACGGTGATGACGTCTAGCTCAGGCAGATCAGCGCGATGCGATTCGATGAATGCCAGCTCATTCGGCGTAATGTCGTCTTTCAGGAAGAGCGGCTGGTAGCCGGGGACCGCCTTCATTCGGCTAAGGCGCGTCCGCAGCTCATCCGGCGGAATGTGCAGGCCGGCAGCAATCTTGTCTCGATCGGCATCGAGGTTGCGGTTCTGATCGCGCAACAGAAGCACCGAAAAGGAAGGATAGTTGTCGACGATAATGCGGCCCTCGCGGTCCAGCAATTTCCCGCGCGGCGCCAGGATGGGCACTTGCTTGATGCGATTCTGTTCGGCCAGCGAAGAGTAATAATCGCTGCGGGCGACTTGCAGCCGCCACAATCCAAACGCCAGAACTAAAAAGATTGCGAGCAGTACGTATTGCACTGCGGTGAGCCGGAATGGCGAAACCTTCTCTTCGCGACGTAACATCGACAGCGATTACTCTCGTTCCGCACGCCCTCTAAATAGTTGATGGGTGCGGCCGCTAAGCAGTACCTGATGGCGCACCGGTATGCTTAGCACCGCCGTGTGCAAACACGCTAGCCTGGATTTTTTGTAAACATCACGCAGCTGAACGACCGGCCGAAGCCTAACCCTATTGTATTCCGAATTCTGGTCGAGACGAACGGTGAATTCACCACGGAGCGAAGCTATCTGGGGCGCCCGACCCAGGAATACTGCCACGCCATCGAGACATTGTTGTAGTTTCCGCCGAAGCGGATGTACGCGCCGTCGCTATAGGCAATTTTTATCGACTGGTGCTTGCTGTATGGAAGCGACACCGTCACTCCGATCCGTGAACTGGTCTGCTTGGTGGCCAGATTACGGATACCGTTCAAGGCCGTGATGCCGCCCCACCAGAAATTTCCGTCGAGCGAGGCCCAGGCTCGCGTCTTTCTGAAACCGTGCAGCCCGCTGAAGTCATAACTCAGGTGACCTTCCAGGCTGCCAATCGGCGCCTCGGTTTGGGGTTGAGGGGTGGGGACGCTGAAGTACGACGGATTCGTCGTGTAGAACCAGACGCCGACGTAGCCGTCCAGCACCACGTGCCCCCAACGTTCCGAATAGCCAAACTCGGGCTTGAACGCCCAGCGGTTGATGCTCCAGTTAATGAGTTTCATCGGGTCGTACTGTCCAGTGGGAGCAACCACCTTCAGGCTCGCCCCCAACAATACTTTCTGTTTCCACTTGGCAAACTGCGGTAGCTCCATCGCCTTGCCGCCATACAGGTTGACCGAGACGCGAGCGTTGAAGTCCAGCAATCCCGAGCGATAGACAGACCGCTGATTGTTAAATAGCTCACCGGTAAAGTTGCCGACGGCATAGGGCAGAGAGGCGGTTACGTTGGCCGTCCGTCCGAAGAAATTGAAGGAGTGATAAAGACTGGCAACCGCGACGTTGTGAGTGCCTTTTGCATCCTTTACGGGAATCGCGCCGTTTAAGTCCAGGCCGCCGTTGTAGTACGACCAGGTCAAGGTAATCGCATTGGAATGGAGCGGAGTGACGACATAGGCTCGCGGCGCAAGGTCCTGCGCGACGAGGCTAGCCGGGGGCCATAAGGCAGCAAGAACCGCCAGCGATCGGAGAGCATGAGATCGGCGCATTTCGAATCGGGAAACTCACAGCCTAGCACTAAGCGAATTGAAAGAGACTCGAAACCACCGACCGCTAGTCACCACCCTGCGCTAGTTTGCGCGAGTGGCTGTTGGCGAAACCTCGTTTCTATCGCTGCCTGAACCGGTCGAGAAAGCGAAAGAGAAATACTCCAACTACGGCGTTGGCCAGGGCCGCGATCGCGACGTGGCTCCAACTCCAGACCAGCGGCTGGCGCAGTAACCCGCGTCCCACCCCGAAATATACGGCCTCGTGAATCGCATAGAAAATGTAGACGATCAAAAAGCGCGTTCCCGGGTTATCGACGTCAATCTTCACCCCAAGCGAAGATGCCATGTACCCGATGATCGTGTCGGTAATCCCATACATCCCAATCGGATGTGCAGGTCCGCCCAGCGCATCTTGCATCAGCCCGATGATCGCTCCCGTCACGCATCCACTGATGGGATTGCGGCGTGCGACCGCAAAGAAAATGACCACCATCATCGGCAGATCGAGAATCGACAGCCAGCGCAGCTTCGCGGTGAAAAACGCCTGCACGAAAATCGCGACCAGCGGAATCAGAACGATCGCCAGCCAATTGAACTCATAGGCTGCCATCTGCTCTCGAGAGGTGTAGCTTCCGCGGAATGGCATGGCAGGCGACGTCATTGCGGCGGGGTGTCTCCCGGGTTGGGCGGCGTCGTGGGAGGCGCATTCGGCGGCGACGTTTGTTGTGGCTTCGTGTCCGGCGTTGTCTGCTCGGGCGTTGTCTCGGTATCCGGCGCGGTTCGGACAGAAGGTTTCTGTACCGGAGTTGTTAGAGGAGTCGTTCCGGTTGTGGTTCCAGCTGATGGGGACGGTTTTACTCGCGGTGGTGTCGTTCCTGTTGCCGGCTGCGCTGCCTCGATCGTATTCGGCTTCGGCGCGGTCGTCCCCGGCGGTGTCGCCGGCCTTGTCATCGCATTCGGGTTCTGCTGGGTCAGCCCGGCCCCAGTTGCAGGTCTTGTTGTCACCCCGGCAGGAGCGCTTGCCTGCCCCGCTGGAGCTGTCGCTCCCCTGGTGGCCGCGGCCGCACTTCCTGCGGCATTCGCCTCGGGCGGCGTTGGCAGACCCGGCAGCCGCTCGCTCAAAATGTCCGACGCTCGAATCGGTCCCAGCTCTTTGGTGTCGGGGAATTTCTCTTCGATCTTGGTTACGACCAGTACTTCTTCCAGCCGATCGAGCCGCGCCGAAGGAATCACGCGAATGTTCAAGAACAAGTCTTTACCCGGCTCAACCGAAGCGACCGTCCCCACCAGAAGCCCCTTTGGAAAAATGCGGTCCCCACCACTGGTGATCACTCTCTCTCCGGGTTTCACCGGCTCATCGCTCATAATGTACTGCAGCGTGGTGGTACCGTTCGGGGTGCCCTTCAGGATTCCCTGCAGCCGCGAATCCCTCAGCGCCGCACCAACGCCGCTCGTCTGATCGTTGATGGGCAATACCTGCGCCGAACTCGCCGACACCTGCACGATCTTGCCCACGATTCCTGTCGGTGTGATCACCGCCATGTCCGGCTTGAGTCCGTCGTTCGCACCTTTATCGATGTACAGCACACGTGACTGCTCGTTGCCGCTGGTTCCGATCACCTGCGCCGCCACGGTTTGATCGATGTACTGTTCCTTGAACGCCAGCAGCGTCTGGATGCGCCGCGCCATCTTTGCATCTTCGCTGAGTCGTGTCTGCTCGAGCTTCATGCGCTCGATCTGTTCGCGTAGCTGCTGGTTTTCCGTGTTCACGTTGCGCAGGTATACATAGCCGACCCACTTCTCGCGGAACCACTGCTGGGTATGCACCACGGCCTTCTCGAAAGGCGTAACAGCCCCGATCGCCCACACCCGGACCAGGCGGATCTCACCTTCCTGCGTCGGACGCCGCACCTGCACGGCAAGCGCGATGATCTGGGCGAACAGGATGGCCGCGAGCACGATCAGATTCTTATAGCGGCCGAGAAGTGTTTCCATAGCAAGACCGGCACCCGTGAGCTGGCATCTGGATCATTGTCGCACCTGACCGGGTACGAGCGCAGCAGATCGGGTGCGGGCCTAAATGACGTTGCCGAAGTAGCTACTTGTTCGCAGGGGGCTGCGATACCAGGAAAAACCAGCATGGCTCGATTGAGCCGCACCATGTCCTGATTCGCAAGACGTCCAATCTTTTCCCGAAGTTTCGACTTCGGAACAGTCGTAACCTTGTCAACCACCAATCGACAAGCAGTACGCAGTCCATTTCGCCATGCGGCGCGACCGTGAGGCGAAACCGTGGCCCGTCCGCTACCGTAAACCAAAAAAGAGAGTTTAGTCGATCGAAATCTTGCGCAGCAGCTTGAAGTCGCTCAGCATCTTTCCTGTGCCCAGCACCACGCTGCACAGCGGATCGTCGGCAATCGAAACCGGCAACCCGGTTTCCTCGCGGATGCGCTTGTCGAGGTTCTTGAGCAGCGCACCCCCACCGGTCAGTACAATGCCACGATCACTGATGTCCGCCGACAGCTCCGGAGGCGTGCGTTCCAGCGCCACGCGAATGGCGTTCATAATGGTCGAAACACACTCGCTCACCGCTTCGCGCACTTCGCTGTCGTCGATGGTGATGGTTTTAGGCACGCCTTCGATCAGGTTGCGGCCTTTGATCTCCATGGTCATCGGCTTGTCGAGCGGGTAAGCGGAGCCGATCTCAACCTTGATCTGCTCGGCCGTGCGTTCGCCGATCAGCAGGTTGTACTTGCGCTTCATGAAATTCATGATGGCTTCGTCCATCTGATTGCCGGCCATTCGAACCGAGCGCGAATACACGATGCCGCTGAGGGAAATCACCGCGATATCGGTCGTCCCGCCGCCGATATCGACCACCATGTTGCCGCTGGGCTCGGTAATCGGCAGACCCGCGCCAATCGCGGCCACCATCGCCTGCTCAACGAGATGCACTTCGCTCGCTTTCGCGCGATAGGCCGAGTCCATGACGGCGCGCTTTTCCACCTGCGTGATCTCCGACGGAACCCCGATCACGATGCGCGGGTGCACCAGCATCTTGCGGTTGTGCGCCTTCTGGATGAAGTAGTTCAACATCTTCTCGGTGACTTTGAAGTCAGCGATCACGCCGTCTTTCATCGGCTTGATGGCCACGATGTTGCCTGGCGTCCGGCCAAGCATCTCTTTGGCCTCTTTGCCCACCGCTTCTACTTCACCTGTGTTCTTGTTGATGGCGACAATGGACGGCTCGTTAACCACAATGCCTTTGCCGCGTGCATAGACCAGTGTGTTGGCCGTTCCCAGGTCGATGGCCAGATCGCTGGAGAACATGCTGAACAGCGAGCGCACGTTCCCCACGCGCGCCGAACGATTATGAAATCCGTTGGATGACATTACGACTGCTTCTTCCTATATAAGGCCTTGATTGCCACAATTCTCCCGCCTTCGCGGACACGCGCACGCAACTTCTCCCCAAATCCCCTTGCTAAAGTTGAGGGTCTAAGTATTTCAGGGTCTAGCGGTTCCGAAGATGCGGCAGGCCTGTCCGCTGCTGGAACGGAACAATTATGGTCGTACCGTATGCCAACAGAGTACCACCATCTCGGGAATCATTGGAATAGCGCCCGGTCGGACTTTCCGACCATTTTCTGGTCATCGGGAGCGAGGACGCGAGGAACCTCCGCGGTCCCCGCGAGGCCCCGCTCTCGCGCTTCGTGGGGTAGCAGGGCGCGTCTCGGTCGAAGGACCTCCTGTAAGAACCGCCCGGGGGACCGGGTGGGTGCCCCATCCTTTCGCCCGTTTTGGCCAAAGGGCGGGACCCATACCTCGATCACCGCAGTTCTCAGCTCGCCTTGTTAATATTTGGCTTCGCGCGCAAACTTTTGAGGAGCTCACTCCATTGTTGCGACTTTGCCTTCGTTCTACCTTCATTCTTCTGGCTTCGATTTCCGCTACCGCAGCAACCCAAAAACAGGTCGTGCCACTCACGTCCGGCTGGGAATTCCACCAGCTCATCTCCGGCCCAGTGATCGAGGCAGCTTCCTCAACCGGAAACGACGCCTCCGAATGGCATCCTGCCGTGGTTCCGGGATGCGTACATCTTGATCTGCTGCGCAACAAGCTCATACCCGATCCTTTCTATCGCTATAACGAAGCCAAGCTGCAATGGATCGAAAATGCCGATTGGGAATACCGCACGACGATTCAGGCCGCCCCGACGCTTCTCCAGCAGAAGAACATCGACCTCATCTTCGAAGGGCTCGACGCCTACGCCAAGGTCTATCTCAACGACAAACTGGTCCTCACCGCCGACAACATGTTCCGCGAGTGGCGCGTGAATGTTAAGAATGACCTCAAGCCCGGCGCGAACCAACTTCGCATCGTTTTCCCTTCACCCATCAAAGCGGCTTCGGAAATTGCCGCCAACGATCCCTGGCGTGAGCGCACGCATGTCGAGGCCAAGACCTACATCCGCAAAGCCGCTTACGAATACGGATGGGACTGGGGTCCGCGCTTCGTCACCAGCGGCATCTGGCGTCCCGCCCGCCTCGAGGCCTGGAACGACGCCCGCATCAGCCACATCCAGATCCGTCAGCTCGACGTGAACAGCGCCGTCGCGCATCTGCTTGCGGAAGTCGAAGTCACTTCCTCCGATGGAGGCAATGCGACCGTCTCGGTCGCGTACGGCGTCACCGGCAAACCCGCCGACGCATCCCGTAGCATTCAACTCCAGCCCGGCTTAAACCACGTCACGATACCCATCGATATCGCAAATCCCTCATTGTGGTACCCCGCCGGATACGGCTCCCAACCGATCTACAAGTTCCAGGTACAACTCAAAGTCCCCAAGACTCTGGAAGACGAAGCCGTCGCCAAAACCGGTCTTCGATCGGTGGTCCTGCGTCGCGAGCCCGATCAGTGGGGACGCTCCTTCGAGTTCGTCATCAACGGCATCCCGGTCTTCGGCAAAGGCGCCGACGTAATCCCCTTCGACAGCTTCCCTACTCGCGTTACCACGCAGCAATACCGCCAGGTCTTAGAATCCGCGGTTGACGCCAACATGAACATGATTCGCCACTGGGGCGGCGGCTATTACGAAACCGACGAGTTCTACGACATGTGTGACGAACTCGGCATCATGATTTGGCAGGACTTCATGTTCGGCAACGACTGGCAGCCCGGCACCTACGACTGGAAGCTCAATGTCATAGCCGAAGCCGAGCAACAACTCAAACGCTTGCGCAACCATCCCAGCATCGTCCTCTGGTGTGGCAACAACGAAACTGAGGTCGCACTCGCGTGGCACGACCGCGACAAGCTACCCTCCGACGTTCGCTTCCAGATGTGGCAGGACTATGTGTCGACTTTCAGCGGAATCCTCGCCGCGGCGGTTAGCCGTTACGCCCCGGAAACGCCTTATTGGCCTAGCTCGCCCAGTGCCGACTATGAGACCGTTAACGACAACTACCAGTCCGGCGACATGCACGACTGGACCGTCTGGCATGGTCGCGTTCCCTTCACCGACTACGAGAAGCACAACCCGCGCTTTATGACTGAGTACGGCTTCCAGTCTTTTCCCGAGATGCGCACAATCGAGTCGTTCACCATCCTCGAAGACCGTCTCAATATCTTCACGCCCGTCATGCTGGCGCATCAAAAGAACACCGCCGGCAACGCCATCATCCGCGACTATATGCTGCGCGACTACCCGCAGCCGAAAGATTTCGCCTCCTTCCTTTACGCCAGCCAGGTCCTGCAGGCCGAGGGCATCAAGATCGGCGCCGAGCATCTGCGCCGCAATCGCCCGCGCACCATGGGCTCCATCTACTGGCAGCTCAACGACTGCTGGCCTGTCGCCTCCTGGTCGAGCCTCGACTACTACGGACGCTGGAAAGCGCTTCATTACTACGCCCGTCGCTTCTACGCGCCAATTCTCGTCTCGCCCCATCAGGAAGAAGGCAACGTGGCGGTGTATATCGTCTCTGACAAGACTTCGCCGACGGTTGCAACGTTGCGCGTGCGCATCCTTAGCTTCGACGGCAATTTGCTCAGCGACAAATCGCAGCCGGTTCAAATCACGCCGCTTTCCAGCAAGGTATATCTCACGATGCCGATGCTCAACATCAGCAACCTGCCCAATTGCGATCTCGCCAAGATTGTCCTCGTCTCCGACCTTCTCGTCGACAATAGGCCGATCTCCACGAACGAACTCTTCTTCGTCCCCACGAAAGACATTCAACTGCCGCAGGCAAAGATCACGAGCGAGATAAGGCCCGGATCGAAGGCGGGGACTTACACGGTCCATCTCTCGTCACCAGTACTGGCGCGAAACGTGTACGTGAGCTTTGGCGATCTCGACACCAAGCCGGCCGACAATTATTTCGACCTGCTGCCCGGCCAGCCGATTGATCTGGCCATCACCAGCGCCGCTTCGCTCGATGAACTCGAGAACAGCCTGAAGGTCATCTCGCTGACTGACGCCTTCGCGCCTCACGAAGCGCAGGTCTCGGCCGCAGAGAACTAGCTGTCGCGTTTGGCTAACTGGTATGAGTCAGATAAACTCACACTCTGAGTAAGCGGCTGCAGGTGATTCTTCAGGACCCGGAATATCGCGCGATTCAGCGCGCCGCTCGCTCCGCGCACCTGTCCCTCGCCGAATCCGTCCGGCGGACGCTGCAGTCTGCCCGCCGGCATGAGCCTGAAGGCAGCAGTAGCAGGAACTCGAGGTAATCCGCTTGGCGGCGCAGCATGACTATCCCACGGCCGACATCGACCAGAAGCTAGAGGAGGTCGAAACCGGGTACCGCAGCAATACCCTCCCGTGATCTTCATCGACTCCAACATCCCGATGTATCTCGTAGGTGCGTCACATCCCCACAAAACCAACGCCCAGCGTTTGCTCGAAAAGCTCATCCGGGACGACCAGCGGTTGGTCACAAGCGCCGAAGTGCTCGAGGAGATCCTCTACCGTTACGTGGCGATCGATCGGCGTGATGCTATCCAACCAGCGTTCGATGCCCTGACGGGCGTGGTCGACGAGGTGCTTGCCGTCGACCGAGCGGCAGTCGAGCGCGCAAAACGAATGGTTCTCGAATACCAACGACTCTCGGCCTCG
>Ga0306920_100005046_pt1 | contig 16985 bp, 24 predicted proteins | sample flu12Cox44000170_FD_204666 | JGI IMG/M metagenome (GOLD analysis project Ga0306920, IMG submission 204666) | Lab enrichment of tropical soil microbial communities from Luquillo Experimental Forest, Puerto Rico - flux4day.12C.oxic.44.000.170 (v2)... | ecosystem: Environmental > Terrestrial >... | reverse complement strand
GCTCCAGTGGAAGTCATCTGGCAGATGTGGACCGATCCGGATCACTTCCGGGCGTGGTACGGCCCGGAAGGAGCCTCTATTCCTACTGCGAAGATGGACGTTCGCGTTGGTGGATCCCGTCTGGTCTGCATGGAGGTTCAGACGCCAAGCGGCCCGATGCAGATGTGGTTCACGGGTGAGTACTTGGAGGTCGTTGAAAACCAGCGGCTGGTTTACACCGAGTCCATGTCCGACGAGAGCGGCGTCGTCAAGTCTGCGGCGGACATGGGTATGCCGGAGGGACACCCGACGACGACAGAGGTCCGCGTCGAGCTCGACGCTGTAGGCGCCGGCACGAGGATGATGTTGACCCACACAGGCATCCCTGAGGACTCGCCTGGTGCGGCGGGGTGGAGAATGGCGATCGCCAAGCTCACGGGCTACCTCAAAGCACGCCAGTAATCGCGTCTCCTCAGATGACCAATGTTCCGCCCGCCGGCATTCCCGGTTTGGATCTCACTTGAGGTGAATCACCCCTTGACTACCCTTTGAGGGTGCCCTTCGACGAACAGTTGGCGTGCCGAGTCAGAGAACAGGTCGGCGGTGATCCCTCGCTGTCTGAGCGCAAGATGTTCGGCGGTCTGTGCTTCATGGCGAGCGGCAATATGTGTTTCGGCGTAGTCGGCGACGACCTTATGGTGCGGGTCGGACCCGACAAGTGGGAGGAGTCCCTCGCCATACCCTTCGCACGGGAGATGGACTTCACGGGACGTTCCATGAGGGGCATGGTCTACGTATCTTCCGAGGGGCTCGGCGAGGAAGAGAGCCTTCACCGATGGCTCGAAGCGGGCCTTGAGTATGCGACCTCATTGCCTCCGAAACGCTGACCATGCGGTTACCACAACGTTGGCAACCAACTGCGAGACTTTAGGGACGAATGCCCCGGTCCGGCGCTAGGGAACGGCGTGCTGACCGGTGGAACGCGGGTCAATCAGATGGCAGCATTTGATTGACGCGTCGATCGGGAGGTCGCGATGGGTGAGGCAGATCTGTAGTGGCGTCGAGCGCTCCCGCTAACTGGCGTGTGGCGGGTTCGTATTTCGAAGGATGCAACTGTGACGCGATCTGTCCGTGCCGCAGCGTGGGGGGCAGGCCTGGCGGACCCTCAACCTATGGGGAGTGTTTTGGTGCGTTGTCGTGGTTCATCGAGTCGGGCCACGCCGATGGCGTCGATCTGTCCGGCCTGCGTACGGTTCTTTCGATCCGCTATTTCGACAATGTCGAACCCAGTACCCGGTGGGAGGTCGTCCTCTACGTCGATGATCGCGCTGACGGCGCTCAGGCCGACGCCTTGGCAAACATCTTTCTGGGCCGCGCGGGTGGACGCGTTGCAGAACTCTATGGCCCCGCCATTGGACTGGTCCATGCGGTGCGCCCGGCAAAGATCGCTCTGGAACACGCTGCGCCGCGAAAAAGGATTGGTGTTGTCGGCTATGTGACGGTCGAGGCGGAGGGGGACGCGTCGTCACGCGGTGATGTGCAATGTGGAATCCCTGGCTTTGACCATCCCGGGACTGAGTTGCACGGGGATGTCCTTTGGTCAGTCGACCCCTCCCTCAGGTGGGAAGTGCGCGGGAGAAGGAACGCCTCGTTTGCCTCCGACTTCGACTATTCCTCGTCCCTCTAATGAGGGGTCTTCAGCTGGAGCCTGTCCCGGGGTCAGGACCTATCTCCGTGTTGCGAAGCGCCTGGTAACCGAGCGGCATCTGCCAAGGCCGCTGCGCCTGCTCCTGGCCTTCGCCATTCTCCCGATTCCGGGTCCGGTAGACGAGGCCGCGCTAGATCTCGGAGCGTTGATGATTGCTACCTTCTATCGACCACGATTAAAGGCCGTACTCCATGAGGAGCGCAGCCGGTCTGACTGAAGCCGCATATCCGGCGTTTGACTTCCGGGCTCAAGGTGACCGCTGGAGCCGCGCCGGCCAGGAGCCTCACGCGCGGTTCCAGCGTTCTTACGAGTCGGGCCGCTCTTGGGAGGGGGGCCCGATTCACACGGATTACGAGCGGCGACCGCAAAGGGATTGCACCCCATCGTGGCCTGGGTTTTGATTGAAGCAACAACCCCCTCGGGGTCATCGTGCATGACAGCAGCAGCGAGTTCGAGCGAGCTGACGCGATGCGAGGGCAGATCGTCACGTTTTCAGCGAGCGCACACATCCGATCCAGGAAGTCCAAGATCCTGCCTTGGCTCCGATGGGACGACCGAGTCAATCGTGGTGCGATGCTGATCGTCCGTACGGCCTCACTCGAGATTGTGGGCCATTCGAGATGGAGACGCCGCCGCCGGTGCTATGTGTTTCCCGGCGAAGCAGGCGTAATGAGGCGCAATCGTGGCTGGCTGACCGGCGTGCCCATCGAGATGCGCGATTGGCTGATCATCACGGTTGCCGACGGGATGCAGTTCGCCGTCTCGCCGGAAGAGGATCTCGACTCGGCTTGGCAAGCTCTGATGGTGGCGGGAGTACGTCCTGGCTGATCCAGATCCCAGGCTGGCGATGGATTGTCGCCAAGTGACCAAAAACAGTCGCCAATCGTCAAGACCGGAATGGCCACTCGGGCGGACAATGTCCCCTGGCGGTGGTCACCCCGGGTGAGGTGAGATCCCGGTGATCTCCGGGGGGAGGGTGACCCCGCCGTTGCTGCCGCCGACGCCCGAACTCCCGCAGCCCCGTCAGCCCCTCGAGATGGTCGGGGCACGCCCAGACGAGGAACCACCGGTCACCCCTGGGGGAGCGCCAGCGGCCGGTCCACGCCGGCGGCTCGTCGCAGTGCGTCGCTTGGAAGTTGTGGTCGTAGACCATTCGCCAGCACCGGCCAGCCTCAGCGATGAACCCGGGTGAGACCTCGCCGGGGAGGCGCATCGTGGCGAACTCCCTCCGCCGAAGGTAACCGACGGAGGGTGTCCCCGAACGCCGGGACTGTGGCCCCATCGCCGGCGCAACTAAGGAACGCGTCGGAGCGACTTTATGAGCTGGTGCGACTTGGTGAACAGCTGGCGCTCGGTGAGCTGCGCAGCGACCAGTGCGGCGAAGGCGGTTCCACCGAGGAGCATGTACATCACCACCAGCTGAACACGGACCGCCGAGAGGGGTGAGGCACCTGCCAGGATCAAGCCGGTCATTGTGCCCGGGAGAGCGACGAGGCCGACGACTTTCGTCGAGTCCACCGAGGGCAGCATGCCCGCACGCACCGCAGTTCGCAACCAAGGCAGAGACGCCTGTCTAGAGCTCTGGCCCAGACAGAGGCGGGCCTCGATCTCGCGACGGTTGGAGGCGAGGTCGTCGTGCAATCGCGTCATGACAAGCGAGCAGGTGACCATCGCGCCCGAGATGATCATGGAGCCCAGGGGGATGATGGCCCGTGGCGAGGTGGGCACGATGTGGAGAATCGCGAGCACGCCGAGCGTTGCGGCCGTGGCTATCGCGATGGTTATCACGGCGATGATGCCGCTCCGGGGTACCCGCCTGGCTCGGTTGCGGGAGGTGACGCTGGCCGCGCCGACCATCACCGCGAGTGCCAGAATGGTGAGCCACCCATGGTCCTCGAAGATGTAGGCGAGGACGTAACCGACCGCGATCAGCTGGACAAAGGATCGGGCCGTGGCCACAAGCAGATCACCCTCTAGCCCGACTCGTTGCCAAGCGGATATGCCGATGGCGACCGCGACCAGAAAGAGTGACAAGACCACGTCGCCGTAGGTCACAGGACCGGAAAGCACTGATGATCCGCCGCTTATCGCAGCTATCGGTGTCATGGCTCCTCCTTCTTGTGCGGCTGCACTTCGATGACGTAATCGGCCAGGTCGGCGTGACGCGGGTCGTGGCTGACCATGACCACCGTCAAGCCAGAGTCGGCCAGCTCTCTGATCAGTCGTTCGATCCCCGTCTTATTGGCCATATCGAGGGCCGAGGTCGGCTCGTCGAGGGCGAGCACGTCGGGCGAGAGCGCCAAGCTGCGCGCGAGCGCCATCCGTTGGGCCTCTCCGACGGAGAGCCGGTCGGCTTCGCGGTCGGCCAACATCGGATCGAGGCCGACCCGGGTGAGCAGGTCAGCCGTTTCGCCTCCAACATTGTCTGCCACGCTCCCTGGGAATGTGACCGGCACCTGGCCGACGCTCTGCACCCGTCGACGAAGCTCGAGAACGTCGTAGTCCCGCACGTCCCGGCCCTCGAAGAGCACCGTGCCCCCGTCGGGGTCGTCCAGGCGGTTGAGAAGTCGCACCAAGGTGGTCTTACCGGCACCAGAGGATCCAACGATGACCGTGAGTCCCTTGGCGGGCACCACCGCAGAGAAGTGATCGATGATCGGGCCGTGGTCACCGTGCACACATACGTCGCGGTACTCGAACCGGATCGGCCCTGCCTCCGGGCCTTGCTCCGCCCGTTCCACGGATTCATTCTCCTCGGGGCTTTCCGAGATTGCACGATGCGAACAACTCGCAGCAGGCTCTCGACCGAGGCCCGCCGAGTGAGCCAGCCGCTGCGCCTATCGTGCCCCGTGGAGGCATGGGAGCTGGAATGGCACGAGGTAATCGGATCGCCCTGGTATTTCGTGGGGACGACGCCATGCGCAAAGTCACCAGCGTCGATGGCTCTCGGCTGGCTCCGATCGCCGATGCCTTGGCATCGGTTGGTCTGGCCGCCGAGCCCGCCGTCTTCGGCGAGGAGTGGGCCGGCGAGATCCGCGAACAACTCCTGGGGGTGGCTGCCGCCTTGGTGTGGGTCGACCCGGTGACCGGCAGCGATGACCGCAGCGTGCTCGACGCGCTGCTGCGAGAGGTGTCACTGGCTGGTGTCTTTGTCTCTGCCCACCCTGACGTGATCTTGCGGATGGGGACCAAGGAGGTGCTCTACACGACCCGCGAGCTGTCGTGGGCCGCCGACACCTATCTGTACACCACGCCGAAGGAGCTCTCCGACGGACTAATTCGTCTGCTCGCGAGGGGACAGGCTCGGGTGCTCAAGCAGTATCGGGGAAATGGTGGGATCGGCGTCTGGAAGGTCGAAGTCGCCCGCCCAGGCCGCCCGGTGACGCCGAACAGTGCCGTGCTCGTGCAGAGTGCCAGAGCCCGCGATGAGACAGTCGAGGAAACGACACTCGGTGCCTTCTTGGAGAGGTCTCACACGTACTTCGCCTACGCCGGTGGTGAGGGGTGCTTGGTGGACCAGCCCTACCTTCCGAGGATCGCCGAAGGCCTCATTCGCTGTTACCTCGTCGCCGACGAGGTCGTGGGTTTCTGCCGTCAGTATCCAGAGGGACGCTCGCCCGATGAGCTCGCAGCATCCGCCGGCGAGCCTGCGCCCAGCCGGGTGTTCGGCCTTCCCGCGGCCAAGACCATGTTCGGCCCCGATGAACCGACCCTGGGACAGCTCCGCAAGGCCTTCGAAGGCGAGTGGCTCCCTGGATTGCAGCGAGTGACCGGTGTCGAGACACCGTCGCTTCCCGTTCTCTGGGACGCGGACTTTGTCCTCGGGCCGCGGGATGACACGGGTGCCGACACTTACGTCCTGACCGAGATCAATGTCAGTGCGGTCGCCCCATTTCCCGAACATGCGATCCCGAGGCTTGCCCAGGCCGTTGCTCCTCACCTCGGAACGCCGTAGCGGCTCACTGGAAAGGTGCCTCTTACGGACGATTGATTGCGTCGCACTGGTGCATACCGAGACAAACGTCACAGTTACGGTATGGTCCGTCGAACCAACGGCACCAGTGCGAGGTTGGTGCAACCAAAAGGGGACCGCGAATGGCCAATGAACCCACTCAGGTTGATCTCTTGGACAAGACCATGAAGCTCATCCAGAGCTTTACGGGTTCACAACCGGGGTCGTTGAACTATTTGGGCAGTGAGAACACGCGCTACGTTCGCATTATTGGCCCGGCTGGGAGTGCCGTCACGGTTTATGACGATCAGAAGTTCCGACGCGACGAGAACCTGCAGACCATCCAGAAAACCACAGACAATGAGGTCATCGCACCCGTTGCCGTGCAACTGCTCCCGGGCGAGCAGCAGGAGGGCGTCTATAACGGAAGCGCCGCGGATTACGACTGGGCGCTGTTCAAGATCATTAAGACTTCTTGGTGGCAGTCCACTGGCACGGCGATATTCGATGGTTTCGACGCTGTAGTCGGGCTAGCGACTGGCCTCCTAACCCTGGACCCTTTCTTGGGTATAGCGGCCTACGAAGGGCTCAGCGGTGTAACAGGAGCCATGATCAATGGTGGCGGGACCTCGGCCGACAACTGCACTGACAACATTTCGAGTCTCGCATTCGGATTTCCGCTGCCGGCCCCACAGTAAAATAGAACTGACTTCAACCCAGCCAACGCAGTGTGACGGGGATAGCCCCGAACCGGCGTTAGGGGGCGGTCTTAAGTAATGACTGCGTAGAGGCGCCACGTACCAGGGACGCCCTTCAGAGCGTGCTCGCCTCGGTCCTCGAACTCGATGCCCGATCCAGCGACAAGATCCACAACCGTGCGTGAAACCACAACGTCGCCGGGGCCACCGAAAGCGCTCACGCGTGCACCGACGTGAACTGCGATACCGCCCAGGTCGTCGCCCCGCACCTCGCATTCACCGGTGTGGACCCCGACCCGCACCTCGATCCCCAACGAGCGAACAGCCTCTCGAATCGCACAAGCGCACTCAATGGCACGTCCAGGTCCATCGAAGGTGGCGAGAAAGCCATCCCCGACCGTGTTCACCTCTTTGCCACCAAATCGCTCCAGTTGGCGTCGGACGGTCCGGTCATGCGCATCAAGGAGGTCCCGCCATTTCCTGTCGCCAAGCTCAGCAGCGCGCTCGGTCGAGCCGACGATGTCTGTGAACAAGACGGTTGCCAAGACCCGGTCACTCTTGGGGGCATGACGCGTGCCTGTTAGGAACTCCTCGATCTCATCGATATCAGCGTCCCCGTCTACGAAGATCAGATTGTCTTGACCGGGAAGCTCGACCAGTCTCGCGCCGCCAATATGGTCTGCGAGATACGCAGCATGTGGCTTCCCCGCGAAACGATCCTCAGCGCGGTAGAGGACGAGCGTGGGCGCCTGGATGGCTGGGAGAAGCGCTCGTACATCTCCTAAGACGCCCATCTCGGAGATGGCCCTAGAAGCGCCCGGGCTCAGGGCCGAGCGTGTGTAACGAGCAAACTGGTCTCGGAACTCAGGCGAGGCATGGGGCGCCAAATACCTGATGCCCTCGCCGGCCGAACTGGCAGACTTGAGGCGAGCATCCGCCGACACTGAGACCGCATTCGCGAGAGCAGTCTCGGGCACGCCCCACGGGTAGTCCGGTGCTCGGGCAAGCCGGGCATAACAGCCATCGAGCACGAGCGCGGAAGTCCGATTCGGGTGTGATGCGGCGAAGAAGATGGCCATCAGCCCGGCCATGTTGTTCGCGACCAGGGCCGCCCGCTCCGAGCCTGCGGCATCGAGCACCGCCAGCATGTCGTTGGCAAATTCTTCGAGGGTGGGTTGGTCGGAGCGGCCGAGCGGGTCCGACATGCCTGATCCCCGGATGTCGTAGAGGATGAGGCGGCTGAAGGACGCCAGATGTCGGTATACCTGAACGAAGGCCGGAACCTCCCATGCCAACTCGATGTGACTTCCCTGAAAGCCAAAGAGGAGCACGTCGATGGGCGCGTCGCCCAAGACCTGGTACGCGATGTGCAGGCCATCGGACGTCCTCGCGTACTGAGTCTCGGGCACGGCGGTCACAAGCTCACTCCGTTCCAGTCAGTCCACGCCCGGGTTGTCTTTCGCACGGCCAAAGTCTGCCCCTGTCACCTCCCCGTTGCTGAGAGAAGCTCATGTACCGGAACGACCGGGATCGGCCAAACTGCTGACCACCCGTCAAGCGGCACCATGCCCCCTCTAATTCGTCAAGGGATCGAGAACGCCACCGACCCGGCGTTCGGGGGCACCCTCCCCGCCTTGGGTCTATAGGGGGTGGACTGTCACCTTCGACGATGTGGACAGCGTCGGAGCTAACGAGATAGGACGAGTCCGTGATCGGCGACCGATGGGGGGTCACCGAGCCCGAAACCAAGCGCCGCTATCCATGCGATGAGTTCGTGTCCGAACCGGGACTACAGCTCTGGCGAGGAGTCACAGTCCAGGCACCGCCGGACCGAGTCTGGCCATGGGTAATTCAAATTCGTCTGGGTCCCTATTCGTACGACTGGATCGACAACTTCGGTCGGCGTTCACCGCGGCGGCTCTGCAACGTTCGAGAGCCTGTTCCTGGGGATGCTTTTACCTCAGCTCTTGGGGGGCGCGACGTTGGCCGGGTCCTCGCTGTGACGCCTGGTCAGGATCTAACCGCCAAGATCATGGGTGCTGTGATGTCCTACGTACTGGTCCCAGATGGTTCGAATACGCGACTGCTGTTCAAAATCGTCGCCTCGCGGGGCGGGTTCGCCGGACAGCTGCTCTCGATAGGAGACCTGATCATGGCCCGACGCCAGCTGCTGCATCTGGCCCGTTTCGCTGAGCAAACGCCGCCGGCTGGCGAAACCACTTCTGGCTCTGGATGATCGCCTCCGACCCGGCGTTGGGGGGCACCCTCAGTCCGTGACTGCGTACACCTGCCAGGAGCCTGGTACGCCCTTCAGCTCGTGCTCGCCTTCGTCATTGAACGTGATTCCAGATCCCACCATGTTGGCCCGCACTGTTTCGCTCACCAGTACTTGGCCTGGCCCAGCCAGGTCGCAAACGCGCTTGGCGATGGTCACCGCTAGGCCACCGAGGTCGTCGCCGCGTACTTCGACTTCGCCTGTGTGTACGCCCGCCCGCAGGTCCAGTCCGATGTCCTTGGCACCGGCGACGACCTCGGCGGCACAACGAAGCGCCCTCCCAGTGGCGTCGAAGGTGGCCAGAAAGCCATCCCCCGTCGTTTTCACCTCGCGTCCCCGGTGGTGGAGGAGCGCAGCTCGCACCATGGCATCGTGGTGGTCGGCCAGCCGCGACCACTCGCGTGGACGCAGCCGGGCCTGGTGCTCGGTCGAAGCCACAATGTCGGTGAACAACACGGCGGCGAGCATGACTTCGCCTTCGGTCCCGCTGCGCACACCGGTCAAGAAGTCCTCGATCTCGTCCACCCAGGCGTCGGTATCACCCACGAAGAACAGGTGATCCTCCCCCGGAAGGACCGCGAACTTGGCGTTGGAGATGTGCTCCGCCAAGTACCGACCTGCGCCCAGGCGTATCAAACGATCTCCCTCGCGATGGAGGACCAAGGTGGGAACTGAGACGCTTGAAAGGAGCCCGCGAGCGTCGGCCTCCAAAACGGCCCGGGTGGCGGTGGCGACCCGATCGGGGCCACCACCGGATCGCTCCGACCTTGCGTACCACGCTCGAAAGCGCTCATCGCCGACCCGGCTGGGGGCCATCAACTCCAGTGTTCGGCCGGTGCCCCAGTGATCTCTCACGCCGGCGACGAGCCTGTCGAGGACCTCCCGAGGAATCCCCCAGGGATAGTCGTCTTCTCGCACATAGTGGGCGGCGCTGTTGAGCAGGACCAGGGCGCTCACCCGCTCAGGATGAGCGACCAAAAAACGAATCCCCGCTACGCCGCATCCGTTCTCGGCAACCAATGCCGCGCGTTGGACGCCCACTGCGTCGAGCACGGCAGTGAGGTCGGCGTCCCCTTTCGCAGCCGAGTCTCGAGGGTCACCTTCCGATGCGCCCATGCCCCTACTCTCAAACCACAGGGTGCGGCTGAAGGTGTCCAACCGCTTACGGAGGCGGATGAATCCGGGTTCTTCCGATAGGGGATCGAGAGGGATCCCGTTGCCGGGCAGGAACACTAGGTCGAGCGGTCCGCCGCCACTCACTTGGTAGGCAAGGTTGGTCCCGTCGGCTGAACGGATGTAGCGGGTCGCAAGGAGGTCGGCCTCCACCTCAGACAGTCTGCCTTCTTGTCGTCCTGCGTGCGTCGTCCCGCTGAAACCAGGATCGCGAATCGGGTAAACGGTAGGACCCCCAGATATTGGAGGCTGGCCATGCCGAAGGTCGGTGATCGGGTTCGGGTCAGGTCGAGGAAGATCGGCCAGGTAGTGCGTGAAGGGGTGGTCACTCAGGTTCTGGGTCACCTCTTGCGCGTTCAGTGGTCCACCGGCGAGGAGTCGACGTTTGCACCCCCCCGGGGTCACTCACTGTTGTCGGCAGGAGCAGAGCTGCGAGTAAGAAGGCTGCGAGCAAGAAGGCTGCTGCTGCTTCCACGAAGAAGACGGAAGCGACGGGGAGCAAGACTGCGAAGAAGTCGGCAGCCAAGAAGACCACAGCGCCGAGGAAGGCCCCCTGAACCCCCAGTTCGACCGTCCGCAGACTGCCGCCATCGTGACCCATACCCGGCGTTAGGGGGCACCCCTCAGCCAGTTACTGCGTATAGCCGCCAGGTGCCCGGAACGCCCTTCAGTTCGCGTTCACCCCGATCCTCGAACTTGATGCCAGATCCCACCATGTGGCCACGTACCGTCTCGCTGAGCAGCACTTGGCCTGGCCCGGCCAGGTCGCAGACACGCTTGGCGATGGTCACCGCCAGGCCACCGAGGTCGTCGCCGCGTACTTCGACCTCGCCGGTGTGCACGCCTGCTCGCAGATCCAGTCCGATGTCCTTGGCGCCGGCCACGACCTCGGCGGCACAACGAAGCGCCCTCCCGGTGGCGTCGAAGGTCGCCAGAAAGCCATCACCAGTCGTTTTCACCTCGCGTCCCCGGAAGTGGGCGAGCGCAGCTCGCACCATGGCATCGTGGTGGTCCGCCAGCCGCGACCACTCGCGTGGGCCGACCCGGGCCTGTTGCTCGGTGGAAGCCACGATGTCGGTGAACAGCACCGCCGCCATCGCAACCTCGCCCTCGGCCCCGCCGCGGACACCGGTCAACAAGTCCTCGATCTCGTCCACCCAGGCGTCGGTGTCGCCCACGAAGAAGAGATGGTCCTCGCCCGAAAGGACCACGAACTTGGCGTTGAGGATGTGCTCGGCCAAGTACCGACCTGCGCCTAGGCGTATCAAACGATCTTCCTTGCGATGTAGGACCAGCGTGGGAACAGAGATACTTGAGAGGAGCGGGCGAACGTCCGCTTGAAAACTCGCTAGTACGACATCGGCGATCTGATCGGGTCCAGCTGCGACTCGTGCCGATCGGGCGTACCAGGCTCCGAAACGCTCGTCGGATATCCGGCTGGGAGCAAGCACCTCCAACCCTGCTTCAGTGCCCCACGTTTCTTTCAGGATGGTCGCAAGCCTGTCGAGGCTCTCGCGTGGAACACCCCATGGGTAGCCCTCTTCTCGCAGGTAGTAGGCAAAGCCGTTTACGAGAACGAGGGCACTAACCCGCTCAGGATGTGTGGCCGAGAAATGGATCGCATGCCCGCTTGCTTGACCTTCTCCGACCAAGGCAGGTCGCTCGAAGCCCGCCGTGTCGAGCACGGCGGTGAGGTCGGCATCCCATATCTCTCCCGGCCCTGCATCCTGTGGGTCACCCTCTGATGCACCCCACCCCCTGCCATCGAACCAGACGGTGCGGCTGAAGGTGCCAAGGCGCTTACGGAGCCGACCGAATCCGGGGTCCTCCGATAGGAGATCGATTGGGATGCCACTGCCGTGCACGAATACCAGGGGGAGCGGCCCGATGCCGCTCACTTGGTAGGCCAGGTTGGTCCCATCGGCTGAACGGGTGTAGTGGGTCGTAGGAAGTTCGACCACAACCGGCATTTTGCCCGATGTGTCGTCCTCCCGCCTCGTCGCGTCAGCCAGGATCGCGAGCGCCGGCTTATCGTGGCGATCTTGCGACCTACCCGGCGTTAGGGGATACCCACGCTCTCAAGCTCTGCGCCGCTCGGCTCCCCTCCAAGCCTGGGCCGCGCTGCGAGCTGCCGGCGCCGGCATCGAGCCCTTTCCTCGGTGCCGCCGGCGCTCGCACTTGGAAACATCGGGGTCCTCGTGTCCCCGAACCGGCGTTCTGGGACACAGAGGAGACACCTGCGAACATCGCACAAACGCAGCTCAGGCGCGGTTAGACCGACCCTACAATGGGGGTTGTGGGACGGTCCGACATCGCCGGTCCATGAGCGAAGAGCTCGTCACCTACCGACAGAGCCACGCGTTCCTATGGATCTGGGGCTGGTTCGCAGTCAGCGTGGCCTGGTCCGTTGGTGCTCTCGCTGTCATCGGTCGCAATGAGGCTGGCATCGCGTTCGCCGTCTTCGGCGTCGCGTCAGGCATCGTTGATTTGCTCTATCCCTTCGAGGCGACACTGGACCGCCACAACCTCTTGGTTTTTCGCAGCCTCGTTCGCACGCGGAGCTTCTACGTCGAGGACTTACGGCGTGTGAAGTACCGGGACCCGGGCAACGAGGGCGGGTTGATCTACTGGAAGTTCTCCTTCGCCCGCGGCTCCGCCCGCTTGAGGGGGTCGGCAGGAGAGCGATTAGCCATGCGGCTGCTCGAGTTGCAACCGAACATTGCCAACGATGCGGCAAACGATCGGTTTCTGTTTTGATCGTTAGCGCCGCTACGTTTGCAGCAACAGATTGTCGGTTGTGCCCGCCAGCAACCAAGAGTTCAACCCGAGGCGCTTGCGACCGATCCGGCGTTCTGGGGCGGTATTTGATGGAACAGCTGGCAAGATCAATATTGAGTGGACGGACGACGCGGTCAGGCTGAGGAAAGCACCCTCGATGACATGCAGACAATGAAATCGACTTATCGAGTTGAGGCTAAAACGGGCTGGCTGAGCGAAGTGCCTTGGCCATTCGGCCTATTGGAGGTCAGCGACGACGAGCTATGGGTCCATTCATCATGGCTTTACGCCTGGTATATGAGAAACACGTGGCATTCCCGGAAGGCGATAACCGCGATCCGCTACTTGATACCAACCAGCACCGGCGGCACTAGCGCCATGATTTTTGTCGATGCCAACGACCGGCGAACGGCGATGACAATACGCATCCCTACCGGGGGTGATGTGCTACTAGAGGACCTGAGAAGCAGGGGCTACCCAATGGTCGAACATCTCCTGGAGAGCTGACTCGCTATTCGAGGTTGGCGGGTCGAGCACCCAGGTCAATAGGCGCCTCCGACCCGGCGTTATGGGATACCTCACCTTGCTGCTTCGCTGTCTCCCGAAGGGATTGTCTTCTCAAGACGATATTTTCGAGTAATGGATATGGTCCGTCAGGTTGTGGTGTTCGACGCCGCCGACCTGGATCGTGAGATCACGTTCTGGGCCGGGTTGCTCGGTGGATTCGCTGTTGGCGACGACGATTTTCGCTGCGTCGTCACCGAATCGGGCGAATGGCCCATCGGAGTGCAGCTGTCGCCAAACCACGTCCCACCCGACTGGCCGGACGGAGAGCCCCAGCAGGTCCATCTCGACCTCCACGTCGAGGATCCCCGAGCTGCGCACGAACAGGCGATCGCGCTCGGTGCCAGATTGCTCCAATCGGGCGATCTGGACGCCGACGAAGGCCATCAGGTATATGCGGACCCGGCGGGCCATCCGTTCTGTATCGGCCGGGGGCATCCTTCTCGAGCAGCAGTTTCCTCGCTTGCTGAGCGATTGAGGGCGCAAGACGCTGGAAAGGGCGCGGACTAGGGGCTTCCGTCGTTCGACGCACTACCCGAAAGCGGCCTCAATCCGGCGTTCGGGGATACTCAATCAAAACACGCAGAACTCGTTGCCCTCAACGTCGGCCATCGTCGTCCATCGCCAGCCGTTTTCGTCGTACTCGCCGACGACCGTGGCCCCCAGTGTCACCAATCGATTCACCTCGGACGGGCGGTCGTCCACGTGGAGGTCTAGGTGCATCCGATTCTTGGTCGCCTTCGATTCGGGAACTTGCTGAAGCACGAGAGCAGGTCCGTGACCCTCCTTTGGAACGAGTACTACGTAGGGCAAGGACTCGGGCAGCTGGCGGTATCCGATCGCCGCCTTCCAAAAGTCGACAAGGCGCTCGGCATTCTGGCAATCGAGACAAACGACCAGTCTCACGGGTCTGACTCTTGCACGCTCCCAAGGCGCTGCGCAGGATACGACGGGCCGCTATAACGCCACCTATCCGGCGGTCTGGGGCACCTATGTCTCGTCAGCAGCCTCAACATCCGACTCATACATGCTGCCGGGAACGTTCGGAGCGGCGGTCTCAAGAGCCTCGGCACAACGCCCCAGTGCCCAGATGGGATATCCGGAGGTCTCAAACACCAAGACGTCACCATTCGACAGGACTACGGAGACGGCAAAGACTGGGACTCCAAAGTTCGATACCGGGTGACGTTTCTTGGTGTGAACCGCTACGACATCTCGAAGCGGGATGGCTCTTTCGACGTCTCCCTGACTTCGACCGGTCAGCTGGCTTGTTTTGAGAGCAAGAAGCCGCCGGTCCGTAACCGCAATCCTCATTGGTTGGGGGGATTGTTTCCGCCAGGCATCTGGAGGCGAGCAACGAGCCAGAGCCAGGACTGTCTCTCCTGGCTCAAGTTGGTCGGGTGCTGGTTCCCCTCTCGGCGTCCTCGGCATGCCCCTTACCCTCCGGTTCTGTTCAACCTATGTCGTCCAACCTCGCCTCACACATATCCGGCGTTAGGGGACACCCCCCGCCGGTTTACGCCGTCCTCGAAGGGTCAGTGGACATCTGGCCCAACACACGCCGCAACTCGTCGATTCGTCGGTTGAGGTCGTTCTGCTCCATCTTCAAGCGGACGAGCTCATCGAGCATGAATCGCATCAGAGTCTCCGGGCTCGAGGATGGGTCGATGTCGACCGGCTGGTGGGCGTCGACCGGGTCTTCCCCGGCGAGCACCCGCTCGAGGCTGTCGGGCGTCCAGCCGAGGGCGAGGGAGAGGTCCCGCAACTTGTCCAGCCGGTGACTCTTGCGGGCCTCGCCGGCCATGTAGGAGTCGAGCGTCGACTGGCTGACGCCCGACGCCCGGATCAGCTCGGACTTCGTCAGAGCCAGTTCTCGCATCCGCTCGGTGACCACCACCCCCAACCGGGCCCAGTCCGGCGACTCCGGCTCCATCGCAAGATTCTCGCATCCCAGGTTGCGAAAGTCTTGAATAGTCGTGCTCAGTGGAACAGGCGGGCACGCTCGAGGATGTCGCCGAGGTCGTGGGCGCCGAAATCGAAGAAGGCCACGATGCTGGCGGCTATCTCGGCCGCCCTGTCAGGTGGCAGCACGACGAGCTCGCTCACCATCTCGTCGAGGACGTCCGTGTTGTATGCGCGCCAGAACGGGGACAGCCTCGCCCAGTCGGCCCGACGGTCGGCCTGGGTCAGCCCCTCGGTCCACCCGTCACCCATCAGCGGTGGCGTCGCCGGCCGAACTCCCATCCACGAGCATGACCCCGTCACGCCTGAGGTCGGATTTCATAGTCGCAGACGTGGCACTTCCGTGTTCCTGGCAACTTGAAAGTGCCACACCCGGGACACGCTTCGATCTTCATGGCAGCGAGCTGGGCGTTCAGCTCGCCCTTCTGTCGGCGAGTGGACCGTGCGTTCGCGGACGATGTCGCCTGTGGGGTGTCGGGGTCGGGCGTTGCCTCTGCTGTGACGGGGTCGGCACTGGTGACATGGGCGTCAGCACCACACGAGTAACAAACCTGATGATGGGGCCAGAGTTCAGCGCCGCAGTGAATGCAGTAGGCCGTCATCGCCGCCGGCCGAACTCGCGCAGCCCTGTAAGCCCCTCGAGATGGTCGGGACAAGCCCAGACCATGAACCAGCGGTCGCCCTTGGGAGAACGCCAGCGGCCGGTCCAAGCTGGCGGCTCGGGGCAGTGGGTCGCCTGGAGCTGCGAGCTGTACACGTTCTGCCAACAGCGTCCTGCCTCGGCGATGAATCCCGGACATGGGTCACCAGGTTGGGGCATCGCGGCGACTGCCATGCCGCCAACGCTACGCCCCTATCCCAGAACGCCGGTTCGGAGCGCAAGCGCCGTTCGGCTGAACTCTTGTGGCCGGCGGGCACAGCCAACATACGGCCTCGGCTCGCCCGTCATCTCGTCGGGAGGTCCCAAACCGGAGCGGCGCTAACGATCAAAAAGAAACCGATCATTGGCAGCATCGTTGGCAATGTTCGGTTGCAACTCGAGCAGCCGCAGGGCTAATCGCTCTCCAGGCGACCCACGCAAGCGGGCTGAGCCGCTCGTGAAGGAGAACTTCCAGTAGTTGACTCCCCCCTCGCCCTCGTCCCGGTGGTACTTCACATGCCGCAGGTCCTCGACATAGAAGCTCCGTGTGCGGATGATGCTGCGAAAAACCAAGAGGTTGTGGCGATCCAGTGTCGCCTCGAAGGGATAGAGCAGATCAACCACGCCGATCGCCACACCGAAGAGCGCGAACGCGATGCCAGCAGCATTGCGACCGATGACGAAGAGAGCACCAACGGACCAGGCGATGCAGAGTGCGAACAGGCCCCCAATCCATACGAACGCGTGGCTCGCTCGGTAGGTGACGAACTCGTCGCTCATGGACCGCCGATACTGAACGAGACCACAACCCCCATTTGTATTGTCGCCCAACTGCGCCCGGACCTGCGTTGTCCGATGTTTCACAGGTGGCGCCACGGTTTCCTCGAACGCCGGTTCGGGGATAGGGGACAGCCAACGAGGACGACGACCTCGTCGGGCATCTGGGGCAGGACGACGGAGCGGGAGCGGCGGGAGATGCGGCGGTCGGTGGCGAAACGTCAGGCGGCGCACTCCATGTGCCAAGGCTGCTGCGGTGGCCGTGTAGTAAACGAGTAAGTCCCCCCTCCGACACTTCTAGTCACAGCCACTTTTTCGTAAGTCCGGCATCGTGCTGAATCGTCCAAAATCGGCCCCGTGGAATGGCCGTGGAATAGCGGATTCTTACGAGCCTGACAGACCGTCGCGTCGCTCTGTCGGGCAGCGCCGGACGCGGCGCTCATCAACGCGCCGGGTCGAAAAGTCCAAAGTCGCGGACC
>Ga0306920_100005044_pt1 | contig 16989 bp, 15 predicted proteins | sample flu12Cox44000170_FD_204666 | JGI IMG/M metagenome (GOLD analysis project Ga0306920, IMG submission 204666) | Lab enrichment of tropical soil microbial communities from Luquillo Experimental Forest, Puerto Rico - flux4day.12C.oxic.44.000.170 (v2)... | ecosystem: Environmental > Terrestrial >... | reverse complement strand
GGAAAGTCGACGATGTGCTCCCACTCGTTCGCGTCGGAACGTGCCACCACCGCGACGACCGGCTCGGTCGCACTCAGGTTGCAGACCTCGTGCGGGACGCCGGGTTCGATGAAGATGAAATCGCCGGCGACGTTGTCGACCTTGTGCTCGAGGGCGGGGCCGTACTCGTGGCGCACGGCGCCCTCGAGGATGTACAGCATCACCTCGAAATCCACGTGGATGTGCGCGAACGCCACCCCTCCAGGAGGGATGGTCGCCACGTTCATCGACAGCTGCTTCGCGCGGGTGTTCCTGGCCGAGAGACCGGTCTTGTAGCGGATCCCGTTCCAGCCACGGGTGAGGCCGCTGCCGCGCAATACAACGATGCCGTTGTGTCCTTCGACCGCCGTTCCGGCTTCTGCATCAGGAGTCATGGGTGGACGCTCCGCTGTGTGGGAGAGGACGCTCCGCGCCTGCATCCGGCGGACCGTACGACATCAAGCTCGCGGAGGATGAGGGAATTCCTTCTCTGGTTGCCGCGCCCAAACGAAGCGCCCCCGGAGGTCTCCCTCCGGGGGCGTCGCCAGCGACTTCCGTGTGCTCGAGCGAGTGGTCTAGTAGTCGCCGCCGTCGAAACCGCCGCCACCGGCCGGCGCTGCGGGCTTCTTCTTCTCCGGGATCTCCGTGATCAGCGCCTCGGTCGTGAGCAGCAGGCTCGCCACCGACGCCGCGTTCTGCAGCGCCGTGCGCGCGACCTTGGTCGGATCGATGATGCCGGCCTCGAACATGTCGACCGTCTGCTCCTTGTCGACGTCGAACCCGGTGTACTTCTTCTCCTTCTTCACGCTCTCGACCACGACCGAGCCTTCCAGCCCGGCGTTATCGCACAGCGTGCGGAGCGGCTGCTCCAGGGCGCGCTTGACGATGTTCACGCCGATGCGGAAGTCGCCCTCGAGCTCCGTCGCCAGCGTGTCGAGCGCCTTCTGCGCCCGCAGATACGCCACGCCGCCGCCAGGCACGATGCCCTCCTCGACCGCCGCGCGCGTCGCGTGCAGCGCGTCCTCGACGCGGGCCTTCTTCTCCTTCATCTCGGTCTCGGTGGCCGCGCCGACGTTGATCACCGCGACGCCGCCGGCGAGCTTCGCCAGCCGCTCCTGGAGCTTCTCGCGGTCGTAGTCCGACGTGGTCTCCTCGATCTCCTTCTTGATCTGACCGATGCGGCCGGTGAGGTCGGCCTTCTTGCCGAAGCCCTCGATGATCGTGGTCTTCTCTTTGTCGATCACGATGCGCTTCGCACGGCCCATGTCCTCGATCTTCGCGTTCTCGAGCTTGATGCCGAGGTCCTCGGTGATCACCTTGCCGCCGGTGAGGACCGCGATGTCCTCCATCATGGCCTTGCGGCGGTCACCGAAGCCGGGCGCCTTCACCGCGCACACGGCGAGCGTGCCGCGCAGCTTGTTCACCACCAGCGTCGCGAGCGCCTCGCCCTCGACCTCCTCGGAGATGATGAGCAGCGGCTTGCCGCGCTGCGCGACCTTCTCCAGCACCGGGAGCAGGTCCTTCATGCTCGAGAGCTTCTTGTCGTAGAGCAGGATGTAGCCGTCCTCGATGACGGCCTCCATCGTGTCCTTCTCGGTCACGAAGTAGGGCGAGATGTAGCCCTTGTCGAACTCCATGCCTTCGACGATGTCCTTCGTGGTCTCGATCGAGCGCGCTTCCTCGACCGTGATCGTGCCGTCCTTGCCGACCTTGTCCATGCACTCGGCGATGATCTTGCCGATCTCGGTGTCGCCGTTCGCGGAGATCGTGGCGACCTGCTCGATCTCCTTGTTGTCCTTCACGTCCTTGCTGAGCTTCTTGAGCTCGCCGACCACCGACTCCACGGCCTTGTCGATGCCGCGCTTGATGTACATCGGCGACGAGCCGGCGGTCACGCTCTTCAGGCCCTCCTTGAAGATGGCCTCGGCGAGCACGGTCGCGGTGGTGGTGCCGTCGCCGGCGACGTCGGACGTCTTGGACGCCACCTCGCGCACCATCTGCGCGCCCATGTTCTGGTACGGGTCGTCGAGCTCGATCTCCTTGGCCACGCTCACGCCGTCCTTCGTGACCGTGGGCGAGCCCCACTTCTTGTCGAGCACGACGTTGCGGCCGCGCGGGCCGAGCGTCACCTTCACGGCCTTCGCGAGGATCTCGACGCCCTTCATGATCTCCGCGCGGGCCTGCTCGCTGAACAGCAGCATCTTGGCAGCCATGGGACCTCCGAATGGGATTCAGGCGGCGCCGGGGCGGCCGTGCGAGGCACGGGGCCGGACGCCGCTCGGGTTCACTTGGACGACTTGGTGCTGCTGAGAACGCCGAGGACCTCGTCCTCGCGCAGGATCGTGTACTCCGTGCCGTCGATCTTCACGTCGGTGCCGCTGTACTTGCCGACCAGGATGCGATCGCCCTTCTTCACTTCCGGGGCGACGCGCTTGCCGTCTTCCGTGAGGCGGCCCGGCCCGACGGCGACGACCTCGCCCTCCTGCGGCTTCTCCTTCGCGGTGTCCGGGATGATGATGCCGCCGCGGACGGTCTCCTGCTCCTCGATGCGGCGAACGAGCAGCCGGTCGGCGAGAGGCTGGAAGTTCATCGTTCTCTCTCCTCGAGATGGGATCGCAGCGTGGCCGGGCGAGCCTGCGCCCCGCACGGGTGCGGTCCGGTGGTGACGGATTCGGGTGGTTGGTCGCGCTCGCGCGAAGCGCCGGTGCGGCGCACCGATCGCCCGTGTGCTGAACGGACGAGGCCCGAGGGCCGTTGTGACAGCGCGCGAGAACGACGGCGAGCAGACTAATGTTTGTCTGCCGCAGCGCAAGTCACCCGAGTGTCTGATTGCACATGGCGTTGTGCCACAGTCGATTGTGGCGATAAGACGCCGTTTCACATTGCACCGCGTTGTCAGAATGGCAACGCGATTGATGCGGACGCGGCGGAGCGCTGCTGGACGCTTCCGCGCGTCGACAGGCAGGCGCCGGCGATCGAGCGGAGCTACTTCGAGGTGGACTCGAAGATCGCCACGCGCGATTGCCCGTCGAGGTAGCCGCGGCTCAGCGTGCCCACGACGACGATCGGCTCGCGGATCTTCGGCTCGCGCGTGCGCGAGAACACCACGATGGTGTCGCGGCCCTGGACCACGGTGTACGCCCAGCTCCCGCCCACCGAGAACACCTCGGAGACGCGGCCGCCGACGCGCACGGGCGTGTCGGCGAAGCGCTCGGGATGCTCCTTCAGGTGCGCGATCGACGTGGTCCGCTCGCCGCGCGGCCAGAACGTGAACACGACCGCGGCGAGCAGCGCGAGGCCGATGCCCGCCTGCAGCCGCCGGTCCGCGCGCAGCCGGTCGGTGACGCCCGCCCACCACGGCGGCGCGAGCGTGGGGATGTCGAACTCCTGCGGCGCCACCACCTGGTGCGGGCGCGCGGCGATCGCGGCGTCCTCGCGCTGCTGCGCGGCCACCGTCGCCGCCACGCGCGCGCGCTCCTCGGCGTCGTCCATAGGGAACTCGCGCGCGACGACGTCGGCCCCTGGCGGCTTGTGCCTGGGTGCGCTCTCGCTCTCGACGGTCTTGAGCCGCGGGATGCTGCTGGCACCCTTGTCCCAGGATGGCATCGCCGGCGTGGACGAGGGTGCGGGCGCGGGCGCGCCCGACGGCAGCGGCCTGCGGAACAGGCCCGACGCGCCGAACCGGCCCGGCTCGCGCGGCTTGCCCTCGTCCGGGTCCACGGGGCGGATCAGCTTCGGTGCCTCGAGGGGCTGGGAGTCGCCGGGCTTCTGCCCCGCACTGCTCAGGCCCTCCTCGGCGCCCACGACCCAATCCGCCTTGCTCGCGGATGGCTTGCGGGCATTCGGGTCGGGCTTCTCCTCGGGATCGTATCGCTGGGGCTCGGCCACGCGGGCCTCCGTGCTGCTGGGCGCCAAGAGGACGGTTCGCCCCCGGGTTATCGGCGCACTCGGCAGGTGACTTCAGGCCGGCGACCCAAGGGTCTCGTCAGGCCTTCCCCCACTCGTCCAGCCGCCGGTAGAGCGTGCGCAGGCCGATCCCCAGCAGCGCCGCGGCGCGGCGCTTGTCGCCGTGCGTGTATTCGAGCGTCGCCTCCACCAGCCGGCGCTCGGCCGAGGCGAGCGTCATCCCCACCGAGAGCTCGAACCGGCCGCCGGGCTCGTCCGTTCCACGGAGCGCGTCCGGCAGGTCGTCCAGATCAAGCGGCCGGCGCCCGCGCGCGGTCGCGACCATGCCGGAGAGCACGCTCTTGAGCTCGGTGACGTTGCCGGGCCACTCGTACCGCGCGAAGCGCTCGAGCACGCCGGCGGTGACGCCGGGCACACGCCGGCCGTGCTCGCGGTTCGCCGTGCGCACGAGCTCGCCCACGAGAAACGGCAGGTCCTCGCGCCGCGAGCGCAGCGCCGGCAGGTGCACGCGCGTCGCCTCGAGCAGGTGATGAAGGTCGTCTCGGAACCGGCCCGCGCGCACCTCGGCCGCGAGGTCGCGATCGCTGGCGGCGATCAGCCGAACGTCGATCTGGACCCGGGTGGATCCGTGCACGGCGCGGGCGCCGCGCGCACGACCGGGCGGCGCGGCCCTGCGCGCGGGAGCCCCGGCGGGCGGCCCGCCATCCGCGCGCTCGATCGTTCGCGCCTGCAGGAAGTGGAGCAGCCGCAGCTGCACGCTCGGCGAGGCGCGGTCGATCTCGTGGATCAGCAACGAGCCGCCGTCGGCGCGCTCGAACGCGCCCGCTTGTGCCTCGGCGCCGAACAGCTCGGCCGCCTGCATCTCCTCCGGCAGCGCGCCGCAGTCCACCCGCTCGAACCGCCGCTCGCGGCGCGGCCCGCCGTAGTGGAGCGCGCGCGCGACCACGCTCTTCCCTGTGCCCGGTTCGCCCTCCAGCAGCACCGGCGCCCGTGTGGCGGCCAGGTGCCGCACCTGCTCACGCAGCCGCTGGATGTCGCGCGAGCGGCCGGTGAGCGCGCGCGTCGCGCCGGGTCCGCGTTCCGCCGCGGCATCGCCCGGGCGCGGCCGCGAGCCGGGCATGCCGCGCGCTCAGCCGCGCGCGATCGCCGCGAGCGCGCGCTCCGGGCTCGGGATCTGATCCATGGCGCCGATGTTCTCGGCGATCTCGCGCCACAGGACCCGCCCGTCCTTCCCGATCACGAACGTGGCGCGTGCGCTGTAGCCGGCATCGGGCAAGAGCACGCCATACGCCGCGGACGCCTCGTGCTTCCAGTCGGAGAGCAGCGGGAACGACAGGCTGAGCGAGCGCGCGAACGCGCCGTTCGCATGGTGGCTGTCGACACTGATGCCGTACACCACCGTGCCCGCCTTCTCGAACTGCGGGATATATTTCTCCAGCTCGGGCAGCTGGTGGCTGCACACGGCGGAGAACGCGAGCGGGAAGAACACCAGCACCACGGGGCTCTGGCCGAGGTGCTCGGAGAGCGTGTAGAACGCGCCCCCCGGGCCCTTGAGCTTGAAGTCCGGGGCCATCTGGCCCGGCTCGGGAACGGTCTGGGTCACCATGACGGATACTCCTGTCGCGGCACGGGGCATTGGGGTCGGCAGGACCTTCATCTTCCCGCGCCGCGGCGCGGGCGTCCAGCGCGGCCCGCGCGCGGACCCCGGGCCGGGCTTCAGCGCCGCGCGGTCACCCGCATCACGTCCTGGCTCACCGCCGCGAGCTCGAGCAACGTGCGCACGCCCTTCTCGCGCTCCCACCGGGTGGCGAGCTCGATGAACAGCCGCGCGGTCGTGCGCGTGTCGCCGAGCGCGCGGTGCGGCGTCTCGGCCGGGAGCTCCAGCCGGGTGGCGAGCGCGCCGAGCGACTTGCTGCCGGGCCCGAACAGGCCGCGCGCCAGGCCGAGCGTGTCGACGATCGGGTTCAGGAGCGTCGGCGCGCCGGCATCGCGGAAGAGCTGCAGCAGGAACGGGAGGTCGAACGACGCGTTGTGGAACACGAGCGGCAGGTCGGCGCACGCCGCGCGCAGCAGCCGGCCGGCCTCGGCCGCCTTGGGCGCTCCCGCCACCATGTCGTCGCTGATGCCGTGCACGCGCGTCGCGTCGGCGGGGATCGGGCGGCCGGGGTCGACGAGCGACGACCACTCGTCGCCCAGCGCGCCGTTCACGATCGCCACCCGCGCCACCTCCACCAGCCGGTGGCCGAGCGCAGGACTCATGCCCGTGGTCTCGGTGTCCAACGCGAGCGCGGTCTGGCCCGCGAGCAGGCTCATGGCCGTTGCGCGCGCGTGGCGCGCCGCGTCACTTGCCGGCCGCTCCGGACGAGCGCGAGTACGCCTCCCAGCTCTCGCCTCTGTCCATGTGGCCATCGCCGATGAAGCGCACCAATTTGAGGAAGTCGTCCGCGGGGATGTAGCCGGGCACGTTCACGAGGTGCGTGCCGTCGGACTTGAGGAAGATCGTGGTCGGATAGCCCGTCACCTGGAAGCCGCCCGCCAGCGCGCGCGCCGTCATCGTGCGCCCGCCGTAGCTCACCCGCTCGGCGCTCTCTGCGTTCAGCCGCACCATGACGAAGTGCTGGTTCAGGTAGTCGCCGATCGCCGCCTTCGCATAGACGTCGCGGTCCATGCGCTTGCACCAGCCGCACCAGTCCGTGTAGACGTCCACGATCACCGGCTTGCCCCCGCCGGCCGCTGCGGCCAGCCCTTCGTTCCAGCCGTGCCAGGCCACGGGCTCGGCGCCCGCGGCGGTCACGAGCAGCGGAACGAGAAGACCGAGGAGCAGGGACGTCGGAATGGGCCGCAGCATGACCTCTCCTCTCACGGGAGCGGCCACGAGCGTACCACGGGCTACGCGTAGACCGTGTGGCGGAGGGTCTCAGCCGGGCGCTCCGGATCGAACCACACGCCGGCGAGCTCGCGGCTGCCGAACTGACCCGGGTTCACCACCGGCGTCGCGCCGAGCGCGTCACGCCACGCGCCGGAGACGCGGGGCGACTCGTGGATGTGGCCCGAGAGCACGAGCCGCGGCTGTCGCGATTCGACGAAGGCTCGAATGGCCCGCGAGCCCACGTGCTGCCGCGTGGCGATGACGTCGCATGCGGTGTCGCGCGGCGGCGAGTGCAGCACGCACACCATCTCGCGCGCAGCGCGCTGGGCGACGAGCGCCTCGAGGCCGTCGGCGATGGTCGGCGATCGGCGCTCGGGATCGAACCGGAACTCGCGCACGCCCTCGCGTCCCGAGAGCCAGCCGTGGAGCCGCGCCGGGCTCTCCTCGGCGCCGTCCTCCCAGCGCTCCCAGTCCTTGATCGCGAAAGGCGTGATCGGCACCCACGACAGCCCGCCCACCGCAACGCCGTCCACGTCGATCACACGCGCGTGCAGCGCACGCCACAGCGCGCCGTCGTGGCGCTCGAGCACGTCGTGGTTGGCGCCCCAGTCGTCGTTCCCCATCATCACCAGCAGCTCCGCGCCGGGCACTGAGTCGCGAAGCCGGCGCGCGAACTCGACCAGGAACCCTTCGAGGAAGACGCGCTGGTGACTCACGCCCGCGGCGCCGGTGCCGTGCGGCGCCAGGTCGCCGCCGAGGATCACCGCGCGGGGCCGTCGCGCGGCGGCGAGGGCCATGACCTGTTCATATAGTTCGCCCGAGCCGTGCAGGTCGGACGTGAAGAGCCAATCGGCCAAGTCGCCTCCGAGCGGAACACCGTCGCAGGCTACCCAAGCGCTCGGGGGGCCTCAACCGCGGCTCGATTCTCACCCGCTACACGGCGATCGAGAACGCCGGCGCTTGACACGCAATTGGCGGCCGCCGGCGCGGGACGCGCTTGCATCCGTGGCGCGCGCTCCCGATACTTTTCCTCCGCTCGCTGCCTCGATACACATGCCGCGGGCGGCCCGCCCGCTCACGCACCCGAACCCGGACCCACAATGGCATTGAAGCCTTTCCGCGCCTCGTTCCCCGCCGTCACGCTCTCGCTCCTTGCACTCGCGCTCTCGGTCGCGCTCGCCGGCGGCCCGGCGCACGCGGCCCCGGCGGCCTCGAAGTCACTGCTCCAGAACGGCGATTTCGAGCGCACGCTCGTGGGCCATCCATGGATGCCGGCCGGCTGGGACACGTCGATGGCGGACCTGCCGACGGTGTTCTTCGGGCGCGACACGTTCCTGGTCCACAGCGGCCACTGGGCGGTGAACATCGCGAACATGAGCGCGGCGTTCCCGATGGGGCACAATTGGAGCCAGACGCTGCTCGTGGGCAAGGAGACGTGGGGGAAGACGGCGACGCTCAAGGTGTGGACGCGCTCCAACGGCATCGAGGGCCGCGCCTACATCCTGGTCCAGGCGTACAGCGACACGGCCACGAAGATGGCGCGTATCTGGGGCGTCGATCACGACGAGGCGCTGAAGCGCATGGGCATCGGCAAGATCGACGACCCGCTGCTCGACCTGGCGTGGAAGCGGGTGTGGTTCGACGATCCGATGACCGACTGGGTGGAGCGCGAAGCGAAGATCCAGGTGCCCCCGGGCACGAACGTGCTGTTCGTGCGCTGCGGCCTCATGGGCACGGGGCAGGTGTTGTTCGACGACGCGTCGCTGACGCTCGGGCCCGGCGCGTCGCCGCCGCGCTACGCCAAGGGGCAGAACCTGTTCGTCGAGCCGGGGTTCGAGGACCGCGGCATGTCATGGGACCTCGCGATCCCGCCGTACGAGGGCGCCAAGGTCACTGCCGATTCCACGGTCGCGCACACCGGGCGCATGAGCATGCGGCTGTCCGACTTCTGGGACGGCCTCGTGGAGACGCGCATCGGCCTCGGCCAGCCGTTCGACGGACGCTCGCTTCGCGGCCAGCGTGTGCGTCTCAGCGGATGGTTCAAGGGCGACTCGCTGATCGGCATCGCGTACGTGAAGATCTACGCGCAGGGCCTGAAGACGCACGTGACCCAGTCCCCGGGCGCCGAGCTGCTGTCGAACAGTTGGGACTGGAAGCCGCTGGCGATCGAGCTCGACATCCCCGATGACGCCGTGCTCGTGTGGGCCAACCTGCAGGCGGGCGCACCCGCGCGCGGCACCGTGTGGATCGACGACGCCTCGTTCGAGGTGCTGGGCCCTGTGGCGCCGCCCCCGGCCGCGCAGACTAAGGCGCAACCCGCATCGGCCTCGCAGAAGCGCTGATCGCGGCCGGCGTGGACAACGCACGCGCGACGGCGGTGCCTCGCACCGGTCGTAGCGGCACGCACTTGCAAGCGAGTTCTTGACACCCCCCCGACGCGGTCGGAGAATTCGCACAGCAGCTGGGCAGAAAGATCTCCTTGGCAGGGAGCTTTCCGACCCGAGCCGGGGTCCCGTTCGCTGCACGGGACCTGTCTCAAAGCCGATAGCGATTTCACGAGCGAGGTGAGTCGCGGGAGGCCGAGGGACCGCGCGGTAAGGGGGCTGCAGGTCATCCGCCTCACCAGCCCTGGGTGAAACCCTCGCGGATGGCGGTAGGGGCCCCCCCTCTACATGACGCGCTGAACGCTTCGCGCTCCGGGCCCGAGGATTCGCCGCACCTTCACGCCTCTCCCACACGTCCGCGCGCCAGAGCGAGCGCCAGTCGGCTCGTGGTCGCGTGGATGCGGACCGTGTCCTCCAGTCGCCGCGCATAGCCGCCGCCGAGCGTCGTCGCCACCGCGACTCCGCGCCGCGCGCAGCCCTCGATCACCGCGCGATCGCGCGACTCGAGCCCCGCGAACGACAGCGCCAGCCCGCCCAGTTGGTCGTCATGGAACGGATCCGCGCCGGCCTGGTAGAGCACGAGCTGCGGCGCGAACGCCCACACCCGGTCGAGCGCGGGCGCGAGCGCCGCCATGTACGCATCGTCGTCGGTGCCGTCGGCGAGCCCGACGTCGAGGTCCCCGCGCTCCTTGGGCATCGGATAATTGTTCTCCTGGTGCACGGAGAGCGTGAACACCGCGGGCTCGCTGCGGAAGATGTGCGCCGTGCCGTTCCCCTGGTGGACGTCCAGGTCCACGATCGCGATGCGCTGGACGAGGCGCTCGCCGAGCATCGCGCGCGCCGCCACGGCCAGGTCGTTCAGGTAGCAGAAGCCCTCGGCGTGCCCCGCGTACGCGTGGTGGAGCCCGCCGCCCAGGTGCGCGGCCGCGCCGTGCTCGAGTGCGAGGCGCGCGGCGAGCGTCGTGCCCGAGGCGCCCAGTGCGAACGCGTCCACGATCTCGCGCGAGAGCGGCAGCTCGCTGTACTGCGTGCGCGGCGTCCAGCGCAGCGCCTCGAGGTCGTCGAGGTAGGCGGGCTCGTGTGCGAGCTGGAGCAGCGCGCGAGTGGCTGGCGGCGGCGACACGTCCGCGCTCGCATCGATGGTGCGCGACGCGACCAGCGCGCGATACGTGGCCTCGTACTTCTCGGTGGGGAACACGTGCGCGCCGATGTCGCAAGCGTACTTGGGGGACCACACCACGGGGATGCGCTCGGGCATGGGCGCAGGATGCCATCGCGCACGCAGAGTGCGCTACACTCTTTGGCCGCATGCCATCCGCCACGGCCAGCTCCGTTCCCGCGTTCCACGCCCTGCGCGCGCGCCTGCTCGCGCGGCGCGCGGAGAGCATGGGCGCGCGGCTCTGGGTGGTGACGCTGGCGATCGCGGCCTGCGTGGCGGCGTTCACCTACTGGCAGGTGCGCGTGCCGCTCGACGGCGCGCTCCGTCACCAGGGAACGCGCGGCGCCACGACGCGCCTCGTCGTGCAGCTCGCGGTCGGGGTGCTCGCGGCGGGCGTGATCGCCGGCTCACGACAGGTGACGCTCGCCGCCGATCCACCGGGCCCCGAGTGGCTGGCGCTCCCGGTCGAGCCCGTGTCGGTCGAGCGCCACCTTCGCAGCGAATCGCGGCTGCCGGCGCTGACGGTCCTGGTCCCCATGGCCGCGGCGTGGGTCGCGGGCATCGGCCTCCTCCCACCGCTCACGTTGCTCGCCATCGCGGCCGGGAGCGCGTTGGCGTGGGACCTCTCGACCCGCGTGGCGTGCGCGCTCGCGCTGCGCGCCCCGGGCGTCACGCACGCGCCGTCGCGGCGGCTGCCCGCATCCTGGCGCGCGCTCGTAAGCGCGCGGCGTCCCGCGAGGGCCGCCCGCGTGGCGGCGCCACGGTTCCGTGCCGGATCGCGCTGGCGGGCGCTCGCGCGGCTCGACCGCGCGGTCTCGTTCCGCGCCGGATCGCCGCGGGCGAGGCTCGTCTTCACCGCATTGGCGCTCGTCGCGAGCGTGGCGGCCTGGTTCGTCGGCATCGATCCGCGCGAGCAGCGCGCGCAGGCGTTCGCGGGTTTCAGCCTCGCGTGCGCCATGCTCGGCGCGTGGGCCGCCTGGCGCGCGGCCGGCGATCCGCCGTCGGCCGTGCGGCCGCTGCCGCTGTCGCTCGCCGACAGCTGGCGCGCGCGTGCGATCCCGATGTTCGTGCTCCTCGGCGTGACGCTCGCGCTCCACGCCACCGTGCCGGCGGTGCCGTGGTTCGCGCGGCTGGGCCTCGCGCTCTCCTGGACGCTGCCCGCGCTGCTCGTGCCGCTCTTCGGCCTGCATCTCGGGCTCTCGCTCCCCGGCAAGCCACTCGCGGCCGAGAACCTCTACTACGGCTGGCTCGGAGCGGGGCTGATCGCGAGCCTCGCCATCCCGCTCTTCGGCTGGGCGCTGCTGCTGGCCGGGTTCGCGCTCGCGACGCGACGCATCGGGCGCTGGAAGACGCCCGAGGTGGCATGATGCTCGAGCTGCGCGCGCTCACCCGCCGCTACGGGTCGCGCCTCGCGCTGGATGGCGTCTCGTTCGCCGTGCCGCGGGGCCGGATCGTGGGACTCCTGGGCGCCAACGGCGCCGGCAAGAGCACGCTGCTCCGCACCGCCGCCGGGCTCCAGCCGCCCGACTCGGGGCAGGTGCTCGTGGACGGCCACGACGTGTGGAAGGCACCGCTCGCGGCGAAGCAGGCGCTCGGCTACGCCGCGGAGGAGCCGTCGTTCCACGAGGAGCTCTCCGCGCACGAGTACCTGGCGTTCGTCGCCGCGGTGCGCGGGCTCGAGCCCGCAGCCGCGAGCGCTCGCACGCTCCGGCTCGCGCACGCGCTCGAGCTGGCGCCGCGGCTCGACGAACCGGTCCGGGGCTACTCGCACGGCATGAGAAAGAAGCTCTCGTTCATGGCGGCCGTGCTCCACGAGCCGCGCGTGCTCCTCTGCGACGAGGCGCTCGAGGGCTTCGACGCGCCGTCGGCCGTGGCTGCGAAGGCCGAGCTGCGCCGGCTGTCGCGCGCGGGCAGCGGGATCCTGTTCTCGAGCCACGTGACCGAAACCGTCGAGCGGCTGTGCGACTCCGTGATCGTGCTCCACGAGGGCCGCGTCGCGCGCGAGATGACGCGCACCGACTGGGGCGCCGGCAGCGAGACCACGTCGCCGCTCGAGCGCGCGTTCCTCGAGTTGATCGGCTCCGCCCCCGCGCCGGAGGCGCCGTGAGGCGGGCTCTACAAGCGCTCGCATTGCTCGCACTCCCGGTCGCGCTCGTCTCGCTCGCGCGCGCGGGCGCGGAGGCGGCGCCGCCCGCGATCGTGGCGATGTGGGACGGGAAGGACGGCGCGAGCGTCCGCGCGGCGCTGCTCCCGATCGCGGCGCTCGGAGAGGGGCCCGACGCGAGCGCGCGACAGAAGCTGGAATCCGGCGAGGCAGCGTGGTGGCTGGGCGTGCAGGACGATTGGGCGGGCCGCTCCGACAGCGCGGTCGCCCAATGGCGACGTGCCGTGGCGCTGCGCGGCGATTTCGACGAGGGCTTCGCCCTGATCGACGCACTGTCGCGGCGCGCGACCGTTTCCGCACTCGGCGAGGCCTACGGCCTCGCCGCCGCGCTCGCGGACCAGGCGCGATCGGGGATGCCGTCGCGGCTCGCCGAGGCGCAGGGCCGCCTGGCCTGGACGCGCTACGAGCGTGGTCATGCCGACAGCGCTCTCGCAGGCGTCCTCGAGTGGAGCGATGCGCTGCGCCGCCGGCCCGCATGGACGCGACGCCTCGCCACGATCGAGCACGCGGCCGGCGACCAGGCCCGGGCATGGAAGAGCCTGACCCTGCTCTCAGCGCGCACGCGCGGGCGGGACGCCGCGGTCGAGAGCCTGCTCGTCCTGACGCAGCGCGCGCTCGGGTACAGCGACGAGCAGCGGGTGTCCGCCGTGAGCTCGCTGCGGGACCCGGTCGAGCGTGGCGAGTGGCGTTTCACCATGCTGCTCGCCGCGAGCCAGGACTCGATGCGCGCGAAGGACGGCTTCACCGTGCGCTGGTACCGGGTGCCGGCGCAGTCCGGAACGGCTTCGAAGCCACCTCTGTTGCTCGTGCTCGCACCGGACGACTCCCTGGTGTCGTCGGACTCGCTCGCGGCGTCGTTCGCGGCGGCGGGCCGCACCGTGGTGCTGTTGCCGCCGCGAGGCTCCATCACGGCCCTGGGCCACGGCGCTTACGGTCCCGAAGCTTGGGCCGGCAGGCCCGCGGCGTTCTCATCCACGATCGCCGCCGATGCGGCACGCGTGATGGACGCGCTGGCGCAGAAGCACGCCGTGCCCTCCGGCGGCTGGCTGGTGGGCGGCGCCGGCGACGCGGCCCCTGTGGCGCTGGCGATCGCGCGGGCGCGGCGCGATACGCGGGCGCTCGTACTCGTCGCACCGCGTCTTCCGGTGGTCGAGGTCGCCGAGACCCGCGCCCGGCTTCGCGCCCAGGGCACGCGCACGTACGTCCAGGTCTCGCCGGAGGAGCAGGACGCGCTCGAGTTGGCCGATCTGTTGAGCCGCCAGACGGCGCCCGGGCAGGTCCGTGTCGCGGATTCGGGCGAGCGCGGGCGGGGCGTCGCGATCTTCCGCGCCGATCCGAAGGTCGCGAAGCGGCTGCTCGACTGGCTCGCGGAGCCCGCGGCGAGAAACTAGGGCCTACGCCCGGAAGCCCGCGCTCACGCTCAACGTCTCGCCGGTCATGTTCGCGGCATCGCCCGAGGCGAGGTAGGCGGCCGCGGCCGCGACGTCGTCGGCCCCGACCATGCGCTTCAAGGCGGTCGGCTCGATGAACAGCTCGCGCGCCACGTCCGCCTCGGCACGCCCGAGCGCCGCGGCGCGCGCGCGGAGCACGCCCTCCACGCGCTCGCCCTGCACCGCGCCGGGTGCGATCGCGTTCACGGTGATGCCGTGCTCGCCCAGCTCCAGCGCCAGCGTGCGCGTGAGCGCGATCATCCCCCACTTCGACACCGCATACGGGCTCCGGAGCGCGTAGCCCATGAGCCCGGCGATCGACGTGATGTTGATGATCCGGCCGCTCTTCCTGGCGATCATGTGCGGCGCGGCGTGCTTCGCGCACAGGAACGCACCGGTCACGTTCACCGCCAGCGTGCGGTCCCAGTCCGTGCGATCGATGTCGACGACGCGCTGGGTCGGGCCGCCGACACCGGCGTTGTTGACGAGGATGTCGAGCTGGCCGAACTGGCCGATCGCGGCGGTGACCATGCTCTTCACCGCCGTTTCGTCGGAGACGTCGGCGGCCACGGCGCCGGCGCGCCCGCCCTGCTTCTTGATCTCCGCGGCGGTGGCCTCGAGTGCCTCGCGCTTCGTCCCGGCGAGCATCACCGCCGCGCCCTCGGAGACGAACCGGAGCGCGATCGCGCGGCCGATGCCGCGCCCGCCGCCGGTGATCAGCGCGACTCTTCCGGTGAGCCTCACGGTGCGGCGCTCCCGCGGGTCACTTCTTGTGCGCCATGGATGGCATCGGCTTCAGTTTGTAGCCGGCCGGGACGTCATAGCAGCTGGACGGACCCGACCCGCGCGTCACCGACTCCACCCGGGTCTCGCGGGTCACCTTGCCGTCCTCGATGTCCTGGCTCAGGAGCGGGACGCCGCCTACCTCGTGCATCGGGATGTAGTCCCGCTTCTCCATGTTCGCGAACGGGCCCGTGAGCTTGGCCCCGAACTCGCCCATCTTCTGGAACACCGCCCCGTCGTCCAGGGTCAGCCCCAGGTCGGCGTACGGCGCGACCCACGCGTGCGAGACGAGGTCGTCGCCCTGGTAGACGTCGTACTTCGTGCAGCGGTGGCCATCGATCACCTGGGATTCCGTGGTCTTCCGGTAGTCCAGCTTCATCTCCCCCGCAGCGCCCTGCATAGCGCCGGCGTACTTCTTCATCATCTCCTCGGCCTGGGCGCGCTGTTCCGCCGGCATCTTGTCGAGCTGGGCCTGCGTCTCGGCCCTGGCCGCATCGAGTTGAGCGGCCGCCTGGTCGATGAAGGCCTTGTCGATCTGCTCGTAGGTCTTGGCCTGGTCGTTGACGATCCACATCAGTTCCTTGTCGCCGCGGAAGATGAAGCTGCCGTGCCCCTCCTGCTTCGCGTCGTCCCAGCGCATTACCAGCCGATCCGCGCCGAGGATCATCGACCCGGTGCTGACCCTGGGCTTGCTGCTGGCGAGGTCGGTGGTCTCCTTCATCTTAACGATCACATCGGCCGTGGCCACCGAAGCGAGGAGCAAGCCCGACACCAGGACGCTCGAGGTCGCTCTCATGACTCCACCTCCCTGGGGCGCACCGGGGTGCGTACCGACCCGTGCCCGAGTGGCCCGGCGGCCGCGTCCCGCGCGGAGCCTAGAGGACGATGGCGCGCACGCGCCATCGGGCGCGGAAACGTGCGCACTGGACTCCCCGTTCATGCCGCGGCGGCCGGTTCCGGCGCCTCGGGCCTCCACTCCACCATCACCACCGCGGCGAGGATCAACGCCGCGCCGAGCCACCACCGGGGCTCGAACCGCTCGGCGCCGAGCGTCACCGCGAACAGCAGCGCGAACACGGGCTCGAGCGCGAACAGGAGCCCCATGCGTCCAGCCGACAGCGTGCGCTGCGCGAACACCTGCAGCAGCGGCGCGACCGTGCTGCCGGCGACCAGAAGGTAGGCGAAGCGGGCCAGGTTCGGGCCGCCGAGTGTGCCGAGCGCGTGCGCCGACGGCTCGGCGAACGGCAGCAGCACGGCGCCGGCCGCGAAGGACTGCACGCACGTGAACGCCACCGGGTCGGTCGTGGCGGCGAAGCGCGCGATCGCCACCACCTGGAGCGCGAACAGCGCCGCGCCCGCGAGCGTCAGGAGCTCGCCCGTGCCGAGCCGGAAGCCGCCGCGCAGCGACAGCAGCGCCGAGCCCGCCATCGCGATCACGATGCCGGCTACGAGGCGCATGCCTGGCCGCTCCCGCAGGAGCAGCCACGCCCAGAACGCCGCGAGCAGCGTGCCCGCGCAGGTGAGGAACGCCGAGCTGCCGGCGCTCGTCGAGCGCAAGCCCACGGCCTGCAGGTAGAAGCCGCCCACCATGAGCAGTCCCGAGAGCGCGCCGCCCGAGAGCTCGCGCCGCGACGGCACGTGCCGGCGCACGAGCAGCACGAGCGCGAACAGCACGCCGGCGCCCAGGAACCGGCTCGCGACCAGGAGCGCCGGCGGGATGTCGGCCACGGCGTCGCGGATGGCGACGAACGTGCCGCCCCAGAGCAGCGTGGCGAGCACCATCGCCGCGATCGCGCGGCGCTCGGCGCTCATGGCGCGGGGCGCCGCTTCCGCCGCGGTCCCGCCGCGCGCGCGTGCGTGAGCGCGTACGACAGGCTCTCGAACTCCATCGTCATGTCCACCGTCCGCACCGCCACCGCGTCCGGCACGCGCAGTTTCCGCGGCGCGAAGTTCAGGATCCCCTGCACGCCCGCGGCGACGAGCGCGTCCGCCACCTCCTGCGCCGCCGCGGCCGGCGTGGCGATCACGCCGATCTCGAAGCCGTCCTTGGATGACAACTCGCCCATCGGGCGCACCTTGAGGCCGTCGAGCGTGCGTCCGACGCGCTCGGGGTCGGCGTCGAACGCCGCCACGATGTCGAAGCCCTGGTCGGCGAAGCCGCGGTAGCCGAGCATCGCGGCGCCGATGTGGCCCGCGCCCACGACGCACGCGCGCCAGCGGCGGTCCAGCCCGAGCAGCGCGCGGATCTCGTCGCGCAGGTGCTCGACGTGGTAGCC
>Ga0306920_100005043_pt1 | contig 16989 bp, 12 predicted proteins | sample flu12Cox44000170_FD_204666 | JGI IMG/M metagenome (GOLD analysis project Ga0306920, IMG submission 204666) | Lab enrichment of tropical soil microbial communities from Luquillo Experimental Forest, Puerto Rico - flux4day.12C.oxic.44.000.170 (v2)... | ecosystem: Environmental > Terrestrial >... | reverse complement strand
AAGGCGGCCTGAACGGTCTCTCCTGACTGCAGAAGGTGAGCCGCATTAGCGCGCACGTGATCGCGGATGGCCATAATATTGGAGCCTTTCTCGTGCAGAGGTTATCTAGCGTCAGGCTTCTGCGCGGGCCCCGGGCCCGGCGCCTGGCCGGGCGGGGCCGCGAAGCCCGATCCTGAGTGGTCTGGCTGCGTGCCCGGCATGTCGCAGGGCTGCTGACCGGGGCTGTAGAGCTGGCCTTGTTCCACAGCCGCTGTCTGTCCTTGCGTCCGTGCGCGCCCGGTCGGCTGCCGGCCGACGTCGGCCCAGCCGACGTAGGCGGCCAGCGCCCAGCACAGGAACCCGAATGGACCGATGGCGCGCGGCAGGATGGATATCACCGTGGAAATGTGGGCGAGCACGACCGGCAGCGGGATATGGGCCGCCCTTACCAGGCGAGTCGTGAGCCCGGTCAGGCTGGCAAGGGCGCTGCCGGCCAGCGAAATGAGCGCTGCCGCGATTGCCGCTTGCGTGTCACGCCTGATCCTGCGGACGGCCTGGCCGACGAACACGCCGAGCAAAACCGCTCCGTAGGCGAACTGGCGATTCGCCAGCCCCCCGATCAGGCCCAAGATGACTGCGCAGGCGACCGCGACCGCTGAGCCCACCGCAATCGCTAGGCCCAGGCCGCGCGGGGCCGGAGCGGATGCCGCTGGGAGCGGTGGTGGGATGTAAGCCATTCGGTGTCCTTGTCATCGTTTAGGTCAGGACCAAAGATGCCGTCGTGTGCTCCGACCTGCTGGACCCCGCGCACCAGCCGGCGTCGTCGTGGCACACCGGCAGCACCGGACAGGAGACGGGCAGGTTCAGCCGCACCGGCCCCGAACCGCGGGGGGTGGCGGCGGGGAGGACAGCGGGGCGGCCGTCGGGATCACCGGGATAGCGGCGCTTGCCCGGGGCCGGTGCTGTCCGATCGAACCGGGCCGACCGCTCGATGCGGACGACAGTCTGCCGCTCCGCCCGCCACAGCACTCCTTCACCGGCCCACTCGAGGGCCAGCACCCGTCCGGACAGTGCCACGGTCAGCGCCGTGAAGCCGTGGCCGACGGGCAGCCCGGGCAGCGTGCGGCTGGAGAGGGCGTGGAAGCCGCACGTGCACCGCGGATCGGGGGCGGCGTGCGGGCGCCGGGCGCCCCGGCGCCGGCACTCGGCCCGTGCGTCAGCCGGATAGCCGGAACCGCCGGTCAGCGGCACGAATAGGGCGCCCACTGGCAGGGCCAGCTTGTACGCCCACACCACCCACAGCCCGTCCACGGTCGTGGTCAGATGCTCATCGAGTTCTTCGGGCAGGCCGGGTCGGGCGGCGGTACCGGCCACGAAGTCCGCTATCAGGCGACCTCCACGGCACATGGCGACCTCCTCTCAGTGAGCTGGCGCCGGCTGGAAGATGACCGCCGCCGGGGCTGGTGCCCGGGCGGCGCCCGGGCCATGGGTGGTCTCGGCCGGGCCTGCTGCGGCGGCCCTCTTGGCTACTCAGGACAGCAGGGAGTGTTATCCCTGTATCGGCGGTTGCATGCCCGCGTTCGCGGACCGGTGCGCCGCCTTCACCGCTGATGTGGGGTGAAGGTGTGGAGCAGGATCTTGTAGTCGTGCGCGAAGCTGGCAGCCGTGTTCCCGAACCCCTCCAAGACGTAGGCCGAGGAGCCGAACCTGACCACCCGGACCCGCCCGGACCCGCCCGAAACGGAGATGACTGCGTCTTCGGCAGGCTGGCCCCGGTAGGTCAGCGGCCTGCGGGAAACCACCTTCCCTCCGGACATCGATGAGGCCATCCCGGTAATGGCGCGGTCGAGGCTGAACGAGGCCGACGCCGGCAGCCGGAAGTAGGTGACGGCGACGGCATGGTCCGAAAGGGCCGCCGTGTAGGCGATGACAGAGATGGCTCCCAGGTTCTTCTCGATGCGGTGCGGCTTGGCTGGGAACGTGGCCGTGAAGTGGGCGCCGCGGGCGGTCAGCACGTACGGGGCAGCCGAACTGGGCGCGGACCCGGCAGCCGAGCTGGGCGCGGACCCGGCAGCCGAGCTGGGCGGGGAGATGGGGGCGGTGCGCAAGGCCACCCCCGTGGCGATCCAGCCCGCAACCAGTACGATCCCCACGACGATCGGCCAGCGGATGAGCTTGGGCGGGGTGTAGGCACCGTCGGCCGCGACCAGCCGGGGCCACGGTGGCCCAGTGGCCGCAGCGGGGTCGGGCGGGGTGCCAAGCAGGCCTGGCGGCGGCCAGGCGCCCGCCCCGGCCGGCGCCTTGCCGCTGCCCCCACCGGCCGGGGTGGCGTCTGTTGCGGGGCCGGGCCAGTTGGCCTGCCTGGCGCCGGGTAGCCCAGCCCCCGGCGAAGGAGCGACCCGCTGGAACGGTCCGGGCACGCCGCCTGTTTCGGGCCCATGGGCCGGCAGGTCATCGTGTGTCCACGGCGGTTCCGGTGGCACGTATGGGCCAGACATGATTCCCCCTACGCCTGGAAACCGAACGGCGGGTAGTCGTCGACGATCAGGTACAGGTAGCCGCTGACCCGCAACGTCCAGCGCATCCAGCCGATCACGAACGAGCGCAGCTCCTGTGGCCAGCGGCCGGTGAAAAGAACGGCGAACCACCCGGCGAACAGCACGACGAAGGCGGCCAGGTTGACGAAGTACAGCACGACCAGCTGCGGGATCACCAAAACAGCCCGGAAAAAGACCGTGACGCGCCGGCGCCTAGCAGGGTGGGCGCTGTAAAGGACCGCCGGGTAGTCACCCGGGTCCACATATCCGGCGACGACCGGAAACCCCGGGTAGCTGGTCGTCAAGCCGTACAAGAAGGCGGCCACCCGCCACTGGTAGCGCAGCACCGCGACCTGGTAGTCGCCCAGGGGCTGCGGCAGCCGCCCGGTGAACAAAATCGCGAACCAGCCGGCCAGCGACACGACCGCGGCCCCATACCCCAGCACCCCAAGCCAAAGGTACAGGGGAATCACTAGAACCCAGTTGACCAAGGGCCGCCAGCGGGCGACACGCTCCGCGCAGACGACCTCACTGGTCAGCGGATAGCTATTGGACATCAACACGACCCCCAATTCCGGTTGAAACGCATGGCCCACAGACGGCTAGATGAGCACGAACGGGTCGCTGTGGATGATGGAGCCAATCTGGGTGCCCCGGCTGACCAAAGAGGCCACGAACCGCGGGATGTGACCGCGTTGCGGGTGGATCGCCCAGATGCGATCATCCCGCTGGGCACGTGCCGGGCCCGGCCAGCCACACCATGCGCCCGGTTGCACGATGCCCCATTGCCGCCGCCCGGGCGCACGGAGGTGCCGATCGCGATCACGCCCGCCGCAGCCCGCCAGCCCCAACCTGGAATCGAGAAGATTCATGGAGATAAGTCGCACAGCACCCCCAAACCCCTTACACGGTCTGAATCCGCCCCGGTGAGTTCGGAGACTCGTTGTGTTGTCAACCCGCCTCGGCGAGGGCGGCGTTGTGACGGTAGTAGGCGGCTTCGAGTTCTGCGGGCGCTGTGTCGGCCGCAGGCCTCGAGGCCGCCGGTGGTTGAACCAGCCGGCGTAGTGCAAGGTGGCGACCTCTTTGGGCCCTTGGACATGGCCAGCTTGCAGGACATGAACGCCCAAAAAGCGCCCATGATGATTCCTGCCACGATAAGCATGACTTCACCCCGCACTTAGCCGTCGTGAGCACACTCCATATGCCCAAACGACAACTCCGGCGGACAGCACTTCCAAGACACGATGCAGGTTCACTCGTTTCTCCTTTCCGGTCCTTTGGTTCTCGTCGCACCCTTGCGACCGCGGGTTCGTCAGGGATCACCGTGATCGGTGAAGGTGGCATCAGCCGGGCCAGGGGCAGCCGTGGGTGGAGACCGGCGTGGTGGCCAGTGCGCCGCGGCGCACGTCGGCCACGACCTCGCCCGCGGTGAGCGCGAAGCCGGTGTCGTGTGCGGTCGTGGACGCCGCGAAGATCACCCCGTAGACCTTGCCGTTCTTGGCCAGCAGCGGGCCGCCCGAGTTGCCCGGCTCCACCTTCGCCCGCACCGCGTAAATGGCGCGGGTCACCGTGCCGGTCCGGTAAATGTTCGGCCCGTTAGCTGCCCACTGCGAGCCGATCCTGGCGGGCACCGCGCGGAACCCCCCGTTCTGCGGGTAACCGGCAACGACAGCGCCGCTGCCCCGGCCCGCCTGCCCGGCGAAGCGCAGTGGTGGCGCGGGCAGGCCCGGCACGTAGAGGATCGCGACGTCGGTGTTCGGGTCGAAGAGCACGACCTTCGCCGGACGCTGGTTGATGCCGTCGTAGCCGACGTAGGGCCCGTTGGTCATCCCGGCAACGACATGGGCGTTGGTGAGCACGTGCTGCGGTGAGATCACGAAGCCCGAGCCCTCCAGGCGGCGGTTGCAGGTCGTCTTCGCCTCACCGGTGATCTTCACGATGCTGGCCCGGTCCTTGGCCACCGCCCGCCAGCGCAGGACGCTCCTGTCGGGCGGCGGCACGTTGGCCGGGGCATTGAGGCCCGTCATGCTCGGCGGGTGCTGCCTGCTGGCGGGCGGAGCGCCCAGCGACCCGGTAACCGCGGGAATCACTACGGCGATCGCGGCGGCGACAGCCATGCTCCCGGCGACGCCCAGGACCCGGCGGCGGCGGAGCTTGACGCCTGCCCGCAGCGCGTTGTCCGCGCCCGGCCCGATCGGCGGTTCGCTGGCGAGGGCGCTGTCCATGAGTCTCCGCAGCGTGGTCTCATCCATGGCGGCTGCCCCCTGGCTGGTGGTCTTTTACCGGCGGCAGGCCGGTTGACCCGGAGTCGGCCATCGCCGCGCCCAGCGTGACCCGCAGCTTGGCCAGGGCCCGGGCGCTGAGCCTCTTGACGTTGCCCGTCGAGCAGCCCATGACATCGGCCACCTGCTCCACGCTCAGGTCTGCCCAGTACCGCAGCACCACCACCGCACGGCTCCTGGGCGGCAACGCAGCCAGCGCGTCAAGCAACAGCATCCTTGTCTCCGGGGCAGCATCGTGGGCCGGACGCTCGGGAAACCACCCGGTCAACAACTCACCCGTGCGCTTCAGCCGCCGATCGGCCAGGTAGGCGTTGACAAGGGTGCGATGGGTGTACGCGTGCACCGCGTCTTGCCGCCGAATCCTGCGCCACGACACAAACACCTTCGTCAGCGCCGTCTGCGCAAGATCCTCCGCGGTATGCCAGTCACCGCACAGCAGAAACGCCGTGCGCCGCAGCCGCGGAAACATGACCCGCGCGAACTCGGCGAACTCCTCCGCTGATGTCACCTGACCAGTGCCCCCCCACGGCCCACCCTCCAACTGGCAATGCTGGAGCCCCCGCGGCCAGCATGACCGGACAGTGAACAGATGCGCCAGGGAGTCCATCAGGTTGCATGCCGGGCCAGCAATTTTCCGGAGTGCCCTTCCGGCGCCTGCGAGGGCCTGGATCCGCTAGCCCGGCAGGAACCTTCGCGGCCTGGGAGATACGCGGCCCAGGACACGGCGCTCGATTGATCTTGAGGGCGTCACCGCAAGACCGCTGGCTTGTCCTGGCACGAGCGCTGCATGCCATGCAAGTCCAGCCAGTGGTTGCACATGGCTTGACGCGGCTCTACCAGCAGTTGCGTTGGCTGGGCGTAGCTCCTTGTCGCCCTTAATCGCCGGTTGCTTGCTCCCCTCTTGCTCCCGTGAACGGCACAACCGCTCCAAAGGTGCGCCCTCGAAGAGGATCTCGACGGCGGACCGGCGGGTGAGACGGTCCGATTCGGGATCGGTGGCGCCGCCCACGCGATCGATGTGAGCGACCGCGGCCGAATCCGCGTCGGCATCGTTCAGCGGTATCAAGCCGCCACGGGAGGACGGTGATGCCGGCCTGACTCGTCGCTGACCCAAACCAATCCCCCGGCGGCCAGTCAACGATGCGCGGTAGGGGAAGGCCCGCACATGGAATAGCGGGAGTTGCCCATACGCATATTCATGCATTGCTTGGCATACTCCATCCAGGCTTGATGGCCGCGGTGATCGACTGCGTCAATTCGTTATTAGGCGAGCCGAACGCCGAATCGGCACGGCCGGGTGTCGCGCTGACGTTGAGATTGGATAGGCGCAGATCGGCCTGTTATGAATGCGGCTCGCACGATATTGATCCACCAGGCGGCTTCGCCGTCGCTGCGAAGGCTTCGTCGTGGCGGTCGCGCAGCGGGAGTGGCCGACCCCGCGGCAGGTCCCGGTGGCCGGGCCGGGTCAGGCCGCGCTGGCAGTGCGCGGCCGGAGGGCCAGGCCCTTGCGGTCTGGCGCTGGGGCCCGCCGCTGAGCGGCGCTGAGTTGGTTGCGGCTTGGTCAGGGGTTGGGTGTGGGCTGGATGGCCCAGCGGGTGCCGTTCCACCGCTCGGCCAGCGTCCGGCCCGGGAAGCCGGGCGGGCCGAAGGTGCCGACTGCGGTGCAGGCGCGCGCCGCGGTGCAGGACACCCCCTCCAGAGCGCTGGCGCTGGGAGGCGGGGCCGGGTTGGGGGTGGCCTGGATCGCCCAGCGGATGCCGTTCCACCGCTCGGCCAGCGTGAACTCGTTGCCGGCGGTGTTGTCCCAGCTTCCGGCCGCGGTGCAGGCGTTCGCGGAGGTGCAAGACACCCCGGGGAGCGGGGCGAAGAACGCGAACCCTGCCGGGGTGGGGGTGGGCTGGATGTGCCAGCGGGTGCCGGTCCACGCCTCGGCCAGGGGGAAGACGATCTGGGCGCTGCTGATGGAATACCCGGTGGCGGTGCAGGCGTCCGCCGAGGTGCACGACACGCCGGCCAGCGCGGCGTTCCTCCTGGGTGGGTTGGGGGTGGCCTGGATCCCCCAGCGGGTGCCGTTCCACCGCTCGGCCAAGGTCAGCAGGGGGCCGCCGTTCACGTAATTTCCGACAGCGCTGCAGGCGCGCGCCGAGGTGCACGACACCCCGCTCAGCCCCTTGAAGGCTGACCCAGGGGGGTTGGGGATGGCCTGGATCGCCCAGCGGGTGCCGTTCCACCGCTCGGCCAGCTCGAAAGCACGGCCGGTGCTGACGGTGTAGCCCCCCACCGCGAAGCAGATACTCGCGGAGGTGCACGACACCCCCGTCAAGTCGGCGTTGCGTGCGCCAGCCGGGAGGGGGATGGCCTGGACGCGCCACGCGGTGCCGTTCCACCGCTCGGCCACGGGCAGGAAGGCGTTGGCGCTGTTGGTGTAAATTCCTACCCCGGTGCAGGCGCGCGCCGAGCTGCACGACACCCCGAGCATCATGGCGAAGGTAGCGCCGGCCGGGTTGGGGGTGGCCTGGATGCGCCAGCTCGTGCCGTTCCAGGCCTCGGCCAAGGGCACGAAGGTGTCGGCGCTGTTGGTGTAAAACCCCATCCCCGTGCAGGCCGCGGGGCCCGCGCAGGAAACGGCGTTCAGCGCACCGTTGGGCCCGACCGCGCTGGTGGGCTGCTCAACCCGCCACAAGATGCCTGACGCGGCGGGCGTGGCGGCGGCCGGCTCCCCGGTGGGCAGCCAGGCACCAGGACCAGGAATCCCCGGCCCCCACCGGCCCGCGGGGAGGCCCGGCTGTAGCGGCACGTGGGCCGGCGCGCGGGAAGGCGCCAGCCAGGGCACCAGTGCCTTCCGCGGCTGGGTCGCCCCAGCCGGCGCGGCCGTCAGCGCCCCGGTCAGACCCAAGACCAGGGCCAATACACTCAAAAGCCGCATCAGGGCCGGCCGGCGCGCACCCACCTGCGACCCAGCACGCCAAACTGCCAATCCTGCCAACGGCAGGCCTAGTCGCCGTGACATCCGTTTCCTCCTACAAAATGAGACGCCATAACGTCGGTCATGCGGACACGGCCAGCCAGCCGCGAGTTCACCGCAGCTCCGGGCAGACCGCCAAAGCGCAAAGAGCCCCGTGGCCTGGCGGCCCCCGTTGCGCGGGGTGTGACAGGGTCCGGTCCCTGGTAGCACTGGAGGGCGGGAGGTCGCGGTCGGGCCGCGATGAACTCTCGCCACTCGCAGCCGGCACCGTTGGTGACAAGAACAGCACTACTCCTTTCTGCCGAGGGCAGGTACAGCTACCCGGCGACGACGGCTCCGTATTTGTCGATGTGGAAGTTATAGGTCGCCACGGAGCATCCGATGCTGGGGGACACGAGCAGCCGGACCTCCATCGGGTAGGGAGAGACGTCGCTGGCGGAGAACCGGCAGGTGGCATGCCCGCCCGCCGCTACGTTCCAGAGCCAGGCGTTGCTTTCCCCGACCGTCTGTCGTCCGATCAGCTGCCATTCCCCCGCAGATCGCTTGTAGGCGGCGACCCTGACGGTCGCGACCGCAGCTCCGCCCTCGCTGGGACCGCGGACGGCGGTGAGTGTCGCCCGGAAGTCCTGGCCCAGGGTGGACACGGCGATCTGCTTGGTGCTCGTTGCGGCCGCCTGTGTCGGCGGCGCGTTGGCCAGCCCCAGCGGGAGCAGGACCGCAGCCGGGGCGGTGACCGCCAGGACCAGCCCCGCTACCCGAGCTCGCAGTCTGTTCATCTTTGCCTCCTTGGTCGTTAGGCGTTTCTGTGAGCTAAGACGCGCGGGGGGGCCGGAAGTTCATTTCGCGGGCAGCACCCGCGGGCGCGGCGGGACCGCTATCGGGAGGGACGCCCATATCGAACGGATCAGCCGCCGGAACCGTCCAAGGAGCATGGCGTCGGCGTCCGGGGCAAACGAGCGGACCGGGGAGGAGGCGAGCAAGCGCGGGGACCGGGCGGCCGGGCAGAAACCGGAGGAGATGGCTGTGGAAACCCACCTCCTCGCGCGGGCCCGAACGGGCGACCTGGAGGCGTTCGTCCAGCTGATCGGCCTGCACGATCGGGCGCTGCGTGCTCTGGCCTACCGGCTTCTTGAAGACCCGCAGCAGATGGACGACGCCCTCCAGGAGGCGTACCTGAAGGCCTTCCGGTCGCTGGGCGGCTTCGAGGGGAGATCGGCGTTCGGATCGTGGCTGCACCGCATCGTCTACAACGTGTGCATGGACCAGTTGCGGCAGCGGAGCAGCGGTGGCCGGTACCTCTCCCTCGCAGACGCCGACGACATGCCAGACCCCATGCCAGACCCCGGGGAGGTGGCCGCGCAGCGCCTCGACCTGGCCGCCGCCCTGGCCTCCCTCCCGCCCAAGATGCGGGCGACGGTCCTGCTGGTGGACGCCGAGGGAATGGACTACCAGACCGCGGCCCAAGTGCTGGCCGTGCCGGTCGGCACCGTGCGATCCAGGCTCAGCCAGGCCCGCGGGCTGCTGCGCCGGGCTCTTTCCGAGGACAAGCGAGGACACGACCGATCATGAGCGGCGACCGAGAACACCCACAGCGCAACCGGGCGGCCGGGGAGCGGGACGAGATCCTCGGTGCGGCCCTTCGGTCCCTGGAGGTCCCCGCGCACCGGCCACGCTTCCACGCCGAACTCCGGGCCAGGCTCGGCACCGCCGTCCCCGAGCCGGACACCACCCGCCCGGACGGCCCGGCCAGGCCTGACTGGAACCCGCCGCCGCGGGGGCGGGCACGGCATCGGCTGCGCTGGACCATTGGCCTCGCGGCGGCCGCGGCGGTGGCGCTGGCGGCGGCAGTGGCCGTGCCACTGTCGGTAAACGCGCCGGCGAGCGCGGCGGCCATCGCCCGGCACGCGGCAGCCACCGCCCGCACCGGGGCCGGGCTCCCGCCGTTCGAGCTGACCGAGGTCACCACCACCGCCCCCGCCGGGTTCCAACCCGAACCACCGCCACCGCGGGTCACCCAGCACATCGAATACACCGGCCCGTCCCGCTGGCGGGACGAGTCAATCATCACCGAACCGTCCCGCGAAGGCACCCAGACGATCACACAGATCCGCAACGGCCCGCTGATCGCCAGCGTCGCCGCCGGGCGAGTCACCATCACCCGCGCCGCCGGCCGGGGCGAGGTCCCGCTCGCTGCCTGGCAGGGGGCGGCATTGCGCAAGCTGGCGGCCGCCGGGTCGGCGGGCCGCTGTGCCCCCAGCGTGTCCCTGGGCGGCAACGGCCCGCTGATCGACGGGCGGGCGACCCTCGTTCTGCGGGCCGGGCCCTCCCCATGCCCCAGTGCCGACATGCCCCAGGCGAACGGGCCCGCGACATACTGGCTGGACAAGCAGACCCTCCTGGTCCTGCGGGCAGTACTGCACGGACCGGGAAACCGGATCTCCCAGACCATCAGGGTGACCTACCTGCGCTATCACCCCACATTCCCGGCGAGCACCTTCCGGCTGCCCAAGCCGAGCCCCAAGCCCGCAGCCTGCCCTCCGGTCACCTCGCTGCCCGACCTCGCCGCGCTCAGGAACGCACTCGGCTCCCCGCCGCTGATCCCCGCCAGCCTGCCCGACCGGTTGCAGGTCGGCCCGATCGCGGCTCAACCTACCTCCGGCACCGGGACGGCGGGCCGCTGCAAGATCACCGCGTTCACCATCACCTACCGCAACCCCGCCGGCCATCCCGCCGTTCAGCTGTACGAAGCGCCACGGGCAAGCCCAGCTGTCCGGTTCCCGGGCCGGGCCGTCACCATCCGCCCTGGCCTGACCGGCACCCTGAGCGCCGGCACCGGCGGATGGGCCATCCTGTGGTGGAACCAAGACGGCCGCTACTGCGCGCTGCAGTCAGGCGGCATCACCGCCGGGGTGCACCTGACCAGGGTTCCGGCCGCGGTCCTGATCCAGATTGCCGCCTCGATGCGCAGGTGAAGCGTCCCGTGCTCACCCATCCCCGCCTAAAGAGCCCGCCCAGCAGGTGCGGTTCGTCGGCGGCCGTGTGTTCGCCCTGCGCGCAGGCCGGGCGATAGTTCGCGAGCAGGCGGCGTCATCAATCTCGCCATCGCACTGCGCAACGCCGGGGCGGGCATCGCGGTGCTGCACGGCTATCACATCGAAGCGCACACGCCGACCACGTTGCACAAGATCCCTTGGGGCCGCCTGCCACCGGCGGGGCGGCCTTGCTTCCCGCCATCACACAGATCGCCCTATTCGGGCGCGACTCGCACTGCCATATCGGCGATCGGATCGCCATCCAGGCGGTTCCATGCGCGCCGGCATCGACCGGCGCCGGTTACCGAGAGTCACCCCCATTTGAGCCGATTTCCCGCGGTTGCCGACTCGGGAGCGGGCTGGCGTTCCAAGCATGGCGGATGGCCTGCCGGTAGACGTTAGCGCCCATCGCGGCTGCGGCGCGCGCCCGGGCAGGTCGCTGGGCAAGGCGAGGTCTACCGTGTGGCGGTTAGTCCAGGCCCCAGCACGTCCAACTCGACGGCGGCCCGGTGGGAGTAATCGCCACCAGCACTCGGTCCTCCTCCCTCAGTCCGCGCAACTGCTCTTCGTCGCCAGGGACCGCCACCCCATGCTTTTCGCGGATCGCCCGAAACCGGGGCAGCTCCGCAGCGATGTCCTCGCGGACCTCCACCGTGCCGCCGACCAGCACGGCGCGAAAGCCGGTACAGTCATCCACCAGCAACTGCGCCCGGCTGTCACGGCGGAAGATCGCATACTTCGCCCGGTGCCGCGTGGTCGATACGTAAAACCGCTGCCCGTCCCAGTAGAACCAGTTGGGGCTCAGGTGCGGGCTGCCGTCGCGGCGGATCCCGGCGACAACGATGTTGCGCGGCTCAGCGAGGAATGCCTCAATCTTGCTGGTTGATGCCATGCGATCACGGTATCGGGCCTCACATCCAAGCCCGGCTGGCTCTGCCCGTTACGCCTGGTTTTGTGCTGATGGGTTTCCGGGTGGTGTGCTGGAGGGTTGGCTTAGCCTGCTGGTGTGAGGGTTTGTGCTGGTTGTGGGCGGGAGAATCCGCCGGATGCCAAGTTCTGCAACGAGTGCGGCGCCGGTTTGCCGGCGGGGGTTGCTTCCCGTCAGCAGCGCAAGACGGTGACGGTGCTGTTTTGTGATGTGACCGGGTCGACGGCTCTTGGTGAGCGGCTGGATCCGGAGAGTTTCCGGCAGGTGATGGCCCGGTATTTTGACGTGGCCCGGCGGGTGATCGAGGCCCACGGCGGGGCGGTGGAGAAGTTCATTGGGGACGCGGTGATGGCCGTGTTCGGGGTGCCGGTGCTGCATGAGGATGACGCGGTGCGCGCGGTGCGGGCGGCGGCCGGGCTGCGCGGCGAAATCGCGGTGCTGAACGCCGAGCTAGAGGCCGACTTCGGGACGACGGTGAGCGTGCGGACGGGGGTGAACACCGGGCAGGTGGTGACCGGTACCGCTGAGCGTTTGGCAACGGGGGATGCGGTCAACCTGGCGGCCCGGCTGGAGCAGGCGGCTGCGCCGGGGGAGATTGTGATCGGCCCGCAGACGTGGCGGCTGGTGCGTGAGGTGGTGACCGCCGAGCCGCTGGAGGCGCTGCGGCTGAAGGGCAAAAGCCAGCCGGTCGCCGCCTACCGGTTGCTGCAGGTCTCTAGCGCTGCCGAGCCGCCCGCTCGTGCCGGGGTGCCGCTGGTGGGCCGGCGCAGCCAGTTGCGGCTGCTGGGGGATGTGTTCGCTAATGTGGTGCGGGAACGTTCATGCAGCTTGTTCACCATCCTTGGTATGGCCGGGGTGGGCAAGTCGCGGCTGGCGGCGGAGTTCCTGGGTGGTGTTGATGCCCGGGTGGTGACCGGCCGCTGCCTGCCGTATGGGGAAGGGATCACCTACTGGCCGGTGGTGTCCATGGTCAGGCAGCTGCTCGACCCCGAGCGCGGGTGCGCTGCCGCGGCGGAGCTGATGGCCGAGGACGCGACGGTGGCGGCCGCGGTCAAGGTCGTGCTGGGCGAGCAGCTGGCGGTGACGTCACCGGCGGAGATCGCCTGGGCGGTGCGCAAGCTATTCGAGGCCTCCGCGGAGCGGGAGCCACTGGTGGTGGTCGTCGATGATATGCAGTGGGGCGAGCCAGGCCTGCTGGACCTGATCGAGCACGTCGCTGATTTCAGCCGGGATGCGCCGGTGTTGGTCTTGTGCCTGGCCCGGCCGGAGTTGCTGGAGCGCCGGGCCGGGTGGGGGGGCGGCAAGCTGAACGCCGCTACGGTGCTGCTGGAGCCGCTGGACGCCGCGGAGACCGCGACGCTGATCGAACAGCTGGTGACCGCCGGAAGCGCCCTGGGTTCGCAGCTGGCTGGGCGGGTGCAGGCGATCGCGGGAGGAAACCCGCTGTTCGTGGAAGAGATCTTGGCGCTGATGCAGGAATCGGGCAGCACCGAGGTGGTGGTGCCGCCGACGGTTGAGGCGCTGCTGGCGGCGCGGCTGGACCGGCTTCCGGCCCGGGAGCGTACGGTGCTGGAGTGCGGGTCGGTGGAGGGCCAGTCGTTTCACCGCGGCCCGGTGCAGGCCCTGGCGCTCGATGACCCCGATGTCCAGGTGCCGTTGATGACTTTGGTGCACAAGGACCTGGTCCGTCCGGACCGGCCGGTACTAGCAGGTGAGGAGGCGTTCCGGTTCCGGCACCTGCTGATCCGTGATGCCGCCTATGAGGCGCTGGCCAAAGCCGACCGGGCCGAGTTGCATGAGCGGTTCGCCCGGTGGCTGACCGGCCATGGGGGCGGCCTGGTGGAGCTGGACGAGATAACCGGCTATCACCTGGAACAGGCCTGCCGCTACCGGGCTGAACTTGGCCCGGTGGACGAGGCTGCCCGGCGGCTGGCCGCCGAGGCCGCCGCGCACTTGCAGGAGGCTGGTCGGCGGGCGATGGACCGCGGCGACACCGGCGCGGCGGTCAACCTGCTGGAAAGGGCTGAGTCGCTGCTGCCGCCCCATCAGATCAACCTCACCCTGCAGCAGGGCCTCATCGAGGGGCTGGCAATGTCGGGTCGGTTGGACGATGCGATCTCGCGCGCGGCCGGGCTCGCCGCGGACTGCTCCGCCGGCAGGGACAAGCTTGGCCACTTGCGGGCCCGGCTGCTTGAATCGGTGTGGCGGAGTACCGTCGATCCGGTCGGCGAATTCGATCAGCTGTGCGCTCTGGTGCAGCAGGCCCGCCCAGCCATCGAGCGAAGCGGCGACCCTGCCGCGGTGGCGGTGCTGGAGTTCGCCGCCATGCACATTCCCTTCATGCAGTCGAGGTGGGGCGCGGCGCTGGCAGCGGCGACGCGGGCGATGGAGCACGCCAAGAAGGCGGGCGACCTGTGGCTCGAAAACCACGTGCGCACCTTTGCCGCCGCCTTCCTTGCCTATGGACCGTCTCCGGTGGGTGATGCACTTGAATGGCTCGAGCAGGCCAAAACACAGAATGTTACCTATGAGCCGCTCCTTGACCTGAACACGGTGTGGGTGCTGGCTCAGGCCGGGCGGTTCGATGAGGCCAGGCCGCTGCTGGCGCACACCATCGCCCAGATGAACGAACGGGGGCTGACCTTGTGGACGGCGTTGGCGGCCGGAGCAGGCGGGGAGATCGAGATGCTGGCCGGCGACATAGAGGCGGCCGAGCGCCTGACCAGGCAGGGCTGCGAGCAACTGGAACAGCTGGGCGACCGGGGGTGGCTGTCCACGCAGGCATGCAAGCTCGCCGACGCGCTCTACGCCCTTGGCCGCTACCAGGAAGCCGGGCAGTGGGCCCAGCGCGGCCTGGAGCTAGGACACCAGAAGGACCTGGCAACCCAGCTGTTCGGCCTGGCCGTGCGATCCAGGCTGCTCGCCCGCGAGGGTGACAGCCCCGCAGCGCTCGCGCTGGCCCACCAAGTCGAGGAACTGGCCAAGACCTCCGATTCCCCCATCGACCACGGTGAGGCGGCGCTCAACCTGGCGCAGGTAATATTCCTGACCGGCGACCGGGCCGGTGCCCAGGAGGCGGCACGCCGCGCCGTCGGCTGCTATCAGGGCAAAGGAGCGACCGCGTACGTTGCGCGTGCCCAGCGCCTCGTCGCGGAATGGCCCGCGCACTAGCGATCTTTGGTCGCTATAGGCCAGCACCGAAATCCCACCGCCACCTGGCCTGTCACCCCACTCAGAGCCAGCCGATCTGCGCGCGGCCGCCCACCGGTGAGCATCGACTGCCAGCCGTCCCAAGTCGGCGTTCGGCTCTTCTTCGTAACCAATAACGACGCGCGTTGTCGGCCTTCGTGGACCACTGGTTCAGTATCGAATCTCAAGGTAAGCATTCGGGTGTGCGCATAAGCATGCACCCAGCAACGCTCGCAATTCGGCTACTTGTTGACCGCGCCGAGCGACGGCGATGCGCGCTTCGCCTCAGTGAGCCTCAGTCAGAACGTGGCGCGAGGGTGCACATGCACTCACCGCGGAAAATCACTTTGCACCATCGGCAAAGATCCGGTCCATCATCTCTGCCCCAGAAGTCACCACCGGTCGAAGCTCGTGGCGGTAGACGGTCTGGGTCACCAGGGTTGAGCTGTGGCCTACCAAGCGGCTGATCTCCTCGATGCCCATCGTCCCGGGCAGTGCCGATGGCTACCGGGGTCGCGGCACTCCCCCGAGTGATCGAAGTAGATGGAGTCCTCGCCCCAGCCACGCCTGCCCGCCATGCCGCGCACCGTACCGGATCACACACCGGATCGCTGCGGATCGCTGCGCACTTGGCTACAGAAATGGCTCCCGCGATAAGCTCTGCGCAGGTCAACATATGCTCTGACCTGGTGGGCGATACTGGGATCGAACCAGTGACCTCCTCGGTGTGAACTGGGCAAATACCCCTGGACCGCCAGCGCCGATTGACAAAGGCCCAGGTCGGAGGCCCCTCTTCAGCACGGTTGACAGTGGTTGAGGAAGGGTCATCGCGAAGATGATCTCCCAAATTCCTCCCAGTTGATCATGCGGATCATGCCGGCATGCGCCTCCAGTTCAGCCCCGACTCCCACCCGACAAGAACCGATAGACCGCGGCATGCGTCCGGTTGTGGTCACTGCCGGTGAGCAGTCCGGACGATCATTTGGCCCAATCCCTGAGCCGAGCGCCGACTCGGCGCGCAAGCGCGAACGTATGGTCCTGATCGAGAATCCGCTCAGAACGTCAGTTCTGCACCGCCAAGGGCGACGGGTCGTTGGGCTACTTCTTGCCGCAATCCGCGGAATGGCATCACTGACTACTGGAGGAGGTCAGGCTCATTCGCCGGCGGGTCGTGGGCTCCGCGCACGCTGGTTACCACGATGCCGATGGTGAACACGAGTGCGGCGCAGATCGCGGCGCCGCGGTCGTGTGGTGGCCGGGCCGGCCAGATCCAGGGTGTGGTCAGTGCTGGAGGGTGCCACTGGGCCTGCAGCCCGTAGACGCCCACCACCAGGTAGCCCGCGGGCCCGGCCCAGGGCAGACGGCCACCCAGCGCGGCGGCACAGCAGGCCGATGCCGGTCATCCCGGCCAGGTTGCGCAGCACGTCCAGGGTGCCGCAGGCCAGCTGCGCCCCGGTCCCGGCGCCCGTCAGCGCGCCTGCTGCGGCGGCGGTCAGCGCGAGCGCGGCGGCCAGCCGCAAGAACGGCAGCCACCGGCCGGTGTGGCGTTCTGGGCTCGCCGATCGGGCTTGCGGTGGTGACGGTGATGGCCACCGCGGACCCGGCCTCGAACACCAGCGGCAGCTGCAGCGCGCCGTAGGTGTTCCAGTGCCCGATAAGCGCGATCCTCAGCCCGATGGCGCAGGCCGCTATTGCCGCCGTGGCCGCCGGCTCGCGGCGTGCAGCCGCAGCAGCCGCATTCCCGCCCAGGGTGGCCGGGCTAGCCCCGCCGTGCGGCCCGGCGCTGCTGTTGTCGGCACTGTGGGTGCCGTACGGGCGGTCATGGCAGCCGTGCCAGGGTGATCCGCCCGGCCCGCAATGCGGCGAGGTGTCCCATCAGCCAGGCGTGCCGGCCCGGCGCGGGGAGCGCGGCGAACCGCCGGGCCGCGGATTGTACAGGCGCCGGCGAATCCTTCAGGTGGTGGATGCCTGGGAAGGGGCCGGGCCGGGCCGGGTCAGGGCGCGGGCGTGCGGCGTTGTGCGGCCCACGCGGCGATCTGCGCCCGGGAGGAGAAGCCGAGCTTGGTCAGGATGTGCC
>Ga0306920_100005042_pt1 | contig 16990 bp, 16 predicted proteins | sample flu12Cox44000170_FD_204666 | JGI IMG/M metagenome (GOLD analysis project Ga0306920, IMG submission 204666) | Lab enrichment of tropical soil microbial communities from Luquillo Experimental Forest, Puerto Rico - flux4day.12C.oxic.44.000.170 (v2)... | ecosystem: Environmental > Terrestrial >... | reverse complement strand
CGGCGCCTCACCGGCGGGTCGCGATTTCGCTATCCGCTTTTCGGATCTGCATTTCGACTACTGCCGCACTCCCGAGGATAGCATCGACCGCGTGGCAGAAAGTAAGCAGCTCGCGGCCGAGCTCGGTCGGCGCATCCAGATCTGGATTCCGGCCTCCATCGTATGCCGCCCGACCCAGAGTGAAGCCGACGAGTACGCGCGCTACTGCGTCGACAACGGCGACTGGGAGGCGCTGGAGCATCAGTATCAGCTGTACCAGGCCGAGAGCGGTTCCAAGAGTCGGTCCTCTGAAGAGAACGCACGTAACCGGCAGCAGGACCCGGCACGCACGGTGCTGGGCTATGGTGGCAGCTATTCCATTCGTGGCACCCCCGATCACGTTGCACAGGAGGTAAAGCGCCTGCATGACGCGGGTTTCAGCGGCGTAGCCATGGGGTTTGTGAACTATCTTCAGGAACTGCCCTATTTCGTGCAGGAAGTGATCCCTCGCCTGGAACGCATGGGTATTCGCCAGGCCGCAGCGACGTAACGGACGACCCGATAAACCGCGGCCCGCATTAGGGCGCGCCGACGCCGTTACCAAGGTAGGCATCGCGGACCTTCTGATTGCCAGCGAGATCGGTGCCGTGCAGCACGATGCGGCCCATTTCGAGCACATAGCCGCGCTTGGCAAGCCTGAGGGCCGCGTGGGCATTCTGCTCCACGAGGAGAACGGCGACGCCGAGCGTATTGAGTTCGCCAACAATCTCGAAGATCTGCTGGGCGATCAGCGGCGCCAGCCCGAGGGAAGGCTCGTCGAGCAGCATCAGCCGTGGCCGCGACATCAGCGCGCGACCGATTACAAGCATCTGCTGCTCGCCGCCGGACAGCGTGCCGGCGTGCTGGTTGAGCCGCTCGCGGAGAATGGGAAATCGCTCAAGCACACGATCAAAATCAGCCCGCGCCTCGGAGTCCCATGGCCGCGAGAATGCGCCCAGGCGCAGGTTCTCGCGCACGCTCAGCTCGCGCAGCGTGCCGCGTCCTTCGGGCACGTAGCCGATGCCGCGCCGCGAAATATCGTGAGTTGCTTGGGCGAGCAGTGAGCGGCCTTCAAATTCGAGATCGCCCTGGGCCACCGGCACCAGCCCCATGATCGCCTTCATTAACGTGCTCTTGCCGGCGCCGTTGCCGCCGACGAGCGTCACAAGCTCGCCGGCTTCCACGCTAAGCGACACGTGCTTGAGCGCGACAACCTTCCCGTACGACACGGTAACGTTATGAACTGAGAGCAGGCTCATCGCCGTTCCCCAGGTAAGCAGCAATTACCGCCGGGTCACGCTGAATCACCTTCGGCGGTCCGGCCGCGATGATATTTCCGGCGCTGAGCACGGTGATGCGGTCGGAAATGCTCATCACGAGGCGCATGTGATGCTCGACCAATAGCACCGTGAGGCCGTTTGCCTGAATCCGACTGATCAAGGCGCCTAGCTCGTTGAGCTCGGTCGGATTCATGCCCGCGGCAGGCTCGTCGAGCAGGAGCAGGCGCGGATCGCTTGCCAATGCGCGGGCGATCTCGAGTCGCCGCTGATCGACCAGCGTGAGATCGTCTGGCTGCATCTCGCCACTACCGGCCATGTCGACAAACTCCAGCATCATCCGCGCCTTTTCGCGCGCGGCTCTCTCGGCGACCGCAAACCCGAGAAACTCCGCCGTGTTTCCAATAAGTCCTCGGTCGATGCGCGCGTGCGCGCCGATCATCACGTTCTCGAGCACCGACAGACCGCGAACGAGGCGCACCTGCTGAAAGTTGCGTGCGATTCCCATAGTCAAGATCTTGTCCGGCCGGCAGCCGGTATAGTCCACACCCTGGAAGCTGAGCTTGCCGCTCGTCGGCCGCAGGACGCCGCTCACGATATTGAACAGGGTCGTCTTGCCGGCGCCATTAGGCCCGATCAACGCATGCACGTGCCCTTCAACGATTTCGCACGATGCGTCGTTCAATGCGATGTAGCCGCCGAACCGGCGACTGACGTGATCGATACGCAAAAGTGTGGTCACGACTTGCGCAGCCGCGGTGCCGGAAGCAAACCGTCGGGACGCCAGACCGCGACGAGAACCAGCATCGTGCCGAAGATCGTCATGCGCCAGTCCTGCACGACGCGCAGCAGTTCGGGCAACAAGGTCACGATGGCCGCCCCCACAATCGATCCGAAGGGATTCGCCGCGCCGCCGAGCACGACATACAGAAACGTGATCGCCGAGCGTGAAAAGTCAAACTGGTTCGCGTCGATGAACAAGGCTTGATGAGCGTAGAACCCGCCGGCCACGCCTGCCATCAGAGCGCCGAGCGAAAACGATACCAACTTGGTCCGGGTCAGGTTGATGCCCATGGCCTCGGCGACAAGGTCGTCCTCGTGGATGGCGATCATGGCGCGGCCGAGCCGAAGATGACGCATGCGCCAGACGACGGCATAAGCGATGAGACACGCGAGCGCCACCTGCCATAATTCGGTGAGCGGGCGGATGCCGCCCATGCCCGATGCGCCGCCGGTCGGTTCAAAGTTGAGGAAGAACACCCGCACGATTTCGCCGAAGCCCAGCGTCAGAATCATCACATAGATGCCGCGGATGCGCAGCGCGGGCGCGCCGGCGACGAGCCCAGCCGCTGCCGCCACCGCGCCCCCCGCGAGCAGCGCCGGCAAAAACGGAACATTGGATTTCGTCAGCAGCGCGCTGACATAGGCGCCGATGGCCATGAAGGCGCCCTGCCCGAGTGAGATGAGGCCTGCAGTCATCGGGACATAGAGGCTTATGCCCATGAGGACGTTGATCCCCAGGAACACTGCCACCGAATCCCAGTAGCTGCTCCACATGGTCAGCGCTCCGCACGGATGCCGGTCTGGAACAGACCGCGCGGGCGGAAGATGAGGATGATGATCATCAGCCCGAACGCGAAACCATCGCGCAGCGACGATTCGAGATAGGCGACGCTGAGCACTTCCATGACGCCCAGGAGCAGTCCCGCGACCATGGCGCCGTAGATGCTTCCGAGCCCCCCGATCAGCATCACCGCCATGCCCTTGATACCCATCTCGACGCCCATAAACGGCGAGATGGCATTGAAATTGAGCCCGACCAGGACGCCGGCGATACCGCCCAGCGCGGAAGCCACCCCAAACGTGACCAGGATCACCGTATTGACGTTGATGCCGAGGACCGCCGCGACCTGGAGGTTTTCCGACGTAGCACGCATCGCCATGCCATAACTTGTGTACGTCACGAATAGGTGCAGAGCGATCATGGAGGCGGTCGCGACGCTCAGAATAAAGAGCTGGGAACCGGTGACGGAAATGACGCCGAGATGATAGACGACATGGCTTATCGCCGAGGCAAACGGCATCTGCTCGGCGCCGAACAGCTTGGTCATGAGCTCCTGCAGCACCAATCCCGCACCGATGGTGCTCACGATCGGTGCGAGATGAGAGTTGCCGCGCTTGCGAATAGGCCGGAACGCGACTAGCTCGAGCAGCATGCCGAGGACAGCGGACGAGATGAGCCCACCGATCAAGGCCACCATGGGCCCGAACTGCCACCACAGCACGAGCTGCAGGCCGGCGAAGGCACCGACCATGAAGACTTCGCCGTGAGCCAGGTGAAGCAGGCGCAGCACGCCGAAGATCAGAGTATAGCCAATGGCGACCAGTGCATAGGTGCTGCCAAGCATGACTCCATTGGCGAGTTGCTGGGCAAGCATCGGGCTTACCGCGGCTATTCAGCTTCCCGGCGGCTACTGAGCGACGACGAACGCAGTTCCTTTCACCACTAGCACGGTGGGAACGCGCGTCGCATCGCCATTCTTGTCGATGCTGGTCGCGCCCATAAGTGGTGCCTGCATGTTCTTCATGTTGGCCCAGCAGTCGCGCAACTTGACGCGATCGGCCTTGAGATCGGATCCGATGACGCCCGTGCTCTTAATGCATTCGCGCATTAGGTAGAGTGTGTCGTACATCTCCCCTGACGCGTTGCTAGGTTTCTGCTTGAAACGATTCTCATAATCCTTGACCCAGGCGGCGACCACCGGCTCGGGATTGTCGGCGAAGAAGTCGGAAGCCGCCATGACGCCTTCCGTCGCGGCACCACCGATCTGGATGAAGCGGGGGTCGTTGATGCCGACGCCGGCGACGATAGGCTGGGACATGCCCTGCTTGCGCAATTCGGCGACAGCATGGGCAGCTTCGTTGTACAATGCCGAGACGACAATGCCGTCCGGGCTGCGGCCCTTGGCGCGCGTCACCTGCCCGGAATAGTCGATGTCGCCGGTCTGGAACGACACGGTGTCAAGGACCTCGATCCCCCTCTCCTGGAGAAGTGCCGGAAATACCGTTTTGCCGTCGAAGCTCGACACCGCATCCTTGGCATCCATCAAGATGACAACTTTCTTGATCCCCTTCGCCTGCCTCTTGAGCCAAGCGTCGAGGAGCGGTCGATAGACATTCTCCGTCGTCAATGCAAATCGGAAGGCCCACGGCCGGTTGGCGGCAGCGATGCCGGCCTTGGCGGCCATCGGCGTGACCATGGGGGTCTCGCTGCGAACCGCGAGCGGAAATGCAACTTCCGCTTCTGCGCTAAACTGCGGGCCGATAATCGCTGCGACCTCGTCGGTATCCATCAGCTTGCGGGACAGGTTGATCGCCTCCGTGTTTTCCCCGCGCGTGTCGTAGATCACGAGCTTGAGTTTGCCGGCCTTGCCGACGTCGGCATATTTCTCCATAAACATGTTGATGGCGTTCAGCTGCTGCTGGCCATAGGCCGCGCCTTTGCCCGACGAAGGAGTGAGGATGCCGATGCTGACGTCGGCGATCGCCGATGCGCTGCTCGCCAGCATGAATGCGATCGCAGTCGATCCGACCTTCCATTTGCTGAACATAACACCTCTCCTCTGTTCCTCTGTCGCGGCCTTCGTAGTCCTCGCTGACGAATGGCTGAAGGCTATTTTTTGCTACCGCCACGCTTCCGTCAATTGTAAAATGCAAACAAATCCACGCTGCGTCAGGCTGCGGTCGCCGCGAGCTCGGATGCCTGGGCGAAAGGCAAGTCGCCGAAAAAAAGGCGTGGGATTGGCAGATGATATCTTTGTGACGATGCCGAAGGCGATCTAGGCGAAGCGAGGAGAAGACATTGTGAACGCGTCAGCGCGAGGTCCCGATTTTTCCGTGTGGAGCTTCTGCTTCGGGAAACACTAGATACCCAGCCACTTGGCGGAAGACGCTCCGGTCGGGATAACCAGCGACTACTCGGTGATTGCGCCAGGACGGGCATGACATGGAGCTGTTTCGCCGCTCGCCGAATTGGATGGCCGGATGCAATGCAGTAGCCGAGATCCAAGTCGCGGCAGGCGAGAGGTCGTTCGCAAAGCACGTAGTATGCCGCCGGACATGCCCACATTTTTTGTTGTAAAATACAAACATTTCGGATTAGCATGGCCGACGGGGGTGGTGCTGGGAAGCAATGATGCTTCAATACAGTTACAGGCCGAACTTCCCGCCGACGCGTCGGACCCGCACCGCCTCGGATCAAGCCTGGGTCGATTACGATCCAATAGTCGACCGTCCGCCGCTGAAATGGCCCAACGGCGCCAATCTTGCGATGCTGATCTGCCCCGCCATCCTCGACTACGAGTTCGTTCCGCCGGAAGACCAGTGGCTCAATCCCTGGGCACGCACGCCGCCGCCAGACGTGCTTGGTTTCTGCCGCCAGGAATTCGGCAACCGGGTGGGCTTTTGGCGCGTCCTGAAGCTGCTTGACAAATTTAGCATTCGCCCGACCGTGGTGGTCAACGTCGACGCGCTCGACCGCTATCCGGACATCGTGGACGCCATCAAGGAACGCAACTGGGACATCCTCGGCCATGGGCTCTCGAACACCCGGTTCATCTACCATTATGACAAGACGACCGAGCGCGCCTACTACCGCGATATGCTGGACCGGGTGGAAGCGCTCACCGGAGTGCGCATGAAGGGCATGGGCGGCCCGGGCCCGCAAGCTGGCACCGAAAACACAAGCGATCTGCTGGCGGAAGCCGGCTTTCTTTATCAGGGCGACTGGTACATGGATGACCAGCCGTTTCCGCTGCGAGTGCGCGCAGGAAAGCTTATCGCCATGCCCTATCCTGCCGACATGATGAACGACGTCACCGCGCTTGCTTCGGCCGAAGCGGATGAATACTGCGCCGCCGTCAAAGCGCAGTTCGACCAGCTGTACCGCGAGGGCGAAACGAGCGGCCGCGTGCTGACGCTGGCCCTGCATCCTGCGCTCATCGGCCAGCCGCAGCGCATCGGCCAGCTTGAGCGCATCCTTGACTACATCACGTCCTTCTCGAAGGTCTGGCAGGCCACCGGCGCAGAGATCGCAGAGTACTACATGGCGAACTGCTATGACGACGCGCTGAGGCGTCTCGGTCAGCGTGGCGGCGCGGAGTGCCGATGACCGCCGGCGCGACCGGCCACAATTATTACGCGCGCTTGCCTTTCGTGAGGCGCGCGCGATCCGCATGGCCTAACGGCGCCCGGGCCGCATGCGCCATCGTGGTCAGCGCCGAATACTATGAAATGCAGCCGCCGGCAGATGCGTTCATTCCTCCGAACGTGCCCGGCGGCTTTGGCCGAGGCCCCTATCCGGATTTTCGCAACTATTCCGTACGCGCTTATGGCAATCGCGTCGGCATTTTCCGGGTCTTTGCGGCACTGGAGAAATACGGGCTGAAGGCAAGCGTTGCGCTCGACGCACTGACGGCGGACCTCTGCCCGCAGCTCCTCCGGCATGTCGCGCGGCATGGCTTCGAGATTGTGGCGCATGGGCAAAGCGTTACGCGCGTGATCTCTTCGCGCATGTCGGAGGAAGAAGAGAGGAGCTACATCAGCTCAGCGCTCGACACGATCAGAGCGAAGACGGGCGTAATGCCGCTCGGATGGCACGGCCCGGAGTACAGCGAGTCGCGCCGCACACCAGGTCTATTGGCAATGCTGGGGATCGAGTATGTGCTCGACTGGCCTAACGACGAGCAGCCAGTAACGATGACCACACCCCACGGGCCGATCACCTCCATTCCGATGCTGATCGACCTTGATGATGTCTATGCACAGTTTCATCGCAAGATAACTCCAGCGCGGTGGCGGACATGCGTCGAGGACGCTGTGGAGCGGATCGTCGCGGACGGCCAGGACGGCGTGGCTCGCCTGCTAGTTATCAATCTGCACCCATGGCTGAGCGGGCACCCGTTCCGGATCGGCCATGTCGAAGCTCTGTTCGAGACAGTCGCCAAGAGGACAGACGTCTGGCTCGCCAGCACGGGCGAGATCGCCACGTATTGGGCGAGGCAGTCACAGCAAGCAAACAGTACAGTTCATGTCTGACACAAACATTTCATCGACCGGGCCACGCGACATTGCGGAAAAAACCGTTCTCCTCACCGGAGCTAGCGGTGAGATCGGCCGCTGCCTCGTGAAGGCCTTGCTTGCCGCGGGCGTTAGCCGGAGGAGATCTACATCGGAATGGCGGCCGATCTTTACGAACGCGCGCCGCGCGAAGCAAAGGCCGTCGAGGAGATGCTGAAGGCGCGCGTCGCGCCCGCCGCGATTATCACGGGGGGTGAGGTGAACGGTATAGAAAACGTCCTCCTGAATGGCTCCATCGGGGAGATCAGCACCCTCTATCGCTCGCGGCGCCTGTCGGTGGCCGAGGCGGTATCGTGGTATCTCGCGCGGGTCGAACGCATTAGGCACCTCAACGCGGTGCGCGAGATATCGGGGCACGCGCTGCATGAGGCCAAGCTGGCCGATGATGCATTGGCCAAGGGCGCTGATCTTGGGCCGTTGCATGGAATTCCCGTTCTGCTCAAGGACAACATATTCGTAAGCGGCATGAAAGCCTGCGCGGGCGCGCGGGCCCTTGCGCAGTTCGAGCCTAGCCGCGATGCGAGCGTGGTGACGAGACTGCGGGCCGCCGGCTGCATCGTACTCGGCAAGACGAACATGACGGAATTCGCGGATTACGTGTCGGACGTGATGCCGTCGGAGTTCAGCGGCGCGGGAGGCGTGGTCACGAATCCGCACGGCATCCGCTACGACCGCGGACAGGGCTCGAGCGTCGGATCGGCGGCATGCGTAGCGGCATCACTCGCCCCAATCGCGATCGGAACTGAAACACAGAACTCAATTCAGACGCCCGCATGCTATTCTTCAGTCGTCGGTTACAAGCCGAGCACGGGCCGCGTGAGCCGCGCCGGCGTCGTGCCACTGGTTCCCAGCCAAGATTCACCTGGCCCTCTCACGCGCTGTGTGGCCGACGCTGCGCTGGTTGGCGCGAGACTGGCGGGCGCCGATCCGCGCGACAGCTGCACATTGACCTATGCCCAGCATGCCGCGCCGGATGCGAGCAAGGTCGTCGACCTGAAGGGCTTACGCATCGGGGTTCCACGGCGGCAGATCGCCGCGCGCGCAGAGTTTGACGGTGTCATGCCACTGTTCGAATCGGCACTATCAAGGCTCTCTTCAGCGGGGGCCAGCATCGTCGACCCCTGTGACCTGCCGTCGGCCGAGCAGCTGCAGGAAGTGCGCTCATCGGTTTTCCGCACCGAGTTCAAAGCCGCGCTTAACACATTGCTCGAAGACTGCAACGGCCCCGGAGGCATGAACTCGCTGGCAGACATTATTGCCTGGAATGATCGGCACCCGGATGCAATGCCCTATGGGCAGCCCCTGTTGATCGCCGCTCAAGAGACGAATGGGCTGTCCGATCGAACCTATCGCGCGGACCGAGCGCGCGACATCACGCTGAGTATCGATGCCGGGATTGCCGCGGCCCTCAGCATGCACGATGTAGATGTATTGGTCGCGCCAATGGGTGCAGCAGCCAAATGCACGGGCAAAGCCGGCGCACCCGTTCTTGCGGTTCCCGCAAGCAAACACAGCTCTGGAACGCCATTCGGTATCACGTTCTTCTGCAAATCTGGCGACGACGCCATGCTGCTCGCGATCGGGGTTGCGGTCGAACGCGTGCTTGATGGTCGACAACTTCCCACAAGCGTGGATGTCGCCAAGGAGGTAAATCATGACTGAAGTTTCCCGCGCGGATCGAGCTTTGAGGGCTCCGGCATTCATTTGGCCGCGCGATGATACGATGCGGGTCCCCTACCAAGTTTACACCGATCCTGAGCTCTATGCGCTCGAGCAGCAACGACTGTTCCGGGGGCCGACGTGGAACTTCCTTTGCCTCGAGGCAGAGATCTCGAACGGCGGCGACTACAAGGCCACCCACGTCGGCGACGCGCCGGTGGTCGTGGTACGCAAGATGGACGGCGGCATCAGCGCGGTGCTCAATCGCTGCGCGCACAAGGGCGCCGTGCTTTGCTATAGGCCGCGGGGCAACATTCAAGAGTTCAATTGCGTCTATCACAACTGGGTCTACAATCTTGAGGGCAAGCTCCAAGCCGTTGCCTTCCGCCGCGGGGTCGGAGGCAAAGGGGGCGTTGGTGCGGATTTCGACCAAAGCCAGCATAACCTTGAGGCGCTGCGGGTTACGACGTATCGCGGGTTGGTGTTCGGTACCTTCAGTGACCGCACCCCCTCGTTCCGAGATTATCTCGGGGACGAATTGCTGAAGTGCATCGACCGCGTTTTCATCAAGTCACTCAAAGTGCTCGGCTATCATAGCCAGGTGTTGCCGAACAATTGGAAGCTTTACGCCGAAAACAACAAGGATTCTTATCACGCCAGCTTGCTGCACGTGTTCCACAACACGTTCGGCGTGGTGCGTGCCAACATGGGAGGCGGCATCAAACTCAGCGCCAATGGCTGGCACCATCTGAGCTATACCGAGCGCACCCCGCCCAACGACGACGCTACCGGACGCGAGAAGGTGCGTTCGCTCAAAGAGGAATATTCGCTCGAAGACCCGTCCGTGATGGAACACCGGCTCGAACTTGGTGATCGGATCACCAATTCGATCCAGACGGTGTTCCCCACGCTTGTTATCCAGCAGATCCTGAACGCACTCGCGGTGCGGCACCTAATTCCGCGCGGACCGGAAACGAGCGAGTTGCTGTGGACGGTTCTCGGGTTTGCTGATGACGGTGAGGATCTCCTGAAGGTCCGGCTTCGTAACAACAACCTGGTCGGTCCGGCGGGCTTCATCTCGATGGAGGACGGCTGCATCGGCGGGTTCGTTCAGCGCGCGGCCAAGGTCGATCCGAGCGCCGAGACAATCATGCCGATGGGCGGCCGCGGCATAGAGCCGAGCCAGGGTTCGCGAGTAACTGAGGCTGCAGTGCGTGGGTTCTGGAAGGGATGGCGCGAGTGCATGGGGCTGTAACGATGCGATGGCGAAAATAATGTCCATAACAGACGAGCTGCTGGTGCGGACGCGAATCGAGGCGTTCATGGCCGACTATGTCCACGCGATCGACACCGACCGGCTAGAGGAATGGCCGAACTACTTCACCGAGGACGCCGTCTACCAGGTCCGCACGCGCGAGAACCATGAGTGCGGCCTGCCGCTCAATGTGATGTCATGCAGCGGCTCCGGCATGTTCCGCGATCGGATCTCGGCATTGCGTACCGCCAACATCTACGAGCCGCACGTCTATTGCCATCTGATTGGACCGTTCCGCATTCTCGACTGCAATCCGAGGAGCGCGCGAACAGAAAGCAACTTTCAGGTCATTCGCACTATGGTCGACGGTGCCATGTCGATCTTCGCTTGCGGTCGCGCGTTCGACACATTCGCGATCGGATCGGACGCGCTCAAACTCTCAGAGCGAATCATCGTCTTGGACTCCCGCCAGATCGACACGTTGCTGGTCATTCCGCTGTGAGCGCGCTGATGCGTGGTCGCTTCAGTAGCTAGGAAAATGACGCTCAAAGACGCTGGTACCGGTGGAGAGGAGCAGACAAAATACCTGAGAGCGCACATTCGCACGTTCAGCTCAAAGTTTCACGGCTACGCGCTCCGATTAAAATTCCGCCGATGCGCAAGCGTCCGGCGATGGCACGACAGGGACATGCGGTTGAAACCTCTTATAGAAGCATGTTTTCGGTTACAGGCGAGCGCATCTCGAATGAGTTATGCTCGTTGTGAGTTTTCCGGGTATGACCTCAAGCCGAGTAATTGCAGACTGGAAGGAAACTATTCGCGCATAGCTGAATAACGCTCACCATCGAACACGAAATCATATCCCGCGCCATCGCGCGCGATGGTGCCGCCAGTGGGCGTCGGAAAATGCGTGGGGAAGACAAGCCGCCCACTGTCAGCATGTTTCTTGAAGAATTCGACCCGCGTCAGTCGCGCCTGATCGGGATCGGTGCAAAAGCGCGTGCTCCATGTTGGGTAGCGCACTTGCAGCGGGTGATGCATCAAGTCGGAACACAAGATCGCTTCCTGCCGCCCACCGCCGAGCCGCACGAGCGTCAGGCCGGGCGTGTGGCCGGGCGCCGCCTCCAATGCGATGTCGCTCGCGAGCATGTGCTCGTCGCCAATGAGGTCCACCTGCCCGGCCTTGAAGATCGGCAAAACGCTGTCGGTGAGGTAGTCGCCGGTGCGCGCGAGCGCTGCTGGTCCGGCCGCGCGCCAATAGTCCCATTCCCGGTGTGCAATCAGGTACCGTGCATTGGGAAAGGTCGGCACCCAGCGGCCGTTGTCCAGCCGCGTATTCCAACCCACGTGATCGACATGCAGATGCGTGCACAAGACGATGTCGATGTCTTCGGGCGCCACACCCGCGGACCGCAAAGTCTCAAGCCACGGCCAGCTACGGCGGTGAAAGTGTGGACGCGCACGCTCTTTGTCGTTGCCGCCGCAGGCGTCGACCAGAACAGTGAGACCGTTCTGTCGGATCAAGAAGCTTTGGATGGTGATGATGAGGAGCCCGCTCGCATCCTGAAAGCGCGGCACGAGCCATGACCGGTTCTCATCGAGATGCGCTTGCGTGCAGTCGCCGAAAATCTCGAACGGCGACAGGATCGGACTTTCGAATTCCACGATCGGGCGCAGCGTCGATGCGCCAAACGTCCAGTGGGATGGAGCTGACATCGGGCGCCGAAGATAGCAACTGCGACCGCGGCAGTCACGGCCGCTCGCGCGCACGACTCTCTGCTGCGCTGGCTGCGGCAGACTGGCCGTTAAGTGATGCCCGGCTGAGCTCACATTTCATGATGCAATGTACAAATCGATTGTGTTGGGGGCAGGGGTCGCCGTATTTTGGGGGCGGCGCCCGACCGGGGGCAGACGGTTGCCGCCGTAGCGCCCAGCCAATTTCATAATCGGGAAGGGCCAGGAGGCGATCTACGACCACGATCCAAAAGAGGGATTGGCGGAGGACCTGCAGAAGATCCGCGCGGCGCGCAAGAGCCGTCTTGACCTCGCCGAGCGGCCCGATCTCGGCGAACTCGTCTCAGGCCATGTGCAACCGCCACCGCACGGAGGCCTCACCTGCTTCGTCAACGTAATGGGATTGGGACTGCAGTTTGCTGCCCTTGGCGCACTCGCATACGAGGAGGCGAAAAAGCAGGGCGTGGGCCGAGAGATCCCAACCGATTGGCTTTTGGAATTGGAGCATCCCTAATACTTCTCTTATCGCGGTTTATCCCTTTCGCTGCCGAAATGTCAGCGAACCTTTCGGAATGTCTGCACAGCCAGACACCCATTCGGCGGAAGTATGCTCTCAGATCAGGCCGAGCGGGCTGCATTTTGGCTGTTGGCGCCTGTTGCAGCGCTTAAGACAGGTGGAATCTCTGCGACGCGATAGCGAAGCGAAATTATGCGATACCGTGAGACCGGATCAAACCTAGCCATAGGCGATCGAATGAAAGCCGGCGCTGCTTCACTCTTTGGGTCAAGCGGGTCCGTCCCGATCAGAGGCAGAGGCGACCGGCGCAATTACTTCTTCATGTTTGGGCGGAACTTCTCCCAAGCCGCGATCCCAGCCCGCGCTGCTTTCTCGTCGACGCCTTGGGGCAATCCGGCAACGCCCACTGCACCGACGAGTCGGCCGTCAACGGTGAGCGGCACTCCGCCACCTACGAGATAGACCTTGCCCGGATACATGTTCATGATGCCGAAGTACCGGTCCGGGCGTTCCTTGGCGAGATTGGCCAAGACTTCCGTGGTTTGCCTAAGAATGGCCGAAGCCAACGCCTTGCCTTCGGCAAAGCGAGTGTTGTTGATCGTAGTACCGTCCATCTTATCGGCCGACACCAGATTTCCCGCTGCGTCCACGACAACGACCGCCATGTTCAAATTCTGATCGCGGGTGAACGCGACCGCGCCATCGATGATGACGCGTGCTTCGGCGAGCGAGATCAGCGGCGGCGCTAAGGTCGGTGGCGGCGCTGGAGTTTGGGCAAATCCCGAGTAGCCCGATGCCAAGATTAGCAACAGACTCGTGATTGCGATCGTGGGGATCTCTGCTAGTCGAAGACTTTTCATGTGTACCTCCATCGCTTCCAAAAACTCTATCCGCCGATAGTGGCGGCTGGAAACCAACGATCGGTAGGTGGAAATTCCCTGTTCCTTGAAAAATTTCCCTTGCGTAGGGAAGGGCTCTCGCCCTTAAGTGCCTTCAGCTTGCGGCATCGGAGATGTCGATGGCCTGAGAGCGGAATGCTTAGTCGCCCGGCGAAGAGTGCAGCGCGCGTATCTGCTGCTCGATCTCGACTAAAGGCCGCACGTCGACGATTTCAGGCCTCCCCTCGCTGACGTCCGCAGCTTCCTCGCCTGTCACCCGCGCCAAGTTTCCGGCGATCTGCCAGGCGCGTACTTTGATCGCGGCTGTTTTCTTCCAGGCCTTGAGCGGCAAGCCGGACGCTAGATTGATCAATTCGCGGCGCCACAGGCGGCGGATCGCAGTGATGCCGACGTCCGCACGGCCGAGGTTCTCCTGGCTGCGATCGGCGATCACACCCTGGCCAAGCTGCGCCACGTCATCCTGTAGACGGACAAGGTCGACGCGATTGACATCGAAATCGTCGATACGCGCTTGCCCATTCAGGATCATGGTGCACGCATCCTGGTGGGCGATGTCGATCTGCGAGCGGCGGGTCTGGCGCCGCGCACGGACACGCGCGGCCGTCTCGCCACTCGCGGGAATGCGGTGAATGCTGAACTGGATATGGCTCGTATCATCAATCGGAACCCACCAGAACAGCGATTCCTGCCAGCCGATCTCCGGGTCATTTGGCAAGGCGGCGATATGGAGCATGTTCGGCATGCCGAATTGATTGACACGCTTTTGCCCGTCGTCGCGGGTAAAAGTGTAGGTCACGCCCCAGTCGGATTCTTCGGCATGGAGGCTGCGGCCGAGACCGATCTTGTCGTAGGAGACTCGGTTGTTGCCGTGCGCGAATGCGACATGGCTCATGTCGAGCGCGTTGTCGATGTTTTGAAAATAGTTGCACCGCCGTAAATAGGAATCGATCTCTAGGAGTCCCACAAATCGTTCAAATTCCGGATAGAGTGGAAGTTCCGGCGGATCGCCTTCGCCCAAATAGGCGAAGATCAATCCGAGATATTCTCTGACCGGCCACGTCGCGATCGACACCCTATCGCAGAAACGCGATTCGTCGGCCGGCTGCTCTAAGCAGCGACCGTCGCCGTCGAATTTCCAGCCATGATAAAAGCAACGCAGCGCGTCGCCCTCTACTGAGCCTGCGGAAAGCTGAGCGCCTCGGTGTGGGCAACGCGCCTGGACCAGGAACACATCACCGCCTTCGCCACGGTATAGCGTGTAGTTTTCGCTCATAATGCGCAGCGGAACTGGACGGCCGACCTTGAGATCTTTCGCGTGATAGACCGGATTCCAGAACCGCCGCAAATAGGTGCCAGCGGGTGTACCGAGTGCGGTTGAGACGAAGTCGTCCGTCCGCGACGATAGGTCCCTCGCCTTCGCAGTTTGAACCATGCGGGTCCTCCCTTCCAACTCGAGGATCCTACTCGATATGGATATTGTTGGCTTTGATCACCCGTTGCCATTTCTCTTGGTCCGCGTGCATGAAGTCACGAAACTGCTGTGGATTCTTCACATCCGCGATGGCCCCGATGGTTTTCATACGCTCGATCACGACTGGATCTTTCATGGCTTCAAGAATGACGTCGGAGCTTCGCTTGACAATATCGGCACGTGTGCCCGCCGGCAGCGCCAATCCGATCCACGACGAGACGTCGAAGCCAGGGAGCGTCTCGGCGATGGCCGGTACATCGGGCGCGAACGGGAGGCGATTCTGGCTGCCGACACCGAGCGCGATGAGCTTTCCCTCCTGAACCTGCGGCCAGAGGCTCGCCACCACGTCGAACATCATATCGACGTGCCCACCGAGCAGCTGCGGCAGGGCGGCCGCGCTGCCGGTGAACGGCACATGCAGAATATCGGTCTTGGTCTCGAGCTTGAACCACTCTGCTGCGATGTGAGTCGAGCTGCCATAGCCAGTGCTGGCATATGTATATTTGCCGGGGGACGCACGCAGGAGGTCGATCAGTTCTTGGATGGTCCTGACGCCAAGTGCGGGACGCACGACAAGGACATTCGGGAACGTGCCGAACAGAACGAGGGGCTCGAAATCCTTCATAGGGTCGTAAGGGAGCTTGCTGCGCAGACTCGCAAGCAGCGTCGTGGTCGTGCCGACGATCGCCGTCATGGTGTAACCATCGGGTGTAGCTTTGGCCCCTTGTATGGTGGCCGACATGCCCGCTGCCCCAACGACGTTCTCAAGGACCACGGGCTTGCCCCAAATGGACTGCATCTTGTCAGCAACGATGCGCGTGACCGTATCGCTCGAACCCCCTGCTGGATGGGGAATGATGATTCGTATGGCGTGGTCCGGATAGGTCGTTTGGGCCCGCCCTTCCGCGGCAAGGCAAGCAAGGGCACCGAGCGCGATAACGCTGGACAATCTGGTGCGGCGGACGTTCATCGCGTTCATTTAGACGTGTATTCACTCGAAGCGGGGAAGTACGATCTTCAAGCATCATGCACATGCAAAAGATAGAAATAATCGCGGCAGCATTCAACCAAGCACCCAATTGTTGACCGCGCTGATCGGGCGACTAGTCTGCCTCAATGCCTGAGCTCGTCGTCAATGGGTGCACGATTCACTACGATGAATTTGGCGTCGGCGTTCCCGTCGTCGTCACGCCCGGCGGCAGGTGGGCGGGCTATGTGCAGCGGGTGATCGCAGCCGAGCTCGCCCAGGACTTCCGCGTTGTGACCTGGGACCGCCGCAACACCGACGGCGACGCTGACATCGTGATTGCCGGCGACCAATCGGAGGCCGACATATGGGCCGACGACCTAGCGGCGCTAATCAAGGCACTAAAGCTGGCACCTTGCTACGTCGGCGAGTATGCGGGTTGCCGCGTAACGCCGATCCTGTGCCTAAAATATCCGAAATTCGTCAAGGGATTGATGCTTGCCTGGCCATCCGGTGGGGAATTCGCCTGCGAACGATTGCCGAAGAATTTTTATCGCCAGTACATTAGGACGGCCTTGCGTTACGGAATGAAGGGCGTGGTCGAGATTGACAGGTTCGCGGCATCGATCGAGAAGAGGCCCGCTAACCGCGCTGCACTGCTGGCCATGGAGCCTTTGGTGTTCGTGCGGCAGATGGCGTTCTGGGAGTCTTTTTTCACCACCAGCGCCGATCTGCCGATCGCAGGCTGCAGGGCCAGCGAGGAGGAATGGACCAGCATTACAGTGCCGGCCATCGTCATCGGTGGCAACGATCCGATCCATCCTACGCGGGTGGCGCAAAAGCTTCACGCGCTCCTGCCGAACTCCCGATATCACGATCCGGTGGTGACATCGGAGGAATGGTCCAGACTGTTCAACGTGATCCCGTTCCCCCAAGTTTCTGATTTCCAGGGCGAACGGATCGCGCCGATTTGGGGAGATTTCATCAGGCAAATGGAAAGCTGACACGTTTTGCGGGTTGGACCAGCTAAGGGCACATAGGGTGAGTATCCCGTA
>Ga0306920_100005041_pt1 | contig 16992 bp, 12 predicted proteins | sample flu12Cox44000170_FD_204666 | JGI IMG/M metagenome (GOLD analysis project Ga0306920, IMG submission 204666) | Lab enrichment of tropical soil microbial communities from Luquillo Experimental Forest, Puerto Rico - flux4day.12C.oxic.44.000.170 (v2)... | ecosystem: Environmental > Terrestrial >... | reverse complement strand
CGCCGCGCACGAAGTGCAGCGTCCGGTGTTTTATGCCATCGCTATCATCATCATTACCTACTTGCCCATCTTCACCCTGCAGCGCGTGGAGGGCCGTCTGTTCAAGCCCATGGCCTGGACGGTCACCTTTGCGCTCATAGGTGCGCTGCTATTCTCCATCGTCATCGCTCCTGTCCTGGCTTCCTACATCTTCCGCGAAGGCGTGCACGCCTGGAACAATCCCGTCGTGAAGTGGATTACCGCGCGCTACGAGCAGACATTGAACTGGATTCTGGTGCGGCGCCGCGTCACCCTGGCCGCAGCCTTGGTGATCTTTGCCACCACCGGGTACCTCGCCTTCGGCGGCGTGATCGGCTCCGAGTTTCTGCCCCACCTCGACGAGGGCTCCATCTGGGCGCGCGGAACACTTCCCCCGAGCACAGGTCCGACCACCGGTGGTGCAATCATGGACCAGGCGCGACTCATCCTCGCCAGCTTCCCTGAGGTCACGCAGGTGGTGTCGCAAGTCGGCCGCTCCGACGACGGGACCGACGCCACCGGCTTTTTCAACACCGAGTACTTTGTTGATCTCAAGCCGCGCGATCAATGGCGGCCCCAGTTCCGCGGGCGCAAGGAACTGCTGATTGAAGCCATGGACAAAGAAGTCGAAAAGATTCCAGGCGTCACTTGGGGATTCTCTCAGCCCATTGCCGACAACATGGAGGAGGCGGTCAGTGGCGTGAAGGGAGAGCTCGCCGTCAAGATCTTCGGTTCTGACCTCAAAGACCTCGAACAGAAGGGCGAAGAGATCATGGCTGTGATGCGGACCGTGCCCGGTGTTGCCGACCTGGGATTGTTCCGCGTGCTTGGCCAGCCGAACGTCAATGTCAGGGTGAACCGCGCCAAGGCCGACCGCTTTGGCATCAACGTCTCCGACATCCAGGATGCAATTCAGACCGCGGTCGGAGGCAATCCCGTTAGCCAAATTCTTATCGGAGAGCAGCGCTTCGATCTCGTGCCGCGCTACCAGGAGAAGTTCCGACAGTCGGTTGACGATATTCGTAACATCCGCATCATGGCCCCCAGCGGAGAGCGGGTGTCCCTGGCCCAGGTCACAGACATACAAGTCGAAGACGGCGCGTCGATGATCAACCGGGAAGGAAACCAGCGCTACATCGCCATCAAGTACAGCGTGCGGGGCAGCGACCTCGGTACCACCGTCAAAGAGGCAATGACCAGGGTCAATCGCGAGGTGAAGTTGCCCCAGGGATACACCCTGGAGTGGGCGGGCGAGTACGAAAGCCAGAAGCGCGCCAACCGCCGCCTGTCGATCATCATTCCGCTCACCATCGTCGTCATCTTACTGGTCTTGTACTCAATGTTTCGATCATTCAAGTGGGGCTTCCTGGTGCTGCTGAATCTCGGCCTCGCACCCATCGGCGGCCTGGTTGCGCTGCTGCTCACCGGGGAACACTTCAGCGTTTCCACGGGCGTCGGTTTTCTTGCTCTGTTCGGTGTATCGGTGCAGACCGGTGTGGTCATGATCGAGTACATCAACCAGCTGCGCGCGCGGGGATTTCCCGTGCAGGAGGCTGTCGTCCTGGGATCCACTCGCCGCCTGCGACCCCTCATGATGACCATGTTGGTCGCCAGCCTGGGATTGTTACCCGCGGCCATGTCGCACAGCATCGGCTCCGATTCCCAGCGCCCGTTCGCCATCGTCATCGTTGGTGGCCTGCTGACCGAACTGTTTCTGAGCCTCATCTTGCTCCCGGCCTTCTATGGCTGGATGGCCGGTCCCAACGACATCTTGCCGGAAGAGGCCGAGGAGGTCACAGAATGATGCAGCGCCGGCCGGTTCCGTCCATCGTTCCAACCTGCACCGCGGTGGCCGGATCGAGTGTGCTGCCATCCCGCATGCGTGCCGGCACTCTGCCGCTGGACTCGCGACCAGAACGCGTGCTCACGGCCCAGGTGCAGAACGCGCCGCCCGGAGCCGCCATTACCCTGGAGCTGGCGAGGCGCCACAGGACCCTTTGCCGGCCATGACGGCACTTGAGCAGTTGCGCAGGGCGGTCGGGATCTTCGGTCAGCGACTGCGTCTCCCGCACGTTCCGCCATGGCGCGTCATGTATGCTTGAAATTCCTGCATGTTAAACCATCCCACGCTCGTGCATCTTCGCCGGTCGATGGCTCTGCTCGTTGTCCTGCTGGCTTTTCTGCTGGCCATCGTAACCGCACAAACGGCTCCCCAGCCAGCCGAGCCGCAGAAGCAGGTCCCGGGTGTCGGGGTCTCGGTACAAGAGCGGCCCCAGTCGTCGCCGGTGGAACCGAACTCGCCCCAGGTTTCGCAGCCGCAGCCGGACGAATCGGAGACGTCGAAGCCCATTACCAAGACGCAGGCGAAAGAGCTGTTCCGCTCGGTTGACGAGATACTGCAGTTCGTCAGCCAGGACACTGGCCTTCCCATCAAGCACAAGGTCAGACGCAAGCTCATCACCCGCGGCCAGGTCGAGAGCTATGTCGCAAAGCGAATGAAGAACGACAAGGACACGCAGCGGTTGGAGCGGGCGCAGCTCGTGCTGGTGAAGTTCGGGCTGATTCCGGCTGGCTACGACTTGCACGGCGAGTTTCTCAAGCTGCTCGGCGAACAGGTGGCGGCGTACTACGATTCCAAGACAAAGACCGTGAACCTGCTCGATTGGGTACAACCGGAATTGCAACGCCCGGTGCTGGCACACGAGCTGACCCACGCCCTGCAAGATCAGGCAGTGGGCCTCGAGAAGTGGGCGGCGGCCGGCCAGAAAGACGACAAGCCTCTGCCCGACCTGCAGGAGCAGGTGGTGGAGGAGGCGCAGGCGGCGCGCCAGAACGTCACCGAAGGTCAGGCGATGCTGGCGATGCTCGATTACACCCTGGCCCCGGGGGGACTCAACGTGCTTACGGCCCCCGATCTCGTCAATGCCATGCGCGCCTCTATGGGCAGTGATAGCAAGGAATCGCCCGTGCTGGCAACCGCGCCCATGTTTCTACGTGAGTCGCTGATGATGCCCTACAGCTTTGGTCTCGACTTCGAAAGAACGGTGCTGCAAGAACGGGGAAAGAGCCATGCCTTTCTGGGGACGTTGGAGAACCCCCCGGCGGACACTCGGCAGATCATGGAACCTGAATCCTACCTGCAAAACAGCGTCGCCCAACCCCTGCCGGTGCCGGGTCTCGATAAGCTGATCGCTCCCGATTATGAGCGTTACGACTTCGCCGGAATGGGCGCGTTCGACGTTTACCTGCTGGCGCGGCAGTATGCTCCCGACGAGGATGCCAAGCAGTACTACCGGCACTGGCGCGGCGGGTATTACCTTGCCGCGCACCAGAAAACCGCTCCCAAAGGCCAGATCGCGCTGCTTTACGTTTCGCGGTGGGACTCGCCTCAGGCAGCGGCGGCGTTTCAAAAACTCTACAGCAGCTACGTCCCCATTCGTTATCACCTTGGGTCCACGAACGGCGTGGCCGGAGATGGCGGCGGCGCTGACCCGCGAATCGAGTGGAATGTGGGAACGCAGGGCAAGGTACTCCTGGAGGCCCATGACCGGGAACTGCTGATTATGGAGGGCCTGGACGACGCCACCATGAATCGCTTGCGTTCCGCCTTGACCGAATCCGTTAATGACCCGCGGACGCATTCCGGCCCCTCTGTAAATTTAAATTAACGTTCGTGCCGGTTTTCACCACGACGCAAGCTGCTGTGCTCCACTCGCAAGCCCGGTGACATAAGTATTACAATGCGTCTCCCCCCGCCTTGATAGTCTGCTAATAGCCTGGCGTATCCCCCTGGCGCACGCATTCAAAAATCCCACGAGGTTTCATGATCCGGCAAAGCAGACGGGTGAATTGGATCACCTCTTCGTTCATGGTCGCATTCCACATCGGCGCGGTTGCCGCGCTCTTCATGTTTACATGGCCCGCATTCTTTACCGCTCTCTTCCTGTACTGGCTGGCCGGCAGTTTTGGGATCGGCCTCGGCTACCATCGCCTGCTCACCCATCGCGGATTCAAGTGCCCCAGGTGGTTTGAGTATTTCCTGGTGGTGTGCGGCACCCTCGCTCTCGAAGGCGGACCCATCTTCTGGGTGGCTACACACCGGCTTCATCACCAGATCACCGACAAGCCCGGCGATCCCCACAGCCCGCGCGACGGCGGCTTCTGGGCGCACATGGGATGGATCATGAGCGGCGAGTCACTGCACAACAAGCTTCAAGGCCTGTTGCCCTATGTACCCGATCTCCGCAAAGACAAATTTCACACCTGGATCAGCGAATGGCACTGGGTTCCGATGGTGGTTCTCGGACTGGCACTGCTGGCCATCGGCGGCTGGAAGCTGGTGTTCTGGGGTATCTTCCTGCGGACGGTCTTCCTGCTGCACTGCACCTGGTTCGTGAACTCAGCCACACACATGTGGGGCTCAAAGCGCTTCGCCACCACTGACGATTCCCGCAATTTGTGGTGGGTCGCTCTCCTAAGTTTCGGTGAGGGCTGGCACAACAATCACCATGCCCACCCCCAGTCGGCGCGTCACGGGCTGGCCTGGTACGAGATCGACCTCAACTGGTACGCCATCCGGATGCTGCAGGCCATCGGGTTGGTCTGGGACGTGAAGCTGCCTAGGCTTCGCGAAGCTCGCATCCAGCCAATTGCCTCGCCGGTGCTGAGGGCGGTGGAGCCTGCGCCGGCCTATAGCGGCGACTGATCTTCCCGAAGCCGTGGCTGGATGTTTTGCCACCGCGCCGCCGGGGAGGACAAGAAAATCAATCCCGTGCTCTGCCCGTTTCCTCGTCTAGCGAAGAACATACCGGGAGTGAAGAGGACCGACGGCGCAAACTGCGCCGTCCTTCTTTTCTGCGGTGCTATGCTTCCAGTGAACGCACCATGCGCATCACCAGCCGAAAGAAGACGATCGCGTTTGCCATCACCCTCGGCGTGCTTGTCGCTGCGGTGGCGCTGGTGCTCAATATCAGTTGGATCGTCCTCAACTGGCGCGAGATCGTGCCTCTTATCCTGGGCGTGCTGTTTTTCGGTTTCATCATTGCCGGCGTAATCTTGAACACCATCTTCCTGGTTCGAGAGGTGCGCCGCAACGAACAGCAAGACAGCTTCCTCAACGCTGTTACCCACGAACTGAAAACTCCCATCACCTCGATTCGCTTGTACCTTGAGACCTTGCAGCAACGGCAACTCGATGACGCTCAGCGTCGCGAGTTCTACCAAATCATGCTCACCGACACCCAACGGTTGATGGGTACCGTGGAACAGGTGCTGCGTGCCGCACGGGTCACGCAAAAGAACGCCGTCCTGAACCGGACCGAAGTCGATGTCGGCCCGCTTGTCCAGGATGCAGTTGAGCTGGCACGGGTGCGGCATCATCTTTCTCCTGAAGCCGTCAGCTGGGAGCTGGATGGACGCCAGCCCGAGCAGCTGAGCGTTGCCGGGGACCGCGAAGAGCTTTCTGCAGTGCTTTCCAACGTGCTGGACAACGCGGTGAAGTTCTCGCCCGAGAATCCCCGCATACGGGTCGACGTGGTCACCCCCGACTTGCAGCGGGTCCAGATCAAAGTGCAGGACAATGGGATCGGAATTCCCAGCGGAGAGCTGAAGCGAGTCTTCAAGCGTTTTTACCGCGTGCTCACGCCGGGCGTAACCCAGGTTAAGGGAAGCGGCCTCGGCTTGTTCATCGTTCGCGCCATCGCCCAGCGCCATGGTGGCAAAACCTGGGCGGAGAGCGAAGGCTCCGGGAAGGGAACCACGGTGACTATAGAACTCCCCCGGTATCAACAATGAGCGCGCAGATACTTGTAGTTGAGGATGAAGAACACCTCGCGCGCGGCTTGAAGTTCAACCTCGAGGCCGAGGGCTACCAGGCGGAAGTTGTAGGTGACGGGGAGACCGCCCTGGGACGCCTGCTTGAGCAGCGCGAGCAGTTCGATCTTCTGGTGCTGGACGTAATGTTGCCCGGAAAGGACGGATTCGCCGTTGCCGCTGAATTGCGCCAGGCCCAACACTTCATCCCCTTGCTCATGCTGACGGCGCGCGGTCGGCCGGAAGATGTACTACGCGGATTCGCGGCGGGCGCCGATGATTACCTGCCTAAACCCTTTGATCTCGAGATCCTGCTGGCACGTATCCAGAGTCTGTTGCGGCGCAAAGAGTGGAGCCGGATGCTGATCAACAATCCTGCCGGCGGACCGCGCGTTACCTCCAGCAAGAACGCCGAGGCGCTGCGCGAGTTCGATGTCTACGAATTTGCCGGGCGCCAGGTTGACTTCGGCATCCTGGAACTGCGCGCCCATCAGAAGATCTTTCGCCTGACCCTGATGGAGGCCGATTTGCTGCGTTACCTGATCCTCAACTCGGGCAAGGTGGTGTCCCGCAAGCAAATTCTCGAGCGGGTTTGGGGCCTGCATGAAGATACGGATACCCGCGCCATTGACAACTTCATGGTTCGGCTACGAAGGTACATTGAGAAGGATCCGTCGAAACCGCAGCACCTGGTCACGATAAGAGGCGTCGGATACCGCTTTCTCCCCGAGCCCTGAGCCCACCAGCTGATTTACCATCAAACATTTGGGATATGAGTGGCGCCATTGCCGCCCGTGACGCGATGGCGTACACTTCCTCATTCCAACAAAGCTCGAATCACACTGCGTCAGCCCGCGACTCCGGCCATCCTGCCAGGTCAACGCGCCCATGGCGCAGAGCCGGCTTGGAGGTTCATGCAATCGTCTCGCGCTCTTGGCGTCACCGTCGCGGTCAGCTTGCTCTTCGTTTCCGTCTTGCCGTCGACCTTCGCCCAGGACAGGGTTCGCCTGACCGTTACCGCTACCAGCGCCGGAAATGCTCCCGTGCTAAACCTTGCCAAAACGGATTTTGCGGTGCAGGACTCGGGCAAGCAGCGCACCGTCATCACCTTCGCCGGGCCGGAATCGAAGGACTCCGCTCCGCCGCCGCTGCAGGCGAACGAGTTCAGCAATATTCCCGATTTCCGAGAGACCAGCGGCGCCATCTTTGTCGTGTTCGACACCATCGACACCCGTTACCTCGACGAACGCGATGCGCGCCAGATGGTGCTCAAGTTTCTCGCCCGGGCTGCGCAGGCGAAGCACGCCGTTACCCTGGCAGTGCTCAGCGATAAGGGGCTGAAGCTGTACCACGATTACCGCACCGGTTCCGATGTGTTGCTTGCCGCTATGGCCAAAGCCGGACTGGGAGGAATCAGGGACACGCCGCCTCCAGCCGGGGTGAACGAGGCACAGGTCAATGCGGAAGCCGCCCGCCTCACTGCCTTCAGCAAGGGAGACCAGTCGAACCCGACACCTGAGGGCCAGCTCCTAAGATCGAACCCGCAACTGGTCCTCACCATGTTTGAGGACATCGGATTTGCCGCAGCCGGTCTGCCTGGTCGTAAGTCTCTCGTCTGGATCACCAATGCCGTTTCCTTCGATATAGACCCCAAGACGATGCAGTTCAAATCGCCCCAAATAGCGAGCCATGGCGCACCGGTGAACGGGCAGGCGGTTCGCAGTACCGACGATCTGCTTTCAACCGCCGAGGTAAAACGAATCGCCCCCATTTGGCGGCAGAGCATACGGGCCCTCTTCGACGGTGGAGTGGCTGTCTATCCCTACGAAGTTCGCGGCTCCAACGCAGCGGCGGCCAATACGCCGAGCCAGCTCCGCATGAAGGAGTTGGCTCAGCTGACCGGCGGCAAAGCCTATGTGGGGTCCAACGATCCGTTCCCTGACATTCTGACCATCAGCGACGGCAACACCGCCGGCTACGTTCTCGGATACACCATGGAAGCCCCGGCAAGTGCGGATTTCCACCGCGTTGAAGCGACTGCCAACCGGCAGAATGTCGAGATCAGCAGCGCAGCCGGTTACTTCCCCAACGAGGGGACGCCCAACGCCCGCGCCAGCGACGAGGTAGGACTGGCCCTGTCCTCTCCCCTGGAATACACCGGCATTCGCTTCAAGGTTGCCGTCGCGGGCATGGAAGAAGGAACCGGCGGGAAGAAGAAAGTGAGTCTTGTCATAGCTCTCCCCGGCGATTCCGGCGTCCTGAATGAAGCTTCCGGCAAGGTAGATATCGGCTTGGTCGCCAGGGCGATTAATTCCGCCGGTCAAACCGTTGGCAACCTGAACGAGGGAGCCGGCGGCTCCTTTCCCCCTGATGCGGTTGCGCAAATCAAGCAATCGGGCTTCCAGCTCAAGCGCTCGTGGGAGGTCTCGCCAGGCGAGTGCACTGTACGCTTCCTGGTCCGTGACAACCAGTCGGGCCGCATGGGCGATATCATCTTTCCGCTGAGAGTGAAGTAGAACAGCGGCAGGCAGGCGATCAGCGCGCGCGCGCCAACACCAGGGTCACATCGTCGGGTTGTTCGTTGGCGCCGATCCAGTCTGCCACCGCTCCCGTCAGCACGTCGCTGATGCGCGTCAGCGGCTGTTCGCGGTGGGTGCGGAGCAGGTCCACCAGGCGCTCCTCGCCAAATTCGCCGAATTCGTTTTCCGGCTCCGTCAGCCCATCGCTGAAAGCCACAAATATGTCGCCGGGATGCATGGCTAGCCGGTTTTCCGAGTAGGCCACGCCATCGAACAGTCCAACTACCGTCCCGGAAATCTCCAGCCGCCGAATGCTGCCGTCTTGGCACAGCACGAGCGGGGGCAAGTGGCCGGCATTGGCGTACGTCAGCGTGCGCGAGCTGCCGTCGTAGCAACCCAGAAACATGGTGGCGTACTTTTCCGGTGGCGTCGCCCGATAGAGCTGGTAATTGAGTGCACCCATCAGCAAAGCCGGGTTGCATTCACTTCCAGAGACGTCGAGGGCCGAATACTGTGACCCTCCGTTACCCCGGCCGGCAACAGTCAGGGCCAGGGGTTCCAGCGCGGCCTCGGGCTCCAGGGAGTAGGCACGGACGAATGCATGAACCGTAGCCATCAGGAGGGCCGCCGATATTCCCTTGCCACTGATGTCCCCTACCGCCAGCATCAGCCGATCGTTGCGCAGGGGGATGAAATCATAGTAGTCGCCGCTTACCGTGCGCGCCGGCCGGCAGACACCGTGGACCTCGAGCGCGGGCAGCTGCGAGACTTCCTGTGGAAACAGCAGGGTTTGCACCTCGTGGGCAATCGCCAATTCGCTCTCCAGGCGCTGCTTCTCCTTCTGCTCGGCCAGCAGCTTGGACAAGGATGCCGCCATGGAGTTGAACGACTGCTCCAACGCCGCCATCTGGTCCTGCGTACGGACCTGGATGCGGTGCGAAAAGTCGCCCTTATTGACGTGCTCCGTGGCGGTGTAGAGTTCCGCTACCGACTTGGTCATGCTTCGAGTCAGGCGCACTCCGATCAACAGCGCGATCAGCTCGACAATTGCCAGGAAAATTGCGATGGCCAACAGCACCTGGACGAAAATACCGGTCTTGGTGCCCAGCGTGCTGAAGAGTACGTTGTAGAGCATCGAGGGCCGTGAGCCCACTACGATGGCCCCGGTCAGCTCTTTGCCTGTCTTCCAGTCCAGGGCCGTAAACAGTGACCACCAGTGAAACTCCTTGTCAAAATCATTCACCGCAGGCAATACCTTGCCCGCTGCAACATGCTGCGGCGCCCCGGTGACGTCGGTTCCCGAGATGGTTACTTTCGACTTGGCGCCCCCGAGATCGATCGTCACCGATTCCGGCGCCGCTTTGGCGAGAGACTTCGTAGGGGTTGCGGGCTGGGCCGCCGGCTGCTCCGCCGCTACCTCCTGGTCCGGCGGGTACAGGTCAACCGAACCGATTCTGGTCGCGAGCTCGAGCAACGCGGGCGTCATCGGGATATTCGACACGACGGTCAGCTGCCGCAGTCCCGCCTGAACGTGCTTTACCGCCCTCAGGTGCAGGCGGCCGTTGTCCATCACGAAGTTGCTCAGGTCGTTCTTGACGGCTTCGGAGAGACCGCCGTGGACATCGGCTGTCTTCCCGTTCGGCTCGATCACGAATCCCGTGTCGCCTTCGAGCACCGTGACGGTGCGCTGAGCGAAAACCTCATCCGATGCACTGGCGATCTCGGCGGCCAGTTTAGGAGTCAGATTGCCGGCCTGCATCAGGCTGCGGAATTGCCCTGCCAGTGCATGATTGGCGGCCGTCAGGTGTTGCAGTTCGCTGTCCAGATCGGTCAGCACAACGTACGTGGCGAACTGGCCGGCAAACAGATAGGCACCGAGCAGAACCATTGCCAGGATCAGCACGATGGGAATGACACCAATAAATATGTAGGTAACGATGAGGCGATTGCGCAGCCGCCACATCAGGCTTTGCCTCACCCAGCGCAGGCCGCGTAGCAGCAGGCAAAAGGCAAAGACGTAGATGACCAGGCTGGCCCATCCGCTTAGCATGGAGCCCGCAGGCGCCCGCGCGATCAGTTTCCAGAGTTGAAGAAGCAACCCCAGTACCCCGAACCAAAGGGTTGTCTTCCCCAGCTTGGTGCCGGGACGCAACATGCGTTTCAGCGCCCGTTGGACAGCAGCAGAATTGGGAAGCTCGGTCACGTCTGTGGGTTCTCGTTCTCGGTCATTTTGGAACGTAGTCAGATTTCCGGGTAAAGATCAAAGAAGGCATCGATACTCTGCCGTAGCTGCTTTTCGATATCGTCTTTCGACCCTTCCACGATGTGGAGCGTAATGCTAGCCTGCCGCCCGTTCTTGAGCTTCACGGTCGCATCGCCGACTTCCTCAATATCATCCGACGGCAGCAGACGCATTCCATAAACCAGCGTGAGCTTTGCCATAGATCGATTCTACCGCTCCCTGCCCGGTTGCGGCCCGGGCCCCCGCCGTCACGGCACCGGGCGCGAACCTGATATCCCATTCTGCTATCGCTGTTAGAATCCTGAGGGCAACGATTCGATTCGTTGCCTGCCGCACAATTTCCGGCACCGGGCGCCCCTGCGGCGCTCCGGTCGCAACTTTCAATTGATTCGGGAATCTATTGCTATTTCTATGACGGATAACGTTCGCAATGTAATTATCATTGGGTCGGGCTGCTCCGGGCTGACGGCTGCCCTTTACGCTGCTCGTGCCAATCTCGCTCCCCTGGTCATCGAAGGCCATGAGCCTGGCGGACAGTTGGCGCTCACCACCCTGGTAGAGAACTTTCCCGGCTTTCCGGAAGGCATCGATGGACCGGAGCTCATCGACAAGATGCGCAAGCAGAGCGCTCGCTTCGGCGCCGAGTTCAAGACGGGGCACGTTGTCAGCGTCGATCTGAGCCGGAAGTCCGAAGGACCCGGTGCCAAACCCATTGCAGTGAATCTGGGGAGCGAGATTCTTTGGACCCGGGGGTTGATCATCGCCAGCGGCGCCTCGGCACGATGGCTGGGCTTGCCCAATGAGAAAGCCCTGATCGGGCACGGGGTTTCCTCGTGCGCCACATGTGACGGCTTTTTCTTCTCCGGCAAGGAGATCGCGGTGATTGGCGGCGGCGATTCTGCGATGGAGGAGGCGCTGTTTCTCACCCGCTTTGCGTCGAAGGTCACCATCATTCATCGCCGACACGACTTTCGCGCCTCGAAAATCATGCTCGATCGTGCCCGCCAGCACGAGAAGATCCAGTTCCTCACCGACACCATCGTGGAGGATGTCCACGACGCCGGCAAGCAGGAAGTAACCGGGCTGCGGCTGCGCAACCTGAAGACCGGCGAGCAATGGGACTTCCCCACCAGCGCTATGTTCCTAGGTATCGGGCATACGCCCAACGCAGATTTTGTCGGCGAGCAACTCAAGCGCGACGCTGAAGGCTACATCGTCCCCACTGACGGGCAGGTCGGTACCCGCGTCCCCGGGGTGTTCGTTTCCGGTGACGTGGCCGACCGGCGTTACCGCCAGGCGGTAACCGCGGCAGGCACCGGTTGCATGGCGGCTCTCGAGGTGGAGAAGTACCTGGAGGAGCTGGGCGAGTGATCCGAGTTACGTTGGGTCGGCGGACAGGCTTCCACGAGCGTCCCATGTGTCCGAATCGATCGAAGCAACATTGACCGCGCCAGACCAATACAGGCAGGCGGAGGAGGCAGCGCAGTTGGTTCTGGCGCGCTCGCCTCTGCACCCGCGCGCCGCTATTGTCCTGGGCTCAGGCCTCGGTAGCTTCGCGGATGAATTGCACGCGTCGGTCTCCATTCCTTACGCCGGCATTCCGCATTTTCCCCTTAGCACGGCAGTGGGTCATGCAGGCAGGCTGGCGGTGGGGACGACATCCGGCATCCCGGTTGCAGTCATGCAAGGCCGCTTCCACCTCTATGAAGGCTATTCCGCCCGGCAGGTGGCTTTTCCGGTTCGCGTCCTGGCGCGGATGGGCGTGAAAGCGCTGGTGCTGACCAATGCCGCGGGCAGCATCAATCCCGCCTATAGACGAGGAGCGCTGGTTGCGATCCGCGATCACATCAACCTGCAAGGACAAAATCCACTCCTTGGTCCAAACGATGAGCGCTTCGGCCCACGCTTTCCGGACATGGCCGACTGCTACCATCCCCAGTTTCGCACCTTTATGCTCGCTGAGGCGGAGCGCCTGGGTGCCGGTGCGCACGAAGGCGTCTATGCCGCGGTTCTCGGGCCGAGCTACGAGACCCCGGCTGAGATTCGCTGTCTCCGCACCATGGGTGCGGATCTGGTCGGTATGTCCACGGTCGCAGAAGTCATTGCCGCCCGGCATATGGGCCTGGATGTACTGGCAATTTCCTGCGTCACCAACATGGCTGCAGGTTTGAGCGTCGAGAAGATCAGCCACGACGAAGTACTCGAGACCGGAGAACGCGTGCGGGGGAAATTGCTGTCCCTGTTACGCTCAGTCCTCCCCCGGATCGACCGTTACCTCGACTCCCGGCTGGGTTGAATCGGCGTGTCGCCTATCACCAGCCGGTAGCAATTTAGGTGGGAAACGTTGTCCAAGCGGCCGCCAGGAATCACTGGGTTAGACTTATCACGCATGTCGCGGAAGCCCTATCTCATCGGCGTCGCCGGTCCCTCGGGAGCGGGAAAGAGCTATCTTGCCCATCACCTTGCGCAGCGGCTGCACGCTCCGGTGCTCGCGCTTGACCGCTATTATCGCGACCTGTCGCACTTGCCGCCTCACCAACGAGCACGATGGAATTTCGACGAGCCCTCCGCCCTCGAGTACGAGCGGTTGATTTCTGACGCCTGTACTCTCGGTCAAGGTAAGGCGATCGAGGTTCCATGGTATGACTTTTCTGCCCACCAACGCACCGCCATGGTGTGTCGATTTGAGCCCGCCGACTTCGTAATCCTGGAAGGGCTCTTTACGCTGTATTGGCCGCGACTGCGCGAACTACTCGGCACCCGCATCTACCTGGACGAGGACCGTGACATATGTCTGCAACGCCGGCTCCACCGCGACGCCCGCGATCGGGGCCGAAGTCCGGAGGCGGTGATCGCACAATTTCGCAGCACCGTAGCTCCTATGACAGAAAAATACGTGCGGCCCACGCGAATTTACGCCGACCTGTTTATCTCCGGATCGGCGCCAGTTGCTGCCTCCGTCGAACACGTCGTGGCTCACCTTGAGGCGAGGCCCCTGCTGCGGCGTGCGGCGTATTCTGCACTATCCCGATGAGGACATCATGACCCTCAAGCGCTTCCTCGCCATATCTTTGCTTGGCGTTTGCCTGACCTGCGGCCTTGCGCAAAACACCGCCCAGCGGGCGCGAAACCAGGAGAAAGAAGTCCCCTTACCCAGCAGCAAGACCCTGGGGCAGCCGGTGCTCGGCGCGCCGCAACCCCTCAATACCCTGCCGGTAACCGCGGCACTCAGCCCGGACGGCAAGTTTCTCGCATTGCTGAACAATGGCTATGGCTCGGCAGAGTCGAACTATCAGCAATCGATCGCTATCCTCGACCTTCGAACCAACCAGCTTAAGGATTTTCCCGACTCGCGCCTGGCTCCTCGCGCCCGGCAGACGTATTTCCTCGGGTTGGCTTGGAGTTCGCACGGCGACGAAGTCTACGCCTCCATGGCGTCGCTTACTGATCCCGAAGGAAAAAGGCCCGGGAGTACCGGAAACGGGATCGCAGTCTATCGCTTTGCCGGCGGAGCCCTGATGCCCGAACGCTTTCTGAAACTGCCATTGGCTCCAATCAGCCAGGGTAGGAAGTACACTTACCAGGTCAAGACCGTCGCCGCGGGGCAAACGATCTCTTACCCGGCCGGGTTAGCGATGGTGAAGAGGGCGGCGGGCGATACCCTGCTCGTGGCCGAGAACCTGGCTGACGATGCGATTCTGATCGATGCCCGTGACGGCCATGTCCTCGAGCGCTTTGAGCTGGGAAGCGGCAAGGTGGTGCCGAACACTTTCCCGTACTCGGTGGTCGCCGATGGCAACGCCTCGCACGCCTGGTGCTCCCTGTGGAATGGCTCTTCGGTCGCCGAATTGGACTTAGACACCGGTAAAGTCGTCCGCCAGATCCCGCTGCTTACGCCCGGGGAGGAAAACCAAGCATCCTCGCATCCCACTGCGCTTCTGTTGAGCCCGGACGAGCGCAGGCTCTATGTTGCGCTGGCTAACCGCGACCGCGTCGCCGTAATCACAACCGCGGACGGCAAAATCGAGCGCTACCTTGATGTTCGGTTGCCGCATCAAGCCTACGGCGGGAATTATCCGCTGGCCCTGACCCAGTCGGCCGACGGCAAAACCCTATATGTGGCCGAGTCCAGCTCTGATGCGGTTGCCGTCTTCGATTTGCGCGAATCGCGGGGAACCGACGCGCAGGTCAATCAGGACCGGCCCTACTACTTCATCCCCACCGAGTGGTATCCCACAGCCCTCGCGCTCTACGGCACTGACTTGCTTATCGCAACCGGGAAGGGAAGCGGCAGCGGCCCCAATTCGCAATTCGAATCTCTTCCCTTGCACGGCAATAAACCGTCGCACCCCTACATACCCACGCTGGTGCGTGGCTCGCTGTCCCGGGTGAACTTGCCGGATGCGGAGGCGAATCATGAATCCCTGACTGCCGAGGTGCTGCGCAGCAATCGCATGCAGGGCCGCACCAACGAAATCACCTTTGCCAGGGGCAGCAACCCCATTCACCACGTGGTCTACATCCTCAAAGAAAATCGTACCTACGACCAGGTGTTCGGCGACATTAAGGAAGCCAACGGCGACGCGTCACTCGTCATGTACGGCGAAGACATTACTCCCAACCAGCACGCGCTGGCCCGCCAGTTCGGTGTCCTCGACAACTTCTACGATAGCGGCGAGGTTTCGGGTGATGGCCATCCCTGGTCCATGGCTGCCATTACCACGGACTACAACGAGAAGGATTGGCCCATTGCCTATCGCGGTACCGAGCGTGGTTATGATTCCGAAGGCACGGTTGGAGAAACCATCCCCCTGGAAGATGGCATCCCAGACGTGACCGAGCCTGCCACCGGGTACCTCTTCGATAATCTGGCGCACCACGGGCTGAGTTATCGCCATTACGGCGAGTACATCCACACCGTGTGGTGCGACGAGACGCAGCAGAGGTACACTCAGCCTGGCCCGCCAACCCCGAACCCACGGAGGTGCGAGCGAACCCACATCCGGCCCGAAGAAGACCTGCCGGCCGCTATGGGAGGGGGGAAGAGCCCGTACCAATATGTGATTCCGCTGATGGCGGAGAATATCCCCACCAAGGCGGACTTGCGCGGGCATTTCGACCCGCACTATCCCGACTTTAAAGTCGAGTATCCTGACCAGTTTCGCGTGGATGAATTTCTGCGGGAATTCGCCGCCTTCGCCGAAGCCCGAAAAACCGGCAAAGGCGAGCAGCTGCCAAACTTTGCCCTGGTGCGGCTGCCCAACGATCACACAGCCGGGACCAAGTTCGGTTCGCCGGCTCCCAACGCCGCCGTCGCCGACAACGATCTGGCTGTCGGCCGGGTGGTCGAGGCAATTTCCAGCAGTCCCTACTGGGACGACACGGCCATCTTCGTCCTCGAAGACGATGCCCAGAACGGCGCCGATCACGTCGATGCCCATCGCAGCATCGCCCTGGCGGTGAGCAAGTACGCTCCGCGCCCACCCCGGCCGCTTGTGGATCACAACTTCTACACCACCGTGAACCTGATCCACACCATGGAAGCCGTGCTGGGGTTGCCGCCCATGAACAACAACGATGCCCAGGCGGCGGTAATGGCGCCGTTGTTTGCGGGGGCGGGCGATCAACCCCCGTTTAAAGCGGACTACCGCAATCGCGACAACGGCATGATCTACCAGGCCAACGCCAAGAACGCGCCCGGCAGCCGGGAATCGGCCGGCTTGGACTTTTCCGTGGCTGATGCGGCCGACAGCGAAATTCTCAACGCCATCCTCTGGCGCTTCGCCAAGGGAGACGCGCCCATGCCCGAGCCCGTGCACCGCCTGATTCCGGCGCCGGGCGAGAAATAGCGTCGGCAGCAGCTCGCGGCGAGGGCAGAATCGTGCCCAAACCGGCAGTTTTAGCCCGCGAGTCAACGAAATGCCGTTGCCCTGCCACTTCTTGGTGATGGCGCGGCGGCCCTGTGGATTAGAATGTAACCAGCGAAAGACTCGGGGTAACGCGCCATTAGCGACAACGATAAGCCAAACGGTTCTGATGTAGGCAGTCAGCTGGAGCCGACCACCGGTTCTATCTCAGGTCGGATGGACAAGCGAAGCGAAACTTCGAGCGCCGAGCAGCTCCCGCAACCGCACCCCCTACCCACGCCGACACCGGCATTCCTGGCCCAGGTTCGTACCGCGGAGATGCTGCGCGAATCCATCCTGCGGCATGTTCGCTACACCCTGGTGCGGCCTACCTCAGACCTGAAGCCCGTCGACTACCTGAAACCGGTTTCCTTGGCAATTCGCGATCGCATCGTCGATCGCATGCTGGAAACCGAGTCGCGCTTCCGCCACAAGGACGCCAAGCGGCTCTACTACCTCTCCATGGAATTCCTCATGGGCCGCTCGCTGGGGGACA
>Ga0306920_100005039_pt1 | contig 16993 bp, 9 predicted proteins | sample flu12Cox44000170_FD_204666 | JGI IMG/M metagenome (GOLD analysis project Ga0306920, IMG submission 204666) | Lab enrichment of tropical soil microbial communities from Luquillo Experimental Forest, Puerto Rico - flux4day.12C.oxic.44.000.170 (v2)... | ecosystem: Environmental > Terrestrial >... | reverse complement strand
GGGATCGGCGCTCCTTGTCGATATCGAAACTGACCGGCGAATTGAGGTAATACCCGAATATGCGAGAACCACGTATCGCGCGAAGATCGATACGCATATCGAGCAGCTTCGTTCGCGCGCACACGGGGCGGGGATGGATTATCAATTATTGGTTACGAGTGAGCCGCTCGATCGGGCGTTGCGCGGATATCTCTCGTTGCGGCAGGCAGGTAACTGATGGGTTTTCTCGCACCATGGTTTCTGGGTGGGCTGGCGGCGCTTGGCGTGCCCGTGTTTGTACACCTGCTGCGGCGGCACAAAGCCACACCACGGCCGGTAAGTTCGCTGATGTTCTTCGAACGCGGCACACAAAGCTCCACGCGCCACCGCAGGCTGAGGTATCTGGTGCTGTTCGCGCTGCGATGTGCCTTGGTGCTGCTGCTGGTATTGGCGTTCGCCAATCCCTATATCCGGAAGGCTACGGCGGACGCAAACTCCCTGCTTCTGATTGTGCTGGACCATTCCTTTAGTATGCGCGCCGGAACACGCTTCGGCGACGCGAAGCAACAGGCGCTCGCGCTACTCGTCGGAAAACCACATGGGCAGAAGACGCAAATCGTGAGCCTCGGCGGACAGCTCGAGATGCGCACGGCGGCGATCACCGATGACGCTCAGTTGCGGGCGGCACTGGAAAACATTCAGCCGGGCGACGGACGCGCGAACTTTGGCGAACTGGGCCAGGCAATGCGCTCGCTGGCCGAAACAGAGCGGGAGCCAATTGAGCTGCACCTCTTCAGCGATATGCAGCGCACCGCCATGCCATCGACCCTGGCTGAAGCCGTTCTGCCGAACAACGTGGAGCTAGTGTTGCATCCGGTCGCTGACGGCCCCGCACCAGCGAACTGGACCGTGGAGAGCGTAGAGGCTCCGGCCACGCTCTCCGATCCCAAAGATCCAAAACGCTCTCGCGTACAGGTGGTAATCGCGGGCTTCGGCACTCCGGCTGCGGCGAGAACCGTATCGCTGGCGGTGAACGGGAAGACTATTGCGACGCGGAAGATCGACGTGCCGGCCAACGGTCGCGCGACCGTGGAATTTGCACCTCTCGACGTGGGATATGGTTTCAACCGCTGCGAAGTGCGAGTCGAAGGCGGAGATGCGTTTCCGGCAGATGATACCAGCGTATTTGCCGTACGACGATCCGATCCTGAACGCGTGTTATTCGTGCACGCTGCCGATGATAGGCGGTCAGCACTTTATTTTGGATCGGCGTTGTCCGCGGCAACCCAAGGTTCGTTTGTCCTGCAGTCGGTAGCCGCGGAGCAGGCAACCGATCTCGACCCATCGAAATACGCCTTCGTGGTCCTATCGGACGCCGTGACGCTGCCTGGGATTTTTGAGCACACGCTCGGGCAGTATGTTGCGAAGGGCGGCCGCGTCCTGATCGCACTAGGAACCTCCGCGGGCCGCCATGCGCAGATTCCCCTGTGGGGCGGCGATGTGAAGGACACACATGACTACGCGCGCGAAGGAGGTACGGCTAGCGTAGGGCAGGTGGACTTCAGCTATCCGGCACTGGATCAAGCGCAGCCTGGCGCCGATAATGGCGGTTGGGCTGAGGTGAACGTTTTCTACGCCGCCGTACCGGAACCGGGGGCGGCGCGCGTTGCCGCACGCCTCTCCGACGGCACACCGCTGCTGCTCGATAAGCAAGTGGGCGAAGGACATATCGTGCTGCTCGCTTCGGGACTCGAAAACCTGACCAATGACCTGCCCCTCCGTCCCGTCTTTGTGGTTTTCGTCGATCGAACGGCTCGCTATCTCTCGCGTGACGAGCGTCTGGGTGGCTCGAAGGTGGTGGATTCGTTTGTGCAGTTGCGCGGCACGGCTGAACCGGCAGGGGTGGCGGCGAGCGTCGAGGTGATTGATCCGGACGGCCGTCGGCCCTTGTCGCTAAGCGAAGCGCGAACGATCGGATCTTTTCGCTTGGAACGGGCGGGATTCTATCAGATTCGTTTTGCCAACGGACGAGATGCGGTCATTGGCGTCAACCCTGACCGGCGCGAATCGAATCTGGAGCCGCTGACCAATGATGTGCAGGGGCTGTGGAGCGGAAGCTCTGGAAGCAGAGGGACGCAGGCGGCGGGCTCCGCACCCGTCACAGTGAAAGCGCGTCCCGTAAGCCTTTGGTGGTACGTTATGCTGCTTGCATTGGTGGTCGCATTGGCAGAGACCGCTCTGGCCAGCGGCTACTTGGGCACGCAACGGGAGGAAGCATGAACAACCGCAGCGAGCTCAGCAGTTATATTACTCGCCTGCAGCAGAGGCTGCGGGTCGGTGTTTGGCTGCGCGGCGCAGCCGTATTTACAGCCACGGCGCTTGCGATTACCGTCGCGCTCGTGCTCCTGCTCAACCGCTTTGCGTTCCCGGCGCATGGCGTCACTGCTGGGCGACTAACCATCTTGGTTGCACTCGCGGTGGCGGCACTATTCGGTGTCGTTTTGCCGGTGATTGGCGTGACTCGCGACTGGGCGGTAGGCAAAGCGGAAGCTGCAAATCCCCGCCTGGAACAGCGCCTTACGACCTTTGAGGAGCAAGCGCGCAAGAGCAACGATCCGTTTCTCGAGCTGCTGGCCGCGGACACGCTGGAGCACACCAGGCAGACGGAGCCGCACTCGTTGGTTCCAGACAACCGTTTGTTTGCTCTCGGCGGCGCGGGAGTGGCGTGTCTCGCCGTGCTGGTCTGGATGATCGCTGGCGGACCAGGGTATCTGGGGTATGGGGCTGCCCTGCTCTGGACCAACACGAGCGCCGCTCCGCTCTATGCCATTGCCGTGACTCCCGGGAGTGTCACGGTGCGACGAAATAGCGATCAACTGATCACCGCGCACGTGACCGGGATGCATCCCGACCAAGCGCGGCTGTTCGCGCACTACGAGACCGCTTCCGGATGGGAACCTGTGGCCATGCAGGACGAGCACGACACCGGCGGTGGCGCGACCTATCAGTTCGTTTTCGCGGGGCTGCCGGAGAACGTTGAGTATTATGTGGCTGCAGGCCCGCTGGTCTCCACGCACTATAAATTGCGCGTGCTGGACCTGCCCTCGGTGAAACAAATCAAAGTCACCTACCACTATCCGGCCTGGACGGGAATGAAGCCGGTGGCCGAGGAACATTCCGGCGACCTGCGAGCAATCGAAGGAACGGAAGCCGCCATTGAAGTGGAGATGGATCGTCCCTTAAAGGATGGCCGGCTGACGCTCGACAACGGCCAGATGATTCCACTAGCGGGCAGCCAGCGCAACAGGTACCGAGGCTCGCTTCGTTTGGAAAAGGACGGCGCGTATCATCTGGCGGACATCGATGGCGGCCAAGAGGTGCGCTTGTCGGAGGACTACTTCATCGCGACGGATAAGGCCATGCCGCCGGAAATCTCCATTGATCGACCCGGCGGCGATTACCGGGCCAGCCCCATCGAGGAAGTGACCGTCGGCGTGACGGCGCGGGACCAGTTCGGTCTCGATGACGTGCGCCTGCACTACTCCGTGAACGGCGGGCCGACTCAGGACGTGAGCCTGCTTAAATCCGCTGGCACCAAGAGCGCCGATGGTTCCTACATGCTGCCGCTGGAAGAATTCAAGCTGGTGCCGGGCGATTTGGTGAGCTTATACGCGACTGCACGAGATGGTCATAGCGAGGCTCGTACGGACATCAGCTTCGTCCAGGTCGAACCTTTTGAGCGCGAGTTTTCGCAATCGCAACAGATCGCAGGCAACGGCGGTGGGAGCGGTGGCAACAACCAGATGGAAATCTCCAGACGGCAGAAAGAGTTGATCGCCGCCACCTGGAGGCAGCAGAACGACAAAACGTCGAGTCCCAAGGAGGCATCTGCGGCAGGCCAGTTCCTATCTGATGCGCAGCGCAAACTTCGCGATCAGGTCATGGCCCTTTCGGTTCGCATGCAGAGCCGTGATCTTTCCCAGGCCAACGAAGAGTTCTCCGATTTCGACAAAGACATGCAGGATGCGGCTAAGGCCATGCTGCCTTCGGCGGAAAAGCTCGGACAGACGCAGTGGAAGGATGCGATGGGATGGGAACAGAAAGCGCTGCAAGCCTTGCTGCGCGCCGAAGCCACCTTCCGAGAAATCGAAGTTGCCTTCGGACAGCGCGGCGGTGGCGGGGCTGGTGCTGGCAATGCCGGGCGCGATCTGGCTAGTTTGTTCGATCTGGAATTGGACACAGAAAAGAATCAGTATGAAACCGCGCAGCAAGCATCTCCAGCGGAGCAGCGCCAAAAGGATGTGGAGGACGCCCTCAAGAAACTGGACGCGCTGGCCAAACGCCAGGAAGATTTGGCGAGCCAGCAACGTGATCCGCAGCAGAGTTTCCAGCAACGTTGGGAACAGGAAATGCTGCGACGCGAAGCGGAACAATTACAGCGGCAGATCGAACAAATGACACGGGGCGAGCAGAGTGCGAACGGATCAGAGCAGAGTTCGCAGCGGCAGGGTGCCTCAGCGGGGAGCGGCTCGCAGGCCGGCAAGTCCGGAGATCCGCGAACAGAGCAAGCCCTGCAGCTTTTGAGACGGGCGACCGAGGCCATGAAACGCGCGGACCGATCGCAACAGGGCGCAGGGCAAGAGGCCGCCGATCAGCTTCGTCAAGCGTCGAATTTGCTCGCGGGCACACAGCAGCAACTTGCCTCGAACAAGATGGACTCTCTCGCGCGCGAGGCCAGTCGATTGACGCAAGAGGAGCGCGCACAAGCCCAGCAGATCGGTAAATTCGCCACCCAGCAGCGTGATGCCAGCCCGACGGACCTGGACCGCATGAAGGCACGAGTTTATGAGCGCGACCGCCTGGCGCAGGAGCGGCAGAAGCTCTCGGACGACCTCTCAAGATTGCAGAGAGGAATTCGCGATTCTGCACGGGAAATGGCTCACACGCAACCGGAGGTTGCCCGGAAATTGCGCGATGCACTGACGGAGATGGATGAGTCCGATCTCGATAACCATGTGCAAAGAACTGCGGACTGGTTGCGGCGCGGAATCGATCCAAATTCGAATGGCACCGAAACCGAGATCGCGCAGGGTCTCGAGAAGCTGAATCAGCGGCTTCAGGACGCGCAGAAAGAAGTCGGGCAAGGCAAACCGGGGCAGCCCGGCTCAAACCAGCCCAACGCGACCGCGGCACTCGACCGGTTGGAGCGGCTTCGCAGCCAACTCGAAGCCATGAGCGGTTCGCGCGGCAGCACCACGAGCGGGCAGAACTCCCGACAACAGAATGGCGGACCTGGTCAGCAGGACGGAGTGCAGGGTCGCACAGGCCAGCTTGCCGGCGATAGCATCCGCCGCAACAATAATTCCGGCGACCTAAGCGGCGATACTCGCTACGGCGCTGCGGATGGCACCGTATGGGGCAACATCAACACTGGCAATAACCGGTACGGACGCCCGGGGGAGCGGCCTGCGCCCGTGGAACCGAGCTATCTGGACGATTCGGAGCGTACTTTTCAGCAGGGGATGCGAGACCTGAACGAGTTGCGCCACATGGTCCAAAACGATCCGCAGGCCGCGAAAGAAATGGCCGACCTGGTGCGGCGAATGCAGCAGCTCGATCCGAGCCGTTTCCCGGGCAACCCTGCGATGGTGGAGCGCATGCAGCGCGAACTGCTCAGCTCGGTGGACAAGCTGGAACTTGTGCTACGCCGCGAGGGTGCGTCCGGCGGAGCCCGCGCTGGAAAGGCCTCCGCCGTACCGACGGAATACCAGGAATCCGTCGCCGATTACTACCGGCGTTTGAGCAAGAATCCCTAGGAGCTCCAAAAGCGAGGCGTGAGCAGAATTCCCTCCCCGGCTATTACCGAGTAATTTCTTTTCTGTGGGTTCGTTCGGCCGGATTTCCCACGCGACTCGCAAGCGTTTGGTTCCTCCGATGAATGGCACCCGGAGGACGTGACGACGAAGAAGCTGATGCTTGACGAAAAAACGCCCTGGACACTAGATTTTGTCCGCATAGACCCGAGCACCAGAGCTTTGGTTTTCGCAAAGCTCCTCTAGAACCGAAGAAACTATCGCGAGTGGTTAAAACACGCGAAACGAGCAACCGACGAGACTAATCCAGAGTTGCTTTGCGAAGCCTGGCATTCTGGTTTATCGGTTCGACAGCGTCTATCGCACTTTCGCTTCTGCCAGACAGTGGGCCGGTTTTCTTCCCAGTGTTTGCTCTCTACTCCTCATATGGACATCCCAAAGGAACGATGATAAGCTCTCATTTGGACATTCCAAAGGACGCGATGGCATGGTCAAAGACAGAAAAGGAACAGAACTCAGCGCAGACACAAGGAAATCGGAAGTGCTGCAGGGGACGCTGGACCTGATGATTTTGAAGACGTTGCACGCGCTGGGACCGCTGCACGGCTTCGGAATTGCGCGGCGCATCGAGCAGGTAAGTCGTGACGTGCTGCAGCTCAATGAGGGAACGGTGTACACCTCGCTGCTGCGGTTGCAGCAGCAGGGATGGATTGCGGCGGAGTGGGGCACATCAGAGAACAACCGCAAGGCGAAGTTTTATTCCATCACTGAGCGCGGGCAGAAGCAGCTCGAATTAGAAACGGAAAACTGGGAGCGCATCTCCGGCGTGATTGCGCGCGTGCTCCGGCTCCAAGAGGAAAAATAGTCATGAACCAACCGCGCGGATCGAGCCTACGCTCTTTCGCCGCAAAACTGCGTGGTTTTCTGCGCGGACACCAAAACGACCCAGAGTTCGAAGAAGAGATTCATGAACATTTACAGCTGCTGGTCCAGAGATTTTTGGCCCAGGGGATGTCCAGGGAAGAGGCTCGAACTGCGGCGCGGCGGCAGTTCGGCAACACCACTTCACTGCAAGAGGACCGCAGAGAGTTGCAGACGCTTCTCTCCATCGAGGCACTGTGGCACGACCTGCGGTACGCGCTGCGCACGCTATGGAAGAGCCGGGGGTTCGCCGCGGTGTCAATCGCCACGCTGGGATTGGGAATCAGCGCGGCTACGGCGATTTTCAGCGTAGTCGAGAACGTGATGCTGTCGCCGTTCCCCTACAAAGACGCTCGACGAATGGTCTTTCCGCGGATCCACAACACGCAGCAAAGCCAGGATGGTGGGCGGCAGGGATATACCGCGACGGAGTTTCTGGAATTCGCCGCAGGCAACCATGTGTTCGACGGCATCGTTGCCGCAACCGATGACCCGGTGTTGTACAAGCAGGGAGAAGGCACCGAGGAGTTCGACGGTGCGCGCGTCACACCGGGCACTTTCGAATTTTTCGGGATGCCGGCGCTATATGGGCGCGTGCTACAGCCAAGTGACTATGAGCCGGGGGCCCCGCCGGTGTTCGTAATGCGCCATAAGACCTGGGTTGAGCGGTTCAACGGCGACTCGTCGATGCTGAACAAAACGTTTGTACTGAACGGAATTCCCCGGACGCTGATCGGCATTATGCCGCCGCGGTTTGCATGGTACGGCGCGGATGTGTTCCTTCCAGAAAAGCCGCGCGTGGCAGAGCCCGGGGCGGCCGATGCGCGGGAGTACTGGTTTGTGCTAGGGCGCCTGAAGCCGGGCGCGTCGATCCAACAAGCGCAGGCGGACCTGACCGTAATCGCCAACCGCCTGGCGAGAGTGCATCCGCAGGATTACCCGCCGCGCTTCACCGTGGAGATAAGAAAACTGGGGGACACGGTGGTGGGCCGCATTGCAGCGACGTTGTACACGGTGCTGGCCGCCGTGGGATTGCTGCTGCTAATCGCGTGTAGCAACGTAGCGAACTTGATGCTGGCGCGCGCGACGTCGCGAGAGAAGGAATTTTCGTTGCGCGCACTGCTGGGAGCCGGACGCGCGCGAATCGTCCGCCTGCTGACGGCCGAGAGCTTGGTGCTTGCGATGGCCGGGGCTATGCTGGGGGTTTTGCTGGCCTGGGGTGGGCTGAAGGCGCTGGTTGCGGCGATGCCGCAGGACACCATCCCTTCCGAATCCGTGATCGAACTGAACGCGCCGGTGCTGATGTTTACGCTCTGCGTCGCGGCGCTGACAGCTCTGATTTTTGGGCTGGCGCCCGCGCTGCAATCCTTCCGGCGTGACTTGAACGACACAGTGCGTGAGAGCGGCAAGGGGATGAGCGGCGGATTCCGAGGGAAGTGGATGCGCGACGCGGTTGTGGTGATGGAAGTCGCCTTGTCTTTGGCGCTGTTGATCGGCGCGGGGTTGCTGATGCGAAGCTTTGTCACTCTGCGCCAAGTACGGCTGGGGTTGCGGACCGACCACGTGTTCCAGACGGTTCTGCTCCTTCCCGAAGACCGCTACAAAACGGCGGAGCAGGCGACACAATTCTTCCGACCGCTGTTCGCGCGATTGAAGGCCTTGCCTGGAGTTGTGGATGCAGCGGCATGCAGCGCCCTTCCGCCATCGGGCGGCGCCGAAAGCAGGGTGGAGGTCGCCGGGAAAACGCATGACGAAGAGTGGCAGACGCTGTTCCAATATGTCAGTGAGGGATATTTTCGAGTGCTGCGAGTTGAGTTGCAAGCGGGACGGGTGTTTACCGAGGCGGAGGTCAACGACGCCCGGAAAGTGGCGGTTGTAAACGAGACCTTCGCGCGCAAATATTTGCCCAACGAAAATCCGATCGGTCGGCGCGTGCGACTCGCAAGGCTCGAGACCGCTGCGGAGCCAGTGCGCGACGCGTGGTTTGAAATTACCGGCGTGTTGGCGGACGTGACAAATCGCGGGCTGCAAACGCCGATCGAGCCCGAAGCGTGGGTACCGTACACGATCGCAGGATCGGAAGCGCAGGTTCTGCTGGTGCGCACATCCCAGGACCCGGGGACGATAATAAACCCAGTGCGCCAGGCAGTCTGGGGCACGGATTCGGGAGTACCTCTCGGGTACTCGGGCACGCTCGAGGAGCGTATCGGAGAGGGATTGTATGCGGGGCCGCGGTTCGGAGTTGTGCTGATGGTGATTTTCGCATGCGTCGGGCTGGTCCTCGTGACCGTGGGTGTTTACAGCGTGTTGGCGTACTCCACGGCGCAGAGAACGCATGAGATTGGAATCCGCATGGCGCTGGGAGCGGCAGGCGATGACGTTCTGAGAATGGTGGTCAAGACTGGGGTGCGACTGGTCGTGGCAGGCACGGCGATCGGAATCGGCGTGAGTTTAGTGCTTGGCCGGCTGATGGGGACGCAACTGGTGGGTGTGACGGCGTACGATCCGGCGACGCTTGCAACTACGACGTTGTTACTGATGATGACCGCAGCAGTCGCATGCTGGATTCCCGCGCGGCGTGCCTCGCGTGTTGATCCAATGGTTGCCCTGCGATACGAATGAGCCATGCTCCTTCGGACCACAAACGAACGAGCGGTTGGAAGGGAAAAGAGAGTCATGAGCTTACGGCGTGACTCCAAGTTACGGGCCTTCGCCGCGAAACTGCGCGGTTTCTTGCGCGGACCACGTCATGACTCGGAATTCGAAGACGAGATCGAAGAACACTTGCAGTTGCTCGCCGAGAAATTCGAAGCGCAGGGTATGTCGAGGGACGAGGCCGCTCGAGCAGCACGGCGGCAGTTCGGCAATGCGACCCTACTACAAGAGGACCGTAGAGAGTTGCAGTACCTTCCATCGATCGAGGCGTTATGGCATGACCTGCGGTACGGCTTTCGCACGCTGTGCAAGAACCCTGGGTTCACCGCCGTCGCTCTGCTATCGCTCGCACTGGGGATTGGCGCAAATACGGCGATCTTTCACCTGATCGATGCCCTGCGCCTGCGCGCCATTCCCGTGAAGGAACCGCAGCAACTCGTCACCGTGGAGCTAGCGGATAGCACTGGAATCAGGGGAAGCCAAGCGAGTGCATATCCTGTAGTCACCAATGGCATATGGGAAAAGCTCCGCGACAACCAGCACGTGTTCCCCGGCGTTCTCGCTTGGGGTGGTAATAATTTCGGTCTTTCCCCCGCCGGCGAAGGGCTGGCTCAGGGCCTTTTCGTCAGCGGTGATTTCTTCCAGGGGCTCGGTGTGCGGCCGTTGATGGGCCGCGTATTCACCGCTTCCGACGATCGCCGCGGCTGCGGCTTGCCGGGCGCCGTCGTCAGCTATGCGTTCTGGCAACGCGAACTCGGCGGCGATCCTTCACCCATCGGTCGCAAGCTCACGCTGAATTATCATCCAGTCGAAATCATTGGGGTCACGCCTCCCGCTTTCTTCGGGCTGGAGGTCGGCCGCTCGTACGACGTTGCCGTTCCCATCTGCTCGCAAGCCGTTCTGTGGAGCGAAGGCACTTGGCTCGACGAAGGCACGGTCTGGTGGCTGAACGTCATTGGACGGTTGGAGCCCGGCTCGACATGTGAAAAAGCAAACGCACAGTTGGCAGTGATTTCACCGGGGATCTTTCAAGCTACACTTCCATCCAACTACCCCGCTGAAAACGTGAAGGACTATCTCAAATTCAAACTCGCAGCCGTTCCCGCCCGCAGCGGCGTATCGTGGTTGCGAATGCAGTATGCAGATTCCTTATCCCTTTTGTTGGGTACCGCCGGACTGGTCTTGTTGATCGCCTGTGCGAATCTCGCCAATCTGATGCTGGCGCGCGCCACCACGCGCGAGCACGAATTCACTGTGCGCTTTGCCCTCGGCGCTTCGCGCAGTCGCCTAATCCGGCATTCGATGACGGAAAGCCTTCTTCTTGCGCTCGTTGGGGGTGCGCTGGGACTTTTCCTGGCAGGAGCACTCAGCCAGTTCCTGGTAGCGTCATTAGGAACCCAGGGCGATCCGCTGTTTCTCGACCTTAGGCTGGACTGGCGACTGCTCGCCTTCACCTTCGGACTTGCAAGCCTTACCTGCGTCCTGTCTGGCTTGGTGCCTGCGTTGCGGGCATCGCGTATTTCCCCCTCGGAAGCATTCAAGACCGCCGGCCGTAATGTCACTGCAAGTCGCAAACGATTTGGATTTCGCCAAGGGCTGGTCGTCTCGCAAGTTGCGCTGTCACTCGTGCTCGTGGTGGGCGCGCTGCTTTTTTCCCGCAGCCTCCGCAATCTTCTCGCGGTGGACACCGGTTTCTCACACAAGGGAGTGGTCATCACCGATCTGGATCTCTTCCGCCGTCTAAACGTTCCCCACGCGGCGCGCGTCGCATTCAAACGAGACTTGCTGCAACAGATTCGCGCGCTTCCCGGCATAGTCTCGGCTGCGGAGGTAGACATTCTTCCCCTTAGCGGGGGCAGCACGGATAATCTGGTCTGGCTAGAAGGGGCCAATCGAGCCAGCGAAGTGGATTCCCTGTTCAATTGGACCAGCGATGGTTACTTCAAGGCGATGGGCATTGCCCTGGTTGCCGGCCGGGATTTCAGCCCGCAGGACACGGTCTCCTCTCCCAAAGTCGCGATTGTGAACCAGTCCTTCGCCCGCAAACTTGGCCTGGTCATGAATCCCATCGGACGAACGTTTCGGCGGCAAGCAACTCCGACCGAACCGGAACAATCCTTCGAGGTTGTAGGCTTGGTTGCGGACACAAAGTATTCCAGCTTGCGCGAAGAATTTGGCCCCATCGCGTTTCTCGCTACGTCTCAAGACCCCCAGCCCGGCCCCTCTGCTCAATTCGTGATCCGTTCGGCAGTGCCCATCGCCGAAACCGTTTCCAATATCAGAAGCCTTGTCGCACAGGCCAGCCCGCTGATCACTCTTGGTTTTCAGCCCTTTGAAACCACCATCCTTGAGAGGCTGACGCGCGAGCGCCTGATGGCCAAAGTCTCGGGCTTTTTCGGTCTGCTCGCTGCACTGATCGCCGCCTTCGGTCTTTATGGTGTGATGTCTTACCTGGTTGCACAGCGCACGAACGAAATCGGCATCCGCATGGCGCTCGGAGCACAAAGGGGAAACGTTTTCTGCCTGGTGCTTGGTAACGCCGCTTTGCTCCTCGCCCCAGGATTGGCCGTTGGCGCCCTTCTGAGTGTGGCCGCTGCCCAGGCGGCCAGAGCAATGCTCTTTGGCCTCAAACCAAGCGACCCTGGAGTTCTCGTCGCCGCCATAGCCGGGTTGGGATTCATCACCCTTTTAGCGAGTTTCCTTCCCGCGCGGCGGGCGACAAGCGTCGATCCGATGGTGGCCCTTCGCTACGAATGAGAAATGACAACTCGGTGCCAAACGGAAAAGAGGGGTTCTTTCGTCTATGAGGGCTGATCCGCCCTTTGCCGGAGCGGGCCGGGGAACGCACACTCGATCCAGAAACCGTTCGGCTTAGTGCGGACGCTCTCGGACGCGATGCTCGCAGCGTTGCCGGCGAAACAGTTTTATGCGATTCTCGTCCGCGGCATCCTCGCGAATACCGCCGCCTCCGCCGCTCCTCCTACTTTCGATTTGCCGGTCATTCGACATAAGCAATGCCGCCAAGCAGCAAAAGCCTTCGCGAGATTACTGTCGTGTCCCTTCCCGCGCGTGGCCCCCGCCGCTGCCAGGGTTGCCCTTCGTGCATGATCCTTTTTTTGTCTTCCTAGAAGCTGATTGCGGAGTGTTCCTAAAATATCGCCCAGGCGTGGTTCCCAGGGTTTTTCGAAACATCGCGATAAAAGCACTCGGCGTACTATAGCCGGCCTCCAAAGCGACTTGTGTTATTTTCGCGCCTTCGGCAAGCAGCCTTAAAGCATGCAGCAAACGGAGCTGCTGCCTCCATTTCCCAAACGTCATTTGAGTTTCACTCTGGAACAATCGTTCGATGGTCCTCTTGTGTGCGCCCGCCCGTTCGCAAAGCTGTTCCAAGCCGCGTTGATCGCTTGGCTTGTCCATGAGCGCTGTAGCCACTCGCCGCGATCGTGGGTCAACTGGTTCGGGCAACTGCAGCGGAACGCACTCTGCAGCCTTCAATTGGTCCAAGATCATGCCCACCAAATGAATGTGTTGCGGTTCCCGGTTACCGAGCGCGGGAGTCTTGCATGCATGGAGAATCAGTTCGCTCATGAGTGGCGAAACGTTCACCACTTGGCAATGCGGTGGCATGCGGTGCCGCAGACGTGGCTTCAAATGCAAAGTTCGCATGGATACGAGGCTGGACATCCGAATTTCATGTGGAGTTCTTGCTGGAATCCATACCGCTCGCCTTGTCGGAACAATCCAAGGGCCCCCTTCCGTCTTCACGGTCATAACGCCTTGAGAGGCATACACCAACTGGTCCCATTCATGAAAATGCCTAGGGACCTTATAGCCGTGCGGATAGTCGTAAGTAAGCGTGGTGATCAGCGCCAAACGCCGCGCGCGATGATCCCACAATGCGGATTGTCGCTTTTGAGCCATTCTTTGTCAGAATAGCGAAAGCCCGCACCGAGCTCAATCCATACAGTTCTCGTTAGGCTGTTTACTGCGGGCGGAATATCAAACATGATTTACACGAAGATGATGGGCTTCGTGCCAACCCAAGACCTCAGGAAGGCACGCGCGTTTTACGAGGGCCTACTGGGGCTGCGCTCTGTGAGCGAGGACCAGTTCGCCCTAGTCCTGGACGCAAACGGAACCGTGATCCGCGTTACCAAGGTGACTGATTTCAAGCCGCAGCCGTTCACAATTCTAGGTTGGCAAGTCCCTGACATCCGCCAAGCCGTCTCCGAGTTGGGGGACAAAGGCATACAATTCGAGCGCTACGGCATGAAGGAACAGGATGAGCGAGGAGTATGGACCGCTCCGGGAGGCGCCCTGGTAGTCTGGTTCAAGGATCAGGACGGGAACCTTCTTAGCCTCACGCAATTTCCAACTTAGCCTAGTCCGGCTCTCAACGGTCCGGCGTGGTTGTTCTTGGATCACGCCGCGGGGGCCTTTACCTTCGCGCAACTCGCGGAGTCTTGAATGTCCATTCGGGGGGCGCGCGTTGCACCCGTTGTGAGTTCGGCCGTCGAGGACGTTTACATCCGGGCTGCGGAACGGCTTGATCACCCGCACCGTCGCCGGATAGGTCTACAGTGCCAACTGGGCAACCTGCGCTGGCGGGACTTTCACCCGCTAGATCATCAACTAGCTGCACTCGACTATCCGGCGCCCCTACTCATATCGCAAAGCCAGGATGGGATCAGCTTTGGTTGCGCGGCGCGCCGGAACATAGCTGGCGACCACTGCAACCGTGATTAATAAGGCTGAGGCGGCCAAGTACGTCGCCGGGTCGAGAGCGCTAATTTCAAATAGCATGTTTGACATAATTCTGGCGGTCAAGAATGCTCCAAGGATGCCGATCACCAGGCCCAATCCGACAGCTTTCAGTCCATCACGCAAGATAAATGACCGAACAGCCGCCGGAGTAGCTCCCAACGCGATGCGCAACCCCATCTCGCGAGAGCGCTGCTCAACCGTGTATGACAGCACACCATAAAGTCCGACCGCTGCGAGTAACACTGCGATTCCGGCGAAGCTTGCAAGCAGCGCCATCATGAAACGCCTCTGTGCGAGTGATTCCGCTACTACGCCGTTCATGGTCGTGACATCGTAGACAGGAAGGTTCGGATCGACCGACCAGATGGTGTGGCGAAGCTCGGGAAGGAGTGTACGCGGGTCGGACTTGGCGCGAATGGCAAAGATTATGCGCGCGCTTCGACCGCCCTCTGTCTGGAGCATGCACATGTATATGGTCGGCGGCGGTGCTGCATCGATGGCGGAGAGACGAACATCAGCAACGACACCGACCACCGTGAAGGGCCAGCGGCCGCCCCATACCAATTGTTTCCCAAGCGCATCTTGCCCGGGCCAGAATTTTCGAGCCAACGAATCACTGACGACCGCGGAGAATGGCATATTGGGCCTGTCCATTTCGGAGAAAGTACGGCCATGCAGCAGCGAAATTCCCATCGCTTCAAAATAATTGGGGCTCACAAGTTCGTTTTCGACCATGTGAAATTCGTTTTCCGGTTCCCCCGCCATATGCACGCCAATGCTCCGGTCCTCCATCAAGGGAAGCTGTGCTGTCGCTCCAACTCGAAGTACTCCCGGCAGAATCGCAAGCTGGTCGAGCATGCGTTTCTTAGCGCTGTTGCGCGCCTCAGGCGTTGGATATGTAGATGAATCAAAGGCGGTGCGCACGATCAGAACGTCGCGAGGATCGAAGCCCGGGGGCACGCGCAATACTCGCACAAAGCTATTGATGAGGAGTCCGGCACCGAGCAACAGAACCAGCGTGGCAGCGGTCTCAATTACCACGAGCGCATTGTTCAGGCGTTGTTTAGTGCGTCCGCTGGCGCTCTGCTGCGAGTTCGATTTCAAGTTTCTAAGAACCTCAACGCGCGTGCTGCGAACGGCGGGCACCGTCCCGAAAAGCAATCCCGCTAGTGCCGCCACGCCGAAAGTGAAAGCAACAACGGCAGGATCAATTGAGAGATCGGCCAGCCGCGGCAGTTGCTTCGATGCCATGCGCGCGATCACGCGGATTGCGGCATAGCTCACAGCCAGCCCACCCAGACCGCCGAGGATGGCTAGAACGACGCTTTCGGTTATCATCTGACGACCCATGCGATTGGAAGTTGCACCCAGGGCGCTGCGGATTGCGATCTCGCGCGCCCTCACCGTGGCTCGCACTAACAGCAGGCTGGCGACGTTGGCACACGCTATTAGCAGTACGAATCCGACTGCTCCAAATAAGACGAGTATGTAAGGCCGGATCCCGCTGACGACTATCTGCTTCAGAGACTCTATGTGCGCAGCCGGGCGAAGCTTGCCCCTGTAGACACCACGATGATCGGCTTGGAGGGATGCACGCGCTGCCTCGGTGTCCCGCTGCGCTTGCGCTAGACTCAGTCCCCTCCTCAGGCGCGCGAAGGCCTGCACATCGTACCCGTCCGCGCGATTGAGCATATCGCGAGGCGTGAAATCCATGGGGACCCACACCGCGGCGGGCTCATAGTCTGGCGTGCCGTCGTAAGGAAACTTGAAGGAGGCCGGCATGACACCAATAGTTGTGTAAGGCACATTATCAAGCCGTATGACACGGCCAATGATCTCTCGGCTATTGCCAAAGAGTTGCTTCCAAAGTGAATAGCTGAGAACGACCAGTTTGGGTCCGCCGTAATAGTCCTCTTCGTCTCGGAAGACCCGGCCAAACAACGGCTGCACGCCGAGTACATCGAACATGCTTGCCGTAATCCGACCGATCTTGATGCGGCGTGGTTCGGAGCCGCCGGTCAAATTCATGTCGTCAACAATGGCGCCGCCAATGGACGAGAATGCGTGCGTCCGTTCACGATAGTCGAGATATTCGAGCGGGCTGACGCCCGTCACTTCCAGACCAGGAATAGCTGGATTGCTCTGCTGCAAGATGACGATTTGCGAAGGATCGCGAAACGGTAGCGGACGCAGAAGCACGGTATTGAGGACGCTGAACATCGCCGTGTTCGCGCCCATACCAATTGCCAACGTCAGGAGAGCAACCGCCGCGAATACCGGAGCGCGCCGCAGGCCGCGAAGCCCGTAGAGAATGTCTTGAAAAAGTGCATCCATAATCCGGCCTCCAACAACGCCGCAGGGCAGATCTGCCTGCACATTCGACGATGGTATTTCCCCTCGGTTAGCGAGACCTGCAAGCCGCCAGTCTAGCGCTCGTCGCCATCGCGGCTTTGGAATCCTTGTCCGACATGCGGGGAACGGCACATTATCCCGCGAAACCTTTTTCAAATCATCCGAAGAAACTATCCCGAGCAATTGCGGGTGTTTTACCGGCAGCGAACCATGATCCCTGCGACGCGGACACGTATCTTTCGTCATCGGAGACGGCAAGGATGACCTTGCAGGGGCAGTTTCCTCGCCACCGACTACGGCATATTGGCTACCATTGAATATTGTGCATGATATTCAATCGCCTGTTACACTAGAGCCGCTTATGACCGGGGCTCAAACGTATCTCATACGCGGTGAAAGGCAACTGGCGGCCCTGACAGCCGCCACGCGCCAGGAACTCGTGGATGTATTGGAGCGACTGGGGACCGTTTCCGTTAGAGAACTAGCGGCGGCCTTGGGGCGGCCGGCCG
>Ga0306920_100005038_pt1 | contig 16998 bp, 13 predicted proteins | sample flu12Cox44000170_FD_204666 | JGI IMG/M metagenome (GOLD analysis project Ga0306920, IMG submission 204666) | Lab enrichment of tropical soil microbial communities from Luquillo Experimental Forest, Puerto Rico - flux4day.12C.oxic.44.000.170 (v2)... | ecosystem: Environmental > Terrestrial >... | reverse complement strand
TGCCGCTGAGTTTGATTGATATTGTTGCGGCGGGCTCCGATCAATATCGGGTTCGTTATAGTTATGTTGCCTCCGGTGCCGGGCGCTGCAACGGGGAATCGATCGTTCAAACGATAAAACTTAATGGGATGAATCTCATTCAATCAATCAGAGCCGCCAGCGACTGCTGAGACAATGACAGCCAAAGGCACGACGCGCATGGCGGAGCCGCTGCTTCCAGTCGAGCTCGGCTCCGGCAAGGTCAGGTTTGCGCAGGGCATGAAAGCGGGCCGCTGGGTTTTCGCAACCGGATTGATGGCTCAGGACTTCAAGAACGGCATTGCCGCGGAGGTCCTTGCGCCACGCGCGCCGCATGCGGGGCTGCCCAAGCGCGAGAAGGAAGCGGCGCGCATTTTTGCCAATCTCGATGCTGTGCTGCACGCCGCCGGCACGGAGCGCGCCAATCTGGTGCGCACCGATCAATATTACACGACCGTCGAGGCGGTGCCGCCCTATCAATATGTCCGGCGGGAGTTCCTGCAGGGGCGCATCCCGCCCTCCACTTCGATCACGCAGAAGCGCCTCCTGCTGCCTGCTGCCGACATGAATGTTCAGGCCGTGGCCGTCGTTGCGCAACCGGGCTTCGAGGTCGCGCACCTCCAGCATGAACGGTTGAAAGCGCGACCGACCTCGGGCTACTCGCCGGCGCTCACCGTGGGCGATTTCATCTTTATTCCGGGGATCACCAGCATGGCGGCGCCCGACGAGCCGCAGCGCAATGCGGTTGCCGCGGCGGCACGCATGCCGGAAGGTCTTCAATGGGCCGGCCAGCCGATCAAGCTCGAGACCGAATTCATCATCGCGCAACGGATCGTGCCTTCGCTGAAGCTCGCCGGCGCGGGCCTCGACGACGTCGTGCACGCACAAATCTATCTGACCGATCCGGAGGATTATTCTGCCTTCAACGAGGTCTGGTCGCGCTATTGCGGCAGGTCGCAGCCGACGTGCTCGATCCTTCCGTGCGTCGAGCACGCGCTTGCGCCCTACGACGGCAAGATTGAGATCAACGTGCTGGCGGCGAAGCCCGGCACCTCCGCAACAAAGCGGCACATCGACGCCGGCGTGGTGACGGCATTCCGCAATCAGCCGCAGGCGGTGCGGGCGGGCGACCTCTTGTTCATCTCCGGGCTGATGGCGGTCGCGGAGGATGGACTTGTGCCGTCAGCCGCCGAAGATCCGCATCAGCCATGGTTCTCCTCGCCGGCGCAGATGCAGGCCGAGGTCATCATCGGCAATATCGCCCGGCTATGCGAAGCCGCCGGCACTTCGCTCGCCAATGTCGTGCGGGTGCAGCAATTTCATACCGACATCCGCGAATTCTATTCGGTCTACAAGGTGTGGGAGAACAGGCTAGGCGGCAGGCCTTTGCCGTTTTCCGCGGTGGAAGTGCCTTCGCCGCTGCCGGTTCCGGGCGCGACGCTGCTCATCGAGGCATGGGTCTACGCCCCCTGAGGCTCCCCCTCGATGGTGACGCGCTCGGGCGCAAGAATTCTCAGCCGGCCGTGCGCCCCATCCGTAAATGTTTGAATGTAAAAGTAAGACGCAAGGTCGTCGGTCGCGCTCATGACCGGCGAGGGGGCCGATATGATCAGAAGCCCGCCGCATTCACCGATCCAGTCGATATGACGATGGCCGTGCATCAAAGCCAAGCGGCCGGCCGAGGGCCGCAGTCGCCGAACAAACCCGCTGCCGTTGATGAGCGCGGTCCCAATGCGTTCGGAAAGCGCTTTCGCGGGGCGGGGATATTCGACGGGATGATGATGCAGCGCGATCAGCCAGCGCGCGTGAGGATATTGCGCCATGGCGATCTTGATCCCTTTCACCTGCTCGCTCGAGATCAGACCCAGTGCATTGGTGAAGGAGTAATGGGTCTCCGCGTTCGAGTTCAATAGCATGATGCCGAGGCCGTCTTCTGTCTGTGGCGGAAGCACCAAGGGAAAGATCCTGGCCCACAGGTCGGCGAGCTTCATGGATTGGAGCAATCGTCCGCTGTTCGCAAATTCGACGATCTGTGAGCGATGCGGTTTGACAATATCCGCAAGGGTCGGGCCCAGGCGGCCTGCAGCGTGATCCACCACCCGCACGCGATGGCCTTGAATGGCCTCCATTGCCGACAAGAACCGTAGCTGGCGAAGCCGTTTGCTCGGGGACGTCGGCAGATCGAGGCGCGCCGGGTTGGCGCGATCGACGACATTGAGATCATGGTTGCCGGGCAGCATGAGCATGCGCCCGGCAAGACCGGGATGGAGCGCCAGCGTATCCAGGAGCTCAGCCCATTCGGCTGAGCGGCCGGCATCCGTCATGTCTCCCGTAATGAGGATCACATCAAGCGGCTTTTTGGCGTCGATGGCGTGGAGCTCGCGAAAGACCCGCTTGATGCGCTCGTTGCCGCATGGCCCCGATCGGCCGCTTTCGATGCGAAAACCATAGCGTTCACCGACCGTGTGAAGGTCGGAAAGATGTGCCACGCGCCATCGGCGACCCGCCTCGGAAGAAGCGCGAAAATCATGAAAGTCGCGCGGCGCCGACATGGCCGCATCGGCGATACCCGCAACAAGTGCAGCACCCGCGAGATAAACGGCCAACAGCGCCACCGCGTTGGCGAGCGCGGCAGAAGCGAGCCGAAGCGGCGAGCTTAAATCCGAAATGGCGCCCATCCAGCGTGAACCGGGCCAGGCTGCGACCAGTACCAATAAGGCGCATGCACAAATGGCGATGCCGGCCACGGCGGCCGTGGCCGCCCGCAATCTGCCCCGGCGGACCTTGCTCGCGCGCTCCGGAAGCATCTCCTCGATCAGATACTGCAGTCCCTCCCGAACAATCGCGTAGAGCGGCTCCAGGACGAGAGAGTTCAATGTCCAGAAGCTGCGCTCGATCAGCCGGAACAGCGTTCTTCCCCCAAACCAACCGATCGCGAGCAACAAGGCGATCAGGAAGATTGGCCACAGCCCGAGATAGGGGCCGGTGATGTTGCCGGAAATCTTGGCCACCCAAGCCGTGGCGATGAGCGGCGATAATCCGAGTACCAGGGAGGGGCCGACGATCATCAGCATCCACGCCGTCAGGAGCTTCGGCAGGCTGATTTCCGACAGCAAGGTCCCCGCGAGCGCGAGCAGAGATCGATCCTTGGTGCTCGATGCATCGTCCTCGAGGTCGCCCGCGCGAGGGTCGAGCACCGGTTTCATTTCCTGCCAGCGTTCACCGCGGGCCAAGCTTCGCTCCCTGATCAGGATCGTGCGGAATTGCAGGGCGGCTGCCGATCCGGGCGCGCTGGTGGTCTCAGCGCCCGGAGCTCGACGCGATCGCCATCCGCGCATTTGAGAATGGCAAGCCCGCGCGCGTCGATCGGCAAGGTCCTCCGCTGCGTGGCCCTGTCCACGCGAACCCAGGCGCGCAACGGTGCGGCGCGATGCGCGTCAAGCTCAACAATGTCATCCTCGCATAGCCCAAACGCTTTGATGTCGGCGGGATTGAGCCGGCAGATCCGCCGCCGGCTCACCTTGCCTTCCTCGAACGCCGTGGGATCGAGCACGGCGCGTAGCAGGATGCGGGAGACGCGCAGGCGCTCCCGACACTCGATGGTGGCCAAGTTGTCCACACGGCCTTCTTCGTCCAGCACGACGCCATAAAGCTCATGCGCCGCTTTGCGGGAAACATAGCCCTCCCGCACGTCAGCGGCGAGGCGTTCAACGTCACGCTCCAGCGGATCGCCATAGCCGCCTCCGCCGGCCGAGCGAATCAGCACGACATTGCCTTCCTCAACCGGATAGCCCGCGATCTTTCCCGGCGTATCGAAATCCTCAAGCGCGCCATTGCGGTCGATCCAGCAGCCGACCGGGAAGCCCGATCTTCCGCCAAGCACACCGAAGGCGGGCAGCACGGCACCGTCCGACAGCAGGGAATATCGTGCCCCGGTCGTGAGAACGCGCAAGCTGCGCTGCATCGAGAGGCCGCCGCGCGTTCGTCCGCCACCCCCGGAGTCGGCGCAAAGGCGCGAGCTCTCGACCAGGACGGGCATTCTGGTTTCGAGCACTTCGGAAGATTGCACCGTAACGAGATCACCCCAATCAATGCTCGCCATGGCACTCGGTCCGTCATCTTCCTTGAACGCACCATTGCCGCCCGCAGACCATTCGTAGTGCACCCATTCGCGGCCGCTGCGCGGATCGAAGCCGCCCAAAAGATTGTGGAACGAGGTGCGGCAGAGATCGCCGGCAATTTTATCCGGCACGACCTGGCAGAGCGCTCCGACCATGCAGGCAATGACGCGTTTGCGGATCTCGCCGTGGGAACCCGCCGGCGCCGGTCGTTGGACATCAACGATGGTGGCGGGCGGCGTGACCACCTTGATCGGCCGGAAGGAACCCTGGTTCAACGGCGCCTGCGGATCGAACACCGATTTCACCGTAATGAAAACCCCGGCTGCCGAAACGGCCGCAGTCGAGTTGACGGGAAACGGCACCTGGGGCGAGGCGCCCGTGAAATCTGCCGTCATGCAATCGCCGTGTACCGTAAGCGCGATCGGCAAAAGCAGCGGCTCGAATTCACCGCCGATGAATGTTTCGAGATAATCTTCGTAATAATAAGTTCCGTCCGGCAGGGCTTCGATGCATGACCGCATCCGCGCTTCCGCGCGGTCGAGGTCAAGCCGAACGGCCTCGAGCAGCGTGTCGAGCCCATAGCGGGCGCAGACCTCCTGGATGCGCATTTCCGCCACGCGACAAGCGGACAAACTCGCCTGGAAATCGCCCAGTCGCTCCTCCGGAACCCGCATGTTCGCCAGCAGAAGCTCGAGCACGGCTTCGTTCATCCGCCCGCCCTCCAGTATCTTCATGGGCGGAATGCGAATGCCTTCCTGATAGATCTCCGTCGCCTTGCCGGACATGCTGCCGGGCACCATGCCGCCCACATCGGCCCAATGGGCGCGCACCGCCGGGAAAAAGATCAGGCGCCCCTCACGAAACACCGGCGCGATGATGGTGACGTCGTTGAGATGCGTACCGCCGGCATAGGGATCATTGGCCAAGATGACATCGCCCGGTGCGAGCGCGGTCCCGAGCTTCTCCATCGCAGAACGCACGGTCCAAGGAAGCGGCACCACGTGCGAGCCGATATCTTCGGACTGCGCGATCACCTGGCTGTCCGGCGCGAACAGCCCGCAGGAGAAGTCCTTGGCATCATAGATCGCAACCGAGCTCGCGGTGCGCGAGACCGTGGCCCGCATTTCGCGAACAGTCGAGACCAGTGCTTGCGTGAGGACTTCGAGCGTGATGGGGTCGAGGCTCAATGCCATTACTTTCTCCAGGACAATACAAGACAGCCCAGAGGATCGAGCTCTGCCGTCCAGGGAGGGGGAACGACTGTGGTTGAGCTCGCTTCCTCGATCAAAGCCGGACCATTGAGCGGCTGGCGTGACGGAAGCCGATCACGATCGAACACCTTTGCCGCATATTCCTTGCCGTCGAAGATTGCGCGCCGCGCGCCGCGCGCAGAGACGGAGAGGGAGCGCTCGGCACCCGCAATTGCTGGCAGCTCCGGTTTTTCGGTTATGCCCCACGCTGCGAGACGATAGCTCACGATCTCCATCGTCCTGCCGGTCGCCGCGCCATAGCGCGCCGCGTAGACATCGCTGAAGGCGCGCTCGATCCGCTCCATGCTGTCGATGTCGAGCGCGACGGGGACTGAGAGCTCGAACGATTGGCCGGCATATCGCATATCAAGACTGCCGAAGAAGCGCCGGTGCTCCGGCGGGAAGCCTCCGGAGGCGAGCTCGGCTTCTCCTTCGCGCGCGAGCCGTTGCAAGGCTGCCCGAACTTCTGCCGCTGAAATGTTCGTCGTCGGGGAAACTCGCGTGTGAACAAAGTCGCGGCGCATATCTGCAACGAGGAGTCCGAGGGCGGAAAAATTGCCTGGCATCGGGGGAACGACAACGGTGCCCATCGCGAGCTCGTCGGCTACCGCGGCCGCATGCAGCGGACCCGCGCCTCCGAATGCGAACAGCGCAAACTCACGCGGATCGATGCCGCGCATGACCGAAACTTCCCGCATCGCACCTGCAAGCGCGACAGCGGCAAGACGCAAAATGCCGTCCGCCATTTGCACCATGGTCAAGCCGAGACCGCTGGCAAGCTTGTGCACGGCGCGGCACGCCGCCTCGGCGTCGAGCACGATCTCTCCACCGAGCGGCCGATCAACGCCGAGGCGGCCTAACACCACATTGGCGTCGGTAACGGTTGGCTCGATGCCCCCACGGCGGTAGCAGGCGGGACCGGGCACCGCGGCCGCGGAGCGCGGCCCAACCGAAAGGACGCCGCTGTGATGGGCTGCGATGCTGCCACCGCCGATTGCGATGGAATTGATGTCGATCTGCCGCATCTTGAGCGGCAGGCTGCCCACTTGCCCATGCGTCGTCATTCCATATTCGCCGGCACGCACAAGGCACACATCGGAAGACGTTCCGCCCATATCGCAGGTGATCAGATCGCGGTAATTGGCGCCATCGCCCACGTGGCGGGCTGCGATTACCCCGGCAGCCGGCCCGGAAAGCATCGAGAGCACGGGCATTGCCTCGACCCGCTCAGCGGGGAGCGAGCCGCCATTCGATGTCATGATCGAGATCGGCGCTGGGCACTTGGCCGCGGAAAGCTTGTTGCGCAACTGGTGCAGATAGCGCCGCATGCGAGGCGCCACATAGGCATTCAGTGCGGTTGTTGAAAAGCGCTCGTATTCCCGAAACTCGGGCAGGACTTCCGCCGACATCGTGACGATGGCCTCGGGAAGCCGTCTCGAAATGCGCGCCGCGCAACGGCGTTCGTGATCCGGATTTGCGTAGGCATGCAGAAAGCAGATCGCAACTGCCTCGATGCCGGCGCCTGCAAGCCGCTCGGCAATGGAGTCCACCTCGGCCTCGTCGAGCGGCCTTGCCACCGACCCGTCGACGCGCATGCGCTCATGCACCTCGAGGCACCGGCTGCGCGGCACAAGGAGATCTGGCGGCCGCGCCTTGATGTCGTACATGGCGGTGCGATTGCCGCGCCCCACGACCAGCACATCCTTGTGGCCCGCCGTGATCAGCACAGCGAGCCGCGCGCCGTCGCGCTCCAGCGCCGTGTTGGTGGCAACGGTCGTGCCATGCACAATGCGCTCCAGCGCGCTCGGCTCGGCATCGAGCTGCGCAATGCCGGCGAGAATGCCTTCCGATTGATCGCGCGGGGTCGAGGGGGTCTTGCCGAGCCGAACCGCGCCGGTGGCGGCATCGAACAACACCAGATCGGTGAACGTGCCGCCGACGTCAACACCGAGCCAGAGCATGTATCAGCCCAGGTTCACCGGCCCGTAAACACGGGCTTGCGTTTCTCCAGGAATGCCCGGACCGCTTCGCGGTAATCGGCGCTCTCCAGGGCACGATCGATGTGGCCCGCAATTTCGGCTTGGCGCGCCTGCGCCGAGCCGCTGGCGAGCGCCTCCAGCACAACCTTGTGGCCGTTGGCGGAGAGCGGCGCATTCTGCGCGATCTCGGCGGCGAGTTCCTGCGCCTGCATGAGCGCGTCCTTTTTCACGACCATGTCGACGAGCCGCATGGCAACGCAGTCCTCGATGCCGAACTGGGTGCCGCAATAGAGCACCCGTTTGGCGTTGGCGAGACCAGCCTGCCGCAGCAGGAGCTCGCATTCGACGGCGCTGTACACAATGCCCATGCGAGCCGCCGGGATGCCCATGCGCGTGCTGGTTTCGGCCACGCGCAAATCACAGGCGAGCGCGAGCGCGCAAGCGCCGCCGAGCGTATAACCTCTGACCGCTGCAATGGTAGGCTTGCGGCAATCGCGCACCGCGACAAGAGCCGCATCGGTTGCCGCATCATAGTGTTTCCCCGATCGCAGATCGCTGCGCAGGCCTGAGAACTCGGTGATGTCGGCGCCGGCGCTGAAATGATCACCTGCACCGGCGAGAACAATCACGCGAACCTTCTCGGCCGCGCCGAGTTCGTTGAGGAGTCTTGCGAGCTCTTGCCACATGGCAAGCGTAATGGCGTTGCGCTTGCCTGGCCGGTTCAGGGTGACGAGCGCGACTGCGCTTGTGTCTGACGAGACCAGAATGTCGCGCTGAGATGACATCGGATCAGTCCTCACTGTCGCCACACTGTGCGCAGCATCGACATCCAGTTCTCTCCCATGATTCTGCGGATGCGGGTCTGCGACCAGCCGCTGCGCTCCATGGCGGCGGTGAGATTCGGCAGTTCGCCGATGGTGCGCAGCCCTTGCGGGTTAAGGACTTCTCCAAAGCGGGTCAATCGCCGGCCGTATCCCTTATCATGGGTGATCCACTCGAAGAATTCCTGTCCGTAACCCTGCGTGAAATCGGTTCCGATGCCCACGCCCTGTTCACCGCACAGGTTGATGACATACTCGATCGCCTCGACGTAATCCTGAATGTTCGCCTGATTACCGCGCTTGAGGAAAGAAGCGAACATGGTCACGCCGACAAACCCCTCGTGCTGCGCAAGGAAGCGCAGTTGCTCGTCGCTCTTGTTGCGGGGATGCTCTTTCAAACCCGCCGGCAGGCAGTGGGAATAGGCGACCGGCTGCTTGGAAGCGAGGATCACGTCCTCACTGGTTTTCGGCCCGACATGCGACAGGTCGCAAAGAATGCCGAGCCGGTTCATCTCCGCGATCACGTCGCGACCGAAGGCCGACAGTCCCGGATCATTCGGTTCATAGCAGCCCGTCCCCACGAGGTTCGTCGTGTTGTACGCGATCTGCATGATGCCAACCCCAAGCTCTTTGAAGAGCCCAAGGTAGCCGATCTGGTCTTCGATTCCGGAAAGGTTCTGCCAGCCGAGAATGATGCCCGTCTTGTTCTCCGCCTTGGCGCGCAGGATGTCCGGCGTGCCGTAGACCTGCGTGATGAGATCGCCGTGCTCGCGGAACCAAGTCTTCCAGCGCATGACATTGCGCATCGTCTGGGTGAAATTCTCCCACACACAGCAGGTGCAGTTCGCGGCGGTCAGGCCGCCGCGACGCATGTCTTCGAACACGTCGCGGCCGAAGTTGGAGATGATCAGGCCGTCGATGATGATGCTGTCGGCGTGCAGTGCCATTGCGCCAGATTAGCGCATGTTGCGGCAAACGGAACACGCTGCCATAGTCATTCGGCCGTGAATTGAACGAGACACTCCATGTGGAGAAGGAGTATCTCGGCAAGATCAGCGAAAAAAGCGGGGCGACATGAGCAGGTTTTCCTTCGCCACGCTGCTGCGTAATGCCGCGTCGGGCCACGCGCACTGGTCGCGCCAGTGGCGCTCGCCTGAGCCCAAGCGCGGCTACGATGTCGTGATCGTTGGCGCGGGCGGCCATGGCCTCGCCACCGCCTATTACCTTGCCAGGGAGCACGGCATCCGCGACGTCGCGGTCCTGGAAAAGGGCTGGCTCGGGGGCGGCAACACCGGCCGCAACACCACAATCATCCGGTCGAATTACCTGTGGGAGGAAAGCGAGGCGATTTACGAGCATGCGCTGAAATTATGGGAGACACTATCGCACGAGCTCAATTACAACGTGATGTATTCACCTCGCGGCGTGCTGATGCTCGCGCACAACCTGCATGACGTGCAGGTATTGAAGCGGCACGTCCATGCCAATCGGCTCGCGGGCATCGACAACGAATGGCTTACGGCGGAAGAGGCCAAGGCCTTTTGTCCGCCGCTCAATATTTCATCCAACATGCGCCATCCGGTTCTTGGCGCCGCATTGCAGCGGAGGGGAGGGGTGGCTCGGCATGACGCCGTCGCCTGGGGCTATGCGCGGGCAAGTAACGGGATGGGTGTCGACATTATCGAGAATTGCGAAGTGCAGGCGATCCGTCGCGCGGCAAACGGCGCGGTCATCGGCGTCCAAACAACGCGCGGCGTGATCGAGGCGAGGCGCATCGCTGTCGTCGCGGCGGGGCATACATCCGTGATTATGGCGATGGCGGGACTGCGCATGCCGCTCGAAAGCTTTCCGCTCCAGGCGCTGGTGTCGGAACCGATCAAGCCGGTGCTGCCATGCGTGGTGATGTCAAGTACGATCCACGCCTATATCTCGCAGTCCGACAGAGGCGAGCTGGTGATCGGGGCCGGAACCGACCAATACGTGTCGTATTCGCAGGCCGGCGCGCTGTACGTTCCTGTGCACACGCTCGAAGCGATCTGCGGGCTGTTTCCGACATTCCGCCGGCTGCGGATGTTGCGCAACTGGGGCGGCATCGTGGATGTCACGCCCGATCGATCGCCGATCATCGGCAGGACCCCGGTGCCCGGTCTTTATGTCAACTGCGGCTGGGGAACGGGCGGCTTCAAGGCGACGCCCGGCTCGGGCAATGTCTTTGCCGCCACCATCGCGAACGATGATCCGCATCCGTTGGCCGCGCCGTTTTCATTGGAACGCTTTGCGACCGGCAGACTGATCGACGAGGCCGCGGCTGCCGCGGTGGCGCATTGAACATGCTGTTGATCCATTGCCCCTATTGCGGCGCGCGCCCGGAAATCGAGTTTCGCTATGGCGGCGAGGCCCACATTGCGCGGCCGAGCGATCCCGTGGCGCTCGCGGACGGGCAATGGACGGAATTTCTCTTTCTTCGCTCGAATCGCAAGGGTGTGCATGCCGAACGCTGGCGGCACGCCCATGGGTGCGGACGTTTTTTCAATGCGCTGCGCGACACTGGCACTGACCGATTCGTGACCAGCTACAAAATCGGTGATCCGCGCCCGTCGCCGGACAAAGAGCGCCGGTGAGCAATCTTTTTCGCACGCCGGCGGGTGGCCGAATCGATCGCACACGGCCACTGTCCTTCAGCTTCGATGGTCGGGTGATGAGCGGCTTTGCCGGAGACACGCTCGCTTCCGCACTCATTGCCAATGGGGTGCATCTCGTCGCGCGGTCCTTCAAATATCACCGGCCGCGCGGAATTCTTTCCGCCGGAAGCGAGGAGCCGAACGCGCTGGTCCACATCGACCGCGGCGGTGGGCGCTCCACCCCCAATCTTCGTGCGACCCAGGTCGAGCTTTATGACGGCCTTTGTGCCACCAGCCAGAACCGCTGGCCATCGCTGTCATTTGATCTGGGCGCGGCGGCGGATCGGCTCGCGCCTCTCTTGCCGGCAGGCTTCTACTACAAGACCTTCATGGGCCCGCGCCTCCTCGGGGTGCGTACCTGGCGACGGCTGTTTGAGCCGATCATTCGCCGCTCCGCCGGACTTGGCCGCGCGTCCTCCGCGCCCGATCCCGACCGTTACGCCAATCGCTTCGCCCATTGCGACGTGCTCGTCGTGGGCGCGGGCGCGGCGGGACTTGCGGCTGCGCTTGCAGCGGCGAAGACAGGGGCCTGCGTGATGATCTGCGACGAGCAGAGCGAATTGGGCGGCTCCCTCCTTTGCGAAGCCGACGCGCTGGTCGAGGGCAAGCGCGCCCAGGAATGGCTGAGTGATGCGCTCGCAGCACTGCGCACCAACGAGAGGGTGAGCTTGCTCTCTCGCACCCAGGCCTTCGGCTATTTCGCCGACAATTTCCTCGCGCTCGTTCAATCCGTGACCGATCACCTGCCCCCGAGTTGCGATCAGGCTTTGCCGCGCGAGCGGCTTTGGCAAGTGCGTGCCAGGGAGGTCGTGCTCGCCACCGGCGCGATCGAGCGTCCACTCGTGTTTGCCAACAATGATCGACCCGGGATCATGCTGGCCAATGCCGCGCGCACCTATGTCATGCGTTACGGCGCCCGGCCGGGTACGCGGGCGTTGGTGGTCACTGCTCACGACAGCGCATACGCCGCTGCCGAAGAGCTCAAACGTGCGGGCGTTGAAATCGCGCTTGTTGCGGACCTGCGGCCCGATCCGGGAGAGGAGGTCGTGAGCAAGGCGCGCAAGAACGGCACGCGGGTCGAGCCGGGTACCACCGTGCTCGACACCGCAGGCCGGCTGCGGCTGAGTAATGTCACAATCGGGCACATGGCGGACGACGCAGTCTCGAACGCGCGCGAACGACTTGATGTCGATCTCGTGCTGATGAGCGCAGGATGGACACCCTCGGTCCATTTGTTCTCCCAGTCACGCGGCACGATAAAATTTGCGCCCTCGCTTGGGGCTTATGTTCCCGACCGATCGGTCCAGCGGGAACGGTCAGCCGGCGCTTGCCGGGGGATCTTTGCGTTGTCGCAGGTGGTGGAAGACGGCTACCGCGCGGGCGCGCAGGCGGCGCAAGCGGCCGGGTTCCGGCCTGCTCGTGATATCGGAAACGTCTCCATTCCCTTGCCGGCCACTGATGCCGGTGCGGTTCCTGCGTGTTCAACCGCAGGCAAGGCGTTCGTCGATTTCCAGAATGATGTGACCGTGCAGGATTTGACGATTGCCACGCGTGAAGGTTTCCGCTCGATCGAGCACGTGAAACGCTACACCACGACCGGCATGGGGACGGACCAGGGCAAGACTTCAAACGTCAATGTGCTGAGCATTGTCTCGGAACAGCTGGGCAAGACCATCGCAGATGTCGGCCTCACCACCTTTCGCATGCCGTACACGCCGGTGAGCTTCGGCGCGCTCGCAGGGATGAGCCGCGGATCGCTGTTCGAGCCCGTGCGCACGACGCCGATGCACGGCTGGGCGGTCGAGCACGGCGCGGTATTCGAGAATGTGGGCCTCTGGAAACGGGCGCATTATTTTGCACGGGAGAGCGAGGACATGCACGCCGCGGTGCGACGCGAGTGCCGCACGGTGCGTGCAAGGGTCGGCATTTTCGATGCCTCTACCTTGGGAAAGATCGAAATCGTTGGGGGCGGCGCCGCCCAATTTCTCGATCGCATGTATGTCAATGCGTGGAGCACACTTGCGTCCGGCCGCTGCCGCTACGGCATCATGCTCAACGAGGCGGGCTTCGTGTTCGATGACGGCGTGGTGGGCCGGCTTGCGCCCAACCGGTTTCACGTCACGACCACGACGGGAGGAGCGGCGCGCGTGCTTGCTTTCATGGAAGACTATCTGCAGACGGAATGGCCTGATCTCGATGCGTGGTTGACTTCCGTCACTGACCAATGGGCGGTGATCGCGATACAGGGCCCACGCGCTCGCGAGGTGGTCGCGCCTTTCGTGAGTGGTATCGCGCTCGACTCTCTGCCCCATATGGGCGTGCAGCGGGGAAGCATTTGCGGCGTGGAGTGCCGCCTGTTTCGGGTAAGCTTTACCGGCGAGCTCGGCTTCGAGATCAACGTTCCCGCAGATTACGGCCGCGCGGTCTGGGAGGCGCTTTTCCCCGCAGTCGAGCAGCTCGGCGGCTGCGCCTATGGCACGGAGACCATGCACGTCCTGCGCGCGGAAAAGGGCTACATCATCGTAGGTCAGGACACGGATGGCACGGTGACCGTCGGTGACCTCGGCCTTGATTGGACAGTCGGCAAGGCAAAGCGCGATTTCGTCGGCAAACGATCGTTGGCGCTGCCTGACCTTACCCGCTCGGGCCGCCGCCAGCTCGTCGGCCTGCTCACGGCCGACGGCAAGACGCAACTCGAAGAAGGCGGGCAAGTTACGGGTGGTCCCAATCCGACCGGGCGCACGCCCGCGTTGGGTCACGTGACATCCTCCTATTGGAGCGAAGCGCTGGGCCGGCCAATCGCGCTCGGTCTCGTCGAGGACGGCCGCAGTCGCGTCGGCAACCGGCTTTATGTTGCAATGCCTGGGGGTGGCGTGGCAGTCGACCTCGTCGCCTGCGTTTTCTTCGATCTCGCGGGGGAGAGGCTGCGTGCCTAACGCGATGATCAACGCACTCTCACGACGTTCCGCGCTCGCCTCAGCTGCGCCAATGGCCACCTTTCCGGATGTGACCATTGAACGAACAGGTCCGGCCAGCCGTTTTGTGCTGCGTGGCGGCGAGGCGGTTGCGCATGCAGCAGGAACCGCGTTGCCGCTCGAGCTTGCGCCGGCAGTCGGCCGCGTCGTTGCGCGCGATGGAATTGCCGCTCTCTGTCTTGGGCCGGATGAGTGGCTGCTTCTCGGAGCGTCCGAACGGGAGAGCGAGCTTGAACGGAGATTGAATGGGGCGCTGCAATCCCTGCCGCATTCACTGGTCAACATAGGGCATCGTGATGTTGCGTTCGTGCTGCGCGGAAGTGCCGCCGCAGAGGTCGTCAATGCGGGCTGTCCGCTCGATCTGCGAACGGCCGTCTTTCCCGCTGATTGCTGCAGCCGCACGCTGCTCGGAAAGGCAGAGATCGTGCTCTGGCGCAGCGCAGCCCAAACATTTCGCATCGAGACTGCGCGTTCGCTTGCGACCTATGTGAACGAGTTTCTGCTTCTTGCCGCCCGCGACAACGCGGCGTGAAGCCGGATTTGCGGCGCTCTATCCGGACAACAGGTACTTTGCAATATCCGTCGACAATGTTTGAGGTTTCAATCGCGCTCGCAAAGCTTCTGCTCGCCACGTTGGCTTTCCTCCTGATCGGATGGTTTGGCGCGCGCGACAAGCGTATCGGCGGAGTGCTGCTTACTTTTCCTCTGCTCAATGGAATTGCGATGCTGACCGACGCGGACCCGGTCGGAATTGCCGGAACCGTCTATCTCGTCGTGATGTGGAACTGCGTTCTTTTCCTGCTCGCAATCTATCGATACGAGTGGCTGCCGCCTTTGCCTGTGAGTTGGGGTGAGCAATCCAAAATCAGCGCCCGTTCGCTGTTCTGGGTTGCGCTGTGGTTGGTCGGCGCGACGGTGCTCGCCTGGTTTCGCGACGACTTGTCGTCCGCTCGCTGGCTGTTTTTTCTCCAGCTCGCACTCGCCGTGCCGTACCTCTGGCGCTGGTGGAGCACGCCGTCCTCGCACCCCTCGCCGACGTTCGCCGCAATGTGGTTCACCCGGCAGGGCTTGCTGCGTGTTGCATCTTTCGTTCTTGTTTTCGCTGCTCTGTCAACAATTGCCTATTTCGAAAAGGATGCGCGTTGGGTCGGCTGGGCGAGTGCGCTGCCGCTGCCCGGAATCTTCGCGCTCGCGATGCTCTCGGTCACGCAAGCGAGGGCGGGTCTGCTTTCGCTCGCCGATACGGTGCTCCTGGGTCCGTTGCTTGTGATTCCGTTCAACTGGCTGCTCGCGCGAGTGATTATTCATTTGCGCAGCGAACAGGCAGGCGCGATTGCGGAGATCGCAACGGTCGTAGTCTTTTGGGCCTTCGCCGCGACCCTCGTTTTCGTGTTCCTGCCTTTGTTCGCCCGCTGGCGCGACAGGACTGCTGCTTAATTGCCACGCGCGTGTTGCGGCGATGGCTTCCGCTTGGGAGGCTCGACCAGAACTTTGGCGCTGAAGGCCTCGCTGCCTCTACGAAAGCGCAGATCGAGCTCGCTTCCGACCGGGGTGAGACCGATCAGATTGCGGAACTGCGAGGAGCTTCTGATCCGAATGGTGTTTGCCATTGTGACAATGTCGCCCTTTGCGAGCCCGGCCCGCGCTGCGGGTGACTGTGGCTCGACGGCTTCTATTATCGCGCCGTCTGCCTCCGCGCTCTCGGCGCTTGCCGAATTCCGGTTGCGCAAAGTCACGCCGATGCGCCCGCGCTTGACCTCGCCGTTGGCGATCAGCTGACTCATGACCAGCCGGGTCATGTTGATGGGGACGGCAAAGCCGATGCCGACGTTGCCGCCGGTTCGCGAGAGAATGGCGGTATTGATTCCGACCAGCCGGCCGTCGAGCGTGATGAGGGCGCCGCCTGAATTGCCGGGATTGATCGCGGCGTCCGTCTGGATGAAGTCCTCATAGCCTTCGATGCCCAGGCCGGAGCGGCCCAGCGCGGAAACGATACCCGAGGTCACCGTTTGACCGAGCCCAAACGGATTGCCAATGGCGAGGACGAAATCACCGACCTCGAGCGTGTCGCTGTCGCCGAGCGCAATCGACGTCAAACCATCCGCTTTGATCCGCAGCAGGGCGATGTCGGTTGCCTGGTCACGGCCGACGAGCTGTGCTTTGAACCGCCGGTTGTCTCTGGTCGTGACTTCTATCTTGGTCGCCCCTTTCACGACGTGATCGTTCGTGAGGATGTAGCCTTGAGCGGCATCGACGATGACGCCGGAGCCCGCCGCCTGGGTCTCTCGCCGGAGCCCCTGCTCCGGGATATCGAACAATTCCCGCATGACCGGATCGCGCAGGACCGGACTATCGACCACCTCGAGCTTCTTGGTGGAGATGTTCACGACGCCGGGCGTCACCGCGTGCAGAATCGGCGCAACAGAGCGCTTCTCGAACGGTGGGATCGTGCCTGCTGCGGATTCAAGTGTGCTCAAAAAGGCGATCACGAACGGCAGGACAACGGATAGCTTGCAGCTCGCAGACATCTGAGAACCTGTTCTCGCGCAGGAAGCGTAATGATCGCGGATCGGCCGTATAGGACCCTGGAATAGAACCCGGGGAAAAGATTAAAGCCGAGTGTGTCAGAACATTGGCGCGCTTTAAAAAGTCCGGCCCGCGTGCGCTCCGCGGAATGCAGAATTTGCAGTCCTACGAGATGATTAACCAAAGTTACGGAGGGTTATGGCTGCTCGATCGCTTCGGATGAGGCAGGAAATGCTGTCCAGCTCGCATCCTTTCTGGTAGCTCGTAAATGGCCATGGAACTGGTGCTCATCCTCGGAATGGTGCTCACCGCAGCAGGCGTACTTGTCGGCCTTTACTTGCCTATCCTTGTCTCTCATTTCGCGACGCCGGAGAAAATTCGGCTCTATGCGATCATCGGCGCAGTCTTGGTCGTTCTCGGAACCGCGATCGAGATTTTTGCGCTTTGGCCAGTGGAAGTTCAAATCGATCAGCAGTCGAGCAGCGACTGAGACCCGGTCTGCTCCTTACTGCGCTGATGCCCCGATCGCGACCGGCCGAACCGGCGAGCCGGCATCTCCCTGCGCGCGCAGCGGCAGGATGATGGTGCACGACAACCAAACCTTGTCGTTGGCGAGCGCACCAAGGT
>Ga0306920_100005036_pt1 | contig 17000 bp, 17 predicted proteins | sample flu12Cox44000170_FD_204666 | JGI IMG/M metagenome (GOLD analysis project Ga0306920, IMG submission 204666) | Lab enrichment of tropical soil microbial communities from Luquillo Experimental Forest, Puerto Rico - flux4day.12C.oxic.44.000.170 (v2)... | ecosystem: Environmental > Terrestrial >... | reverse complement strand
CGCACGGCGTTGACGTCGAAAGGCGGGTGAGCGCCGCGCAGCACGTCCTGCTGGGGCGTGCGCGGCGCGGCATTTTCTCGCCCATCGAGAAAGTACCGCGCGGGGCCGTCGTGCGCATCGTATTCAGGGCGATTGAGCGTGAGCAGTCCGCGCAGTGCGTCGTCGCCCGGCAGTCCGAATGTCTCCGGCGCGGCGAGGCCGTGCGTGGGCACCGCGATCTCCTGCGCTTCACGTTGCCAGCCGTGTCCCGCCGATTCAGTGAAGTAGAACGGCGAGCGCTCGCCGGCCGCGGCCCTGGCTTCAGCCGGAACCGGTTCGGCCGCTGCATACGCTTGCGGCACGCCAAGCAATGCGCCGCCCACGCGCGGCTCCAGCGCGGGCGCGATCTGCACGGCGTTGTCCGGCAGCCCGTTTGCCGCCGCCGCGTGCGGCGCGAGTGCCGGCGCGCGGTTGCCCAGCGCGAGCACATGGGTCGGTGCGGAAGGCGCGAGGTTGGCGCCCGGCAGCTTGCCTTGCGGCGGCGCGAAGCCCGGCACGCCCGTGCCCGTGCCGCCGGGCCCCGCGAGCGGCGAGCCGGCCGGCGCCGGGTTGCTGAGCGAGGCGAGTATCGGCGCGGCCGCCGGCAACGCGGAGGGCACGCCGCCCACCGCGCCGCTGCCCGCCGCGACTTCGGGCGCGCCCGCACTGCCCGGCAACGAGCTGAAGAACTCGTTGGCGAGGCGCGCGAGCGTCGCGGGATCCGGCAGTCCGCCCGGCAGCGGCGCGTGCGCAGTCGCTTGCGGGAAAGCCGCCGGATTAGCGGTAGGTGTCAGGGTAGTCATGGAACTTGCCGATCTCCACATCATCGAGGACGGCCAGCGCATCCGGCGAATGGACGGCCAGCGAGCAATACAGCGAGATCAGATACGACGCAATCGCCTGATTGTTGATCCCCATGAAGCGCACCGAGAGGCCCGGGCCCTGCTCGCCCGCCACACCCGGCTGATAGAGGCCGACCACACCCTGGCGTTTGTCGCCCACGCGCAGCAGCAGGATCTTGGTCTTGCCGTCGGCAACCGGCACCTTGTCGGACGGAATCAGCGGAATACCACGCCACGTGATGAACTGCGAACCGAACAGGCTGACCGTCGGCGGCGGCACGCCGCGGCGCGTGCATTCACGGCCGAACGCTGCAATCGCGAGCGGGTGCGTGAGGAAGAACGCGGGCTCCTTCCATACCTTCGTGAGCAGCTCGTCGAGATCGTCGGGCGTGGGCGCGCCGATCAGCGGGAAAATGCGTTGCTCTTCCTCGACGTTCGCCAGCAGGCCGTAGTCGGGATTGTTGATGAGCTGGCTTTCCTGCAGCTCCTTGATCGTCTCGATCGTGAGGCGCAGCTGTTCCTTGATCTGGTCGTGCGGGCTGCTGTAGAGGTCGGAAATGCGCGTGTGGACATCGAGCACCGTGCTCACCGCGTTGAGGAAATACTCGCGCGGCTGCTCTTCGTACGGCACGAACGTCGTGGGCAGCGTGCCTTCGTCCTCGCGCGCCGTGCACGCAGCGCGCACTGCTTCGGGGTCCTTAACACGGTTAAGACGATAAATGCCCGCTTCGACCGGCACCCATTGCAGCAGGTGGGTGAGCCAGCGCGGCGTGATGGTTGAGAGCTGCGGAACGGTCTTGGTGGCATTCGCCAGTTGCCGCGCGGCGTTATCGCCAAGCGCGGTCTGGCCGCTCTGAGTCGTGGACATGAATAAGGGCTCCGGTTACTTATAACGAAAACTGCATTGCTTATGACGACAGCAGATTATGGGAAGCCCTTTTGCGCGGTTCAACCGGCTATAGGCGTCAGGGAACATCAAAAGCCGTTCGGAGCGCAAACGGCTGCAAAAGAAAATGTGTTCAGGGATGCAGCGGCCTGCCCGGAATCGCCAAAGCGTTCGGTGCCCCGATCGCCCCGCCGACCAGCAATTCGCCAATGCCCACGCCCAGCGCGTGGGCGAGCTTCTCCACCGTGACGATCGAAGCGATGGCGGTGCCGCGCTCGATTTCGCCGACATAGGTGCGGTTCAGCCCCGCGTGCTCGGCGAGCCGCTCCTGGGACCACGCATGCGCCTCGCGCAAACGCCGCACCGTTGCCCCGAAGTCGAGAACGATGGCGCTCATCGTGGCGCGCCCGCTGCAATCGCGACGACTGGCTGAGCGCCCGCCCCGGCTGTTGCGCCCGTGGCCGGCGCGCGCGTCTCGTGGCGCGAGATCGCCTGGGTCACGTGCGCGCCGGGCGGCACGCTCTCGGTCAGCCAGACATTGCCGCCGATCACGGCGCCTCGGCCAAGCGTGACGCGCCCGAGTATCGTCGCTCCCGCGTAGATGACGACCTCGTCTTCGACGATGGGATGGCGCGGCAACCCCTTCTCGAGATTGCCGGCTGCGTCGCGCGGAAATCGCTTTGCGCCCAGCGTCACGGCCTGGTACACGCGGACCCGCTCGCCAATGACCGCGGTTTCGCCAATCACGACGCCCGTGCCGTGATCGATGAAGAACGCGCTGCCGATCCGCGCGCCCGGATGGATGTCGATGCCGGTGGCCGCGTGTGCAAGCTCCGAAATGATGCGCGCGAGCAGCGGCAAGCCTAGCTGGTACAACTCGTGAGCCAGCCGGTGGTGCGTGATGGCGAGCACGCCAGGATAGCAGAGCAGCACCTCGTCCACGCTGCCCGCGGCGGGGTCGCCGTTGAAGGCGGCCAGCACGTCGGTATCGAGCAGCGCGCGGATCGCGGGCAGCCGCTGGGCGAAAGCGCGCACGGCTGCCAGCGCGCGTGCATCGATTTCGCCGGGATCGGCCTCCGCATGCCGTACCTTGTAGCGCAGTTCGAGCCGCGCCTGAGCAAGCAGCGCGTGCAGCGCCGCGTCCAGTGCGTGGCCTACGTAGAAGTTCTCGCTCTCCTGGCGCAGATCTGGCGGCCCGAGCCGCATGGGGAACAGCACGCCCTTGAGCGTTTCGACGACTTCGGCCAGCGCCTCGCGCGCGGGCAGGTCGCGCCCCCCCGGCTCCAGGGCGCGCCGCTGCAGCTCTCGCCATTGCTGTCGCACGCCCTGCAGCGCGTCGACGATCTCAGCCACATGAAATGCAGTCACGCCAGTTCTCTCTTCGTTGTCCTTGTGAATGATCCGGCGCACGGGTGCACAGGCTCTAGTCCTGCACCCACGGCAGGCCATGTAAACGCCAGCCGTTACGCAGTCCGCGATGGCCCGCCTCGTCCAGTTCGCCTTCGAAGCCTTCGCTCACGTTGAACACATGCGCGAAGCCTGCCTTGGCCGCGGCTTCGGCGGCTTGCGCGGAGCGGTTGCCGCTGCGGCACAGCAGCACGATCGCTGTGCCCTTGCCGGTTTTGGCCTCCAGCTCGCGCACGAAGCGCGGATTGCGCGTCAGGCTCGTGCCGGTCGCCCAGGCGACATGCAGGGTATCGGGCACGTGGCCAACGAACTTGCGCTCCTCAGTGGTGCGCACATCCACGAGCACCGCCTCGCCCGCCTGGTGGAGCGCCCACGCCTGCTGCGGCGTCACGCTGCCCGCATAGGGCAGCCCGGCCGCCCGCGCGCCGCTGCGCGCGGCTTCGAGATCCGCGTGAAGCGGCTTTTCCTGCAGTTCCACTGTCATCAGTGCCTCCATGTAATGTTGGCGGCACTTGTCTGGCCCTTTCAGGGTCTGCCGCCTTTAGACATCAGGCGTCCAATATGCGGGCAAGGCGGCGCGCGTCCAACCAATTAAAAATGCTATCCAAATGGGCGTACGCGTCAGATGCAATTGCGCGGATTCAGAAGTCATTGCAGATTGCTTCGCTTTCGCGAGAACGAATGCGCCCGCCCACTGGGCACGGCTCACTGATCCACTGGAATCCAGGCCGCCGTCGCCGCGTCGCTCGTTCGGAACGCCGGGAATTTCGTCCCCAGTTCGACGACCGTGCGGATGTCGTTCTTCACGAGGTCGTCGCGCGTGACGAGCGTGGGCTTCACGACGATCTGATGCGCGAGTGGCTGCCCGGCCACTGCGATCGCAGCGGCACGCACCGACACCGCGCCCACGACCGCGGGGTTCGTCGCCGCGGTGGCGACCCATGCGCTGTTCGGCGCGCGAATCGCCTCGATGTCGGCGGTCGAGATGTCCGCGCTATAGATCCGCAGCTTGTCGGCCACGTTCGCCTCGTTCGCGGCGAGATTGGCGCCGCGCGCGAACTCGTCGTAAGGGGCGATGACCACGCGGATATCCGGATGCGCGCGGTAGGCCGCGGCCGCCTGGTTGGCGACGGACTGTGCAATCGGATTGTTCACGGTGCCCCAACGCGCCTTTTCCTGAACGCCCGGATGCTCGCGCTTGAACGACTGCCAGACGGCGTCGCGCCGATCCAGCGGCGCAAAGCCCGCCACGTAGACGTAGCCGGCGGAAAACGCGCTGCCGTTGTCCTTCACCGCCTGCGCCAGCAGCAGCGATGCGAGATCGCGGTCGCTCTGCTCGATCTGCGGGACCTTCGGATTCGCGAGATTGACGTCGAACGCAACCACCTTGATGCCCCTGTCGAGCGCCTGCTGCACGACGTCGCCCAACGACTCCGGCAGGCCGTGATTGACGATGATCGCGGACACGCCCAGATTGATGGCCTGCTGGATCTGGTCGCGCTGTTCAGCGGCGTCCTGCCGGCCTTCGTAGATGCGCAGGTCGATGCCGAGCGCTTTTGCCTGCTTCTGCGCGCCCGCCTCGTATGCCTGAAAGAAGTCGCCCTCCGAAAGATAGTTGACCAGCGCGATCTTGACGCCGCCTTTGTCGAACGGCGCCGGCGCCCCCTGCAGCGCCGCGGCGTGCGCCGGGATTGCGCCGAGCAGGCTCGCCGTGCAGAGTGCGAACACGCCGAGCGCGCGCCGCGCCAGCTTTGCGTGCGTTGCGCCGTTGCGAATGAGCCGATGAATCGATGTTTTCATGACGTTCCCGTTTATGCGTTAGGGTTAGTTCCACGCGTGACGCGCCGGCTTGACGCCGTTGAGGTAGTAATTCCCGACGAGGTGATACTTCCAGCGCACCGGATCGTGCAGCGTATGGGTCCGTGCGTTGCGCCAGTGGCGGTCGAGGTTGTGAACGCCGAGCGTGGCCTGCGTGCCGGCCAGCTCGAACAGCTTCTCGCCTGCGAGCAGCGCGGTTTCTGTCGTGAGCACCTTGGCCTCGCCCACGGCGACCGAGGCGCGCGCCACGTCGTCCTCGGTCGTCGCGCCCTGCGCCGCGAGTTCGTCGAGCACGCGCGCGGCGCGTTCGAGCAGGGCCTCCGCGGCATGAAGCTGAATGTGCAGATGACCGACTTCCCGGACCGTGAGCGGATCGTCGCTTGCGCGCTCGACGCCGCTGTCCACCCACGGCCGCGAGCGCGAGCGCACGAACGCGAGCGTGTCGTCGATCGCCGCGCGCGCAATGCCCGCGTCGATGGCGGCCTGGATGATCTGCGAGACCGGGCCGTTGAGCGTCGGCTGCTCGGAGACGAGGTGCGCCGGCAACACGAGTTTCGCGGGCACGCGGACGTTCGCAAGCGTGACGGTGCCGCTCGCCGTGGTGCGCTGGCCGAAACCGGACCAGTCGTCGACCACGCTGAGCCCTTGCGCGCCGCGCGGAATATAGGCAAGCCATCCCCTGCGGTCCTCGTCGAGTCCGAGCACGGGAACGAAATGGGCAAACAGGGCGCCCGTCGAATAGAACTTGGTACCGTCCACGACGTAGTGATCGCCGTCGCGCTGCACCCGCGTCTTCAGGTCGAGCACGTGCTTCGTGCCCTTCTCCGAGAAGCCGTTGCCAAAGCGCTTGCCCGCGAGAACTTCGCCAAACAGGTAGCGCTTCTGCTCGTCGGTGCCGGTCAGCGCAATCACGTCGACGAGGCCGAAGTGATTCTGCGGCAACTGCCCGAGCGACGGGTCGGCCGCCGCAATGAGCTTGACGACCTCCGTAAGCGTGACGAACGAGACGCCAGCTCCACCGTAGGCCTTGGGCACCGTGATGCCCCACAGGCCCGACTGCGAAAACCACTCGATCTCCTCGTGCGGCAGGCGCCGTTCGCTGTCGCGCAGCGCTGCCCCCTCGGCGAGCCGGGCGGCCAGTTCCCTTGCAACTGCTAGCGCCTCGCTGTCGGTGGCAATGACGTGCGCGGCTTGCGTTACGGGGGCGGTCCCGGGTGTCTCGATACCTGCCAGTGTCTCTGCCATGTTTTGCTCCGCTCGATCTGGTTGTGTGACTTGTCAACGAAAAAATTGCAGCGCGCCTGGCCGCCTCAGTGGCGCCCCTCAATGCTGCGGCCGATGCTGAACGTGAACGCCAGCGCCACGACCAGCAGCGCGCCCTTGATGAAATCCTGCAGGTAGTACGGCGCATTGAGCATCGTGAGCCCGTTGAGCAGCACGCCGACGAACACCGCGCCGATCACCGTGCCCGGCACATTGGGCCGTTTCGCGCCCCACACGGCGTAGCCCACGAGCGCCGCCGCCACCGCGTCGAGCAGCAACGAATGCCCCGCGCTCACATCGCCTCGCCCCACACGCGCGGCGATGAGCAGCCCGCCGAGCGAAGCGATCGTCGCGGACGCGACGTAAGCGGCCAGCCGGTAGCGGGCCGTGGGCGCGCCGGCCAGCCGCGCGGCCGTCTCGTTGCCGCCGATGGCGTAGATCACGCGCCCCCACCGGGTCGATCCCATGACGACCGAAACGAGCACGGTCAGCACGAGCAGCACGAGCACGGGCACAGGTACGACGTCGAGAAGGCGCGCACGCCCGAGCGCAAGAAACGCGGCGGGAAACGCGCCGCTCGCCTCCGTGCCGTCGGGCAGGATCGTGCCCGTGGCGAGCGAACGCCCTCCCGTTGGAATCAGCTGCAGCCCGGCGAGCAGGAAGAGCGTGCCGAGCGTCGCAAGCTGGTCCGGCACATGCAGGCGCGTGATCAGCACGCCGTTGAACAGCCCCGCGGCTACGCCAAGCGCGAGGCAGGCGAGCACAGCCTCCCAGCCGTTGCCGTGCCAGACCACGAGCACGTAGCTCGCGGCCATCTGCGCAGTGGCGGCGATGCTGCCGACGGAAAGGTCGAAGCCGCCCGCGGCCAGCGTGATCGTCACGCCGATGCCGAGCAACGCCACGATCGACACCGCCTGGAGGATGCTGAACAGGTTCGCGACGTTCAGGAATGCAGGCTCGCGCATCGTGAAGAACACCACGAGCGCGGCAAGCACGAGCAGCAGGCCGCTGCGTTCGAGCGCGACGAACAGGCCGGGGCGGCGCCGCGCCGTCGCGTTGCGGGCGTGCGAGTCTTCGGAGGCAAGCGTTGGCGTGATGGATGGCATGGTTCAGTTGGTGAGAAGGGTTTCGGCAACGCCATCGTGCTCGACGGCACCGCGATCGAACGAGACGATCCGGTCGGCGACTTCATGCGCCTCTTCGAGCTCGCTCACGAACACGAGCGTCGCGCGTCCAGCCGCGCGGCGGCGCAGCGTGGCAGCGATATCGGCTCGCGCCCCCGCGTCGACGCCCTGAAAGGGCTCGTCGAGAAGGAGCAGCCTGGCCGGCTCGGCGTGCCAGCGCGCAAGCAGCACCTTTTGCTGGTTGCCGCCCGAAAGGCGCGAAACGCGATCGTCTGGACCCTCGCAGCGAATGTCGAAGGCCTCGATTGCACGGCGTGCCTCGGCCCGCTCGCGTTTGTGCGGCAGGCCGCCACCGCGCTGCCAGCGCGACAGAAACGGAAAGCTGAGCGTGCCGGCGATCGATGCGAACGCAACGGTGTCGGGAAAGAGTGACGTGCGCCAGCGATCTTCGCCCGCGAGGAATACGCCCGCGCGAATCGCGTCGGCCGGTGTGCGTGGGGCCCATGGCTGGCCGTAAAGATGCATCTCGCCCGCCACCGCCCGCTGCGCGCCGAATATCACCTGCGCAAGCCTCGACTTGCCGGCCCCCACAGGGCCGACGATCGCGACGATCTCGCCCTGCCGCACCTCGAGATCGAACGCCTCGCTACCAGGCGCCAGGCGCAGGCCGCGCAACTGCAACGCCGGTTCCGTTACGGCCTGCGCTGTGCGCGGCACGGAGCGCGCCGCCGGTAGCGGCCTGCCTGTCATCGCCTCCAGCGCCGCGCCGAAATCAACCGGCGCGTCATGCTCGGCCACGATGCGGCCGTCGCGCAGCACCGCTACGCGCGAAGCGAGCCTGCGCAGGTCGCCAAGCCGGTGCGAGACGAGCAGCACTGCTACCCCCTCGGCGCGCAAGTCGTCGACGAGCGCGTGGAGGCGCCCGGCTTCGCTCGCGGAAAGACTGGCGGTCGGCTCGTCGAGAATCAGCAGGCGCGGCCGGGAAGCCAGCGCGCGCGCAATAACGACGCGCTGCTGGCCGGCCAGCGAGAGTGAACCGAGTGGCGCATCGAGATCGGCTTCGAGCCCCACGCGAGCGGCCAGCGCGCTCGCTTGCAGGCGGCGCGATGCGCGCGGCGTCCACGCTCGCGCACGGCCGCCGCAGAGATCATCGAGCAGCAGATTGTCGGCAATCGACAGCGACGGCACGACGGCGTCGGCAATGCTCTGATGCACCGTGGCCACGCCCTGGCGTTTCGCCGCCTGGGGCGATGCCGGCGCGTAGGCTCGATCGTTCAGCGTGAGCGTGCCCTCGTCCTGCGCGCTCACGCCGCTCAGGATCTTCACGAACGTCGATTTCCCGGCGCCATTGGCGCCCATCAGCGCGACGACCTCACCCGCGCGAATGGAAAAGTCGAGCCGCGACAGGGCGACGGTCGCGCCAAAATGCTTCGTGATCGCTTGGGCGGTCAGGATGGGGGCGGACATTGCAGGCGTTGGCAACTGGAGTTCGGCAATCGAGCTAAGGTTGGCACTCATCCTAGCGATGCCCGACTGCCAGCCAAACGAAGCGATGCTCATATTCATGCGCCCGCAATTGATAAGGCAAGCTACGTAAATGCGAGGCGGCTGCAAATCGGCCGCGCCGATATCGATTCGAAAATCGATTATTGGAACGGCGGCGCATGCCTTCCTATACTCGTCTCCTTCAACCGACCATCAACGGCACCGAGCCGCCCTTTGTCTGGCAGATCGGCAACGGACTGGAACACGGGAGCAAGTGGGCATCATGAGCCAATCCATTCGCTTTCACGCCTTTGAGATGAACTGCGTGGCCCATCGGTCGCCGGGCCTTTGAACTCGCGCAGCCCCCCGTCCTCTTTTTCGCAACCACCCACAGGACACTCACATGCCCCGCTAGCCGCAATTGCTGCAGAAGGCCAATTCGTGTTCGCCGAATGACAGCGTGGGACCCCGATGAACGCCGGACATTGCCGCTTCAGGCCCGCGCGCGGCAACTCGCCAGCCTCGTACTCCTGAATAGTGCATTGCCGCGTTCCGTTCGAAGATCGCGAACCGTCCGCGGCAGCGCCGCATCCGTCGTTATATTCCACCGGCGCATATGCATAGCGAATGTAACTGTTTTGCGGCCGCGCGCGCGCCCCATAGAATTTGTCGACGCATCTTCTGATGCCGACGCTTCCTGACTTCTCGCACTCAGACATTTCAATCATGAAAGCCATCCGCTCCACTCTCTTTGCCGCGCTCCTCTCGGTCGTCGCCGCGGCGCCGGCCTTCGCCACCGACGACCTCGCGCAGGTCAAGGCATCCGGCGTGTTTCGCGTCGGCACCGAAGGCACTTACGCACCGTTCACTTACCACGACGAAACCGGCAAGCTGACCGGCTTCGACGTCGACATTGCCACGGCAATCGCACAACGGATCGGCGTCAAGCCGCAGTTCGTCGAAGGCAAGTGGGACGGGCTGATCGCTGGCCTCGACGTCAACCGTTACGACGCCGTGATCAACGAGGTCTCCATCACGGATGCACGCAAGGCGAAGTACGATTTTTCGACGCCGTATATCGCCACGCATGCCGTGCTGATCGTGCGCTCGGACAACACGACCATCCACTCGTTCGACGACCTGAAGGGCAAGAAGTCCGCCAATACGCTGACCAGCAACTTCGGCAAGCTCGCGGCCTCGCACTGTGCGGACGTCGTGCCGGTGCAGGGCTTCAACGAATCGATCGACCTGCTGACTTCGGGCCGCGTGGACGCCACCGTCAACGACGCGCTCTCGTTCCTCGACTTCCAGAAGCACAAGCCCGATGCGAAACTCAAGATCGCGGCCACCGACACCTCCTCCGCCGACGATCAGTCGGGCGTGCTGATCCGCAAGGGCAGCCCGGAACTGCTCGCGGCCATCGACAAGGCGCTCGCGCAGATCAAGGCTGACGGCACCTATGCGCGGATCTCCCAGAAGTATTTCGGCAAAGACGTTTCGCAATAAGGCGGATTGAACGATGCCGACATGGCTGCATCTGATGGCGCAATCGTTGTGGCCACTGTTTTATGCGGGACTGGTCTTTACCGTCCCGCTCACCCTGGCTTCATTTGCAATCGGCATGGTGCTCGCGTTCTGCGCGGCGCTCGTGCGCCTGTTCGGGCAACGCTGGGCGGTCGCCGCCGTGCGTTTCTATATCTGGCTCTTTCGCGGCTCGCCCTTGCTCGTGCAGCTGTTCGTCATCTTCTACGGACTGCCGAACGTGGGCATCGTGCTCGATCCGTTGACGGCGGCGATCATCGGCTTTTCGCTCAATGTCGGCGCCTATAACGCCGAGGTCATTCGCGGCGTGATCGAATCGATTCCGCGCGGCCAGTGGGAAGCCGCCTATTCGATGAACATGACCCGCGCGCAGGCGCTGCGCCGCGCCATCCTGCCGCAAGCGATACGCGTGGCGTTGCCCGCGCTCTCGAACTCGTTTATCTCGCTCGTGAAGGACACGTCTCTCGCGGCAGTTCTCACCGTGCCGGAAATCTTCCAGGCGGCGCAGCGCATTGCCGCCGTGACTTACGAACCGTTGATTCTCTATACCGAGGCCGCACTGATCTACCTGGTATTCAGCTCCGTACTCTCGCAGGCGCAGGGGAAGCTCGAGGCGCGCTACGGTCGCCATGCACTGTTTTCGGCGGGGCGCTGATGATCCGCATCGAGAACGTCCATAAATCGTTCGGCGAGCACGCGGTTCTCGCGGCTATCGACCTCACGCTCAAATCCGGCAGCGTTACCGCGCTGATCGGTCCGTCCGGCAGCGCCAAGAGTACGCTGCTACGCTGCATCAATCTGCTCGAAGTGCCGGATGCCGGCACGCTGAGCGTGGGCGACGCTCGCATCGAGTTCGACAGGGAGCGCCGCCTCTCTCACGCTGAAATAGCCTCGGTGCGTCGGCATACGGGCATGGTGTTCCAGAACTTTCAGCTATTCCCGCACCTGAGCGTCATCGAGAATGTGATGGAAGGACTGGTCACAGTGCTCAAATGGGAAAAGGAGCGCGCCCGCGAGCGCGCGGCTGCGCTCCTTGCGAAAGTCGGAATCGCACAGAAGGCGGACGCCTGGCCGTCGACGCTGTCGGGCGGTCAGCAGCAGCGTGTGGCGATTGCACGCGCGCTCGCGCCCTCGCCCCAGGTGCTGCTGTGCGACGAGCCAACCTCGGCGCTCGACCCCGAACTCTCCGCCGAGGTCGTCGAAGTGCTGAGGCAGCTTGCGCTGGAGGGCACGACCATGTTGATGGCGACGCATGACTTGCGGCTCGCGGCCTCGGTCGCGCACGACGCGGTCTTCCTCAAGGATGGCGCAATCGTCGAGGCCGGGCCCTCGCACGAACTCTTCTCGCGCCCGCGCGATGCGCGCACGGCGCGTTTCGTCTCCACGCTCACTCAGGCGCTGCCGGTCTTGCACGCTTGAGCCGGGTAATGCGCCGCATGGGGCGCGGGCGTTCGAGATGTCACGCGCGGGCCACCTCGCGACGTCGGCGAAGCAGATCGGCAACGGACGCGAGGCCCGCACCGCCCCGAAAACGCCAATCGTGAGACCCGACGCGAACTGCCCCATCGCGACCCGTGTGCCGGGCACGTAACGCCTGCGCAGATAAGCATCTGACAATATCTTGGTTGTGCCGATGCTGAAACAGATTAAGGTGGAAGGCGGATCGCCACGCGTGGGCGGCAGTTTCAACATGCACTTTTAAACGGGTAACAGCACGATGTCGAACGACAACTACGGGAATCACGACAGCCACTCGGCGAACGGCGCACGCCGCAAATTATTGAAGTTCGCGGCAGGCGCCGCGACGACTGCCGCGCTGCGCGGCGCGACGGGGCTGGCAGGCGCTGCCGCGATGGCGCTTCGAAGCGGCGCCGCACGCGCGGAGGATAGCAAGGTCCTACGCATCGGCTTCCAGAAATACGGCAACTTCGTGGTCCTGAAGGCGCGGCGCACGCTGGAGAAGCGGCTCGCGCCGCAGGGCTTCACCGTGCAATGGCTCGAGTTTCCTGGCGGGCCGCAATTGCTGGAGGGGCTCGCTGCAGGCGCAGTGGATGTCGGCACCGTTGGCGAGACGCCGCCCATCTTCGCGCAGGCCGGCGGCGTGGATTTCGTCTACATCGCCAGCGAGCCGCCCGCACCGCAGGGCGAGGCCATTGTCGTTCACCAGGACTCGCCGATCCGCACGCCCGCCGACCTGCGCGGCAAGCGCGTTGCGCTCAATAAAGGCTCGAACGTGCACTATCTGCTCGTCAAGGCACTGCAGAAGGCGAACCTCAGGTACGAAGACATCCAGCCCGTTTATCTCGCTCCCGCCGACGCTCGCGCCGCATTCACGAGCGGCAGCGTGGACGCCTGGGTGATCTGGGATCCTTACCTCGCGGCGATCGAACGCCAGGCGAACGCGCGCTCGATCGCCAATGGCGAAAATCTCGTTCGCAATACGCAGTATTACATCGCGAACCGCAGCTTCGCGAACGCGCATGCCCCCATCGTTCATGCCGTTGTCGAGGAAGTCAGCGCCGTGGACGCGTGGGCGCGCGACAACATTCCGGCTGTCGCGGCCCAGCTGTCACCGCTTGTCGGCCTCGACGCGTCGACGCTCGAAGTCGCCCTCAGGCGCACCGGCTACGGCGTGCAGCCCATCGACGCTGCCGCGCTCGCCTACCAGCAGCAGATTGCCGATACATTCTCCGATCTCAAGCTGATACCAAAGAAACTGGTGGTCGCCGAGGCGCGCTGGCAATCGACCTGCGGCACGCCCTGCTCGTTGATCGCGAGAATCCCGTCGAAAACGCAAGCGGCCGGCGAACTGATGTTCGCCGGCCGCTTGCTTGATGCGTGTGTTCACCTCGCGTCTTTCCCCAGCAGGGTATTTGCGAACCACTGAAGCGCGCCGCACAGGACCAGATAGACGAACCCGACAAACAGGAATATCTGCGCGGGATACACCATCAAGCGGTTATTCAGCTGATTCGCGAGGAACGTGAATTCCGGCACGCCGACGATGTACGCAAGCGACGTGTCCTTGACGAGCGAGACACATTGATTGACGAACGAAGGCATCATGACGCGCACGGCTTGCGGCAGGATCACCTCCCTCAATGCCTGCCAGCTCGTGAGACCAAGCGACAGCGCGGCCTCGAGCTGCCCTTTACCGATCGACACGATGCCCGCGTGCACCGAATGCGACAGGTACGCGCCGCCAATCAGCGCGAGCGCACACACGACAGTCGCCAAACCGGGCACGTCGACGTGCAGCAGAATCGGCATCAGGAAGAAGGTCCAGAAGATCAGCATCAGCACGGGGATGGCGCGGAAGAACGCCACGACCGCCATGAGCGCCAGATGGGCGATGCCGCGCGTCATGGCAAGAGCGACACCGCCCGCGAGACCGATCGTCGCCGCGAGCGTGGCCGATGTCACCGACAGCACGATCGTCAGCGCGACGCCGCCCAGCGGCCCCGCCGGAAAGCGGCCGAGCAGCAAATAGCGCAGCGTCGAAAGCCAGTCGAATGGACTCATGCGCGGCCTCGCTGCAAGGCGCGGCTTCCGGTGCGCTGCCAGACGACCAGCGCAACTTCGATGACCGCAATGGACAGCACGTAAAACGCGGTCGCGATGCCGAACGCCTGAAACGTCTTGAACGTTTCGGTGTCCACCTGCCGCGACATGTACGATAGCTCCGCGACGCCGATCGCCATGGTGAGCGATGAGTTCTTCACCAGATTCATGTATTGGCCCGCGAGCGGCGGCGTCGCGATGCGCAGCGCCTGCGGCAGGATCACATGACGCAGCGTGGTGTAGCGTCCCATGCCGAGCGCGGCGGCCGCGTGCTCCTGCGCACGGCTCACGCCGCGCATGCCGGCGCGAAACTCCTCGCCGACGAAAGCCGTCGTGTAACAGGTGAGCCCGATCCAGCCGGCGAACAGCTCGAAGCTCGGCCAGCGCAAGGCGACTGGCCCCCACGTCGCGGCATGTGGGGTGTTAAGCCACGTCATCCAGTTCGACGGCAGCAAGGCCGCCGCGCCGAAGTACCAGAACAGCAGTTGCACCAGCAGCGGTGAATTGCGAAACACGAACACATAGAGCGACGCGGCGCGCGCAATCGCCGCACTTTGGGCCGTGCGTGCGATGGCAAGAACGAAGCCCGAGAGCGTCGCGCACAGGCCCGTGCAGACGCAAAGGGCCAATGTGAAGACGAAGCCCTGTTCGAGCCACGCGAAATACTTGGGTTCAAGCCAGGTATGCATGAATCAGCACGCAGGAAGCAAAAAGCCCGAACCTCGATGGAGCGAGGCCCGGGCCTGAATGACGAAGACGAAGCTCAACTGCTCTTCTGCGGATCGCCGATCTTGAAGAGGCGCGGCAGCGGCGCAGCGCTCTTCGGGCCGAACCACTTGTCGTAGATTTGCGCTGCCTCGCCGTCGGCTTCGATATGCGTGAGCGTCGCGTTCACGACATCGAGCAGACGCGCTTCTCCCTTCGGCACGCCAACGCCCTCGTAATCGTTGGAGATGGTAAAGGCGGGAATTTCGTAGTTCGCCTTGTCCGGCACGCGCGCGAGCAACGCGACGAGCTTCGGGCCGTCCTGCGTAATGGCCTGCACGTTGCCCGTGCGCAGCGCCGCGAACGCAAACGGTGTGTCGTCATAGGCGACGATGGTCGCGTTCGGATACTTCGCGCGCACCTGCTGCTCGTTGGTCGTGCCCTTGTCGGCGCCAATGCGCAAACTATTGAGTTGATCGGGCGACTTGAGCGTGCCCTTCTTCGCGATGAACTGTGTGCCCGAAGCGAAGTACGGCGTGCTGAAATCGACTTCCTTTTTGCGCTCGTCGGTGATCGTGAAGTTGGCGAACACGAGGTCGACCTTGCCCGACTTGAGGAACGCGATGCGATTTGCAGGATTGGTCGGCTGCACCTCGAGCTTCACGCCAAGGCTTTTCGCGACGGCGCGTGCGTAGTCCACATCCAGGCCGACGATCTGATTGTCCTTCGGATCGACAAAGCCGAACGGCGGATTGCTGTCGAACGCGGCCACGCGCAACACGCCCGCCTTCTTGATGTCATCCAGTCGATCGGCATGCGCCGCGTTCGATGCCACGGCTAGCAGCGCCGTCAACAGTGCGGGAAGCACTGCGCCCCGAATTCTATGCTTCATTAGCGAGACTCCCTCGTAATCGTTGCGCCGCCACACAACGACTGTGCGGTAGCGAAGCCCGCACTGTAACGGTGCAATGCGTACGAGTGAACGAAGTTTTTTTCAGGTCGAAAGTCTCTGGAAAGATTTGGTGCACGGCCAGCCAGGAGTGAAGGCACGGCCGCCATGTCAACACGCAGCCGGCGTGGTGCCGCACGCTTTCAGGCGCGCTGCAGTCCGGCTGGCGCGGCGCTTTTGTTCGTGCCGGGCCGTGCGAGGCCAAGGTGTTTGCGCGACGTGGTGCCTTCGTATTCAGTGCGAAAGAGACCGCGCTTTTGCAAAATCGGCACGACGCCCTCGACGAAAGCCTCAAGGCCGTCCGGCAGCGCGTCGTGCATGAGGTTGAAGCCGTCGGCCGCCTCGCCCTTGAACCAGTGTTCGATATCGTCCGCGATCTGCTCCGGAGTCCCAACGATTACGCGATGTCCGCCGCCGCCCGCCAGCTCGCGAATCAGCTCCCGCTCCGTCAGGCCGCCACGCCGCGCGTGGGCAAGTGTCGCTTGAAAGAACCTGTGATCGCCGTTGCCGGCGTTGGGCAGCGCCAGGTGCTCGGGCAAGCGCGCGTCGAGATCGAGCTGGTCAGGCGAGATGCCCAGAGTGCCGGCAAGCCGCGTCAGGCTGTAGTGCCAGGGAATCTGGTCGACCAGTGAGTCGCGGCGGCGCAGCGCCTCGGCCTCGGTCGCGCCGATAAATCGAGGTGGGCTGGGTTCTATGTCAGCAAGGTGGCGGATTGCTAATGGTGGTCGTATCGAGCAGCCGAAGGGCAGCTTCCTGCATCAGCGAACTCACACTCCCGACCCCTTCCAGCCCTTCAGCTAGAGCACGGACTGACGGCCGGATCAAGCAACTCTTGCATTCGATTGCACCCCGAATGCTGTTTATTACGTTCAGGTAAAAACTCATACTGAATTTGATCAGGGGACCGGCGGCGATTATGAAGTCGTAGTGCGGGAAGAGGCAAAGCCGGAGGAGTGACCTGAAAGCAATATCCTGCCTTTACTCAGTTTTTGCAGAAGATGCGCACTCCCTGGCCCAATCGGATTGCTGCTCCCAAGGACCGTTGATCGAGCGAAGCCGACGCCCGAATGTCCGACACACGCCGGTGACCAAGGACCGCTCCTGGCCCGGGCCTGGTCATCATGGCTCGGCTGTACGAATGTTTATGAACTTCAAAGCTTCAAAGAATAATCCGTACCCCCAGCTGCTCCATGGCTGTATTAAATGCTGTTACTGCAGTGACCATCTCCCTGATATCCGGGTTTTCTGAATATTCTGAGATTGATATCTGCGTAATATGACCCGTGTTGTTGAATTTCACGATTTTCTTTTTCATGATGTACTGAAGTGTGGCCGTGAAATAATTAAGAAGTTGCTGGTCTTTGAAAAAACTTGTTGCCTTTATTTCATTGAGTTTGGCT
>Ga0306920_100005033_pt1 | contig 17007 bp, 16 predicted proteins | sample flu12Cox44000170_FD_204666 | JGI IMG/M metagenome (GOLD analysis project Ga0306920, IMG submission 204666) | Lab enrichment of tropical soil microbial communities from Luquillo Experimental Forest, Puerto Rico - flux4day.12C.oxic.44.000.170 (v2)... | ecosystem: Environmental > Terrestrial >... | reverse complement strand
CGTGCTCGCGCGCGGCACCGCCGGCGAAAATATCGGCGTGATTGGCCTCGAGCCAGGTGAAAAAGGCTTCATCGCCGAGCAAGCCGTACTTTACGACTTCCGCATAGCCGGCACGAAATTGACGCTGGGGCAACGTGTCGAGCACCGCGGTGTCGGCAAGCACAAGCACCGGTTGGTGAAACGCGCCGATCAGGTTCTTGCCAAAAGGCGAATTGATTCCCGTCTTGCCGCCGACCGAGGAGTCGACCTGCGCCAACAGGGTGGTCGGTACCTGCACATAATCCACACCGCGCCGCAGGATCGCAGCCGAAAAACCTGCAAGGTCGCCGACGACGCCGCCACCGAGCGCGATCGCCAGATCGTTGCGTTCGATCCTTGCCGCGATCAGTGCTTCACTGACCTGCTGAAGACCGGCATAGCCCTTGGTGCCCTCTCCCTCTTCGACGACGACATGCGAAGTAGCAATGCCGGAGGCAGCGAGCGAGGTTTCAGCCTTCTCAAGCCAATGCGTTGCGACATTGCGGTCGGTCACGATCGCGGCCCGCGCGCCGGGCCGCAATGCGGCGACACGCTCACCCAGCGACTGCAGCACGTCGCGGCCGATGACGATGTCGTAGGCGCGATCGCCAAGCGCAACATCGACGGTGATCGGATCGGAATGTTTCAGCGGCGCGGTCATCATCTGACGCTTATCCTGTCGTGGGCCTGCTCATGTCGCCACACAACAGGCCATGCAGGGCCTGAACGCATTCGTCAACGATCTTCTCGTGTGGCACGTCGCGCGACCAGACCGTCAGGTCAGCCAACTGGTAGACCGGCTCGCGCGCGCTGATCAGACGACCGACGGTAGCCTCTGGATCGGCGGTCCGCAGCAACGGGCGATCGGACCGGCGCTTCACCCTGCGCATGATGATGTCGACGTCGGCCTTCAGCCAGATCGAGACGGCCTTGTCGTGGATGCGGTCGCGGGTCTCCTTGCGCATGAAGGCGCCGCCGCCGGTCGCAAGCACGGCCGGACCGCTGTCGAGAAGCCGCGCGATCACCCGCGCCTCGCCGTCCCTGAAATCCGGCTCGCCGCGCGATTCGAAAATGTCCGGGATCGACATGCCGGCCGCCGCCTCTATTTCGGTGTCGGCGTCGAGAAACGGTAACCCGAGCCGTGCCGACAAGCGCCGTCCAATGGTGGATTTGCCGGCTCCCATCATCCCGACCAGCACAACCGAACGCCCGCCCAATGCCGCCTTGACTTCGGCATCCAGGATCGTGGGGGTGCTGGCGGGCGAGACTGTTTCGGGCATTTCATCGCTCAAGGCCGTAAGCCAATGCGGCGTTCCGTGCGACCATACTACCGCCACCGATACCGTTGCTAGTGCCGCCTATTTGAAGTTCCTGCAGCACAACCGGCGAATTCGATCCAGGAACTTCAAATAGAAAAGCGGCACTGGAATCAATATGTTTGCTAGTGCCCATGATTTTCCGAAGTTCGTGAAAGTGGGCACCGCGATGGTACACGAACTTCGGAAAGTGGGCACTGGTACGCGGACGTGACCCTTGCAACGGAATGGCTAACATGGTGGTAGTCAGATCGGGCCGATTCCCGATGCATTCGAATGGTTAACTCACCGCCCGAGTTCTTCTCCCCATGCCCAGCCTGTTTCGCTTTCTGATGGTGGTCGCGGTGATCGCGGGCATCGTTTACGGCGTAATTTTCGCGCTGGCGAATTTTGTCAACCCGAAACCGCGGGAAATGACTGTCACCGTTCCGGCGGACAGGTTCCTCAAGAAATAGAGCGATAGGCTTCGGCAAGAATTCGGCGCTAGGATTGCTCGATGCGCGCCAAGCCCTCCGATGCCAAACTCGTCAACCTCTTTCTCGACATGCTCGCAGCGGAACAGGGAGCGGGGGCCAACACGCTCGAGGCCTATCGGCGCGACCTCAATGATCTCTCCGAATTCCTTGCGTCCAACGGCCAGGGATTTGTCGGTGCCGAGACGCAGGCGCTGCGGAACTATCTTTCCGACCTCGACACCCGCGGATTCAAATCGTCGAGCGTGGCGCGCCGGCTGTCGGCAGTGCGGCATCTGTTTCGATTCCTGTTGAACGAAGGAATTCGCAGCGACGATCCGGCCGCAATCCTGTCCGGGCCCAAGCGAGGCCGCGGTCTGCCGAAAGTGCTGTCGATCGCCGACGTCGACCGCCTGCTTTCACGCGCCAAAGCGTTGACCGAGGCCGCGGAATCCTCGCCACTGCGGCGGCTTCGCGCATTGCGGCTCCATTGCCTGCTCGAGGTGCTCTACGCCACGGGCTTGCGGGTTTCGGAGCTGGTGACGCTGCCGCTATCGGCGTCGCGTCGTGAGGCGCGCATGATCGTCGTGCGCGGCAAGGGAAACAAGGAAAGGCTGGTACCGCTGAACGAGGCTTCGCGCCGCGCGATGGCCGAATATCTCGCAGCGATGGAAGCGCTCAAGCAAACGAAAAGCAGGAACGCCGCAAGCTCGAAATGGCTGTTTCCATCCTTTGGCGAGAGCGGGCATCTGACGCGGCAGCATTTCGCTCGCGACCTGAAGGAACTGGCGGCCTCCGCGGGCCTCGCACCACGGCTGGTCAGCCCGCATGTGCTGCGTCATGCGTTTGCGAGCCACCTTCTGCACAATGGCGCCGATTTGCGCATCGTGCAGACATTGCTCGGCCACACCGATATCTCGACCACACAGATCTATACTCACGTGGTCGAGGAGCGTCTGAAAAGCCTGGTGCGCGACCTGCATCCGCTGGCGGAGAAGTAGCGGGGGTTCGAACCAACGCCGCAACCTTGCAATCGACAGCCTCCTTGACTTCGGCGCCTTCTCCCCCGAAAGAGCCATTTCCCGCACCTCCCCTTGATCGAGAATCGGCCGAACGGGGGCCCCAGGGGTCGAAAGCGCATTAAATCATTGAAGATGCGCGCTTTCTTCGCAAACCGAAGGCCGCTTCGCCCGCAAGCGGCTTATTCTCTATATATTGACCTGATGCCGGACCACATGCGCAGTTACCTGGATTTCGAAAAGTCAGTCGCCGAGCTCGATTCCAAGGTCGACGAGTTGCGCGTACTGGCCGCTTCCGGCAGCGACATCGGCGAGGAAATTGCGCGAATCGAGGAAAAGGCGGCGCAGGCGCTGGCCGATCTCTACGCCAATCTGACGCCATGGCAGAAAACGCTGATCGCGCGCCACCCGCAGCGTCCACATTTTATCGATTTCATCGAAGGGCTGATCACCGAATTCACTCCGCTCGCGGGCGACCGCAAGTTCGGCGAGGATGCAGCCCTGATCGGCGGGTTCGGCCGCTTCCGCGGCGAGAGCATCTGCGTGATGGGCCAGGAAAAAGGCGCCACCACCGACTCCCGCATCAAGCACAATTTCGGCATGGCCCGCCCGGAAGGCTACCGCAAGGCGGTTCGGCTGATGGAGATGGCGGAACGATTCGGTATTCCCGTTCTGTCGATCGTCGATTCCGCTGGCGCCTATCCCGGCATTGGCGCGGAGGAACGTGGCCAGGCCGAGGCCATTGCACGCTCGACCGATGCCTGCCTGATGCTCGGCGTGCCCAATGTCGCGATCATCACCGGCGAGGGGATGTCTGGCGGCGCCATCGCCATCACCACGGCTAACCGGGTTTTGATGTACGAGCACGCGATCTATAGCGTGATCTCGCCGGAAGCCGCCTCCTCGATCCTGTGGCGCGACGGAACCAAAGCGCAGGAAGCCGCTACCAGCATGAAGATCACCGCCCAGGACATGCTGCGTTTCGGCGTGATCGACCGCATCCTCAAGGAACCGGTCGGAGGCGCGCACCGCGACCCGGCCGCCATGATCGCCATGACGGGCGAGGCCATCGCGCAGACGCTGAGTGACCTGAGCCACCTTGACGCCGACGCGATTCGCAAGCATCGGCGGCAGAAATTTCTCGAAATCGGCCGGAAGATCGGGTGAGAATCGCCGTTTCGGCCCAGGTTTTCGAAAATTCGGGCCATTTTGGGCCGTAATTAAGCCCAGACAGCCCCTTTAAGCTCTGTTCACTATGCCCAAGGCGCGAGTCGTCCCCGGCTTGCGACCAAGGGTGCTTTAAGGATAAGGTTTTATTCAATGGCTTCAGGGCTTGGACGCTAGTTCGGGGTGCGGAACTTGCCCGTTGGGTGTGGAGCTTTGCATTGATTCATCGCTCGCTGTTTCGCGCGCTCATCGCATCTGTCGCGCTCGCGAACGGTGCTTTGCTTGCCGGCTGTAACAGCGACGAAATTTCGCTTGCCAGTAACGCCAAGGCCAATCAGCCCGTCCCGCCGAGACTCATCGCCGAGATGGTGGCCAAGGACATGGACCTGCAGTCGCCGATCCTGATTCGGCTGTTCAAGCAGGAGGCCGAGCTTGAGGTCTGGAAGCAGGACCGCTCAGGCCGTTTCGCACTTCTGAAGACCTACCCGATTTGCCGCTGGTCGGGGGATCTCGGACCCAAGGTCCGTGAGGGTGATCGGCAGGCGCCCGAAGGTTTCTACGCGATCACGCCGGCGCAGATGAACCCACAGTCGGCCTATTACCTGTCGTTCAACACCGGATATCCGAACGCCTATGACCGGTCGCTCGGACATACCGGCTCGGAGCTGATGGTACATGGCGACTGCTCGTCGCGCGGCTGCTACGCGATGACCGACGAGCAGATCGCGGAAATCTATACGCTGGGGCGCGAATCCTTCTTCGGCGGCCAGAAGTCGTTTCAGTTTCAGGCCTATCCATTCCGGATGACGCCGCTCAACATGGCCAGGCACCGCAACAATCCAAACATGCCGTTCTGGAAAATGATCAAGGAAGGCTATGATCATTTCGAAGTGACGCGGCAGGAACCGAAGGTGGATTTCTGCGAGAAGAAATACGTCTTTGACGCGGTGAAGCCGCCCGACGCCAAACGCGATCCCGTGTTCGAGGCTTCGGCAAAATGCCCCGCCTACATCGTCCCGGACGAACTTGCGGAGGCGGTGCGCCAAAAGCAGGAAGCCGATCACGCCGAATTCGCCAAACTGGTCGAGAGGGGAATGCCGGTGGCGCGATTGAACTCGGGCGTCGACGGTGGAATGCACAAGGTATTCGCCGCCAAGCTGCCCAACGGCAATACCGGTTTGTCGGAGGGCGGCCAGGGGCTGGCGCTGCTCACGCTTTCAAAGCCGCCGGGCACGATACCGCCGAATGTCAATCCACCGCGCGGGCCGGTCACTTCGCCGGATGAGCCGCTGGCGGCCTCGCTGGCGCCCTCGACTTCTCCCGTGCGCGTGGCCGCTGCTACGTCATCCGACAACCAGCCCCAATCCGCGCCATCGGAAGGTTTCTTCTCCGGCCTCGCCCACAGAATGGGCTTTGGCGGCACGGCAGCCGACACAACCGCAAGCGCGACGCAGCCGGCACCGGCCAAGCCCAAGGTCGCCGAAGCCAAGCCGCCGCGCAGCGAAGCCTCCAAAGCTTCGGCTGCGAAGGCCGATACCAAGCAGGCCTCCGCGCACCCGGCCTTGAAGCCGGCGACCGAGACCGCGGTTGCCGCGCCCGCTCCTGCGCCATCCCAGGACAATCTGGTTACCGGCGCACAGCCGGTTCTCTCGGCGAATTCGTTCGAGAGCCGCTTCTCGGCCACGAAGTAAGCTATCCAGCCCCTTCCCGATGGCCGCATCGGCCATGGCCCCTGAAAAGAGCATGCGGACTTTTAGAGCACGATCCGGACCCGAAGGATCGTGTTGCAAAGTGGGAACCGGTTTTCGGTTCCGGCAAACGCAAAATGCGTTTGCGCGAAGACGGTGCTCATACAAGAAATCCAAAACGCGGTGGCAATTCGACCTAAAGCCATCGCGTTTCTAGCCCTCACACGTATTTGCCGTGGCAGTGCTTGAACTTCTTGCCCGAGCCGCACGGGCAATCCTCGTTACGGCCCACCTTGCCCCAGCTCGCCGGATTCTTCGGATCGCGGTTGGCGGTGGCCGCGGGCACCAGGGAGACGTTGGCGAAGGCCATCTCGTCCTCGCCGGTGTTGGGATCGAACTTGTGCGCTTCCATAACCGGCAATGCCGGCTGCTGGGATTCCGGCGGAACGATTTCGACGCGCATCAGTTGCGCCGTCACGGCCTCGCGCAAATGAGCGATCATCGCCTCGAACAGGCTGAACGCCTCTGACTTGTACTCCTGCAACGGATCGCGTTGGCCGTAACCGCGCAAGCCGATCACCTGACGCAAATGGTCGAGCATCACCAGATGCTCGCGCCAGAGATGGTCCAGCGTCTGCAGCAGGATGGTTTTTTCGACGTAGCGCATCACGTCGGGGCCCCACTGCGCCACCTTGGCCGCCATGTGCTCGTCGACGCGTTTTTCGATGCGCGTCAACAGTTCCTCGTCGGCGATTCCCTCTTCCTTGGCCCACTCATCGACCGGCAGGTCGATGTCGAGCACACGTTTCAACTCGTCCTTCAGGCCAGCCGTGTCCCATTGCTCGGCATAGGCATGTTCGGGCACATGCTTGGCGACCACGTCCTCGACGAAGGCGTGACGCATGTCGGTAACCGTTTCGGCGACGCTTTCGTCCTTCATCAGATCGACACGCTGGTCGAAGATCACCTTGCGCTGATCGTTCTGCACGTTGTCGAATTTCAAGAGGTTCTTGCGGATATCGAAGTTGCGCGCCTCGACCTTTTGCTGAGCCTTTTCCAGCGCCTTGTTGATCCAGGGATGGATGATGGCCTCGCCTTCCTTCAGCCCGAGCCGCGTCAGCATGCTGTCGAGCCGATCGGAGCCGAAAATCCGCATCAGATCATCTTCCAGCGACAGGAAGAATTTCGAGCGGCCCGGATCACCCTGGCGGCCGGACCGGCCACGCAGCTGGTTGTCGATGCGCCGAGACTCATGGCGTTCGGAACCGACGATGTAGAGGCCGCCCGGCTTGGTCACGGTTTTCGCCGGTCTGGTGCCCTTGGCCGGTTCGATCTCGATCGTCTCTTCGGCGTTCAGCACGATGTCGCGGAAGCGTTCGACGTCGGCCTTGATCTGATCGATCTTCGCCGTCCGCTCGGCCTCGTCCGCCAGACCTGCGGTCTCGTGCTGGATGCGCATTTCGAGCGAACCGCCGAGCTTGATGTCGGTGCCGCGGCCGGCCATGTTGGTCGCGATCGTGATCGCGCCGGGCACGCCCGCTTGCGCCACGATATAGGCTTCCTGTTCGTGGAATCGCGCGTTCAGGACCGCAAACAGCTTGGCTGGTTTGCCGGCCCGCGCGGCGGCGTAAAGCTTTTCCAGGGCATTCGGGTTGCTGAAATCGATCTGCCTGTAGCCGTTCTTCTTGAGGTATTCGGCCAGCACCTCGGATTTTTCGATCGAGGCGGTGCCGACCAGCACCGGCTGCAGCCGCGTATTGGCGCGCTCCACCTCGGAGAGGATCGCGGCGTATTTCTCTTTCTGGGTACGATAGACCTCATCGTCTTCATCGAGACGGGCTACCGGAAGATTGGTCGGGATTTCCACGACCTCGAGCTTGTAGATGTCGAAAAGTTCGTCGGCTTCGGTCGCCGCGGTGCCGGTCATGCCCGACAATTTCTCGTACATGCGGAAATAATTCTGGAACGTGATCGAGGCCAAGGTCTGGTTTTCCGGCTGCACCGGCTGATGTTCCTTGGCTTCCAGCGCCTGGTGCAGGCCTTCCGAATAGCGCCGGCCCGGCATCATGCGGCCGGTGAATTCGTCGATGATGATGACCTCGCCGTCGCGAACGATGTAGTCCTTGTCGCGGGTGAAGAGCGAGTGGGCGCGCAGCGCCTGGTTGATGTGGTGGACGACAGAGACGTTCTCCACATCATAAAGCGAATCGCCCTTGAGCAAACCTGCGTCGCGCAGCAGCGTCTCGATCTTTTCCATGCCGGCTTCGGTCAGCGTCACCGTGCGCTGCTTCTCGTCAACCTCGTAGTCGGTCTTGTCAAGCCTGGGAAAGAAGGTGTCGATGGTGTTGTAGAAATCCGAACGGTCGTCGAGCGGTCCGGAAATGATCAGCGGCGTGCGCGCTTCGTCGATCAGGATCGAGTCGACCTCGTCGACGATGGCGTAGAAGTGACCGCGCTGGACCATGTCCTCAAGGCGGTACTTCATGTTGTCGCGCAGATAATCAAAACCGTATTCGTTGTTGGTGCCGTAGGTAATATCGCACGCATAGGCCGCCATGCGCTCGGCATCGTCGAGGCCGTGGACGATCACGCCGGTGGTCAGCCCGAGGAAACTGTAGATCTGACCCATCCACGCTGAGTCGCGCCGGGCGAGATAATCGTTGACGGTGACGACGTGGACGCCCTTGCCGGCGAGCGCGTTGAGGTAAACCGAAAGCGTTGCGACCAGCGTCTTGCCTTCGCCGGTCTTCATCTCGGCGATGTCGCCTTCGTGCAGCACCATGCCGCCGACCAGCTGCACGTCGAAATGCCGCTGTCCGAGCGTGCGCTTGGCCGCCTCTCGCACGGTGGCGAAGGCCGGAACCAGGATGTCGTCGAGCGACTTGCCGTCGGCGAGCTGTTGGCGGAATTCGGCGGTACGCGCCTTCAGCGCTTCGTCCGACAGCGCCTCCAGCTCTGGCTCCAGCGCGTTGATAGCATTGACGCGGCCCTGATATCCCTTGATCCGCCTGTCGTTTGCGGAACCGAAAAACTTGCGGGCGAGCGCGCCGATCATGCCAAATTCCTGTCCTTCTCGGTCGGCAAGGCTGCCGGGAGTGATCCACTAGTGGATTGCCAATCAACTCATCGTGACGCAGCGGGCGGGCCCCTGACCAGGGATCTTCCGTCGAATGAGTGGGATTTGAGCAATCCAAGCCTCAACGGCCAAAACGCAGCGAAAAAAGCGCCATCGCCATCGACATGGGTTTTTGCAGAGATATGGCTGGGCTTACGCCTTGTCAACGGCGGCCGGAGCCGGCGATTTTCAGATCGGAAGAGTGAGCAAGGCACACTCGATACCGGGCCTCAATCCGGCGGCCGGCGTCGCAGAAAACAGGAATTTTGAGCGATGCCGGATCACGTCCAGAATCCTCACCCGGGAAGGTCAAAAATGGTTGGCAAAGCCTCGAAAGGGAGCACTCGCCTTTCAGGCGATTTCATGATTTTGACAGACTTTTCGCGTTGCCAACGCCGCTTGATTGGGCGAGTGTCGCGCGGCATCCGAATAGCCCTGCCCCAAACAAGCCAATTGGCTTTGAAGATAAGGATTATCCATGACCACCTCGTCATCCCTCGCGAAATTCGGCATGCGTGCTCGCCTTGCCAGCGCCGCTACGGCTGGTCTTGCGATGGTTCTGCTCGCCGGCCTGCCGCTGCGGGCGGAAGAAGCCAACCCCGTGCTCGCCAAGGTGAACGGTTCTGAAATCCGTCAAAGCGATGTCACGCTGGCGGAGGAGGAACTCGGTCCGAGCCTTGCGCAGATGGATCCGGCGACCAAGAAGGAAAACGTGCTGGCCTTTTTGATCGACATGAAGATTGTCGCCAAGGCAGCGGAAGCCAAGAAGATCGAAGACCGCGACGACTTCAAGGCTCGTCTTGCATTCGCCCGCAACCGCCTCTTGATGGACAATCTGCTGGCGGCCGAAGGCAAAGCCGCGACGACAGAAGAAGCCATGAAGAAGGTCTATGACGAGGCAGCCAAGCAGATCGAGGGAGAACAGGAAGTTCATGCCCGCCACATCCTGGTCGAGACCGAGGACGAGGCCAAGGCCATCGTCGCCGAGTTAAAGAAGGGCGCCGATTTCGCTGAACTTGCCAAGAAAAAGTCCAAGGACCCCGGCGCTTCCGATGGCGGCGATCTCGGATTCTTCACCAAGGATCAGATGGTGCCGGAATTTTCTTCCGTCGCCTTCTCGCTCGAGCCCGGCAAGATCTCCGATCCCGTGAAGTCGCAATTCGGCTGGCATGTCATCAAGGTCGAGGAAAAGCGCGCCCGCAAGGCGCCTGACTTCGAGCAGGTCAAGAGCCAGATCGAGACCTATGTGACGCGCCGGGCCCAGGCCGAATACGTCGCAAAGCTGCGTGAGGCCGCGAAGGTCGAACGCATGGATCAGCCGGCGGCTGCGCAGAAGACCGAAGCCAAGCCTGCCGATTCCAAAATGGCGCCCGCGAAGAAGTAAATTGGCAATTTCGTCATGCGCGGGCTTGTCCCGCGCATCCATCTTATTCGATGGATTGCCGGATCACGTCCGGCAATGACGAGATAGAAATGGCCATCTCCCCGCTCGCCCCGACCAACGTCCCCGACATGCCCGCGATTTCGGGCGTGAGGCTCGCTACGGCCGCGGCCGGCATCCGCTACAAGGGCCGCACCGACGTAATGCTTGCGATCCTGGACAAGGGCACGGCGGTCGCCGGCGTCTTCACGCAATCGAAATGCCCCTCGGCACCCGTGGAGTGGTGCCGCGCCAAGCTCGGATCTTCGAAGGCGCCACTTGCGCGCGCGCTGGTGGTCAATTCCGGCAACGCAAATGCCTTCACCGGCAAGACCGGACGGCAGGCGACCGCAATGACGGCCGCGATCGCCGCAAAAGCGGTCGGATGCCGCGCGGGCGAAGTGTTTCTTGCTTCCACCGGCGTGATCGGCGAGCCGCTCGACGCCACCAAATTCGATGGCGTGCTGGCCGCTCTTGCGACCGAGGCCACGCCCGGCGAGTGGATGAACGCGGCGCGCGCCATCATGACCACCGACACCTTTCCAAAAGTGGCAACCGCGACCGTCAGGCTCGGCAAGGCCAGGGTCACAATCAACGGCATGGCCAAAGGCGCGGGCATGATCGCGCCCGACATGGCGACCATGCTGGCGTTCGTGTTCACCGACGCGCCGATCGCAGCAGGCGCCTTGCAATCGCTGTTGAAGGCCGGCGTGGAAGACACGTTCAATGCCGTTACCATCGATGGCGACACCTCGACCTCGGATACATTACTTGCCTTTGCGACCGGCACCGCCTTGGCCGAGGGCGCGCCGAAAATCAGCCGCGCCAGCGACCCGCGTCTGAAAGCCTTCACAAAGGCTTTCAATGCCGTGCTGGCCGACCTCGCCGAACAGGTCGCGCGCGATGGCGAAGGCGCGCGCAAACTTGTCGAAATCATTGTCGAGGGCGCCGTATCGAAGCCGTCTGCGCGCAAAATTGCAATGTCGGTTGCGAATTCGCCGCTGGTGAAGACTGCGATCGCCGGCGAGGACGCCAATTGGGGCCGCGTCGTGATGGCGGTCGGCAAGGCCGGCGAGCCCGCCGATCGCGACAGGCTGTCGATCTCGTTCAACGGCATTCGGGTCGCAAGTCGCGGCGCGCGCGATCCGTCCTATGACGAGGCGGAGGTGTCGGCGGCAATGAAGCAGCCGAAGATCCAGATCGGGATCGCGCTCGGACTCGGCAAGGGCCGCGATCGGGTGCTGACCTGCGACCTCACCAAGGAATATGTCGCGATCAACGGCGACTACCGGTCGTAATGCAGGCGAATGAAGCTGGGTGGCGCATGGCCGACGTCAAACTTACGCTTGTGGTTGCCTGCGCGCTAATCGATGTCGACAAGCGCGTGCTGATCGCTCAGCGCCCGGAAGGCAAGGCGATGGCGGGCTTGTGGGAATTTCCGGGCGGCAAGGTCGAGCGCGGTGAGCGGCCGGAAACCACGCTGATTCGCGAACTGCATGAGGAAATCGGCATCACCGTCAGCGAGGCGTGCCTTGCGCCGCTCACCTTTGCGAGCCACGCCTATGAGCACTTTCACCTCTTGATGCCGCTCTATATCTGCCGGCGCTGGGAAGGCAGCGTGATCGCGCGCGAAGGCCAGAAGCTCGCCTGGGTTCGCGCCAACAAATTGCGCGAGTACAAGATGCCGCCAGCCGATCTTCCCTTGATCCCGCATTTGATCGACTTGCTGCTGTGATTTGTCTTCACCCTCCTCTGAGCGCCGCAAGCATCGGGGTGGGGTGAAGCGGCCGCGCGGGAATGCACCCCACCCCGTCGCTCATTTCATTCGCGACGACCCTCCCCGTTCAGGGGAGGGTGAACCTTTACTCACCGCCTCGGCCAGACTGGCCTTCGCCGAGCCGGGCCTGAGCGGCTTTTGCTGGCTCTCATGCGGCGCCCAGGCCGACAGCCAGACCACATCGAAAGTGGCACGGATGCGTCCGTCCGTGTCGGCGAAGCGCTCGGCATAGATTTGCGCCATTCGCAGCATCGTCGAACGGCGGGTCGGAGTCCGCCGCCGCTCGACCAGAACGTTGGTTGCGCCCATGCGACGCAAGTCGGCCATCAACGCGAACGCGCTGTCATAACGCACGACGATCCGATCAACGTCGGTGACCGGTAGCGCAAGTCCTGCGCGCTGCAACAGCGCGCCGAGATCGCGCAGATCGGCAAAGGGCGCGACGCGCGGCGATACGCCGTCTTCGAGTTCGGTTTCCGCCGCGGCAAAGGCTTGCCGCAGCTCGGTCAGCGTCTCGCCGCCGACCATCGCCGCCAGCAACAGCCCGTCGGGCCTCAGGGCGCGACGAATCTGCGCCAGCACGCCAGGAAGATCGTTGACGAATTGAAGGGCAAGTGCGGAGACGACGAGATCGAGCGATTCGGCCGGGAACGGAAGCGTTTCCGTCAGCGAGTCCGTCAGGCCGATATGGGTCACGGACCGGAATCGGTCGCCGAGCATGTCCAAGACAGCCTCGCCAGGCGTCCAGAGATCGGCGGCATCAGCAAAGGCCCGCAGCACCGCATCGAGCCGTTCTGCCATGTCCTCGACGACGCGGTCGAGCAGGAAGCCCGCCGGTCCCAACCGCAGCGCACGGCTTTGCCGCGCACGGAGCAGCACACGGTCGAACAGGATCGGCGTAGCGGGAGGGCTCGGGGCCATAGCGGTTGGTACGCCGGTCACCCAGGGCTGACAATCCGGCCTCTTTTTAGACCTAAATAGAGTCTAAAAAGTCACTTTTCAGTACACTCATTAAGGGCTAGCTTTTTTGCATGGCCACAGAAAAAGCCGAAACCGACCGCGTTCCCATCACGTTGGCGCTCTCGACCATCGCCTATCTCGAAAAGCTGGTCAGACAGGGCACCCACGGCACCAGCGTACCCGGTGTTGCCAGAACATTGATCGAGGAAGGCGTTCGGCTCGCCATCAAGGACGGGCTGCTGTCCATTCGCGATAATGGAAAGACACCCTGAGGCGCCAGGAGGGTGCGGATCGGTTCGGCGACTGAAAGGCCCATGGGGAGCCGGCGTGACGGCTCATAGCTCGGGGGACCATCAACATGCTCGAACCCACCTGGACGTCTGAACGCGTCGAACTCCTGAAAAGTCACTTTGCCGCCGGGCTGTCTTGCCGCGAAATCGCCAACGAAATCGGGGTGAGCCGCAACGCCGTGATTGGCAAACTCAGCCGTCTCAACCTGACGCGGGAAAAGAAGGTCAGGCCGCGCCGCGCCGGACAAAGGCAAGATGCACAAGACAGGCGCACGAGGTCGGTGCCGCGAATGCAGTATCAAATGCTGCGAAGATTCTACGCCGAGGCGCCGCCCGCAGCCGACGAGATCATCGAAAGCGAACACCGCTGTTCGCTGCTCGAATTGAGCAAGGAAAAATGCCGCTGGCCGATCAGCACGCCGGGGGATGCGGACTTTGCCTTTTGCGGCAACATGCCACTCGAGGGCCTGCCCTATTGCGCCGGTCACACACGGCTCGCGTACCGGCCGGCTTCCGGTCAGCGTTTCGCGCGGGGTTGAGCTGCTCGTACGCGGTTGGGCCGCTCCTGGCCTGGCTTCTCGATCAATCACGCAGAGGCAAGGCCATCTGCGAGACAACCATCCTAAACCGATAGCACTGACCAACGCACAAATACGTGGGTGGCCTGCCAGAACCAGGTCTCACCGTCATGGGCCGCTTGCAGGCTGAAAAATCGCTTGTTCCAATATGGATCGTGGGTGAAGCGGATGTTTTCGATCTTGAAACCGGTTTGTTGCTTTTTCCATTCCCTCGCCCAAGCCAGATGCGCTTCGTCGAGTTGCTGACGTAGCTTGGAAACTTCAACTGAATACGGATATGGAAATAGAATCCTGAGCATGGCGAGCCGGGTTCAGCCAATACAGATTGCGACATCCGCTCATTGCAACCATCAACCGACAATCATATGGTATTGGCGGACTTTGCCTGCAATGCAGCCGATTGCCCGAAATTGGGCCGACACGAACAACGTTAGCCTTCGATCATGGACGCCGAGGCTTCTCCACCCCGTTCGCTGTCCACTCACTTGCGAAGCGCGCTGACGGCGTGCCGCCGGGCGTGCTCGCACACCGCAAAGCTTGCGCTCGATATCGCCTTGCCGACACTTTGCGTCTCTTGCCGCGAGCCGGTCGATGGTGAAGGCGTCTGCGCCGAATGCTGGACCAGATTGTCGTTCATCGCCCCACCCTATTGCCCGCGGCTTGGCATTCCCTTTGTTTACGATCCCGGGCCTGAAATGCTTTCGATGGAAGCGATCGCCAATCCGCCGGCCTATGCGCGGGCCCGCGCCGCGGTACGCTATGACGACGTAGCGCGTACGCTGGTGCATGCGCTGAAATACCAGGACCGCACCGATCTCGCGCCGGCGATGGGCCGCTGGATGGCACGGGCGGGAAACGAGCTGCTCGATGAGGCCGACGTGCTGGTCCCCGTGCCGCTGCACTGGCGACGCGCGTGGCGCCGCCGCTACAATCAATCCGGCGCCTTGGCGCGCGTCATCGAGCGGCAAACCGGCGTCAAGCTCGTACCCGACGCGCTCAAGCGCATCCGTCCGACCCAGCAGCAGATCGGACTGTCGCGACCACAACGGGCGAGCAACGTGCAGGGCGCATTCAAGGTCGAGGCCGCCGGCCAGGCCCTGATTGCGGGGCGCCGGGTGATTCTGATCGACGACGTGCTGACCTCGGGTGCCACCGTGGACGCCTGTGCGCGAGCACTTTTGCGCGCCAAGGCTGCCACGGTGGATGTGCTGGTGTTTGCCCGGGTTGTGGACGGCCATAAAGCTCCCATATAATCGGCCACCAACAAGAGAAGCGCGAAATGAACACCGCAGCCATTGAAATCTATACCCGTCCGGGCTGCGGCTATTGCTCCGCTGCCAAATCGCTCCTGGCGCGCAAGAGGGCCACGTTCACCGAGCTCGACCTCGCCAAGGACCCGACGCTCCGTCAGAAAATGTGGGACCGCGTCGGCGTGGGCGCGACCTTTCCGCAGATCTTCATCGGCGAAACCCACGTCGGCGGTTGCGACGAACTCTATGCGCTCGACCGCGCAGGCAAACTTGATGCGCTGTTGGGAAGCAAAAAGGCCAATTCATGAGCGCCGACCGCAGTTTTATCGCCGCCATGGTGCAAATGCGCACCTCGCTTCTACCTGAGCCGAGCCTCGAACAGGGGACAAGGCTGATCCGGCAGGCTGCCGCGCAGGGCGCCGACTATGTGCTCACCCCCGAGGTGAGCAACATGATGCAGCTTAACCGCAAGGCGTTATTCGAACATCTGGCGAGCGAACAGGACGATCTTTCCCTGAAAGCCTATCGCGCGCTCGCGGCGGAACTGAAAATCCACCTTCATATCGGCTCGCTGGCGCTGCGCGCCTCGCCGGAGCGCGCCGTCAATCGCTCGTTCCTGATCGGGCCCGACGGTCAGGTGATCGCGAGCTACGACAAGATTCACATGTTCGATATCGAACTTCCCGGCGGCGAGACCTATCGTGAATCCGCCAATTATCAGCCAGGCGAGACCGCCGTGATCGCGGACCTGCCGTGGGGCCGCCTTGGGCTCACGATCTGCTACGATGTTCGCTTTCCGGCACTCTACCGCGCGCTTGCCGAAGCCGGCGCGTCGTTCCTCACGGTGCCTTCGGCCTTCACCAGAAAAACCGGCGAAGCGCACTGGCATACGCTGCTACGCGCCCGCGCCATCGAAAATGGTTGCTTCGTTTTCGCAGCCGCGCAAGGTGGCTTGCACGAGAACAAGCGCGAGACCTACGGTCACTCGCTCATCATCGCCCCCTGGGGCGAGATTTTGGCCGAAGGCGGCACCGAGCCCGGCGTGTTCGCGGCCAAAATCGATCCGTCGCTGGTGGACACCGCACGCAAGGCCGTTCCGTCGCTGCAGCACGGCCGACGCTTCAGCGTTGCCGACCCCAAATCCGGACCTGAGCATTTGCACCTGGTGTCCCGGTTCTGAATTCGTATCCTATCGCGGCGGGCTCGTTTACGAATGTCAGAACCATAAGGACACCAGCAAAATATAACTTCCAGTGGAGTTTTGGATTTGACATTTGCAATGAGACCGGGCCGCTACGGGTTGACGAACGTCAAATCCACTCCACCGGTGCGGGGGTCAGTATGATTCACTACAGCCTGCGCTGCGCGCGGGGCCACGCGTTCGAAAGCTGGTTCCAGAGCTCTTCGGCTTATGAGGACCAGGAAAAACGCAAGCTGATAAACTGTCCGGTTTGCGGGTCGTCGAAAGTGGAGCGCGCCATTATGGCTCCGCAAATCGCGAGCCGGAAAGGCCGCGAAAGCCAGGCGCCTGCGCCCGCAGCGGCTGCGGATCCCTCTCCATCAACGCAGCTGGTGATGACGCAAGAGCGCGAGCTGCGTGCCAAGCTCAAGGAGTTGCGCGACCATATCGTCAAGAACGCCGACAATGTCGGCGAGCGCTTTCCCACCGAAGCCCGCAAGATGCATTACGGCGATATCGAGCATCGTCCAATCTACGGCGAAGCCTCGCCAGAGGAGGCCCGCAGCCTTATCGACGAAGGCGTCGAAGTGGCACCGCTGCCGGTGCTGCCCGAAGACAGGAATTGACGCTCCGCAGGCCGGCGCCCCACTTCGAATACTGAATGTCGAAATTCTCTGATGTACAAATGCACGTCGGGGTTTGCTCGTTTGGCTCGCGACTCGAATTGATCGCAGAGGTCTCCTCATGAGTTCGGGTGCATATCAATCCTGGCAATTC